>Ga0207095_10127_pt1 | contig 23310 bp, 22 predicted proteins | sample Alteio_BWMinHeat_88_FD_153529 | JGI IMG/M metagenome (GOLD analysis project Ga0207095, IMG submission 153529) | Enriched cells from forest soil in Barre Woods Harvard Forest LTER site, Petersham, Massachusetts, United States -... | ecosystem: Environmental > Terrestrial > Soil > Temperate forest >... | reverse complement strand
AGGAAATTCTCCCGTTTTTTCGGGTGTGAAACGGATTTCATTCACCTTGCCGGGAGCAAGAGTTGTGTCGATTCCCAAATCGGGAGCTTGGAAACCATGGACACGGTCCAGCGCGCGGACTTCAAGAAGCACGGGGACTCCTTTTCTTACGACGATTTTGTTTGGATTGTACTCAAAACGCTTTGCCGTCATTTCAATCACCTGTTCCTTGGCATTGCCCCAACTGGATCCGACCAGGACGATGACCATGAAAGCAATCATGGCGCAGGGAAGCAACATGAAAAACTCGGTGGACTTCATGACTGCGCCCCCTTTACGACCGGCCATTCCTCAATCTCGCCAATCATCTTGTCTTCTTCCTCCACGCTGCGGAAACCAAGGCCACGAAATGGATGCTGCGCGTCCCAGGGAATCGGCGCCTTCTTGGGAACCGATCCGGGTGCTGGAAGTGGAAAGATGAGCGATTTGGCGGAATGATGGGCGATGTGCTCGGTCATATGATGATGTTCTTGGTGGATATGCCCGTAGAAAACTGTGACGTTGTCGTGCGTCAGCAAGGCATCGATTACTTCTTTGCCGTCTTTTGTGGCCCAGTCCCAAGATGGCATGAGATCGAAGAGGGGACGATGCGTGAGAATGATCGTCGGGTCTTTCTTTCCGATTTTCCGCAACTCCCCTTTTAGCCATGCCATCTGTTGGGTTCCCACCGCACCAGTGGCATCCGAGACGTTATCCAAGGAAATAAAACGAACGCCTTTGTGGTCGAAACTATAAAATGTTTCGCCGAAAAATTCCTTGTAGGCTTTCCCTTCGTCCAGGGACGCGTCATGCTCTCCAGGCAAGAAGCGAATATTCTGAACATCAAGGTCCCGAACAATCTCCTTAAACTCCGTCATTCGGGCTCTCCGAATCTGCGGATCGTCGGTCGTGTGAGTTAGATCGCCGGTGAAAACAATGAAATCAGGCTTGAACTTCAGGCTGTTGACGGTTTGAATGGCTTTTTTCAAAGTTACCTTGGCTTCGGGATTGACTTTTGCTCCTTCAAAGCCCCAATGGGTGTCGGAAAGCTGCACAAAATAAAAATCGCTCTCCGCCGCCCTAGGGCTTTCAAAGAGCCCCTGAGCGAATCCCGGTCTAGAAAAAGCGGTAAGTCCCGAAACATACACGACTCCTGCTCCCAGGGTAGCCATCTTTAGAAAAGTCTTACGATCCATCTCTTCCATTAACACACCTCTTTTTTTATAAAATTTGAAGCACACGCTTCACCGTGTAAGACTCTGAAAAATGAAAAATATTCCCAAGAGATCGGAAGGGTAAGGAAACTGCTTAAGAACTGAAGAAGATCCTTGAAGAGGAGAAACGTGTGAGCTGGTTGATTTTGTTGATTGGAGTTGCGGCATTCGCCGTCATCATCGGCAAGCTTTCTTTTCACTCGACCTCCGGACGATGCGGTCGTTGTGGTCAATACTCCAAGCGCCTGTTCCCCAATGAAGACGCTCGAAAAACTTTAAATCTTTGCAAGATGTGCAACGCCGAACTTGAAATTGAGCGTTCCCTCAAGACGACTAGAGAGAAAGACGATTCGCTTTAAAAGCCTGCCGTTACTTGATCACCACAATTTCGACTCGCCGATTAAGCGCGCGGCCCTGAGGTGTGTTGTTGTCGGCAACTGGGCTTGATTTTCCAAAGCCTTTCGCGACAAGTCGCCCGGTAGCGACACCATGCTGGGTTAGCCATTGTATGACCGCTTCTGCACGTCGGCTGGAGAGATTGAGATTGTAAGCATCGGTGTTGGTGGAATCGGTGTAACCTTCCACTCGGAGATGCAGCGACAACTCCCCCTTCATCAGGGCGGCTATTTGCTGCAACGTGGCGTCGGAGTCGGGCAAGAGCTTCGAGGAATCGCTGTTAAAATGAACGCCATACAGAATGGCGCGTCCTGATTGCTTGATCTCACTATTCACGGTCGCGCTGGGCGGGGTGCAGCTTGCTTGCAAATTGGGATCGCGCGTGCCGACCCATTCCCCCGCAATCGCCGTTTGGCCGGCATTGTACCAAACGCCATTCAGTACCTTCCCGCGTGAATCAAGCACCATCATGGCCGTTCCCGTATGATTCCCCGACTGCCTCCATTCGAAATTCAAAACTCTGCCATTGGCCGCTCCGGATACAATCCCTGTTCCTTGCTGATAGCAACCGGTCACCAAATTTCCTTGCTGCAAAAGCGAAAGCGGGCCATAATTCGTTCGATAAACGCCGGTGAGAGAAGGATGAGCAGGGGATCCAATTGGAGTGCCAAAAAGTTCCGCTTCCATCAGTTCGGTATAAGTCGGATGCCCCCAATTCGTCGCCACCACAATTTTCATCCACTGGGCCACGGTCCCTTGAGGAAGCGCGAACTCTTTGCGACCTCCTTTGACCGCCTGTACAGTGGCCACCTTCCGGAAGCCGCTGTCCGGTCCGGTTGCGGAAGCCCAAACTTCCACGCTTCGAGACGAGATGCCAGGATAGCCCGACTCTTGCGCGTTCGCATTGTCGAGCACCATGGAACTTAAGCGATACGCTTGCGGCAGTTCGACCAGAAAATAGTTGCCGTTGGGTTTGCCGCTTGGGCTTGACCATCCGGTCATCGGATTTCCATCAAAAACGTTCATCGCCGTCCATCCGCTGTCGCTGTATTCACCTGAGTAAGATAAGACCACCGTGCCGGCACTCATGTTTAAAATGTCGATTCTTTTTTGAGCGCTTGCGGAAAACGTCACCGCCAGCGTCAGGCAAAAGATTCCGATGAGAACCCAAATGTTTTTCATGCTGTTGTCTCCTTTGTTCATTCGCTATCGCGTTCGAGGCGTCTTAATTTTAGGTGGCGCGCGCACCGACCGTGTTGAGGCGCCCGGAGCCGATAAGCCTTGAGCCGCCGCTTGCGCCTTGCTCCAATCGAGCACCAGCACCGAATTGTACTTCGTGTGATCCTCGAATGTGCAGGCATCGGCATACCAAAACTTTCCGTTAGCGGGATCGCCATATTCAATCCAAAAGTTTCCGCGGTGATCTTGGAAAATTTCTGTGATTCGGACACTATGCCAGACCTTCTCATGCCCGGGAGGGGCGACATTGATGGCCACGAGCAGATGCCGCTTTTTTTGAAGCTGCAAAACATAATCTTTCACATTGCATTTTCCACCCGGTCGCCAAACTTGGGCCCCATCTTTCATGGCGAAATACATCGCCCCATCGGTGGTCGTTCCGCCATCGTACTTGTCGGTGGCAGGGATGTAGATGTCGTCAAGATCATTGTTTGCTGTCATTTTTTTCAGCCGGTAATTGAGCCAGCCTTCTTCTTGAGAAAGTTGCTTGGCTCGGGAAATCAGCTGTCCACCGTTCCGTTTTGGGGCATTGGGGAAAGCTTCCCTGCGGCTTTGCTCGAGGTTTGTAAGCTCGCACGTGTTGTTTTCCACTTGCATCGCGTATCCTGGACGCGAGATCTGCCGTTTCACGTCAAGCTTGTTCGGACCGCCAGCTGTTTTGGGACTGCCAACTCGAGTGAGATCGTCAGGAGCGGTCGATCGGGCCCCTGGAATGCTTGCGTCTTCGTTGACGCGGAATGTAGCCGTTTCGTCCCAGAGTTTGTCGGTGTTGGTTTGGATTTCGGAGATGTCGGTTGCAAGCTCGAGATCTTTTGACCGAAGCGCGGCGAATTCGTCCTCGACCCCTTCAGCCAAGGCGGTCGGCATTTTGTTTTTTGACCCGAACTCTTCCCCCATGGGAAGTTGGTGGAGATCCCAAGCCAGTTGCGCCCCATGAAGAACAAGGGGCAAATGGTTGCCCACACCACTTAAAAATTGATCAGTGACGTCGAGTTGTTCTTCTTTCGGGGTATCTCCGAGAAGAAGCCCCACGAAATCTTGGTTGCAGGCTTCGTTGGCTATAACCGGCCCTGCCACGGCGGTTGCGGTCTCAAAGCAAACCGATTGAGCTGTTACGTTGACCAGCATGATGTTCAGCTGGCGGAGTGAAGCAAATGCCGCGACGCTTTGTTTTTCAGCCGCGAAATAAAAGGCACCTTTCACCACTTGCGCTTCCTCACACGAATCGTAAGAAATCTTCGACTTAAATCTTGCGTCCGCACCCGGAAATCCCTGACCCGGCAACGATCCGCAATTCATCGGATTATTCCATTCACTTGGAGGACCTTGCAAGAAACCAAGATAGCCTTCTCCAATCATCCCCTTTGAAAGCGGCGTGATCGGAGTATTCGGATCCTTTCCGGGATCGTACGTGAGAATGTATAGCGCATTGCCAACCGCTTTCAGTTTTTTGTGAACCCAACCATCCGGCGTCTTATCTTTAGCCGGAACATTGGGACTTTGAAGCACAGCATTGTAATACGCCTGCAGCACCAGCAGACTGTGGTAGGCGCGGCCAATGGCTTGCTCGTTTTCGTCATCGTAAACATTAAATTTGATCCCCTCATCCCCATATTCAGCCGCCACCGAACTTCCGTTGTGGACATCGAAGGGGCTTGTCCCTTCCCCCCCTTTTTTAATCGTGATCGGTTTTGGATTGGCAAAAATAATCCGGCCATCCGGACCGCTGCCACGATTTTTCAAAGTCACGGTCGTTTGCGTGGCTGGGGAACCGATGTGCATCTTGGTCCATGCCGGGGAGTTTGGGGTAAGTTTCACTTGAATGCTTGGCGCATTCGAAGCGGAATCGGTAGTTGGAATTCGAACCACAATAAAATAAGGTTCTTCAAGACAAACCGAATCAAGCGATTTGGCACCGACGATACCCACGAGCTTGTTATGAATCTCGATGGTGGCGTCGGCTTCGAAGTTTTCCTCTTCCGCTTCGGGCTGCTCTTTTTTCATTCGGCTGCTGCAACTTTCGCCAGGGCATGGGGCCCCCACAGCGCCAAGTGCAACAACCGGACTCCCAGAGTTCCAATCAGCTAAGAGCCGCTTTTGCGATGCGTTTAACCGATCCGGGGAGCTGTTTTGAAGTGGAGCAATCCAACTTTGGACCACAGCGGCAACGGTGCTCCTGAATGTGTCGCGGTTGGCGCCCCCCGCTTCGGTCATCAAACTTTTTATCGCTTCTTTTTCAAAGAGGCGCTTCGCTTCCACCTGTGCCGCATCACGCGGAGGTGGCGCATTTTCTCTTGGAAAATGGCTATCGTCGAAAGTGTAGCTGTAGGCGCTAAAGAGGGTGTTGGTCACTCGACGCGCTTCATCGGCGCTCCCAAAACCGGCGGTGATGAGCGCTTCTCGCTCGACTAAACCTTCTGCTTGAAGCCTTCGAGCGTTCGGCCTCCTCAGGCTGTCGGGAATTCCACCCGCAGTCCCAACATAACCGGCGACCCCTTGAGCTTCCTCAAGCATTCTTGCGCGGATAAGCTCCCCGGCTTCTTCATCGGGATTTGCCGAGTCGACCGAAGCAACGAGCGTATTATACGCTTTGCAAGCGATGGAGTCTTGCTCCGATCCGGGCTTGGCATTTCCGCCGAATTTTTGGCTGCCACTGGCGGCTTCGATGAGAGCAAGCAAAGTCAACGAGTCAGCGCCTGTACGCTCGGTGTTCTTGACAATCCGAAGTGACAGGAGTGCGGTTTCTTTTCCGTCTTCGGATTCGGGGCGAACCACATCGAGAACGGCGTTGGCTAGATCAAACACATCGAGCTTCAGATAACTTTTTTGATCCGGCTGGGTATTCCCCTTGGCATGTTCCGCCACAATGGCCAGTGTCGCTGGCCCGGTGTTTTGAATGAGCCTTGAGAGATGAAATCGAACCGTTCCCCCTTCCCCATGCAGCCACTCTTGACGATCAACTGGGAGTGGTGCAGGAGCGGAAGAACCGAATTGCAAGTTTATCGGGTGGCTTGGCGTCGATCCGATTTTTCGCGTGATACTTCCCAAATCCAAAAGAAGGCGAAGTAAAAGAATGGAAGATTTCCGCAACCCGAGGGAAGGTTCGCCGTACTTATTGCAGCGCGCAATCGTGAGCAGGAGCGAGTTGGCGTAGGCTGATGGGGCACGAAGCGTACTTGCCGCGGTCAGAACACCGCTTGTATGCGACGTTCGCACACTCGGATCGTAGGAAATCTGTTTTTGCCCCGGCGCAAGTTTTCTCGGCGAAGGGGGCGGAAGACCCGCGGCTTTTGCCGCTTGAATGCGCGCTAATGCAGCCTGCAGGTTCTGGCGAATGACCGCTTGACTCGGAAGCGGTGGGGGACCGTGAATGAGATAACTCGATCCCCAACCTTCTTTCAACTTGATGCCAGTGGTTTTGTGGGGCGCTCCCCCTTTGTATAGGCCGAGAGAGCCATCGGGATCGATTGCTTGCCGCAAGGCGGCGTCTGCTGATTCCGAAGATCCATACACCAGATCGCGATTGGAAAAGATCGTCTCGAGATCATTTAGATCCAACTGATATTGAACAATTTCTTTAGCCGGCTTATCCGAAGTGTTCACCACCGGCATCGGGAAGCAGTTACAAGACTTGGCCATTCCTCTGCCAACGGAAGGAGTCGACGAATCAGCAGCCCCGGCGTTTGCGGCAAGACAAATCCAAGCGGCAAAAACAATGCCGACCATTCGCAAGAGCATGTTTCCTCTAAGGGCGCTCACGGTTTGAACGATTGGTTCCAGCGAACCGCGGTCGCTTCCTCTTTAAACCAATCCATATCACCATCTCCGGCATTATAATTGTTGACTTTCTCGCAAAGGAACGGTTATAATGAACCATGAACCCGATTCGCCTTATAAAATCTGCCTTAAATAAAGCAGGAGATGCGCTTTTGTCTTCATTCCGAGCAAAGCGGCCGACGGGCCTTTCCCCAGAACAGGCACTATCGATGCGCCGAGGAATGGAAACCGTTCGCTTTGAAAGCTCCAGCTTACGGCGAAGCCTTTGGCTGCCAGATCCAACCACAAAAGTCCCCAGGATCACTATTGCTGGTTTAAGCCTTACAGGCGCTCCAAGCTTCAGGGATGAAGCGACGCGTATTGCTGGGATTGTTGGGATAGATAAGCAACTTGCCCCCTCTGTTGTGTCAATCCGTGCCGAGGAGCTTGTCGGAGATAAGATTCAACCAACACCTTCTGGCAATGTCGGGGTTGACTTGATTTCAGGCAAAGGCGAGGGAGCCTGGTGGGAATTGTACATTATTCCGGAGGGCAGCCCCACCGATTATCGACATGCTTATAAAGCTGCCGTAAAAAAAACCGAAGAGGGTACCCCAACTTTAGAAGTAATGTTTGGAAATCGAAAGGTTGATGGTGCAAAGTTGATGGGCGAAAAGCAACAATATATCGTTTTTGTTGATCCAGAAGTAAAAAGCAAATCGGCAACCCCTCGAACGATCTCCCTTAATCGACGTACGTTACAGATTGAAGAACCAAAATAAGAAAATTGGCCCCTTTGAAATAATGATGACAGATCTAATACTCTATTAGGCGGGACGCATATCGGTTAATTTTTGCAGTACTTGACTTGCAAGTTCTGCAGTAGCTTCGAAATATTCTCGATAGATTCTAGGTCTCTCAGCGGGGCTAACCTGTGAAAGCTGTTGGGGCAGCAGATCCCAAGGATCAAGCAATTCGCGAGGAGCCGTCTCTACATCTTCGTAGTAAGGGTCGGCAATCGGAGGTCTTTTTCTTTCTCTTCCTAGTTCTCTTCCAATGTCTCTGTAAGCCGTGGAATTCAAGTCTTCAAGCGGCTTTTGCATTCCTGGAAGTCCTCTTTCTAGTGCTAGGCCTGAATCAAAGGTGAATTGTGCCCTTCGTTGAATCGTGTCTACCCTCGTTATTATGCTTGTCTTCAAGTTTCACCCTTAGTTCAATTTTGCGTCTATTCAAGTGGTCGAAAACCACTATATCACATCCAGTGCGGATGTTCAAGATACTTCATGTAAACGATTGATTGCCAGTTTGTTAACATCTTCTGGCGACCCGAAGTCTACTTTCAAAACACACGATGTTCATTTTTGGAATCGGGGGACGCTGTAAAAAAAGAAGCCCTGATTCAGGGCTTTACAGTATCATCCTTTCAGTTTTTTCTTATTTGGATTGATTCACGCAGCAGGCTTGCTTTGTTACACAGCAGGCAGCTTTGGGCTTGCAGCAAGACGCCGCTTTCCGAGCATGCATGCTTGCTGATGCAATGGACGCCGTTAGGGCCATGCCAATTACAAGGGCAGCTAAGCTTTTCATAGTTCACCTCCTTCTGAGCCAAACGAATTATCAGGTTATTTCCCCAAATGATTTTCGTCGACGGGAAATAGCCGCAACTGAATGGCTTAATGATAAGACGATCAGGGAGGAAACTAAAGAGGTGGTGCTCTGAGGCCTTTACTATCGGTTAAAAAGCTGAGGATTATTGGCGGGGACAAATCCTGGGCCGTGCAATCATTGTAATGCGCCGAGGCAAGGGGTGAAGGACAAAAAACAAGTGAGCAGGCCCTTATTTCTGGATTTAGTCGAAAAGAAGAACCAGGAACTTGCGAAACCGGGGACTGCTCAACACAACAGTTTGTTGTACACGACTGTTCGGGGCAACAGCTCATTCTTGAGCGACAGGCAGTCGAACACTGGTTGGGCAGACCAAAACATGACCCAATACCTAAATGCACCGAGAGAATTAAGAGGAAAACAACGAGTCTTCTCATTCGGGATTAGCGTTCGAGGCTCAAGTAACTACACCTTCGAGCCGTAGGCCTGAGTCCACATTTTCTTTCATCAGTTGACAACCTACGAAAATTATGTATAATTGGGTAAATCTGAGCATTGAACGAAGCCAAAATCAAGCAACGAACATCGAGAGGTCAAAATGAGTGGTCCAACATTTAAACTTGCGGCAATGCGATGCAGTCCTGATCACTTGAGGGATAGAGTCCGCCATTATTCACCGCAATCGGCCGAGTATCAACAAGCAAGGATAGCAATGCCGGCAGAGCCATTGGAAACATTTGAAAATCGGGCAGACGAATTTGGAAGAACTTTAAGTGTCGAGCCAGTTCAAAAAGTTGGTCTCTACGTCTACGTTGGCGGAACAATCTCTCGCGTACAAGCTAACGATCGTTCCCGATCAAGTCCGGTTCGAAGCTTCCCAGAACTCGGTTTATCTATGCTCGAAGCGCTCCATGACCCATCAGAACTTGATAAGGCCTTAAAGTTTGTCGATGCATTTCTTACTCCTCCACAAGGGGGAGGGGGAAACGAATTGGCCTCAATAGTCATGGAGGCCATTGAAGAGAATGGCACTTTGAAATACACCTACCGCGAAATGACAAAGTCTCAAATCGAAATGCTTGGTAACATGAGCCCTTTTTCTACCCATGCAATGGTTGCTTATCTGGTTGGGAAAGAAGTGCTTTTACCTTAGTCAGGAGGAAATGACAATGAATGCAGCAAGACCATTACAAGCGGGATCGCTTACTTCTAGGAGTGTGTCACTAAGAGAACGCTCTCCGGGGCTGCAATCTGTTTCAAATGCACTCGCAACAACGCCGCTTTTTCACGATGTTTTTGGTCTAAGCGCCTGGGCAAAAGCCTTTGAAGCGTTCCCCCTCTTAGCGAAGGCCGACGGGCTCCGCGAGACAACACGAGTTGAGGGAGCCAGTTCACCCTATGCTGTTGCCTTAGAACTAGACGATGACATGATTTTGAGGATTTCTGATTCCCAATTTTTCGAGAGACCAGGGTTTGCGAATGGCTGGCCAAATCGTCATTTTGATGCCCCAGTTTTGGAGCACGACCACAAAGAGCACAGCGTGCGGCATAATCTCTGCAGCTGGACCTATTACCTCGTCCAACAGAAACCCGACCAACCGGCAACCCCGGAAGATATTGAGCGATTTGCCCAGCACGTACAACGGACTGGCATTCCTGGAGGTCTTTGGAACAAGACTACACACTTCATTGGGTTGTATGAGCCTAACCATTTTCTGAATCCAGCAGGGCTACCGGACACTGTCAGCGTTGGGGGAATGAAAATTGCCTTGGTTAATCCTGACGGGATAGAATGGAGAAAATCTCGCCATATTTACCAGAACAATCAATAGAGAAAAAGCCATTCGCACTGCTCGTTGGCCAACTCGCCTATGAGGAGGAAGGGGGTCGGGAACTGGCCTATCGGTTCGAGCGGTTCTAGGGAATAGGACAACCGAGTTACATCAAGGGAGTTTGATAAAATGGAAATCAAGAGAAGTGGTTCGCAAGCTTCTGCCAAGGGACCGTCAGAGTGGTTCACTGGCACTGTGCGGATCGATCCCCTTTTTCAGGCGCCCGATCCAGCACTTGTTCAAGGGGCCAGCGTGACCTTCGAGCCAGGTGCACGTACCGCATGGCACACGCATCCGCTCGGTCAGACCCTCATCGTCACGGCCGGCTGCGGCTGGGTTCAGAGCGAAGGGGGATCCGTCGAGCAGATCCAACCCGGTGATGTGGTCTGGTGCTCGCCCGGCGAAAAGCACTGGCATGGGGCTACACCTATCACGGCCATGACGCACATCGGCATTCAGGAAAAGCTCGACGGCAAAGTTGTCGACTGGATGGAAAAGGTTAGCGACGAACAATATCGGGCCTCACGATGACAGCACTTAGCGAATGGCAAAACTTTTACGTGATCGTCGGGTCATCTGCTGGTGCGCTCATCGGATTGCAATTTGTCGTCATCACCCTCCTCGCCGAAATGCCCAAGGAACCTGGTATGGATCAGGCCGGCAGCGCATTTGCGACACCGACCATCGTTCATTTCGGAACCGTGCTGCTCTTGTCTGCTCTTCTATGCATTCCCTGGCACACGGTCTCCGACGGCGCGATTGTCTGGGGCCTACTCGGTCTCATCGGCTCAGCCTACTCGGTCATCGTGGCTCGGAGAATGCGAGTGCAAACCGTATACACGCCGGAAGGAGAAGATTGGTTGTTTCACGTTATGCTCCCCTTCGCCGCGTACGCTCTACTAGCCATATCGGCGTTCGCGGCCCGCTCCCAGGTAAGCGATGCCCTCTTCGGCGTTGCCGGGGCAGCGCTGTTGCTCCTTTTTATTGGCATTCATAACGCCTGGGACAGCATCGTATACCTGGTCTTTGTGAAGAAACAGTGAGAAGACAGGATCCCGGATGAGTGAGCTTTGATTGAATAGCAATGAGCGTTTACAAATATCAAAGGTTAGTGTCCGATTGATTCGCCCCATAACGGAAGGTTTGTATGCCCATGAACAAACTTCCCAAAAGCAGACACAAAGCCATGAGATCTCCGAATGATTTCTTTTTGTAAATTTCAATGGGCAAAGCGTGCTGTGGATCAGAGGGCTTGTAAGCCACTGTAACGCGAGTTCCTTTAGGCCAGTCCATCGGGACATTCCGGCTCCCTTCCGGCCACTCAAACGATTGGTTCTTCCCTTTTGAAAACCGTTTTAACCTAGTCTATCGTTATTTTGTTTACGTTGATAATCCGCAGATTTCCTTATGTTATAATTGAGAACAATATAGACCAAAGGAAAGGAGAAAATTCAGAATGCCAAAAAGGCTCTCAGATGCATCTGTAAAAAATGCTGTGAAAGATTTTGTGAGCGAAGCTAGAGCATGTGTAGAACAAAATCTTGGCTTAGCGGCTATCTTGACAATCTTCTCAGTAATATTTGCTGTGGTCGAGTCAGTTATTCACGAGGATGATCACGAAAAATTGTTTCGATATTTTGTTGATCAAATGGACGATACACCGTCTTGGCTCCTTTCCCCCAAAATCCCCAAGTTATCTAACGACAAGATTGTAGATCTACTCACCGAAATTAGGAATAGTCTTGCACACCAATGTTCATTGCCGAAAAATGTGGCGCTCAAGAATACTGTTAAACAAACGTCTCCATCAAAATTCAAATACACAATAACATTAAAAACATTCATCGATGAGGCCGAAAAAGCCCTTAGCCAAATCATTAACGATAATCCACAGGCAATTTTCGAGTTATCCCCGTGGCAATCAGCATTTACCAACAAAACAATGCTGCAAGAGCCTGTGCTAATAATCACTTAACGATCGGTGGCTAGAAATTGGGGACAGGCCCACGAACAAAAGGCTAGGGTTCTCAGAAAAACAGCATGTTCATTAGCGATTTCAAAATGGCTCTGTCCCCATACCCCACAATCAAACTTTTATTAGCCCATTGACTTATTAAAGGTTTAATGCCAAACTTTTAATAAGATATGACCTTATTAAAAGAAACAAAAGAGATAACTGGATTCGCACGTAACCGATTATTTGCTTTTCAAGAGTATCTAAAACTCTTTAGGAGCTAAAAGAAATCAAAATAGCATACTTTTTCCGATGGGGGCTCTCTCAGGTGGGAAAACAGTCGATTTTCGTGACAACTCTCGCGGCAATCACCTTATTCATTCTTCTTTGTGTCCAAGGCCATGCGGAAGAAGAGATGATGCCTATGCCTGAGCATGATGGCATGAGCATGCCCTCCCACAATCATGAAAGCAGTACGGTTCATCCCCCACATTCAGATTGTTCTAAAGATGAGTTTTTTGATCGGTCTACCCAAATGTGCTTTCCGCTTGCAACGCCAGGCATGACCATGCGTATGTTCATGCTTCACGGAAACGCTTTTGGCGTTGGTATTTTTGAATCAGGTCCGCGAGGAAGAACGAGTTTCGCTTCTCCAAATATGCTCATGGTTGATGTCGGGACATCGGTGAGTGATAGACAATACTTAAATTTAGAGTTGATGGCAACCGCCGAGCTTTGGACTTTTCCAAAACAAGGTTCCCCTGAGTTACTGCAAATTGGTGAAGCCAACAGTCAAGGTCAACCATACATTGACGCACAACATCCTCACAGTTCCCCTCTCATGGGCCTTACGTTAAGCGATACGATTCGCTTAAGTGACACGAACGATCAAGTCCTACGTTTATTTTTTGCCCCTCGTGGGGAGAGCACGGATGGCCCTATCCCGTTTATGCATCGCCCAACCGGAATGGTTAACCCTGATGCTCCACTAGGCCACCACATTGGCCAGGATGTCGGTCATATTTCAAGCACCGTGATGGGTGGTTTGCTCAAATTGAACAAGCTGCAAATCGAAGCTTCGACTTTTAACGGAACAGAACCAGAACCAACCGCCGTCAATCTCCCGATTGGAACTCCGAATTCCTATGCCGCTAGATTGAGTTACGAATTTACTCCTGAAATGATTGGAATGTTCTCAGCCGCGTACATTAATCAGCCTGAAGCTCTGCAGCCGGATATAAAAAATGTATCCCGATATTCAGCCTCATTGTACACTCAAACCAATTTAGGACCTGCCTGGAATTACTACAATTCGCTTATTTTCGGGTCAACACATCATTACGATCACGTGCCACAACTGATTTCTGTTGGAGAGGAGTTTCTCTTTGCCGGAGGACATCCTAGAATTTGGGGAAGGATTGAGGCATTACAGCGAACCCCCAACGAACTCGCCATCACCAATATTCCAGGTCCAATGAACCCAAGGTGGGTTGGGGCGTTTACATTAGGATACACTCATGCGCTAACAACGTGGAATGATCTTGAAATTGCACTGGGTGCTTCCTCGACCGTTGATTTTCTCCCTGATGCATTTAGCTCAGCGTATGGGGGCCAAAATCCTTGGACCTGGAAGGTGTTTCTACAAATCGGCGGGATGAAAATGCAGAATTTCTAACTGTTCATTTGCGATTTCAAAAATGGACCTATCCCCTCGCCGATGCCGCTTCTTCTTTGCGTTGACAATCCGCATACTTAGGTGTGCTATAATAGGCAAACGGGCCTGAGGAAACACATTGAGCGAAATCAAATGCTATGGTGCTTAACAAAATGACTAGATTCACAAGCTGGATCAAAGAAAATGGTGGCTGGGGAACTTTCACCCTGGCGGTTGTGGCCACATTAGCGTTATATGTCTCCTGGCTTTATAATCAACGGCAATTAAATGAATCATTCCTAGTTACCTCAGCTCAAACGGTTTTGAATTTTAACGATAGATACAACTCGGCTGACATTAGGAAGGAGCGTAAACAAATTAGTTCGCTTTTATTAGCACACCACGAAGTTGATATAACTGACTATCGACTATTAGATAACCTTGATATGATGGGAATGATGGTCAATCATGGGACTATCGACGCCTACACAGCTTGGAACGAATTTGAGTGGCCACTTGAGTGTTACGTCAAGGCACTGATATCCCCTACAAATCAAATAGAAATAGCTCGTAAAAGAGCCGACGATCCAATCGTGTACAAAGAACTAATTGATGCTTATACTCGTTTTACAAGAATTAGTGCAGAAAAAGAACACTTGAAAAATGCCGAGCCTTCCGATGAAGACGTAGAAGAATTCCTTAAAGATGAACGCAAGCTCAAGTAAGCGGTACTGGATCAAGTAGATCATCCAGTACTCGGGGGTTACTTTGAAAGAAACGGGTACAGGTCCGCCAGGCAAAATGACAGGGTTAAGTGCTCAACGGGAGGATGTGAAATGAAGAGAATAATAAGGCCGGCAGTAATAGCCCTGCTGCTTCTGCTTATGAGCGGAACGATTACCGCTCCTTTACATTCGAAACCCGAAGTAAAATATGTGGCGAGTCGGATTCGTGCCCCGTTCCATTATCTTTCGTGCGAATGGGCTAAGAGAATTAGCCCAGAAAACGTAGTGTATTACACGACAAGAGAGGAAGCAATAAAAGCCGGGCACAGGCCGTGTCGAATCTGCAATCCCTAGATGTTCATTAGCGATTTCCAAAACGGACCTGTCCCCAGAGGGATTCTGCACCATACTGGGAAAAGGGTTGTGTCGTGGTTGCGGAATTGTTATTCCCGCGAAGAAAACTTTCTGCACGAGAGCTTGTCATTCACTTTTCTGGGGGAGAGAAAAAGCGATGGAGTCGAGTAAGCTGGGGAATGAAAAGCTCGCCCAACTGCGTTTGTTGGGCATGGAGCCGAGTCATGGCGGGGAAGCCGCGAAGAAGCGAGGAGCAAAAACAGCGGAGAGCAACCGAAGACGAACCGCTCTGAATCCAGTCACAGCGACTTGCCGCCAATGCGGACAATCAATTCATCGAAGCAAGAAGTTTTGTTCTCTTGAACATTATCGAATTTGGTGGAGCATAGAAATCGCTGCAAAAGCAAGCAAGAAAGGCAATTTGGCCAAAATTAACACAGCTACTCATCAATTGATATAATGCAATTGCCGGATTTTGTCTCTCCAGAATTCACTGATTTAGTTCAAAGCCTTAAGAGCGGTATGTGCTTATTTGTTGGTGCTGGTGTTTCTAAGCTTGCTGAATATAAATTGTGGGACGAACTTGCAAAAGAGATGATAAAGCATTTTTGGCAGAACAGAAGCTCAAATGAAAAATTGCAGAAAATGGATTTGAGCATTCGCCTTTTGCTGGAAAATCATGCTTCCGGCAATATCATTCATGTAATGGATTATCTTAATTGGCTTGACTCTGACTTTTTTGTAAAAATAATAAAGAAAATATTTGATGAAACACAAGAAAAGATTGCGATTTACGAAAAATTTCGTCAGCTAATGCAATTGCCAAATTTTATCGTTCAAACTAACATAGATATGGGGTTGCAAAATCACCTCTCAATTCAAGACAGTGATATCGCGATCAATCCTACGTTCTCAAATGCTCCAAAAAGAATTAATTACATTCATGGGCGTATAGACAATGAAAAAACGTGGATCTTTACCCGTCAACAATATAATGCTAATTATCTCAACGAAAAAAGTGCGGTCATGGAATTCTTGACTAATATATTTATGCAATATAGTGTTCTGTTCATTGGCTACAGTCTTCGAGATTTTGAGGTTCTGCAGGCAATTGCCAAAGCACGTTTACAGGAAAGCAAAATGAAATTTTTCCTACTTGAATCATCTTATCGAGACAAGCACACATTATTTCAAGTCAATAAATCAATTTATTCTCTCAATTATGGTATAGAGATTATTCCGTACGAAATTGAGGAAAAAGGATACGAGCTTCTCTTGGAAGTTTTAGACGCTATAAATCTGCATATTCAACCTGCAAATACATTTGTTCCATCAGGACAAAGCTTGGATTCGGTCAATGAATGAAAAAATACTGAACCAGCAGGCTTTCATTTCCTACTCATTTAAGGACGAGTCGTTTGCTGCAAAGCTTGCGGAACGACTTAGTGCGGATGGTATTAAGGTTTGGTTTGCTGAATGGGCTATGAAGGCAGGAGATTCCATTGTTCAAAAAATCTCTGCTGGAATTACTGACAGTTCGTTTTTTATCGTCATTATCTCTCCGAACTCTAGAGCGAGCGACTGGGTAACTCGCGAATTAGATACGGCTCTTATGCGCCAATTAAATAAGAGAGATATAATCATCATCCCATTGCTACTTGATTGTAATGCGGATGCTTTACCCCCTTTACTGTCCGGGATATACGCTCTAAAGTTTGACTCCCAAACATTTGATGAACAACAATATAAAAAAATTTCAACCACAATTATTGAGAAACAAAGGGTTGATACCTTACGACAACACGAGGAAGTCTTTTTTGCGGTCGCAGATTTATTAGACGCGATAATTAAAAGAAATAAGCCCACAAGGTCTGATATTGAATTCGTACTCGAACATCTTCAGCAAGAACATTACAGGAACTACTTCTTCAGGAAAGCGAAAGCCACTGATTGGTTTTCTATCCTTAAACAACAGGGATATTTCACTCCCGACGACTCATTTATGCCTCAAAATGTTGGAGATGGGAAGTATATTGTTCCTTGGTGGAATGTACTCCCTTACCTTGAATCTGTAGCTAAACAGAGTGCTCAATCGGGAGATAAGAAGTTGACGGATGAAATACTCCAACTCATTCGCGATATATCATCATATAATAACAAAAATGGGCTTCCCCTGGATAACTATAATATTTGGACAGCCTTTGTAGCTATTCTTTTAGTATTGCCTAACGATTGTATCCCTATTGACGTACTCGACCTATTTCCTATTTGGCTTACTTCTGAGTTTCCTCTCTTACCACAAGGGGCAGATATAGCCACCAAGCTTCTTCCAAAATTTCTGCCCGACTCGCCCACGGAGCAAGATATTAATAAGGCCGAAAACATTCTAGATCACCTAACTGCATATCGATGGAAGGACCGGCCAGAAGAAAAGGACAACGTTGGCCTTCTTCTTTCCATGAGAACTACTGAAGCAGAAACAATAGTAGAAACTTATTGGCTACTTGAATCTTTTGTGAACCAAAAGAATGCCAGAAAAATAGGGCTCTGGGGCTCCGAAAAGCCAATTTATTTGATTGCAAGTAAATTGAGGCACGTATTGGGAGATAAGCGCTTAGGGTGGTATGACATCGAAACGAAGCCCAGAATTTACCGACTTGAAGCGACATTAACAGCCAACAATGAAATTAATCTTCAAATTGGTGTTCTAGATAGGAGTAAATTAGCTTCTGAAGATCAAACTCAAGAGTTTTTAATCACTCTTAAAAGTACTCCAACCGCTTTATTGAGTTCAGTTATTCCAACACTGGAAAGAGCAGAATTTATCAGACTTGCCAAGATTGCCTTACAATCCTTACCTGAATTAAATGAGATCGAACGATCTATCGACGATGGATTAAACCGCTTATATGGCAACTTGTTTAGCGACTACTCCTACATTTGGGCAAAGGATATCAACGCCATCAGCATATCAGGTTCCGAAAAAGCTAAAGAAATTTTTACTGTAATTTTAAGGGAAATGCTTCTTGGGAAGGCAGAGAGAGACAAATCTACTACTTTGAAATTATTTGAAACACTCCTCGCCCCTGAATATGGTTATTCAGTATTCAATCGGTTGTTTTTACATGTCATTAGTAACAATTGGGAGCAATACATTGATTCGTTTGCTAATCTGATTTCAAACTCCGACGTGGAACAGTGGTTTGATGATGAAAGTTATAAAAACGAGTTATACCAGCTTATAAAAACAAATTGCGACAGATTTTCTTCCTCAATTAATGCTCGCCTACTTGAGATAATAAATAGAGGACCTCAAAGATATTTACCGGCCACCAACCAAGAGCAATATATTCATTACTGGAAGCAAAAATGGTTTTCCGCAGCAAGGGCAATACCTCAATTTGAAAAGCTGTATTTAGCCGAGCAAAAAGTGACAAAAATCCCTGATTCAGAGATTGAAGAAGTGGCTCAGCCTCGGGCTGCTGATGTGCGTTGGACAATCATCGGTACGCCAGAAAGAAAAACTGAAATACTTGCAATGTCAAACACTAGAATTGTAAAAGAATTTTTGTCGTCTATTACCGTCACCGACAACATGGGAACACCTCAAGCGGGAAATTTGGCGGAATTCCTTAGAATGGGAGCACAGGAAAATCCAGAAAAATTTTTCAGCGATCTCGATCCATTTCTTTTTTCTGGCTATCTTTGCATATTCGAAGTGATTGCTGGTCTAAAAGACGCGTGGAACAACAAGAAGTTTATCGATTGGAGTAAGATGTTTCCATTTATCACTAAAATTGTAAAGTCCAGTGAATTCTGGGAGAATAAAATGCCACAGATAAATTATCAACCTTGGGATGCTGATCACAAGTGGGTTGTAGGGACGTTAGGAGAACTAATCGAAGCTGGCTCAAAGGATGACAATTGGGCGTTTGACCCGGAATACATATCTCAAGCGGTGGAAATTGTTCAGTTAATTATGAACAAGCTGGAGGTTCACCAGCCCAAAGACACTCTGGATCCTGTAACTTATTCACTAAATTCTCCCTGGGGGAAAATTATTAGCGGATTAATTCAATTATCGCAAAGGGTGGCTAGACTTAATCAGAAACAGCTTTCTGATTTGCATTGGTGGTCGAGCATAAAAATAGAATATGATGGTGTTCTTCGAAGAGGGGTAACCGAAGCGTTCACTTTGCTAGGCTTATACCTTCCATATTTAGCCGCAATTGACCGACCATGGCTGGAAGAAAAAGTCACAGAAATCAAAGCGATTCTTGGTGACGATAAGTGGACAGCCTTTATGAGTGGATATTTGTTTCATGGTACACTATATGGAACTTTCTTTTCTCTCATGACGCCTCATTACTTATTTGCCGTAAAACATCCCTTTAAGGAAACAGATACAGACAAAAGATTAATCAACCATTTAACGATTGCCTATTTAGAAGGGCATGATACAATATCAGATTCCGAGCTATTTGGAGCTTTAATGAAGCAATGGCTAATTCCACGGATACAAGCTATCCTGGATTTATTGTGGTTACAAAGACCCTATTTTACCAATCAAATGGGGAAGTACGGAAGCAGAATTGTTGATTTTACTCGTCTTTTCTTCAATCACTATAATAATGTTGACCATACTTTAACCCTTGAAGAACGAAAGCTTTTTTCAAACGCTTGTAAGCTAATTATATACGTTCCGAAGATTGACAAAGAAATGTTTGAATGGTTTAAAAAGTGCTTCCCTTTTGCCCCCGTAGATTATAACGTTCCTTATCTAATAGAAGCCTTGGATACTCTCAAGGGGACTCAAGACAAAGAAACTTTATCGCATGTCGGAGAATTGCTTATTATTTTATTAAACTCTAGTATTCCTCCGGTTCGTGCCGAAAAGCACATTCGCTCAATTGTTGAATATTTTTATCAGAATAACCTCCGGGACTTAGCCAATCAAATCTGCAATATTTCCTTTTCAAAATGGAATGATGAAACTCTTAGAGACCTCTACGCCAGCTTCAACTGAAGCCCCCCTTCCTGGCCAATCGCCGCAGGATGCGGCACGGGCCTCCTTACTAAAAAGGTTCGGGGTTGGGGAGCGGCCCGCCGGAAAAATTCCGCCTGAGAGGACCCCCAAGGGCCTCAGCCCTCCCCCAGAGCCGCTCGAAACCGCCGCCGGGGAGATATATAAAGGAAATGCCAATGATTACGCAGTTTTGGATCCCAAATCGGAACTTTGCGGGGAGTTATATATTATCCCCCTAGAAAAAGGTTCGGCCTCCGGCGGGCACCGGAGGCCTTTTAGGGAGTCTGGGGTTTTGGAAAAACTAATGTTCGCGAAACCAAGAATTAAAAGCGGCCGCGAAGGCCGAAGCTTGGGCCTTGCTCTTCTGCGCGACCTCTGATATCACGGCTCGTGCGAAAAGTGCGAAGCGTGTAGCCAAGCGTAAAAGCAAGGTTATCGTTAAAATTCAAGACCCCTCCTCCTTCGTAGAGCAAAGAATCATCTTGCTGTCCTATGGGGGTCCGTACAGAAGGATAGATTCCCAAAGTATACCAATAGGATAATCCATTTCTCCGAGGCCTGCGAGTAATGCCAAAACCTCCCCCTTCATCCCGCTCTTGGAAATTGGAGCCATTTAATTGAGTATTCGATGTCCAGACATCCCAACTTGCCCAAACATGGACGTCTTGAAACGGTGAGTCACCAAGCTGCGGGTTCTTCGGATCGTCCAGACGATAAGCCACTCTTCCTTCAAAGTCTCCAACCGAAGCTTGAAAGCCGTTGACGAGCCGACTACTTCCACGATAGTGAATTAAGAAAATTCGCCAACGGGGATCAATTCGTAAGGTTCCTTTCAATCTTATTTCGGGGAAATCGACCGAGGAGCCGGCACGGGTCTGCAACTCAGATTGAAACTCTTCAACGGTAATCGATTCGACGCCAAATCCTTGCTTCTCATCGTCTGCAAAAACAGGGAAAGAGATAAAAATCGCTATCAATAAGGAGCCAAGCAATAGCGACGATCGTTTAAGATTACTTGGTAAAATTTGCAGCCATAACCTCATCGTTAATTATGGCTTTTCTTTCTACTTGCCTCGTGGTTTTTCCCCCGTGGCTTTTCCTGATGATGTCACGAAACCAAGGTCGGCGTTTTCCCCTCGATCCAGTTAAAGATTCTCTCACTCTTCTCAAGTTCTTCATCAACTCTTGTAACAATATCTTGGAACTGTTCTTCTTTGATCCCTAAGCTTATGATGATGTTTCGATTCACACACTCCTCAGCTTTCTTACCGAGATAAGGGTTAGGGCCATTCACGGATGGAAACCCAGCTCTCCAGCAAAGAATATCTGCAATATGGACCACATGGGCCAAGTAGCTTTCTGGAGTTAAGGTCGGCAAGATGGTCGGATAGTGATGACTCCAGACAACTTTGTAAAAAACTTGAGGGAGGCTCCAATAGTAACACGCTAATGCCCCTATTTCTGCATGGCTCACTCCGAGAAGTTGCCGTTCAGAGTGCCAATGCAAGGCTCTCCCTTTAGCTTGCTCGTATTGACTCCGCGTATAAGAATAAACGGAAGGATTGGTGTAACAAAGAACTGTTTTGCCTATGTCGTGGAGCAACCCGGCGGAAAAAGCTTCTTTGGTCATTCGCTTCAGAGATTCTGCAATAATCTCGGAAGCTTTAGCGCAGTAGAAAGAATGTTTCCAGAGTTGTTTCATCTGAGAAGCGAGCTTGACGCGAAGCTGCCCAAGAATCGATAGGCTCAAAAGGATGTCTCGAATTTTATTGTATCCAAGGAGTGAAATCGCAATGGTGAGATCTGAAACTTTATTGGGAAGACCAAAGGCGGGAGAGTTCACCACACCCAAAATTCTGGAACTGATGCCCGGAGATGCTCCCATGAGCAGGGCCAAATCTTTGGAAGAGGTAGCGGGCTTATCAATTAAGTCCAAATGGCGCACGATCACCGGACGAAGTATTCTTAGTTGAGTATCCCCACCCACGAGACTGTAGAAAGTGTCCCAAAGCTCTTTTTGGTCCATGACTCCCCCCACCCACGTTCTACTTATAGTATCAATATACCCTGAAATGCCGAAATCTCAACAGATCAGTGCCTTGGCAAAAGGGCCAAAGTCTCACTTTAAAGTTTTAATGAGACAAATAATCCCCTAGGTCCTGTTCGTGAGACAGCCAGAAGAAATTGTCTCACAATATTGACATTATGAGACAACGGTGATATGATCAAGTCGATGCCGAAGCCGCATAGACCGAAGAAGCTTCCAATCGCCTTGAAGACAAGCCACTTCGTCAGGGAGCTGAGCGAAGCAGCGTTTGAATTGGGCAAGTTAGATGGCCTGCAGAGAAATCTACCGAATCCGACGCTTCTCATTTCGCCTCTGGCAGCCAAAGAAGCCACCGCCAGCTCAAAGATCGAAGGAACAAGATCAACAGTTTCAGATGTCATGATGTTTGAAGCTGGACAAGAATCGCGTTATGCGGAAACGGTGGAGGTTGCCAATTATCGAAAAGCGATGCTCTATGCAACACAGATACTGAAGCACAGTAAAATCAAACTTGGGCTAATCAACGAGATGCATAGCCTTCTTCTTGAGAACTCTCGAGGGGATTCAAAACGAGGAATGTTTCGAAATGAACAAGTTTTTATTGGAAAAAAGGGGGACTCGATCGAAACGGCCACCTATGTTCCCCCTGAACCGTGGCTGATTCAGGAATACATGGAGAACCTCGAAAAGTATCTTCTTATATTTGACGAAAACGTACTCGTCAAAGCGGGTATTGTTCATTATCAATTTGAGGCCATTCATCCCTTTTCTGACGGAAACGGAAGAATAGGACGCTTGATCATCCCCTTACTTCTTTATCAAGAAGGATTGCTTTATCAGCCGATACTTTACCTTAGTGGTTACTTTGACAAACACCGTGATGACTATATCGAGTCCCTTCATGAAGTCGAGCGTTCAGGAGAACACGAAGCGTGGCTAAGGTTCTTCTTTATCTCGGTTAAAGAGCAAGCCAAAGAAACTCAAGGGCTGATTGCAAGCATTGATCGACTCCTTAAGCGCGTGCAAGCTGACATGCACACCCTGAAGTCGCCTCACGGCGGGAAGATTGTTGAATTCATCTTCAAGAAACCGATTTTTACCACTCCACAGATGATAGAAGACTTGAAAATCAACAGGGCTACCGTCTATCGACTAGTAGAAAGCATGACCAAGCTGAAAATACTAGACCGCAAAGAAGCGAAGCGAACGTACTTCGTTTTTCGTGAGCTCCTCGCGCTGCTCTATTAGAGACTTGGGAAATATCCCCCAGAAAAAGGTTCGGCCTCCGGCGGGCACCGGAGGCCTTTTAGGGAGTATGGGGTTTGGGGAGAACTAATCTTCGCTAAAGGTTTTTATGATTCCTGTTTGAATAATTAGTTTATTATCTATAGTTTAGATGTTCTTCCCTTGATTCGATGACCTATTCCACACCTCAGAGAGTAACTCCTCCTTCACTCTTTCACTTATTTTATACCCTAAAATGCGGGCAA
>Ga0207095_10126_pt1 | contig 23315 bp, 16 predicted proteins | sample Alteio_BWMinHeat_88_FD_153529 | JGI IMG/M metagenome (GOLD analysis project Ga0207095, IMG submission 153529) | Enriched cells from forest soil in Barre Woods Harvard Forest LTER site, Petersham, Massachusetts, United States -... | ecosystem: Environmental > Terrestrial > Soil > Temperate forest >... | reverse complement strand
CCAGGAACCCGGTAGACATCAGGGATAGCAGTTTTGCCGCTCGATACATAGACGCTCCTTCCGAGGAATTGCTTTCTTTTTTTGGATTCCATTCACTGTGAGAACGATTCATCTTGTGCAATATATCAAAGAATGATTATATTGAAACAGGGTATATATGCCAGCCGAGGAGCAAGAGACCCCGGAGAATCCGATACACACACGGCGATCACTCGGGCTGCTGTTGTCACAGCTTGGGACACATGCGGCGCTTTCCTTTGGCCGCAAGATCGCAGGATTCGGCATTTCCCCGCCGCATTTAGGCATGCTGCGCTGGATTCATGCCAACGGAGGGAAGAATCAGCGCGAACTCGCCTCCCACCTCGGGGTGGTCCCCAGCCGCCTGGTTGTACTGCTCGACGAGCTCGAGACCAAAGGTCTGGTTGCGCGCGAGCGCAGCCTACAGGATCGTCGCAGCCAGCAACTGCAATTGACACGAAAAGGAACCCGGCTTCTGGAAAAGGTCGAGCGAATTGCTACGGCACATGACGCCGTCCCTGACGGCGCCGGAGCGGGAGACACTGATCGAGTTATGCGCGAAACTTGCTGCCCATCGCGGCCTGACTCCGGATGGACACCCAGGCTACGGAAAGCGGTTCGCCGCAAGCCGCTCAAACCGAAAACCGAGCAACCAGTCCGAGTCGGGATAAGTCGGATGAAGCAAGCCTGCGTTCGTACCTTTGGCCTGGTGCCCGGGCTGATCACGGGGTCGTCAATGTTCATCGCTTACATCGTGACGGAAGCCGCTGCGGTCGCACTAGGCGGAACGATCATAGCAGCAGCCCATTGGGGAACTCTATTTGAGTCTGCGGGTGGCTAACAGCCTCTCTCCTTTGCACCTTTGCAGTTGCCCTTGCGGTCGGAGTGGGCTCTCGCTCTTCATAGGCCGGCGAAATGTATTCGAGTCTTGACAACTGATTTCCCGACGCAATCTCGTGTGGGCGAGTCAGTCATTTCACCCGATAGGTTGAAACAAGAATGTCACATGATCGAACCAGAATCGAGATTATTGATGATCGCGATGCGACCGGCGAACTCGCGCAAATATATGAGGAATGTCGTGCCAATTCGGGCCAGCCGCACACACCCGGGATCGTTCTGGGTGGTGTCGCGCGGGTTGATGATCTGCGACATTCGCATGCCAGATATGAACGGAGTGGACACTGCGTCATCGTGCAGCCCACGGTAGGTCGGCCGGGTTAACTCGCGCAAGGCGTCTCGAAGATGGCGGGCGAAGGAGTCGCGGCCATCCTCGGTGTTTTCGAGAATCGGGTACCCAGTACATTCCGATCTCCTTTTCGTATTTATCAAGCGCCGAATTTGCGCGTGACCATAATACGGGGTACCTCGCCGAACGAATCTCTGTCCCAACAATGACCCGGTCGAAAATGCAAACCCGCGCTTTCATAAAGGTGCCGCAGGTCCGCTGCCCAAGGTACTATCGACCTTCGTAACCTTGGGTCTCAACTATAAGTAGTCCGTCAGAGTGACCTCCGTGGTATTGTCATGAAAACTCCCCCACTAAGCAATCAATCCGGGCCAAGGAGGTCGGCGGATGAACAAGATCGTAAATGGCTCAGTGAGCCAACCGCGTCTCGACTATTTATCTATGAAAATCGAACTGGAAGAAGCGGCCGTGCAATCGGAAACGCTGCGGGTGCTGTGGAATGCGATCAGCCAGCATAGGGAACTTCTGGACCAGCGACACGATTATGGCGCCAAATCGAACGAACGATTCCGATTCGCAGACGCAACGCCGTGCTCATCATCGCCTGATCGACGACAGCAACATTACCTCTACATAGATTAGATTTTGTCGGCTTCGGTCGCAGGCCCGGCGTCGAACTTCTCCGCGTCGAAGTTCATTCAGCCGCTGGTAAGAAGTTTGGGGGCAGGCGAGTCACATTGCATTCACAGTGAAAGCGTGCTACCAACGAAATTATGCTGTCGTCAATATGTCAGCAACCGCTGTCCGGTTACGACCTTCAGACTTGGCGCGGTAGAGAGCGACGTCCGCTTGGGCCAATATGCGCTCCATCGGGAGCTCTGGGCTCCATTTTGGGCAAGAGACGCCGCCCACGCTAACCGAAATTGACAGCGCTTCGGCACCCGCCACGATGGGAGTCGCCGCGATCGCCGCGCGAACATCTTCAGCGCGCGCTTCGAGAGTGGAATCGTCGCAATGGCTCAGCAGGATCAAAAACTCCTCGCCGCCATAACGACCCACGGCGTCATACGAACGCACAATGGATTTGAGTCGATTGGCTACCTCTTGCAGGACGATATCTCCAACGAGGTGGCCGTGATTGTCGTTGACTTGTTTGAAGTGGTCTATGTCGCACAGAATGACCGAAGTCGATTTGTTTTCGCGAACAGAACGCTCAAGTTCACTCTGCATCAACGAGAGAATAGCGGCGCGATTCCAAATTGAAGTGAGGGCATCGTGCGTGGCCTTGTAGCGCATTTCTTCCCGCGCCTGAACCAACTTCTCTTCCAGCGACAGAATGCGACAACCAGTGTGGAGACGCGCCCTCAATTCCGCCGGTTGACACGGCTTTGTAATATAGTCGTCCGCTCCGGCCTCCAGGCCAGCGACAATATCCTCGCTGCTCTGCTTGGATGTGAGCAGAACTATATAGATATATTCGCCCTCTTGATGGAAACCGCGCACCTCCCGGCACAGCTCAGGGCCGTCAAGTTCCGGCATCATCCAGTCGATCAGGGCAAGCCGGGGACCATCACTTCGGGAAAGTATTTCGGCGGCCTCACGCCCGTTTTCCGCGAGAATAACTTCATAACCGAACTTCTGCAGAGTACGCTGCATGAGATGTCGGGATACCGAATCGTCATCTGCAACTAGAATCTTCATCGGGCAACCATTGGGCAGAGCGACTCGAGAGAGCGAATCACACTGCCAAGTTCGGGAACAAGCCGATCGAGTACGGTTTGCGCCTCGGTTAAATCGGTGGAACGCCCGATCCTTTCCAATTCCCCGGCAAGGGCCGAAGCGTTGGTGGCCGAAAGATTACCAAGCGATCCCTTGAGAGTGTGGCCCGCTCGCTCAAGATCGGCCGACATCCGTGAATCTATCGATCGTTGTGCAGCTTGCAGGAGGTCAGGATATTCTCGGCGAAAGATCTCGAGAAGTTCAGCCAGGAGGGCACGGTCGTCGTCGAGGCGATCGAGGAGTTGAATCACGTCTATGGAGCCATCGGCGATCGGAATTGCATCTTTCTCTGTCGAGAGATCCTCTCTGGATACGAGGAATGAGTCAAGCAATTCGTCGAGTTCCTGCGAGCGGATGGGTTTGGATAAGTACCCGTCCATGCCCACCGCCATGCAACGCTCTCGATCGCCATTCATGGCGAGCGCCGTGATGGCAATGACGGGCTGATGCCTGCCAGTGGACTTCTCCTGCTCGCGAAGAATTGTTGTCGCTTCAAACCCATCCATGTCGGGCATCTGCATGTCCATGAACACTAGGTCGAAGTGGTTCTTCTCGAGAGCCGCGAGGGCCTCCCTGCCATTAAGAACGACCGTGACACTGTGGTTGCGCTTTTCCAGCAAGCGGCTGGCAAGCTTCTGATTCACAAGGTTGTCTTCGGCCAGGAGGATCTTGAGAGTCTTGCCGCCAACGGCGCCTTCGCGGAGCGATGAGCGGGTAATCATCGGCGCCGACTCCTTCGATTGGCGTGAGGAAAGAACTCGAAGAAGAGCCTCGCGGAGTTCGGACTGGCGGACTGGTTTGAGGAGATACGCCGCGATTCCCAGTGTCTGGCATCGTTGCGCGTCGCCGCGCTGGCCGCCCGAGGTGAGCATCATAATTGTGGAATTACACGGGACGGACTCCCCTTTGAGCCGCTCTACGAGGCCAAACCCGTCCATCTTCGGCATGTGCATGTCAGTGAGTATGAGATTGAAGGGCTGGCTCTGTTCGGTCGCGGCCTGATAGAGCGCAAGAGCCTGTTCCCCATCACCGGCGACTACTGGAATCATGCCCCAATGGGCGAGAATGCCCTCCAGGATGCGCCGATTGGTGCGGTTGTCATCGACAATCAGCACTTTGGCCCCAAGCAGAATCGAAGGCGCGATCGTGACGGGCCTGGCAGCGGTCTGAGCGGACGATTCTGCGAAGCGGGCTGTGAAATGGAAGCAGGATCCCCTGCCGAGCAGGCTCTCGACCCAGATCCTGCCTTCCATCATCCGAACCAGACATCTCGATATCGTGAGGCCCAGGCCGGTTCCACCAAACTCGCGTGTAGTGGAAGTGTCTGCCTGGGTGAAGGACTCGAAGATGCTCTCCAGCTTGTCCGAGGGGATGCCAATCCCCGTATCACTCACAATGAAGTGGAGAATGGAATGTTTTTCCTCGAGAAGATCAACCTGGACCTTGAGTGCCACTTCACCTTGCTCTGTAAATTTCACGGCGTTGCCAATCAGGTTGAGAATGACCTGGCGCAGGCGTCCGGGGTCGCCGATTACAAATGCTGGAACGTCGGGCGAAATTTCGCACAGCAATTCCAGCCCCTTTTCATCTGCTCGGAGCGCGACCGTCTTGAGCGCGTCTTCGATACACGAGCAGAGGTCAAAGTCCACTTGTTCGAGGTCGACCTTCCCCGCTTCAATCTTGGAGAAATCGAGAATATCGTTGATCACGTCGAGGAGAGCGTCTGCAGAAACCTTCACAGTCTGCAGATAGTCACGCTGCTCGCGCGTGAGCTCGGTTTCGAGGGCGAGATCCGTCATGCCGATAATGCCGTTGAGCGGCGTACGGATCTCGTGGCTCATATTGGCCAGGAATTCGCTCTTCGATTTGTTACTAAGCTCAGCAGTCTTCGCGCGCTGACGCTCGAGCTCGATATGATAGCGTTGCTCCGCGAGCGCCAGTTTCATGGTGTGCAGTGAGAGCTTACGATCCAGAACTGCGGAGAGACAGACGAAGCCAAGAACAAATGTCGTTACCGCACCAATGCCAGCAAGCCCGAGGTAGGAAATGCCGATGGCATGGGCAAGGCTTGTCTGATCAAGGGGCATCGGTCTGAAGGTGACGGCTGCCATTCCCACGTAGTGCATCACTGGTATGGCCAGCCCCATGACCACCGCGGATGAGGTCTTTCTCCAACCGAAAAATGTGGACTGGTTGCGGATCGAAAACGTGAGTATTAAGGCCACGAAAGAGATAACTACGGCCAGCACAACGGAGAGTGCAACGATGCGAAGGTTGTAATGACACATGGCAGGAAGCCGCATAGCTTCCATTCCGGTGTAATGCATGGCAGCGATTCCCGAACCCATGAACAGACTGGCTAGAGCAGCCCTGACGAGGCTCATCGTCTTGCGGCTGACGACGAAGAGAGCAATCGCAGAAGCCACAACGGCGGCGACCATCGACAAGAAAACGGTGGGCCAATCGTAGAGAACCTGAACAGGTAGGCGAAAGGCTTCCATCCCGACGTAATGCATGCACCAGATTCCAAGTCCAAGTGCCGATGCCCCGCCGCAAAGCCACACAGACCGTGCGAAACCTCGCGTCGCAGTGACCCGGCCAGCCAGTTCAAGAGCCGCGTACGCAGCGAGAATTGCGATGAGGACAGAAACCGCGACGAGGCCGTAGTTGTACGACCCCGCTAGGTCTACGGTTGGATCCATGGGCTACCTCCGGGATTATTAGTACTGGTTGTACCAGTTACTTTGGGTTCTTGTCTTTAACACATTTTGGTTATCGGTCCAATCCCCCCGCAGGTTTGGTACCTTCGCAGCAGATGGGCGCACCACTGCAGTGCCCAAAGTATCAATGGGGCAATAATTTGCCGGGATTTCCAAGCCCAGAGACCTGATTCGAGTCCGTTCCGACTTTGTGATTTTAGGTGGCAATGGGCTGCTCATCTGCCAATTCCACATCTCGCGGCTTCAGGCAGATCGCCTCTCGGGCCTGAGCCAGCAAATGATTTCAGTTCTGCGTCTGCAAGACAGTCTTCTCACATTTCACCAGAGGCTTAATGAACTGGCACAGTCGCAGAATGCATACGTCTTGACTATGGAGGGCGGGTCCTTGCAAAGCAGTCTACTTGAGCAGATTCAACAAACGAAGGAGGCTCTCACTCGTTTGCCATCGGGGACTCAAGTCGACTCTTTCTGCCAGCTCTCGAAGCGATTGAAGTGAGTCTACCCACTCAACTCGACACTATTACTGCCTTGGCTTCATCTGGCGACTGGAACGCAGTTCATTTTCGGGGTCGCCGACAGTTTGATGCCGCTTGTGATCCAGGCTTCAGCACTGGTGCAAATTGCGGATAAGGATTTCGTGAAAGAACACTCGAGATCCGAAGCATATATGAGAAACGTGCAGAATAGAATTCTTATCCTCGTACCCGCGATGGCGTTAGCTACTTTTTCCATCGCCAGTTCTTTGCTTGGGCGATAGCGCGAAGAATCATTGAGCTTCGTCTCGAGGAGCGGGTTGACGAACGGCTTCGGATTACTCTTGAGCTTCACGACACATTTCTCGAGGGTGCAAAAAGCCATTATTCGCTTATCGAGACTCGCGACGCATCCGCCGGCACACTCAAGTGAGCCGGCGGAGATGATGGTCTTGGTTACTGGTGAATGAACCTCAGCAGGGGACCGGTTTCGCTCGCCGAGCCGCCGAGCGGGATGGCGACAGCGTTGTTGGGGTCGATGACGTAGATTGCGTAGGGGAAGGTCGTGTCGCTGGGCTGGTAGAGGAAGCGGCCGTGGATCCCGGAAGTTGCGGTGGCGGTTTCAAGCGCGGTCAGGGTAGGGTACTGCTCGGCCTGGCCCTGAGTATTGGTGTCCAGAATCCCCGTGAAACTGCCCGCGCCCAGGGTGATGATCTCGGCGGTTGCGGATTGCTGTTGCGGGAAGATGTACCAGCGGCTACCGAATGCGTATCCGCCCTGCATCGAGGAGATTTGGAACGGTCCGCCGAGGGGAACCGTCTGCTTTTCGAGAAGCAATAGGTTGGTGTTCTCCGAGTCGTAAATGGCGAAGCCCTGGTTGGTGCCGGTGAGGTATCCGCAGGGAGCGCATAGCCCGTTGACCATGACGGCAAAGCGCCCGTTGGCGTCGACGGTGTAGGTGCCATTGCCGGAGACGGTGGTAGCGACGGAAGCGGAGTTGCGGTCGCCGGTGTAGGTGAAGTTGCCGGCGCCGTCCCACTGATCCACGTCGATGCCCACGCCCTCGCTCTCGTTGTTCAGGCCCGGGTTCTCGATGAAATACTGAGACACGACCGACGAGCCATTCAGCGAGGCCGCGGAGAAGGTGGTCGACGAGCGTCGCGTGGCGACGCCTGCCCACGCGGGGTGAACGGGGATGGCGCCGCTGATTGGGATGCTGGTTTCAAGAAAGACCATGCCGGCGGCGGCGGGGCCCGGGGGAGAGGTATTGGATCCGCCGTAGGGATAGAAGACGAACTGCGCAAAGGTGATCCCGTTGTGCGAAACGGAGAGGGTGCCGCGGCCCGTCGGGGTTCCGCTCGAGGGTGTCGGGATCGAATAGGTTCCGATCAGACCCAGCTGGGTTTGGTAGTTAGGCGTCGGATTCTTGCCTTGGTAGGCGTCGGATACCACTTCGTCAAGTTCCCCGGCTGTGATTTTCCCGTTGCCATCGAGATTCAGATAGCCGGCAAAGGCAAAACGGGGGTCCGGACCGTTAGGCGCGAGAGTTGGGTAGTGGGCGCGGCCGGCCATGCCAAAGGCCCAGGAGCCTTGCATGGCGAGGTTGATGGGATTAGCCACCTGCGCCAGGAATTCGCCGGAGGAGGTTACGTTTGAGGTGTCCTCTTCGATGACGAAGGCGTGGTTGCTGGCGCCGTAGGGCGGCTTGCCATTCGTTCTGGCATAGGAGTCGAGGGAGAAGCAGAAGCTCTGGTTGAGGGTCTGCTGGCCGGCGGCGGTGGGGGGAATGGCGATGGCCATGCGGCCACGCCCGTCGGAACCGACGGTGTAGGTGCCGGTGAATGTGTTTTGGGTCGCTGCGGTGAACCCAGGGCCGTTCGAGTCCATGACGCCGTTCAGAATGTCGCCCAGGCCGCTCGCATTGAAGCTGCCGACGCTATAGAAGATCTGCCCGTTGGTGAGGTTGCGGCGGTTCAGGGTGAAGGTATAGACGCCATGCAACTCGATCAGTGCGGGGGTCTGGTTGTCGTTGGGGCACTCCGACACGGCCGAATTGATGATCAGGGTGTATTGGGCCTGGGCAGTGTTATTGGCCGAGTCGGTTACGACGAGAGTGATCGTGACGGTGTCAGCAGCCGGCGTAAAGCCGGAGAGGATGCCGGCCTTGCTCAGGACGAAGTTCTGCGGAAGAGCGGACTTGGTGGTCCAGGTGTAGCTTTTGCCGCTGCCTCCGCTGGCGGTGAAGGTGAAGCTGTAGTTCGTGTCGGCGTAGCCGATGGGCAAGGGGCCGGCTGTGGTGATGGCCAACTGCGGACCGACAACGAGCGTGAATGAGACCTTGGCGGTGTTGCCCGCCGAGTCTTTGACGGCGATGGAGAGAACAGAGCTTCCGGCTATCGTGGGCTGTCCGGCGATCGTCCCGGTGGTGGAGAGCGCGAGGCCGTTGGGGAGCGTACCGGAGGCCAGCGACCAGGTCAGGCCGGTTCCGGAGCCGCCGGTGGCCGCAAACGTGACGGAATATGGCGAACCGACATAGGCCTCAGAGACCGTGATGGCTTTGACGGCGAGGGCCGGCTTGATGGTGATGGTGAAGGGGGCCACCGCCACATGCGAGAGCAAGTCCTTCACCTGGAAGGTCACGGCAAACGAGCCCGCGACGAGGGGTTTGCCGGAGAGGACGCCGGCCGCTGAAAGTGTGACGCCGGCGGGAAGCGCGCCCGCATGAACCGACCACGCATAGCCGCTTGACGTGCCGCCGGTGGCCGCCAGGGAGGTCGCGTAAGCTGCGGAGACGTAGCCCGTGGGCAGGCTCTTGGTGGTGATGGCCAGAGCCGGGTCGATAGTGAACGGCAGTTGGGCCGAGGCCGTGTGGCCGGCCGAGTCTTTGACCTGGAAGGTCAGCGTGGCGCTCGATGCGGCCGTTGGCGTGCCATGGAGAAGGCCGGAGGCTGCGACTAACGTAATTCCCTTGGGAAGCGTGCCGGAGGTAACCGACCAAGTGTAGCCTGTGCCCGAGCCGCCCGTCGCGGTGAGGGTTTGCGAGTACGCAGAATTCACATAGCCTGCGGGCAGAGTTTTGGTCACGATGGTCAGGGTCGCGGCGGCTGCCTGGATGCTCGAAAGCATCGTAAACGCGACGAATACTGCAGCAAGTGCTGCCGGTGCGAAAAGGCGGCAGTTGCGTAGAGCCCTGGCCATTCGGGACATTTCAGGGAAGAGTGGCCCACCCGCCCGGCCTTCGGATTGAATCTGTGCAGCCTCGATCTTGGTTTGCATGGCATCTCCTCCGTCGTCTGCGGCCCGCGGCACAGCTTAGCCTCGGCCGTGAGTGTTCTGCCTAAGACGGCGTAGTTCGGCGGAATTTTGACTCACGCGGAGGTCTTTTTTTTTTCGGGGGATGATTTGCGCAGATCTCTGACTACGAACTCAGGGCCGTTGTCGGATCGAAGACGATCAGGATCGCCCGCGACTTCAACCCCATCACCGACAAGCACGCCGGCGAACAGCTAACCAGAGCCGAAACCCTGCTCTTCTTGGTCATCGACAAACTTCTTGCATCCGGAGAATGCCTCCGTTTATCTATTCATTCGGAGGCTGTCTCCGTTTTAGCTGGAGCGGCATCCTTTCGTCAATCTTAGCTGCAATGAAATCAGGGAGGCAGATATGCGCGTATTTGTTACCGGCGCTACCGGATTCATCGGTTCCGCCATCGTGAAAGAACTCGTCGGCGCAGGCCACCAGGTCCTTGGACTGGCGCGGTCGGATGCCGGCGCAAAGTCGCTTGAAGCCGTCGGCGCCGAGGCGCATCGAAGCGATCTGGAGGACCTGGAAAGCCTGCGCAGTGGAGCAGCTGTGACCGATGCCGTCATCCACACCGCCTTCCGGCATGACTGGTCGAGGTTTGCGGAGAGCTGCGAGCTGGATAAACGCGCCATCGAGACCATCGGCGCGGTGCTCCAGGGTTCAAGCCGTCCGTTCATCGTCAGCTCCGGCGTAGGAGTGGCTCAGGGCCGCGCCGCCACCGAGGACGATCCGCCGCTTTCTTCCCCATCCCTTCCTCGGGTTTCAGAGGCGACGGCTGCGGCACTGATGGAGCGCGGAATCCACGCAATTGTGATGCGCTTGCCGCAGGTCCACGACACCGTAAAGCAGGGCCTTGTCACCCTCCTGATTGCGATTGCACGCGCAAAGGGAGTCTCTGCGTACATCGGCGATGGTCAAAATCGCTGGCCTGCCGCGCATGTTTCGGATGTCGCCCGCCTCTACCTGCTTGCCCTGGAGAAAGGCACAGCGGGAGCCCGGTACCACGCCGTCGCCGAAGAAGGTGTGGCGCTCAAAGACATCGCCACCGCGATCGGCCGTGGCCTCAATGTGCCCGTCATTTCCATTGCGCACGAGCAGGCCCAGGAACATTTCGGCTTCCTCGGGTTCTTCGCTGGGAGGGACCCTCTGACCTCCAGTGCGCAGACCCGTGTAAAGCTTGGATGGAACCCCACAGGCCCCTTGCTTCTCACCGATCTCGGGAACATGCGCTATTCCGAGGCCTGAACCTAACCCCATATTCACGGAGGAATCGACATGAAAAAGACATGGTTCATCACCGGCGCCTCGCGGGGATTCGGCCGCATCTGGGCCGAGGCCGCTCTTAAACGCGGTGATCGGGTTACAGCGACCGCCCGCAAACTGGCAGACGTCGTCGATCTCGCGGAACGTTTTGGCGACACGGTGCTGCCCCTCGCCCTCGACGTCACCGACTCCGGGCAGGTGCACCAGGTGGTTCAGCAGGCATACGCGCACTTCGGCAGGCTGGACGTCCTTGTCAACAATGCTGGCGCAAGCCTGTTTGCGGCTACAGAGGAAGCGAGCGACGAGCAGATCCGCGGTCTCTTCGATGCAAACTACCTGGGCATGGTCCGAGTACTCCGAGCGGCTCTGCCTTTGCTACGGAAACAAGGGAGCGGTCACATTCTCGGTGTCTCGAGCGGGCTTGGGATAACGGCATTGCCACTCATCGGCTTCTACTGCGCCACGAAATGGGCGGTCGAAGCGCTCCACGAATCCCTCGCGCAGGAGGTGAGGGCGTTCGGGTTGAAGGTAACACTTGTTGAACCTGGTGCCTACGCAACCGACTTCGGAAAGTCCTCACAAATCGCGGATGCTCTGGAAACCTACGCGGAGTTCCGGAAACAGTTTCTGACGCACCTGGCCGATGTCGAACGCGGCGATCCAGAGGCGACGGCAGAAGCCATCCTGAAGCTTGTGGACGCGGAAAATCCGCCGCTGCGACTCGGCCTGGGCACTTCTATTCTGCCCAGGGCCCGTGCCGCATATGCGGAGCGGCTGGAGACGTGGGAAGCGTGGGAGGACGTGTCGAATGCGGCCATGGGCGAGCCGAAGAAATCGATGGCACCGTGGATCGAGCAACTGGTCCACGGAACTCCGGATCGGGAATAAGGATAGGATCTATACCTTCCATTAGCGAAGCAGATGAAAGGTGAAGGCAGGAGAAGTTCCCGTCAAATAACAATCACGAAGAAGATTGCGTTGGCAACTGGCGGGAACCTCCACAATTGAAGACGAGAAACGCCTTTCAATCCTTCCATTTTCACCGGGCGTCAACGAGCACATCATTGTCGAAGCACGTTTCGAGGAAGATCTCTTCTGGAAACGTGGTTTGCCCTGTTGCCACCAGTCGAGAATTACCTCCGGTTTGCCCGTGATTCGCCCGGCACGCAGAAACTTGAGCTTTACCGTCACGCACCAGTTGATACATGCGCAGGCGATTCATCGCCGATCTTAGCCGCTTGTCGAGGAAGCTGACATGGGTCACTCTGAGGAGTAAGATGACCGCTTGTGAGCGCCAGTTTGAGAACCGCGCCGCGGAGCTGTTGGGATGCAGATAATCTACCGATGCGTTCTGGTTCTCAGCAGTGCGTTCATGTTTGTTCAACGACCCCGCTCAATAACTTAGACGCCAACCTGCGAGTGATAAATTCGTCTGCGGTGCGAAAGAGAACCTAGAAGCAAGCGAAATCAATTCGCCTCAAGATGCTCCCTAGAAGGGCGTTTCCTAACGTTGTTGTGTCGCACTTGTAAGGCGATAAGATTTCCATTGAGTTCTCTCCTTCGAGTGAGGGTCGCATAGCCGGATCGTTGCGGGTTGGGGTTGAGCCCTTGTCCCAAGGAACAGCGTTCCTGGTTTGAGTGCCCGCTCCTTGATCGTGATGTCAGCTGGGGAGTTTCATCGCCGACAGAAGTTTTTTAAACCGGGGTTCCCGCCGCAGCGGATCGGCTTCGGGTGCGACCCATACCGCAGTCATCTCGGGAGAATGCACGCGCACCGCCTTTTCAAACCAGTCTAGGGATCGGGGCTTGTCTCCAAGGCCAAGATAGACCAATCCGATGGCCCACGGGCTGACGTACCTCTGACGCGACTCGGCCAGTATACGGTGTAATTGGAGATTTGCTTTGGTGCGATTTCCAGAAACTCCGTAGGCGTACGCCAAAGTCGGTGAAATGATTTGGCTGGCGCGGTTGATGCGGTGCGCGGTTTCAAGATCGGTAATTGCGGCAGGATACTTACCCTGCTGCAGCAGGACTCTGCCGCGCCACAGATAAGCCTCAGAGAAATCCGCGTCCATCGCAATGACTTTGCTGAGCTGCTTGTAAGCCTCGTCGTACCGACGCTCCCAAAAGAGCACCGTGCCCCAATCTGTGGCGATGATCCGCGAGGCCGGATCCAGCGCCAGGGCCTGCTGCATCTCACGATTTGCTTCCTCGAAGCGGCCCATCTGCACCAGGTAAACCTCGCCATACCAGTGGTGCCCCGTTGCGTAGTTTGGATCCAGAGTCACGGCGAGCTTGAGCTCTCGTTCTTCGTCCGTGAAGTTGTACTCACCGCTGAGCAGCAAAGCCAGGGCGGTGTGCGCTTCGGCCAGGTTAGGATCGAGGAGTAGAGCCTGGTTTGCGGCCTTCTTCCCCGCCTCAACGAACTCATCCTTTGGACCAGTGTTGCCGGCAAACAGAGCATAAGTCTGAGCCAAGCCAGCATAGGCGGGAGCGTAGTTCGGATCGATGCTGGTGGCCTTTTGAAAGTATTCGCTCGCTCGCTCCAACGCATCGCCGTCACGCTTGTTCCAGAAGTAGCGGCCTTGCAGATAATCTTCATATGCCTCCGGGTTGACCGGACGCCCAGCCCTTAGCAAGACCCGTTCTCCAGGAGTAAGCGTGACTTGAATTTCCTCAGCGATTGCTCTAGCCACTTTGTTCTGGAGGGGAAGCACATCGTGCAGGTCGCCCTCATAACTCTGCGCCCACAGATGCTTATCGAGGGGAGCCTGAATCAATTGGGCGGTGATCCGCACCTGGCTTCCGGATTTGAGAATCGTGCCCTCGACCACCGCGTCTACACTCAGTTCGCGCGCGACCTGCGCGATGGGTTTGCGGACACCTCTATATTGCATAACCGAGGTCCGCGAAATCACCCGCAGCGACTTGATTTGCCCCAGGTCTGTAATGAGTTGGTCGGTCATTCCGTCGGCAAAGTAGTCCTGTGCCGGATCGTTGGAGAGGTTTTCGAGCGGCAGCACCGCCAGCGAGCGAATCCGGGGCGCCCCCATAGCATCCGAGCGCCTTGAAAAAAGTCCCCATGCGCCTGGCCGGACGCCCGATATCACCGCCAGTATAAGTGCCAGCAAAAGCAGGGCTCCGAAGCCCGCCCAAGCTCGAGGGCGACGTGATTCTAAATGTGTGTGGGAGGACGGGGGGGACAGGCGCTGAAGGGCTGGCCGGAACCTCGGGCACTGCTGCCACCATCTCCGCCCTCGACACTGGCGCGATGAAGCGGTAGCCCCGGCGGGGGACGGTTTCGATGAAGCGGGGATTGTCCGCCGAATCGCCGAACGCAGTCCGGAGTTTCCGGATCGCGGTGTTCAATCCGTCGTCGAACTCAACGTGAGTGTCGACGGACCAGAGCTGGGACTGGAGTTCCTCCCGCGTGACCAGCTCTCCGGGGCGTTGCAACAGCATGCCCAGGACGCGAAACGGCTTCTCCTGCAAAGCGATTCGTCGGCCCTTTTTATACAGTTCACCCGCGCCTATATCGACCTCGAACTGACCGGCGAAGATGCGACCGCCGACGCGACCTTCGACACTCCCATTCCCGGCCATGGTCCTCCCTCAGAGTTCCCACATTTTCTCATGAATGAACTGTAGCGATGGATGAGCCGAGTTCAGCAAACGGGCTAAACCTTTAGGGTTGATGAGGTTGGAGGGTTATGCAGAATTCAGAGAAAAACCTTCGTCCGGGCATACGAAAGCGGGGTAAAAAGGGTGTGCGTTTCCACGAGCAGAAACTGCTCAAAACAAAACCTAGGCGCATTAGCTCCCGCGCCCTTTGTTGCCAATTGGTTCGCCGACTTCGCTCCTATCAGTCAGCTGGACTCTGTGAGGAGATCTGATGGGGTCGACTCATTTTCGCCTCTTTGCGGGTTACATTCCTGGCGATCACTACGCCTGAAGAGGGTCGAGAGGCGGTGTGCTCGCTCAAGGTCGGTGGATCTGACTTCATCAAGGTTCAAGATTGAAACGAGGTCCCAACAAGGGCCCTTCCCATTCAGGCTGCTTACCCTGCCTTTCCAACGGAGACATGCGAATGCCAACGCAATCAGATGGAATGAACAACGACGGCCTGACGGATGTTGGTTTTGGCCCAGGCGTGACCACCAATTTTGAAGTTCGCTATTTGGAAAGCCTCGGCAATGTCGCGAACGGCAATGTCGCGAACATGCAAGCCAACGCCAATGCGTTGCTGGCGGTGATCGAGGACGAATTCAAGTTTACGACGAAAAATTGGTTCCCCGCAGCCTCAGGCAAGTTCGGCGCCACGAAGCGCCAGAAGGTCTATTTGAATCTTCCGGCTTCCAGTGGCGGGAATAACCTCGGTTACGGGTCGATCATCAACATTGACTCCCAGAACACGAACAACAATGTTGCGGTCGCCGGCCCCGTGGTCTGCATGATCTTCATGAACGAATGGGTGGAGGTCCTCATGTCGCTGTCGAACGGCAAATGGAATAGCGGCAACAGTAGCGGTGAAGCTCTTTCTCAGTTCTGCGGGATCCTGAGGTTTCAAACCGGGCACTACAGCTATTACCCATCCTGGGTTGACCAATGGCTTAATGGTGTTCTCAGCAGCCCCAATGCGGCCCGCTCCGACTGGGTTACGAACACCTTCACCGGCATACCCACCCTCAGCGGGGACAAAGATTTCGTCAGCTTCGGCTGCGCACTCGCGTTCCTCTACTTTCTCTACTCGTGGCTGAACTACAGTGTCGCCGATATCATCGATGCCGCAGATTCGACCAAGAAGACGCTCGCCGCGCTCTATACCAATCTGACGGGCGATCCCGGCAATCCCTGGGGTGAGTTCTACGGGCTTGTGAACTCACTTTATCCTGCCGGGACACCCGCGGCGATCCCCGGCCCGGTCTCGGACAATCCGTTCCAGACCGCATTTCCGCCATCGGTCCGCCACGTCTTTGCAGGGGGCGAGGGCGTTCTCTACGCCGTAATGGACAACGGCGAACTCCACTGGTATCAAAACACCGGCTGGCCGAACGGCACCGGGACGTGGGTTTTCGACCACCCTCGGCGGGTTGGAAAAGGCTGGAGCGGGAAGCACTTCTTCTCCGGCGGCGATGGAGTGATTTACATCGTTCAGGACAACGGCGATCTGCTCTGGTATCGTCACGACGGCTGGCGGGACGGCACATTCAGATGGGGCGCCGGCAGCGGAAACAAGGTCGGCAACGGCTGGGATGGGCGTCAGATATTCGGCATGGGCAACGGCGTGATCTACGTTCTAAAGGACAATGGCGATCTGCTCTGGTACCAGCACCTCGGTTTCACTGACGGCACTTTTCGCTGGACCCGGGACACGGGCACTCCAGTCGGCAACGGCTGGGACGGCAAGCAGGTCTTCTGTGTCGGCAACGGCGTTATTTATACCTACCGAGGCAACGGAGTTCTGCTGTGGTACGAGCACCTCGGCTGGCAGGACGGCAGCGGCAATTGGGCCAACGGCGGTGTCGGCGTCCCCGTCGGCCACGGGTGGGATGCATGGCAGATCGCGTCCTTCGGGAACGGGTTCATATACACCGCAAACAAGAACGGCGACCTGCTTTGGTATTGCCACGACGGCTGGTCTCATGGGACCGGCTCATGGGCCGCCGCCAGCGGGACAAGAGTGGGCGACGGCTGGAACTTTTGTCCGGTCATCTACAGTGTCCCGGAAAACGGCGATCTGATGTGGTACCGCCACGACGGCTCGGGGACGGGAACGGGCGACTGGACCGCGCCGGAAGGTCTGCAGGTCGGCAGCGGTTGGGATGGAGCAAGGATTGTCTTTCCCGGTGGCAACGGAGTCATATATGCCGTTCAGCAGAACGGCGATCTGCTCTGGTACCGAAACGACGGCTGGGGGAGGGGAACAGGCGACTTTACCTCGCCTGACGGCGCCCCCGTCGGAAACGGCTGGAGCGACGCTCGACTTGTGTTTCCCGGTGGCGACGGTGTGATCTATGCCGTTCTGGAAAACGGCGACTTGATGTGGTACCGCCACGATGGATGGGGTGATGGAAGCGATCGCTGGACCTCCGTTGACGGGAGCACCGTCGGCCACGGCTGGAATGGAGCCCGCCTGGCCTTCTCCGCCGGCAACGGCGTGATCTACGCGATCCAGCAGAACGGCGATCTGCTTTGGTACCGTCACGATGGCTGGGGCGATGGAAGCGGCAAGTGGACCTCCGGCGGCATCGGCGCCCCCGTCGGCAGCGGCTGGGGACCTGCCACTCAGGTGTTCCCCGGCGGCAATGGCGTCATCTATGCCGTCCAGGAGAATGGCAACTTGCTCTGGTATCGTCACGACGACTGGGCCGACGGCGGCGGTAACTGGACCGCCGTCGACGGCAACCCAGTCGGCAATGGCTGGAAGGTCCGACAGATATTCGCCATGTGATCGCGGTAACACGCGAAAAGGAGACGTTGTCATTGTCAATGGCCGTTTTCTGGATCGGAAAGCTTTGGGTTTCCCTTGGCTGAAGCTGAGAACAACGTGAGGTTTAAATGATTCGTGCAAACAGGTTGCGTCCCACGACTTCGATATCTTGTGATGTCTCAGTGACACAAACGGACATACTGCCGGGTTCGCCGGTCCGACCGGTGGTTCTCCTCCTATTTTGTGTGCAGGTTGTTCTTCTTTCGATCGCCGGAAGACAATCAGCTCTTGCCCAAACTAAACCGCCAGAGAATTTTCCCGGGAAGTCGTGGCAGGATGTGTCTTCACTGGAGAAAGCCGGATGGTCTAAGGAGAGGTTGGCTGCCGCACATGCATACGCCGACGCTGATTCGATTCACACTTCCGCGGTGATGATCGTGCAGGGCGGTGAAGTGGTTGATGAGTGGGGAGATTTCGACAAAAAGATTGACTGCTATTCCATCCGAAAGAGCCTGCTCAGCGCCCTGTATGGAATCTACTCCGCCGAAGGTGTCATCGACATCAACCAGACCCTTGAACAGCTCGGCATCGACGATTCTCCCGATCCGCTAACTAAAGAAGAAAAGCAGGCGCGCGTCGTGGATCTGCTTCGCGCACGCTCGGGCGTGTACCACGCGGTAGATTTTGAGACTCAGTCCATGCAGAAAAGCCGGCCATCCCGCGGGAGTCACGCGCCGGGCACGTTCTGGTATTACAACAATTGGGATTTTAATGTCCTGGGGACGATCTTTGAAAAAAAGACTGGCCTGAAGATCGGTGATGCCTTTTATCAGCGCATCGCCAAACCAATTGGCATGGAGGATTTCCAGCCGAGCGACGTCTTCTATTTTGGTGGTCCACTCTCTATCCATGCCGCCTATCACTTTGAAATTACGGCGCGCGACATGGCGCGTTTTGGCTTGCTCTATCTCCGTCACGGCCGCTGGAGCGGCAAACAGATCGTGCCAGAGGCCTGGATCGACAAAAGCAGTCACGCCAGTGAGATGGTGAAGTCCGACGGAGCGGATCACGGCGGTTACGAGTATCTCTGGTGGGTGGATTACGGAAGTGTTCATTTCCCTGAAGTCTCGCTTCCCGGAATCTATTCCGCGCGGGGCAACGGGGCTCATTACATTTTCATCATTCCGACCCTGGACATGGTCATCGTGCATCGCACGGACAACGATCCTCCGGTAAAGGATGCCAAGACCATTACGGAAATTGCGAACCGGGCGTCGCCAGCCAGCGAGAACCGGGCACAATTCGGTCATCTGGTGAAGTTGATCCTCGACGCGCAGACAAGTCACTGATCCTCATCAGGGGAGCTGGTCTTGGTTCGTTCGGTCTAAAGAATTCCGGCGCTTCCGGCCCATCTGGCGATATAGATTTGCAGGAACGACGTGAAATCCTTCGCGTCGGGTGGAAGTTGTTTGCCCCGATTGCTGATCTGATAGAAATCCAAAGGAACTATGGGGTTCGTTAACCGGCTCATCACGACTTTTCTGCTGCGGCATGCGGCCAGAGCCCAGGAGGGAACGATAGCGCTGCCTTCTCCAGCTTCGACCATCGCCAGCAGAGTATCGACCCAGTGGATGACTCCAGTTGGATGGACGTCAATACCCGCCTGGGCCAGATGCCTGTTAACGATCTGCTGAATCTCGTTGGTCGGAAGCAAAGGGATCAGCTTTTCTCGCTTCAGCGCGGACCAGGTTGTCGAGGTACGCCGAAAGGCGGGATCGTTGTCGGGGCGGACAACCATCAAACTAAAGCGGAAGACCGGTGTCCGCCTGAGACCAGGAGTGGGCTTGTAAAGCACACGCAGGCCGATATCGATTTTTCCGGCTTCGACCATGGGGATAATGTCGGCGGGCTCGCAGTCGTGCAATTGAATTCGAAGGCCGGGTTGGAGAGTGCGAAATTCCTTGATCGCCAGCGGCAGCACGTTGGCTGCGACGAGAGGCGATGCGCCCACCGATAACGTTCGAGCGCTTTCAGTGGCGGATCGTCCGATGCGCGAGACCGCACCATCAAGGTCCACCAGAGTCTTCTGCGCAACTGGCAAGAATTCCTGGCCATGCGAGGTGAGCACAACATGGCGTGTGGTTCTGTCAAACAGCCTGAATCCAAGCTGTGATTCCATCTCGCGTATCAGGACACTCAACCCCGACGGAGTAATAAAGAAAGCTTGCGCTGCCCGAGAGAAGTTTCGATGTTGTGCCACGAGGGAAAAGGCTCGCAACTGCCGGACGGTCAGATTGATCATTGAGCATCTCTCAACAATTATCAAATTTTATGAACTTGTATCATAGCTCTTCCTGGTATTCAATGGACCGATACCGGCGGAAGCAGCTAAAGAGGCCGGAGGTATCCTGGAGGCGCTCTTGGCACTACTGTCAGGCAATGCACCCATACCGGAGGCTGGGGCGGCCATTCCGAGACGGGCAGCCGAACCTGCCCCCCTGACACTGCTTCAATGGATCATCTGTGGCGTCGCAGCACTCGGCTTTGCGTTTGACCTGTATGAAATGGTCGTGCTGGCAGTGGTGGTGCGACCGGCGCTGGTTGCGATCGGGGGCCTGAAGCCCGGCACCTCGGACTTCAACCTGTGGGTTGGATTGCTGTTCTATGTTCCCTCAATGCTGGGTGGAGTCTTCGGCCTCCTCGGCGGCTATCTGACGGATTTGTTCGGCCGCCGGCGCGTACTGGTTTTTAGCATCCTCCTCTACGCCTTCTCGGCATGCGCCGCCAGCTATTCCTCGTCGCTTGTCATGTTTTTGATATTCCGGTGCGCCACCTCCGTCGGCGTGTGTGTTGAATACGTGGCAGCCATTGCCTGGCTCGCAGAACTCTTCTCAAACCCGAAGCAGCGCGAATCGGTGCTCGGCTACACTCAGGCCGCGGTTGGCGCTGGGGGCTTGATGGCGACAGGGGCGTACTATCTTGCGGTGACGTACGCGGAGCGATTGACGGCGATCCACTCCGGCCATGAGGCCTGGCGCTATGCAGTGCTTGGCGGATTGTTGCCGGCGATTCCCTTAATACTGGTTCGGCCCTTTTTGCCGGAATCACCGGTCTGGAAGGAGAAGAAATCCAAAGGCGTGCTGAAGCGGCCGAGCATGGCGGCACTCTTCAGTCCGACGTTAAGAAGGACCACCCTGGTGACTACATTGCTGGCAGCGTGTTTCTACGCCGTACCCTACGGCGTACTGCAGCAGACACCGCACATTGTTCCTGGACTCCCCGAGGTGCGCGGCATGGCGGCCAGGCAAGTGGAGCAGACGGTGGGTAGAGTGCAATCGCTGGCAGAACTGGGAACGATTACCGGTCGATTGCTGTTCCCGATATTGGTCCTGCGGATCGCGAGTCAAAAGCGCCTTTTGCGTATTGGCCTCATCCCCGGCCTGGTCGTCTTCGCCTGGGTCTACTTCTTCGCTGCCACTCACGGCCTGCTGCTGCTTGCTGGTGGAGTTTTCATGGCGGCACTCTTCATGAACGGATCCTTTAGTTTCCTTTGGAACTACCTGCCGTGGGTCTACCCGACGTATTTACGAGGCACGGGCGAGAGCTTTGCGGCCAACTTGGGAGGCCGGGTGATTGGCGCTTCGGCCGCACTACTCACCACACAATTCGCCAACGTCATCCCTGCTGCCGGAGCAGCGGCGCGCATGGCATACGCGGCCGGTATTGTTGCAGTCCTGGCATATACCACGGCGCTTATCGGGAGCCGCTGGCTCGCTGAACCAGAACGAGCTCAACTGCCGGACTGATGCCGGTCGAAGTTGGCCGCTCTCCAGAGTGGCTCCAGGCACAGATCTGTCTCAAATGAAGGGCAATCATGGCTGAGGCAACAAAGGTTCCCTGTTCCCCGAAATACATCTTCGACAACGCCGCAGAGCAAGCTGGTGCCCGATTCAAAGCGTTGTCGACAATCTACGATCCCGATACGATTCGTCACCTTATCGAGCGTGGCGTCGATCGGGGATGGCATTGTCTCGAGGTCGGCGGTGGCAATGGATCGATCGCGGCGTGGCTGGGCGTGCGTGTTGGTCCCGAGGGCCGAGTGCTCGTTACCGATATCGACACACGTTATCTCGAGGGTCTGGAGCAGCCAAACATCGAGGTGAAATCTCACAATATCGTGGAAGACGAATTACCTGAGGGCGCCTTCGATCTCGTGCACAGCCGCCTGGTGCTTTTGCACTTGCCGAAACGAGACCAAGCGCTGGGCCGCATGATTGCCGCTCTCAAGCCCGGTGGTTGGCTGGTGGACGAAGAATTCGATTCCACATCTGTACTTGCGGACACGGGAATCAATTCTTCAGAGATACTGCCCAAGACTCACTTCGCTATGTGGCACCTGATGGAAGATCGGGGCGTGGAACGACGCTTTGGGCGTCTGCTGCCGGGACGTATGCGAGCCCACGGACTCACTGCAGTCGGCGCAGAGGGCCGCCTCTTTATGTGGGAGGGCGGGTCTCCGGGCGCGTCTCTCACAAGAGCAAATTACGAACAGATACGAGCAGACCTCATTGGAGCCGGCTACCTGACCGAGGAAGAATTCGAGATGGATATCGCCGGATTGGAAGCGCCGGAGTTTTTGATGGCTTCTCCAATCATGTGGACTGCCTGGGGTCAGCGCCCGCAAGCGCAACAAGCATTTGCATAGATCTTTCGCTAATCGCAACATGAGATGATTAACCCTGATTTGGCCGAGGTGTACGAACCTGCGCGCTTGACGCGGCGGTAAGACTGGCTACGGAGAGAACCGACTTCCGGGGCTGATCGGCGAGGGTTCGTTGCTATCCCAGGTCTCAAGGTCAACACTGTAAGACGCAGTGGGACACAATCCCTTTAGACGTCGACGGCAACGGTTACTTCATGCAGCCGGGCGCCGGCGGCTATACCGTCGGGCGCCGGAGACATCGGCTGCCTTGGTTTCCACGGGTCGGATGTAAGCGGTCGCGTCTTCCGCTTCTCGCTGGGTAAGGTGAGCCGAGGGGTCGCGACAGCAGATCGCATTACTGAATACGACGAACAGACCGTAAATCCTTCCGGTATTCCCGCGCGGGTCTCAGGGCTGTTGCTTCGCCAGGACCCCACGGCCTTTGCCACTGCAGACACCAGCCAACTGCGGACCAACTACGTCTTCGGGCTGGTAGACGCCAGCATCGGGTTCGAGGGTTCGATGGCCGGTGCGCTGGTGCTTAACCCAGCCACAGACTTCTCTACGCGCACGGCGCACTGCTTGAAGTTCGGTTCCCGGGAGATCGGATCGAAGGCACTTTGCGTGATCTGGTTCGCGTTGGTTTCGACAAAATGAAACGGCAGAAACACCTGGCGCGCAGCGATGATTTCAGTAACGCGCAGTTCCACCCGGCTCACGCGGCCGCGAGCGGAAATCACGTCAACGCGATCGTGCGGTTTGAGATTCAGGCGATGCGCGTCTGCGGGGTTCATTTCCAGCCATGCGCGCGGTGACATTTCCTGCAGGATGGAGATGGCTCCCGTTTTGGAGCGAGTGTGCCAGTGCTCCACGGTTCTGCCGGTATTCAGCACAAAGGGGAACTCGGCATTCGGCTGCTCGGGGAAGGGCGCTAGAAAGTCGAGATTCTCCAGCCCCTGCTTCAGCACGTCGATATTTGGGAACCACACCAGCGGGTTCGTGCCGATAATACAGAGCCCGCGGATCTTCCCCGCGACGGCAGCTTCGATGATGTCGGGATACGCCAGGCCACGCCGGCTGGGAGTGCGATCCGCATCCATGTTCCAGATGCGCGCATGGCCGACATTGCCGGTGATCAGCGCAAGGTTGTTGATGGCATTCACCGTCTCGGTGCCCTTAGTGCTGTGGTTCACGCCCATCGTCCAGCCGATGAACAAAGCCTTCGCGGTTGCGTGCAGATGAGCAACCCTCCGAATCAACGCTCGATCGAGGCCGGTGACCTCGGACGCGTATTCGAGCGTGTACGGCTGAAGCGAGACGCGCAGATCGTCGAGGCCGGTGGTGTGACTCTCAACGTATTCGCGGTCGTAGAGAGACTCGTCGATCACAATCCGAAGCATAGCATTGAGCAGTGCGAGGTCGCCGCGGGGCTTGATCG
>Ga0207095_10125_pt1 | contig 23315 bp, 16 predicted proteins | sample Alteio_BWMinHeat_88_FD_153529 | JGI IMG/M metagenome (GOLD analysis project Ga0207095, IMG submission 153529) | Enriched cells from forest soil in Barre Woods Harvard Forest LTER site, Petersham, Massachusetts, United States -... | ecosystem: Environmental > Terrestrial > Soil > Temperate forest >... | reverse complement strand
TGATGCCGAGTTCGAATTTTCAGCTTGTCGATCTTGGCCCGCTGAAGATCGCCCGGCCAGACAATTGGGAAATCATTGCTCCGAAAAAGCAGGGCCAGGCCCTAACGATCGCTCCACGCGAGGGAATAACGGGTACCGGGGTCGGCTATGGAGTGGTGATCAATGGCGTCGCCCCACATGAGAAGCAGGCGACGATTGACCAGGTTACAGAGGCGATTGTGCGCGCCATCGAGGGCACTTCGGGCGAAACTCGAGCCGTTGGCCCTCCTACAGATATCCAGGTAGCCGGCAACCGCGGCCGGATAGTGCATTTGCAGTCGACCTCGGATTTCCCGGATGCCAATGGCCAGGCACAGAAAGAACGGGATGAGCTAGTGACGATTCCGCGGCCGGACGGCACTGTGATTTACCTTGTGTTTATCGCCCCCGAGTCCGAATACCAGCGCTTCAGCCCTACGTTCGAGAAGATGGTGCAAAGCGTGCAGTAGCTGATCTTCCGGGCCGTGAGTCAGGATTCAGCTATTGGTGAAGAAGCGAAATCTGAGGTGAATACGGTTGCGACCCGCACATTGAGCAGACCGGCAGAACGGCGTTGTTTCTCACAATGGAAGGCACCATGAGGTCACCAGGAAGGATTACTCTCGCTTGTCTGTCGATCGTTGTTTTCATTGCCCCAGAAACCATCACCGCTTATGGCTTGCAACCTCCGAGTCCCGAGTTAGTAGGCGAGTTGACGAAGGGGCTCTCGGTTACGCCCCAGCAGGCTACCGGTGGAGCAGGCACGTTGTTCGGCCTCGCTAAGAGTCGGCTCAGCCCTCCCGACTTTAGTAAAATCACAGCGGTCGTGCCGGGAATGGGTAGTTTTCTGAAGGCGCACCTTCCACGGGCGGAGGGTCGGGACTTTCAGGCCTGACCGGCTCATTGCCTGGCAACGTGGGTGGCTTGGCATCAGCAACGACGTCGTTTCAGAAGCTGGGGCTCTCGCCCGCTATGGTCGAAAAGTTTGTGCCGATTCTCACAAATTTCGTTCAGGCGAAGGGCGGCACAAACGTCGCGTCGTTGCTTTCTGGAGCGCTGAAGTAAGGATCTCGAATTAACGCCCCGCTACAGCTTGCACACTCATCGGGGATCTACAACCAAGGAGATTGTAATGAAAAGCCTGACCGCAATTGCCATTCTACTGTTGGCAATAAGCACAGCGTGGGCGAAAGACGGCGCTTCCATATACAAGTCAAATGCGCAGGGTGCCACGGAGCTCAGGGCGAGGGCAAGACGGGCCCTAAACTGGCAGGTACGTCGCGGAGCGAGGATGATATTGCGAAAGTGCTGACGACGGGCGGCCTTTCCAAAGCCCCACACACCAAACCCTACAAAGGCGCAAACGATACTAACGCCAAGCAAGTTGCGGGGTATGTCAAGACTCTGAAATAAATGCTTTCCCTGCGGCCTGACAAATTTGCTCGTGGCGCGCCACACGCTTTTGCCGCCAGGATGGTGAGGACCGGATATGAATCAATCGAGAGTGGGTACATTCCGATCACTAGCCGTCTTGTGGGTGTTGGTGCTCGCGTTCATCACGCCAACCACGGCTGAAACAACCAAGGTTGAGGGTGTGATTGTCGGAAGAAGCGGCAACGTGATGATCGTGGAGTATATGTCGGACGCAGAGTTGGCATTTCTTTTAGACGACACGACGAAAGTGTCGCAGGTTGGCGGCATTTTCAAGGCGAGTCGGACGGGCAAATCCATGGCTGCTCTCATCCCTGGCCTGAAGGTAAAAGTGGAGGGCACTTACAACGAATCACGACAGGTTGTCGCGACCTCGGTGAAGTTCAACGGCGACGACCTGGAACAAGCTCAAATCGCAGAGGCGGCTAACCGTCAAAACCGAAAACAACTGGAAGAGTACAAAGCCGAATTAGAGCGCCAGGCTGCGGCTTTGAAAGAACAGAACGAGCAGTTGCAACTGCAACAATCGCAGTTCGCCGAGCACAAGGCTGAAATCGAAGCCACAAAAGCACGTTTCGGCGAGATGGACGACTATTACACCTTTGATGAGTTGACGGTGCACTTTGCGAACGGCCAGGTGAAGATTGACCCGAAGTACTAAGCGCCGCTCCTCGAATTGGCGACGAAGGCCAAGGGCATTGATGGCTACGTGATCGAGGTGAGAGGGTACGCTTCTTCTGCCGGCAGCACTTCGGTGAACCAAAAACTAAGTGAAGACCGTGCCAACAATGTGACGAACGTGCTGCTTCAGAAGGGGCATGTTCCGCTGACGCGTATCCTGGCGCCGGGCGCGATGGGAGAGGCCCACCAGGTCGGGACCGACAAGAGCGCAGAGGGACAGGCGGAAAATCGTCGCGTCGTGGTGCGCGTGTTGCAGAACAAGGCGATCGCTGGAGTCTAGCCGCCATTTCTCACGAGGATCGATATGTTGGCTAGCCGAGGGGCGAGAGCAGGCGGGGAGAGCCATTAATTGGCTCTGAGTCGGTTCCGCGATGGGTTCGCGAGTTGCGCGGAAGGTCTAATCGCGGATGGAAGTTGGATTGGACGCATGGCTCCGCCAGGCCGATTACTGAGTTTGTGCTGAAAAGCTAGGGTGTTGCGGCAGAGACTTCAGCAGCGCAGGGCGTCGAAGGCTCTTTCGTAGATAAGCTTCCACGGATAGGTGGAACTGATTTCCAGCCACACGCGCCGGGCGCTGATGCGCACCAGCGCGCCGATCTTGAACAGCTTGAGCCGGATCGTATCCACCTGCGCCTCTGACCAGTCGGTTCCCTTCAGCGCCAGCCGTCGCAGCGCTTCGACCAGCGTGTAAGCCAACGCCGACAGGTATAGGCGAAGCTGATTGGCCTTCATCTCTTCGGTCGACAGGCGATAGGCGAACAGGCACATTTGTTCCTTGATGCGGTTTTCCATCTCGCCGCGCTGACAGTAGAACTTCTCGTACAGCTCGCGGGCTGCCCACTGATGGGCGCCGAGCGAGGTAACGACGAATCGCGGGTTTTCGCCCTTGTCCAGATATTCGGCCTTGGCCACCACGCGCCGCCCCCCTGCCCAGCTCTTGCGGGTCGTGTAGTCGAACTCGGTAAAGACACGGGCTGCTTTGCCGGTCTCGGCGTGCAGCCGCTTGGCCTCGTGCATTTGCTTGCCGATGATCTTCTGAAGCCGGCTGTTGCGCGCCATGCCGAACAGGAAGTCCACCTCGTTTGGTTCGGCCTCGCACCAGGCCATCAGTTCCTCGCGGCAGAAGCCCGAGTCGCCGCGCAGCACGATGCGTACCTTCGGCCACTTGGCGCGTAACTGGGACACGATGCGTCTAACTTCACCGAGCGCGCCCGCTGCCCCGTCCACGTTGGAGGCACGAAGCCGCGCACACAGCAGTTGATCACCGGCGAAGATATAGAGCGGCAAGTAGCAGTAGCTGTCGTAGTAGCCATGGAAGAACCGCTCCGGCTGATGGCCGTAGAGCGGGATGTCGGTCGCATCCAGATCGAGCACGATCTGGTCCGGCGCTTCGGTGTGCGACTCGATGAACAGGTCGCAGAACAGCGCGTCGAGCTTCTCCGGCTTGTAGTCGATCTTGTGGTAGCGCTTCGAGCCGCCAGCAAGCTCCAGCCGGTTCAGCGTGCTCTTGCCGGCCAACGGTTCTTCCAACTTGCGGCGGCCGGCCAGCAGGGCCATCAGCGGATCGTGGCGCAACTGTTCATGATCGTTGAGGTCTTCGTAGCCTAACGCCAGCCCGTAAATGCGCTGGCTGAGCATCTCTCCAAGCCGGTGCTCGACCAAAAGCGGCGACCGCCGGTCGGTGAAACAAGACCCTACCCGCTCCAGCAAACCGATCTTGCGATCGGCCTGGCGCAAAAGCAGCGCTCCCCCATCGCTTGATACCTGCCCGGCAGTGAAACTGGCCTCAACGCGGCGCGAAAAATGAGCTGCAAACGTGAAGGCCTTTTGATTACACTCCGTCATGAGAAAGGCCGCCCTTTCCGCAGCCATAACACCCTTCGACAACGTAGTTATGACATAGAAAGAACGGCCTTTCCACCTATTTCCTACTCCCCCGAATCTCACAAATCCACAATCAACCTGTGAGATATACGGGCTAGTACTGCGGTTCTGCTGAGCCTGCCCGGACGACTGAGTCAGTGAGGAGAAGATGGCCCGCAGGCATCGGTATCGATCAGCCACCTGGAGTATTTCCCCGGTGTGAGCTCCTTTGTCGTGGTCTCGTCTATCAGGTTTTCGAGACGCGACATGGTCAAGGCGTTGTACAAGGCCGATATTGAAGTCTGCCGCATTTTCGATTGGTGTCGCACCGTGGAGTTTTACAGACGGCAGTTAGACCAACTCATCCGTTTAATTGGCGCGTACAGAGCGACTCATCGCCGCCGCCACCAAGCTGCCCTTGGGGACGGTCCAAGTCACACATTGCGCGCGGGAACGCTCGTTTACGCGAGCTACTGGCGGCGTATTATTCCTCTCATGAGCAACACCCTATGCGCGATGGTCAAGATCCCGTAATCTGGCGGCTATTCGCCGAGCAACGTCAAGCTCTGCCGTCTGACGACTTCACGCTGAAGCTACGCATGCGAATGTACGAGCGGCAGCGCGTTCGGCGCGCATATAGGGTACTTGCGATTGTCGCATGCCTGGTTGTGTCAATACCGAGTGCGCCCTGGGTCGCGCAATTAACGTCGACGCTGATTGAACTCGCGGCAGTGGGCATCGGTACCATTGGCTCGTACGTATATGGGCCTCTGACATGGTTAGTAGTTGGTGCTACCGCGGCCGGATGTTCGCCGGTCATTTATCTTTGGCGGACTGGCCGATGGTGAGTAAAGTGCCTTCATAGATGGTTATCGAAACTCCGGGACTATTCACGATCGATCAGTATGTCCCGGGACACAGCCTCGCGTGAAAGCTTCAACCAATGCGCTCATCCATCGTGGTTTATGGAATCAGCATCCAGATAGATCTCAATAAACGCCCGCTTGTTCACGGCTTCCACTGGAAGAGTGACGCCTCGCAACAAATGCTACAAATCCGGGACACTATGCTGCAAGTTGCGCCTTCATTTCTGCAGCATATTGATCTGCATTGAGGTCGGAGAGCAGATGAAGGGTCGTGTCATCAATTCTGACAATTGCCGCAATGCCCTCGCTTTTCAGTGGCGTTTCGCTCACCTGGCTGCCGTCACGTAGTACGAGACGCAGGCGCGTTTCGGCGCATGCATCCACGCAGACAATATTCGCCTTGCCGCCGAGTGCGGCAATGTAGGCGTTGGCCTTGCGCGCCGCATCGGGATCGCGCAGAGCGGGTTGAAGGCCCGCATGCGCAGGGGCCTTTACAGGAGATGGTTCTTCAACCTCATCGGCCTCCGGCCCGGCGGTTTTGAGGTAATCCTCCATATCGGTCTTCAGGTTTCCACTTTGCGTACCGAAGATAGCCTGGACGCCGTCGCCAAGAACCACAACGCCGGCGGCTCCCAGCGCTTTGAGTTTTTCCGAGTTGGCTCTGGTTACGTCGTTGAGCTTCACGCGGAGGCGCGTAATGCAGGCGTCGAGGCTGGCGATGTTGGCGCGTCCGCCGAATGCGCGGACCAGTTGCAGCGAGAAGTTGTCGCCGCTCACGCTGTGTGCGGCCTTCGCGGCCTCGTCTTCCGCCTCGCGCCCGGGAGTGAGCAGATTGAAACGGCGGATGGCGAACGTGAAGACGCCGTAGTACATCAATGCCCAAACAGGCCCGAGGACCCATAGCCACAATGCGTTGTGAGACTTGGGGAAGAGCACGACGTAGTCAATGAGCCCGTGCGAGAACGTGAAGCCGTGACGGATGTCGAGCGCTATGCAGAGGAAATATGCAGCTCCGGCAAGGAGGGCGTGCACAGCATAAAGAACCGGAGCCACGAAGAGGAACGCAAATTCGATGGGCTCGGTGATTCCGGTGAGAAACGCGGTAATTGCGGCTGAGAGCATGATGCCGCCGACCTTCTTGCGCTGATCGGGACGCGCGCACTGCCAGATGGCCAGGGCCGCGCCGGGAAGGCCAAACATCTTGAACAGGTAGCCGCCGGTCATCTTGCCCGCGGTGGGATCGCCGTGGATGAAGCGCGCAATCTCACCGTGGACGACGTTGCCGGTGGCGGGATCAGTGAAGCTGCCGGCCTGGAAGAAGAACGGGACATTCCAGACATGGTGTAGGCCGAACGGGATCAGCGCCCGCTCGACAACGCCGTAGATGGTGAAGGCGACGGCTGGACTTTCGTGGACGGCCCATTCGGAAAAGGAATTTATAACTTTGTCGATGGGAGGCCACACAAAGCTGAGCACGACGCCAACGCCGATGGCGGCAAAGGCGGTGATGATGGGCACCGAACGCTTGCCCGCAAAGAAGCCGAGGTAGGGCGGAAGCTTGATGCGGTAGAAGCGGTTGAACACCATGGCGGCGACGAGCCCGATGATGATGCCACCGAAGATGCCGGTTTCAATGGAGGGGATGCCCATTACGGCTGTGGTCTCGTCCCCCTGTAGCTTGGCGACTGTGCCCAGAGTTGCAAGAAAAACGACATAACCGACGGTGCCCGCCATGGCCGCAACGCCGTCGTTCTCGGTGAGTCCGATGGCCGTGCCGATGGCGAAGAGCAGAGCGAGGTTTCCGAAGACGGCGCTGCCGGCTGTGGCCATGATCTGCGAAAGCCAGGCGGGGAGCCACGGGAAATTCGCGCTGCCCACGCCGAGCAGAATGCCGGCGACCGGCAGCACCGAGACCGGCAGCATCATGCATTTGCCGATCTTCTGCAAGAGAGAAAAGGCGCCCTTGAACGAGATCTTCATGTCATGCCCCCGCGCTGGTCAGTGAAGGTTCGGATTCCTGGTTCCGTACGAGAGCACGCACATCATCCGCGGACTCGGCGGCAAGGGCGCTGTCTGCCAGCTTGCGGCAGGCGTCCATGTTCAGGGTGCGAATCTGCGCTTTGAGCGCTGGAATTGCAGGAATTGCGACGCTGAGTTCATCCACGCCGAGCCCGATCAGAAGAGGCACGGCGCACGGATCGGTGGCGATTCCCCCGCAAACACCCACGCGCCGGCCCGCGGAGCGGGCGCCGTTGACCGTATGAGCAATGAGCTTGAGGATAGCGGGGTTGAGGCCATCAACCTGCGGGGCGAGCTTCGGGTGTCCGCGGTCCATGGCCAGCGTGTACTGCGTGAGGTCATTGGTGCCGATGGAGAAGAAGTCCGCCTCACGCGCAAACTGCGCGGCCATGATCGCTGCAGCGGGCACTTCCACCATGATTCCGGCAGGCACCGGCGGCACGCCCAGGCTCGCGGCCTCTTCGCCAAGAATGGCCCTCACGTCGCGAAGCTCGTCGAGCGTGGTGATCATCGGGAACATCACGCTGATCTGCCCGAAGGCCGCGGCCCTGAGAATCGCGCGCAACTGCGTGCGCAGAATCTCCGGGCGGTCGAGCCCCACGCGGATGCCCCGCTCGCCGAGGAACGGGTTGTCCTCCTTGGGGATGGGCAGGTACGAGAGCGGCTTGTCGCCTCCCACATCGAGTGTGCGGATGATGATCGGATGGCCCACGCCGACCGCCTCGGCTACTTCTTTGTAGACTTCAAACTGCTCCTGCTCGCCGGGCGCATCGGAGCGCTCCATGAACAGAAACTCGGAACGGAGCAGACCCGCGCCTTCACCCCCGAGTTTCGCGATCTGGCCGGCATCCTTCACGCCGCCAATGTTCGCGAGGATTTCGATGCGCACCCCATCGACAGTTGCCGCGGGTTCGAGCGCGTGCTCCAGGTTTGCCTTGCGCTGCTCCTCGGCCACCTGTTGCGCGGTGCGAACACGAGCCACCTGTTCGGGTGAAGCGTGCAGACGGAGCCAGCCCAGGCTGGCGTCAAGAATGACCGGCGTTCCATTCGGCACATCGAGGGCTGCTGGCTCGATTCCGGCCAGCGCCGGGAGACCAAGGGACCGAGCAAGGATGGCCACGTGCGATGTGGCGCCTCCGCGCGTGGTGCAGAAACCCACGACGCGCGTGCGATCGAGCGTCGCGGTGTCAGACGGCGTGAGATCTTCGGCGATCAGGATCGCGTTAGCCGGATAATTCGGTTGATGAACAGCAGTGCCCGTGATCAGCGAGAGAACGCGAAGACCCACGTCGCGCATGTCGTTTGCGCGCTGCGCCAGCAACTCGTTGCGCAGGCCCGCGAGCCGGTCTGCGTGCGTGGTCACTGCCTTCTTCCAACCGAATCCCGCACTCTTGCCCTTCGCAATCGCTGATTCTGCAATCCCGAGGAGGTCGGGATCGGCAAGCAGTTCCTCGTGCGCTGCGAAAATCGCGGCTTTCGCGGGATCCGCCTTGGCGTGCAGACTGGCGCGCAATGCAGAAAGCTGGCCCTGCGCGGCGGCGAGAGCATCGGAGAGACGGCGGCGTTCAATAGGAGATCAAGGGGAAATCGGCCGACGAACGCCGCGCGGTCCGAACGGCGCGGGCCAAGCCGTTGTTCGACGACATGCGACGATGGATGGAACAAGCCCTCACCCAACTGGCGCCCAAATCCGAGACCGCCGCTGCCATCCACTATGCTCTGGGTCTCTGGGATGCGTTGGCGCGCTATCTCGATGACGGCCGCATCGAAATCGATAACATGATCGCCGAGCGAGCGCTGAGGTCAGTGGCCATCGGAAGGCGAAATTATTTGTTCGCCGGTTCAGATGCCGGAGCACGCCGCGCCGCAATCCTCTATAGTCTCGTTGGAACGGCGCGCTTGAACGGCCTGGACCCCGAGGCTTACCTGCGCTACGTACTCTCCCGCATCGGTGAGCATCCCATCAAGCACATCGAGGAACTGCTGCCATGGAAGGTCGCCGGAAAACTCGCCCCCACACTACAGCAGGCCGCATAGATCTGCCGGAGTACGAAGATTCCCTGCTGCCGATCTCCAGCTACCCCAACATCTCCGCCTTCACCGAACGTGGTCAGATCGTGATCGGCTACATGGAACCTGTCGGAGCTGTGGCCATCGCCGCAGAAGGACGTCGCTCCCTGGCCCTGCTCCGCCGACGCAAAGACGAAACCTTCAAACAACTGCTCGCCCGCCTCGACCTGGCTATCGCCAGCGCCACCATCGATGATGTCTATGTGGACGAGGTGAACGCTCCCCAAAACTGAAACACACACTTGTTGCGACCGGTCGTGCCCACTTGATCCATCGTGGACACACATGGTCCTATCCCTTCAAAACCCCACCATCGTCAAGACGGCCAGAAAATCACGCTTACTAATCAGGAGCTGCATGCCGGACACGAATATCAGCGATGGCAGCTTTGGTCTGGCTCCTCAACAATGCCAATCGAATCTTCCTAGGCAGGGACAAGCGTATTTCCGCGTAAGCTTTTGATACCAACCCGAGCGGGCAGCACGGATACTTGGGTCAGCGCGGATACCGCCTTCGGGTGAGCGCGCTCAAAAGTTCTCCATCATCCATACATTCACGCTGTCGGAATAAAATGGCATGGCTACGTGCTTACCATCGGGCGAGGGTGAGGCCCAAACGGTTCGCATGCCATTTGGTTCCCAAAGCACATGCGCATTGCCATGCAAATCGATGTGGAGCAGAACGGCTCCAGGTTGGAGACTAGTCATGAAGAACCCTTTACTGTCTGCTGCCCAATCCATACTTACAAGATTGTTCCAGTGCTTGACTATGATGTGCTGCAGTGCTTGGGTCTTCAGGTTGAGCAGGTCGATACTTCCCGTATTTGTCTGGAAGATGGCAATTCGAGTGGCATCCGGTGACAGCATCCAAACGTAGATTCCCTTGAAGTTGGGATCCATCTTGAAGCGTCCTAATTCACGCCTCTGTTTGAGTTGCGGATCGAAGCTCGTAAAGGTAAGTTCGTTATTCTCTTCCTTCGCATACGCGCATAACTGGATTGATGGGGCGGCACAAGAGGTTAGGTCCCGAATGTCTCTGGCGATCAGTTCTTCTGGGCCTCCGGTCATGGGCACTCTAAGCAGGTCGTGGTGGGTCCATACAGAGCCGGGAGACTCGCCGGGAGACTTACGCTCAATCAGCAACCAACGTCCATCGGGGCTCGGCCGGGGAAATCCGAATTCGCTCGTTTTTTCTACCAGCACCGGCTGAGCTGCTCCCCCACTCAAAGGCTGCCGATAAATGCACCATTTCCCGTCGCGGTTCGACGTAAAGACGACTTCACGGCTATCAGCCGTCCATCCGTTTGGCCATTCCATAACTTCTGTCAGGTTCAAATGCCTTGGAGGAGTAATTCGAGTGCCTCCAGCTTCGACATCAGCAACATAAACCGAGGATGAATTTGATCGTTTCGTAAAGACCAGCTTCTTGCTGTCTGCCGTTGCGGAGATGTCCTCAACGCAGAAGCCGCTGTAATGAGTAAGCTGTCGGGCATTTGATGCGAATGCACCAGTCTGTTGATCGATTCGCGCGTCCCAGTAGTTGCAAGTCTCGCCCTCGGTGTCCTCTTCCAGCACATACACAACACGGCCGTCGCGCAACCAATAGAGTCCGTGAAGTTGCGGATTAGAGAGCACAACGTGACTGTCACCGCTTTTGACGTCTCGAATCTCAATCGATCGTCGAGGGCTCTCATCCCTCTTCTGGTAAAGTAACTTTGTTCCATCCGGCGACCACCGGACACCTATAACATAGCTATTCTCGCCTGCGTCGAGCAGTTTTCGCGGATTGCGGCCGTCAGCGTCCATCACCCACAGTTCGCGCCCCCGCCCGTCGGTCCCTGCGACCGATGAACCGTCAGGAGAAACACCCCAGGCTGCCGCGTCCTCACGAACTTTGTGGAGTACACCGCCCATTACGGACGCCTCCCATGTAATCACGCCAGCTGGATTTTCATCACTCGTTTGCGAGACCGCCAAAAAACGTGTGCCGTCTGGGAACCAGTGAATGCTCCAAGATACATGAGCATCTCCAAATTGCGCTGGGTTAGGGATGTCACGAGTTTCACCGCTCTCGAGAGATCGAACATGAACACCGAAATTGTCCGCAAAAGCAAGATACTTTCCATCCCCTGAAATTTGCGGACCGACGATAGGGTTGTCGCTGGAACTCGTGGTGAGCTTTCGTTCTTTGATTTCTACATGAGGGGAAGGCTGAGAGTACTTCCACCAGAGGAAGCCAATGGCCCCCAACATCAGAAGCAGCCCCCCGCCAATGAATCTTCCGGTCCGGAGCATAGAACGAACGCCCGGAGCTGGGGACGCTTCGATGGATGCCGGTGGCGCTGCCTGGATTGCCTTCAGAGTACTCTTCAGTTCCGCGAGCATCTCCGCCGCCGTCTGGTACCGCGTCGCACGGTCTTTCTCGAGCGCTTTGCGAATCATCTCGTCGAGCTTAGCTGGCAACTCGGGATTCAATTCCCTCACGGGAGGCAACGTCTGGTGAAGGATGGCATCGTGCACGATCGCAGCCGTATCGCCGCCAAACGCGCGCCGCCCCGTTGCCATCTCAAAAAGGATCAAACCGAACGAAAACAGGTCGGTACGAGAATCAAGCTTTTCGCCACGCACCTGCTCGGGCGACATATAGCCGGCCGTCCCCATCGCGATTCCCGTTCGGCTCAGGCTGTGCTCAATCGCAGACTCGGGCCTGAACGCTGAATGGGAACTGATGTTCTGATCCTCAACGGGTGAGTCGGATGGGAGGTCAGTTTCCGTCATTGCAAGCTTTGCAAGACCGAAGTCCAGAATCTTGATTTGCGCTCGTGTCGTCACGAAGATGTTGGCTGGCTTGATATCACGATGAATGATCGACTTCTGGTGGGCGGCGTCCAAACCATCGGCAATCTGGATGCCGATTTCGAGGAGTTGCTCCAGCGGCAGATGCGAACTGCCGTTACTGCTAAACGCATACCTGGAAATCAGCTCCCGAAGGGTCTCGCCCTCCAGCAGTTCCATCACGATGAACGGCTGGGTTCCGTGTTCTTCCACACCGTGAATGGTGCAGATGTTGGGATGATTTAGTGAGGACGCCGTTCGCGCCTCGCGCTCGAAGCGTTGAAGAGTAATGGGGTCTGTTCCTAATTCTTCAGGCAGGAATTTCAGGGCCACCGGACGGTTGAGCTTCAGGTCCTCGGCCTTGTAAACCAACCCCATGCCTCCGCCGCCCAGGAGGGTCAGAACCCGATAGTGCGACACCCTCTGGCCGGCGAGGGAGCCATCCACGGCTTTCCTCAACGCTCCCGGCGCTGGTGCGGTTTCGGGGAAATGGACCTCGACCAGGATCCGGTAGCCACGTCGCGCCACGGTCTCGATAAAACGTGGCGCGTCTGCCGAGTCGTCCAGCGCAGCCCGCAGTTTCTTGATGGCCGCGTTGATGCTGCGATCGAATTCCACGACCGTGTCGTTTGGCCAGAGCCGCTTTCGAATCTCTTCGCGAGAGACCAAATTGCCCTGGCCACGAAGCAGCATTTCCAGAATCTGGAATTGCTGTTCAGGCAGACGTATTTTTCGCCCGTTCAGGTGCAGATCCGCTGTCGAGACATCAAGTTCAAAAGGACCGAAGCGAACGAGCGTTGGCATACACGCACCTGGCGAAGGGGGAAGCCTCAGCCTGAAGTTTCGCTCCAGACTCCTCTTAGATCAAGCGCTTTCTATCACTTAAATTGATCACTCAAAAGTCGCTCGGAAATCACACCCAGACGATTGCTCCATCCGGCGGATCCGTCCAAAGTCACGGCAGCCGGTCGGCAGTCCTATCAAACGGCACTGGGTTCCGGGCGGCGTTCGGAGGAGATGTGACCCGATTCTATGCACGCAAAGGGCTGCCGATGATGTTTTTCCCCCTCATTCTGGGCGGGATAACAGCGGCCGCGTCGCCTGATCCCCGGCTCCTCTCCCTGGTTCCTCCAGGCGCGCAGCTTGTCGCGGGCATCAGTGCGCCATCGATTCAAGAGCAGCCGGATAACTTCGTTTTGATGACCCAAAACAACACCGTCGACATGGAGGACTTCTTTGCGTTGACCGGCGCCGACGACGAGCGGACAATCCATCAGATTGTCTTCGTGTCTGCGACCAGCACTGATGGGCAGCTGAATGAGCACAGTCTTTTGGTTAGCGGCCACTTTGACCAACTGCATGTCTTCAAATCAGCGGCCGAGGGCGGAGCGGCCGTCACGGACTATCGCAGCGTTCCTATCCTTGTGATCCAACCGCTTGCCCGTGAACGGGGCAAGCTACACGACGTCCGCTGGCTCGCGATTCTCGATTCACGTGTCCTGGTTTTCGGCACCATCTCCAGCACCCGACTGGAACTCGATCGATATCTCGAGCACAGCCGGACAGATGAAACCCTGCTTCGCCGGCTGGCGCACCTGCGCAGCAAGGATCAGACCTGGTGTGTATTGTCGGCGCCTGTCAAGAATCTGTCTCTTCCTACCTGGAGGCAGGAAATATATGCCGTGCTGGCCAAGCTGAATCCTGAGCTGGCCGATCTTGCGCAGTCCGGCAATGAGCTCGAGTTTGGGCTCTACTACGGCAGGCGAGTTGAGTTCGAGTATGAACTGACTTCTGCCTCGACTGTAGTCAGACGCGTCCGCCCGGATTCGCTCAGGCAATCTCCAGTCGAGCCGGCAAAGAGTGCGTCGCTACTGCCTGCCTTGGATAAAGCAGGGGATGCAAACACACGTCATGGAGTGATCGTGGTTTCGATGTCGCGGTACAACACGTGGCTGGCGGAAATCAGAGGTCGGCGGATTCCGGTCGATTAAGTTGCCCGGAATGGTCCCGCGTACTTGCGAGTCCAGTAGCGCAGTAGCACAAACCACACGACGAAAATCATCGACTAGAATTCCGATTACTTCTCGAATGTCTTTGGGCTGTATCTGGAGCGCCCACATGACAAACTGGTCGCGCACCGATGGTTGCGGGGTGGGCGCTTCAGATACAGCGACATGAAGGAAGCCGCTGCGGCGGCGGACGCTTATGTGATTTGAATGAGCCGATGCCGCTGGCGGTTGAGGCAATGCCGCCGATCTTCTCTCCGTGTCGGTGGGATGAGTGGCTGAGGACGGAGATGGTCCGTCGTTAGTGAGGGGGAGCAAAGAGCGGTTTCAGCAGCGGCGAGCTGCTGCAGGCAGAATGGGACAGTGTTTTCCTGTGGGTGCTGGTGGACGCGGAAGCGTCGAGATAGGAAATAGCGGTTCATGTCGCACACCTTAGAGCCTGAGGCGGAGAACGGGGCAAGAGTTGGGCTGCGGAGATTCGTTCGACAATGCGCATGGATCCGCCGCAAAGAGGGCAGCGCCAGGTCGAATCCTCTTGAGATGGGGAGACGGCCTTTGCTGGCGCCGCTCGTTCGGTTGAACGGTGCAACAGCTCGAAGCAGACGGGGAGCAGGCGGGCGCGGCGACGGTTGGCGAGGAAGCCGAAGTGGCGGATGCGTACGAAGCCGCGTGGGAGCAGATGTAGCAGAAAGCGCCGCAGGAACTCGTCGACGGGCAACTTCATCAGCTTCTTCTTGTTGCCGTGAGCGGAGTCGCGCCAGCGGAAGGTGACGTTGCCGTCTTCGAGGGCAACGAGTCTGTGGTTGGAGATGGCAACGGATGGGTGTAGGCACCGAGATAACGCAAGGCGTGTTCGGGGCCTCCGAAAGGTCGCTTGGCGTAGACGACCCAGTCTTGTCGAAACAAGGTTCGCAGCCATGATGCAAAGACATGCGGTTCGGCCAGGTACCGCAGACTGCCGTGGAACTGAAGTGTGCCGGCGTGAAAGGCGGCCTTGAGCCCGGCGACGAACTTGCCGCGGAACACCCGGCTGAGCACCTTAACAGGGAGGAAGAAGCGGCGCGACGAGCTGATCCATCGGGTGTGGTCCGGCGCCAGCCCGCCGGCAGCCAAAATACAATGAGCGTGCGGGTGGAACTGCAATCGTTGATTCCACGTGTGCAGGACGCTGAAGAAGCCGATCTCCGCGCCCAGGTGACGTGGGTCGCGGGCCACTTCGAGCAGTGTCTCCGCGCTGGCCTTAAACAGCAGGTTGAAGATCACCCTCTTGTTCTGCAGAGCCACTGGCGCCAGTTCACGTGGCAGAGTGAAGACGGCGTGCACGTACCTTGTGGGCAGAAGTTCCCCTTCCCGCGCCGCCAGCCAGCGCAGGCGGGCGTTGCCCTGGCACCGCGGGCAATGCCGATTGCCGCACGAGTTATAAGAGATGGCGACGTGACCGCAGTCTGAGCAACGATCGCGATGACCGCCGAGCACAGCCGTACGGCAACGCAGGATAGCCAGCAGGACCTTGCGGTGCTGCCAGGTGATCCAGCGCTTGCTCTTTTCCAGGAAGGACTCTCCTGCACTGCGAATGATGTCGGCCACCTCCAGAGGTGGCCGGCTCATGCCTGCGGTGTTCGCCCTCCCGGTTTACTGAGGTTCAGCGCATCCAGAGGACTGGCAGTTGCGCTGAGATGCTTGCTGGACAGATGCAGATAGATGGTGGTCTCTTCGAGATCACGATAACCGAGCAAGATCTGAATCGTGCGCAGGTCAGCGCCTGCCTCCAGTAAATGGGTCGCGAAACAGTGTCGAAGGGTATGCGGGTGAATATGGCGATCTGCAAGTCCGGCGCGTTCGGCGGCGCTTTGGCAGGCCGTCCACAGGACCTTGGTCGTGACAGGTCGATTCCAGGTATGCCAGGCGTTTCCGGGAAACAGCCAGACTCTTGGCTTGCGCTTGAGGGTGCGCCAGTAATCGCGCAGCCCATCGAGCAACCTGGGGCTGAGCATTACGTCGCGATCCCTGTTGCCCTTGCCGCCGTGAATGTGAACCACCATGCGACGGCTGTCGATATCCTCGATCTTAAGATGGGCTGCTTCCGCCCGCCGTGCGCCCGTACCGTAGAGAGTCATCAACATCGCGCGGTGAAAGGGGCTGTCGGCCGCATCGATGAGGCGCCCGACCTCTTCCGGACTGAGGATCTCCGGCAGCCGGATGACCTTCCTCGGATATGGGGTCTCGGCAATACTCCAGTTCTTCTTCAACACCTTGATATAGAAGAAGCGAAGAGCAGCAAGACGCTGAATGACCGTGTTGGGCTCTAGCTTCAGCTTGCTGAACAGCATCGCCTGATACTGCCGGATATGCTCCGGACGAAGCCGATCCGGACGACGATGAAAGTACTGGCTGAAGTGCTCGACTCCATGGACGTAGGCACGGATAGTGCCCGGGGCAAAGTTGCGGCGCTGCAACTCCTCGATCATGAGCTGACGTAAATGGGTCACAGAGAGGACCTCCTTCTCTGTGACCCAAGCTAGTCGGCAGCCTTCACTGTCGGTTCATGAACACGCGTAAGCGTCCGCCGCCGCAGAGGCTTCGTTCATGTCGGCATAGTGGCTGAAATATCGTGAGCTTACCTAACCTAACGAATCGGCGTTGCCTTGAGCGCTTTTCGTTAGCAATCTGCCCTTGGCTGCATCGCCATGTCATAAGTGAGGCCGGATGAGCGCAATTTGGCTGTTGATATCGCTAACGCGACCAGCAGGGTGCTCGCATACATCAGGCAGGATTTCAACGACTCTGCGGATAGCTCTCAACACCCGATAAGGGCTGAATCAGCGGAGGTTCCCGTATTCCGCTTTCGCTCGTTTGAGAAGGGGGATATCCGGATCCGCGCCCTTCCAAAGTGCGAAGAACTCCTCGAATTCGACTCGCACCTTCGCGGCTTCCCCGACAGGGCATAGGCGCGCGTATTGGCCAGGTCGAAGCGGAGCATTAACTGAGTTAGGGCCTCACGGCAGCTGGATACGGTAGAGGTTGCGACGGGTATTCTGGCGGCTGTAAGCGTAAACGGAGGGGTTGACGGCTGACTCCACTTGCCAGGGGATTGCTGTGATCTCTTTCGGGTTTCCAAAGTCTTCGATGCGCGTGGCTTCCACGGATGGAAGCTTTGGCAGTTCCGAGTCACGCATCACCGGCAACGGGTAATTCATTCCGCCCCCCATCGGGTAGCTGAGATAAACGAACCCTCCGCTCGTATCCCAGTTGAAAATGCAGTATCCGGCGCACACCGTCACCGCCGCGGTTCCATCCACTGCAAATGCCTTGGTTCTGCCCAGATTGATGTGTTCTTCGTCGCTGGAGCCAGGCACCGCAACAGCAACCCAGCGGCCATCGGGGGAGACGTCGAAGATATCCAGAATGCGTTCCGGAGAGATCTTCTTGCGTTCGGTGCCGTCTGTTTTCATGCGATAGAGATAGTTCGAGCCGCCTTCTATCGCGCGGAAGACGAGTTCTCCGTCAGGCAGAAAATAAGGAGAATCTTCCGCTGCCGGAGAGGAGATGCGCACGGGGGGTGAGCGACGGCTGGTCGGGGCGACCCAAATATTCGAGTGGCCGCTCTGGTCGTTCATGGTGAACACCACCTCTTTCCCATCTCGCGACACGGAGTACGCCTGCATGGGGCAACCGGGCAGCACCCTGTCTACTCTTCCCGCAGTGAGGTCCTTGACCCACAGCTCTTCGCCCTGGGTCTGTCCGTTCGACATCAGGAAATAAAGCCTGCGTCCGTCGGAAGAGAACGACGGCGAGGAAGCATTGCCTTCGGAGGATATTTGGCGATCTCCGTCCCTGTCGTGCAGCCACACCGTGCGATCCTCCACGCCAACTGAGGTAATCAACGACTTGCCGTCAGGGGCCATCGCAATTCCTTCCTGCGCGGTGGGGCCAAAGGTGAGTTGCTCGGGCTGCCCATCCGGAAAACGCTGCCGCCAGATATGAGAACCGGGCGCGGGCTGCCAGCCGACACGCCCCACCCCTCCAATATCCGCGTTCAAAGTGAGGTAGATCCATTTGCCATCCGGCGACCACGCTCCAGAGAGGCATTTGTCGTTAGGAGGGCCCACAATTCTGACGTCCTTCCGGCCTGAAATGGAACCACGCGGCAGGGCACTATCTTGCCTTGACTGTCCATCTCAACAACGAGTACCCATCGACCATCCGGCGAAAGATAGGAATGGTGCATCATGCTGCGCTTTCCAGGGGGCGCATAGACGTCACGGCTGTTTCCTCGGTCGTCATCCGTGGTGACAAGCACCAGATGCAGCCCCTCTCTCATCTCGGAGAAGAGCAGCCGCTTCCCATGCTCGATCCAGGTCAAGGATGAAGAGTTGGGCAGAAGAAGATGAGGGTCGCCACCAATTGAGGAAACCTCCCATGTATCCCAAGGCTCGACGATGCTGTAGACGATGCGCGAGCCATCCGGCGAGAACGAAGGGGCCAGTTTCACCGCGTCGTCGTTGGTAAGCTGGACAGGCTCGCCACCTGGAAGCAGTTTGACGTAGATCTGTCCTCGACCCATGAATGAGTCGCTTCCCCTGATGAACGCGAGCATTCGTCCGTCCGGTGACAGCGCGGGATATACGGCAGAATCGGTGAAAAAGGTAAGCTGCTCCCACTCTTTGTCATGGACGATTTGGGTAAGCCGGCGACTTCGAACGAGAAGGAATCCGGCGGCCGCCAGCAGCACGACCACAACTGCCACGGAGACGAGGAATTTCCGATTCACTCTTGGCTTTTGTGGAACCGGAAGCATCTTCAGCCCTTGGGCCGTCTCTGCGTCGTCCTCTTCAATCACAATTTGTGTGCGGGTCCGCGCATGAGCCACCAGGGATTCGCCTTGCTCGGTGACCGTGCGGACCGTCGCCGCAAATCGATAGCCGCGGCCCGGCAGCGTGACGATGTACTGGCGGTTTTCCGCAGTGTCTCCCAGCGCCTTGCGCAGCAGGAAGATGTTCTGGCTCAGGTTCGATTCTTCAACGAACGAGTCCGGCCAGACCTCCCTGAGGAGTTCTTCCTTGGAGACCACGTCTCGGCTGCGCCGTACTAGGACGAGCAGAGTTTCGAAGGCTTTGGGCGGGACAGGAACAAGGTTATCCCCCCGGCGCAGGGTCTGCTTGTCGGGGTCCATCTGGAACGGCCCGAATTCATAGACAATCCTGGGGTCCGTAACCATAGGTTGAAGAGCCGGCAGCTCTGTAGAGGGGCGACGCATCCGTCACGCGGGCCGGTTCATTAGTAAGCGCAATCTACCACAGTCTCAACCACCCCTTGAATGTTCTCCGGCAATTACCCCTCCATCCGTCGTAACTTCTTGCATCTGTTGTCTCAAGACTCCTCTTGAAAATCCCTGAGAAATATTGAACCGCGAATTGAAGACTTTTTCCGCCTGCTCCCTGCAGGATGCGGTCATTACGAAACGGCCGCAGCAGAAAAGGCTGATCGGAGAGTGGCATGGTGGTGAAAACGACAAGGATCACGATTGAAACCGAAAGCCTGCTATTCGTGCGCAGGGGCAAAACTGTCGTGACCTGGTGCCCTGTTTGTTGCGCTGAAGCGGAAGCGATGATGCTCGAGGGCGACAGCCTTGGCGAAGACATTCCTTCCACACTCTTAAGAGACTGGCTGGCTGCCGGCAAACTCCACCTTTGGAATCTCGATGGCGGTCCGGATCGGATCTGCCTTACCTCGCTCCTCCGATGCTTCGAATCCGAGGACGCTCGCAGACTTCCCACCCCGAAACCTACCCCCTCGACAGGAGAAGGAAAATGACATCCATTCAATTTGCACCGAAGTGGTCGCGCGCCGCGCGGCTAAGTCTGGCCCTGGCCACCCTGGCAGCGCCGGTTTGCACTCTCGCACAATCCACCCCGAAGTACACCATTGCGGACCTGGGACCGGTGGGCCCGTCGTGGTCGCAAGGCCAGCCATTTGTGGTTAGCGGCAATGGGCTGGTGAGCGGTGAGACAGTTCTGGCCAACCCCAACAATCTCGCCCAATGGGTATCCCACGGTGTGGTGTGGGAAGGGTCAAGCACGAAGATCATCAACATCCCCGGACTCGGTGGGCCGAACAACATTGCCTTCGGTGTGAACCTCCGAGGGCAGGCAGTAGGGCAGGCCGACACCGAAACCCCGGACCCGAATGGCGAAGACTTCTGCGGATCCGCGGCGCTCGGTCTCACCCATAGCGGCAACACATGCGAGCCTTTTCTGTGGCAGAACGGCGTCACGTTCGCGCTCCCCAGACTGCGCAACAGCGCCGGTAAGGAGGGCAGCAACGGCGCAGCATTACAGATCAACGACTTTGGCATGGTTGCAGGAATGGCGGAAAACGGCGAAGTGGACTCAACCTGTCCCGGCGTGGCCGTTTCGCCGCAGACCATCGAGTTCAAGCCGGTCATATGGATGAAACCCTTCCCCTGGTCGCAGGTGCGGCTCCAGGAGCTCGCGACCGTTGATGGCGACCCGGACGGCATTGCGTTCGCGATCAACGATCTGGGCCAGGCAGTGGGGGCCAGCGGAAATTGCGGGCCGTTCAATGCGATTGAGCAGAACAACCTCACCCCGCTTCATGCTGTTCTGTGGCGGAACGGCAACGCCGTCGACCTGGGCAACCTTGGCGGAGACGGCAAGTTTGCCGGCATCTACGCGACCGGCCTGAACGGTGAGGGGCAAGTTGTGGGAACCTCGGACACTGCCGGCGACGCGAGTTTTCACGGTTTTCTCTGGCAGCAAGGCCACATCACCGATCTCGGAACTTTACCCGGTGACGCATACAGCTCTGCCGTCTCCATCAGCAACGACGGCCTGGTGCTGGGAGTTTCTGTGAGCCCCAGCTTCAGCCCCCGAGCCGCACTCTGGCGCAACGGAACCGCAACCGACTTGAATACTCTGGTTCCCCAAAATACTGCTTTGTACCTGGAGTCCGCATGCTCCATCAACGACAAAGGCGAGATCATCGGATTCGCAGCTTTGAAGAGCAATCCCAGTGAATCTCACGCCTACCTGGCGAAGCCGGTCGCGAACTCCGGGGACGGAGACTGAGCCACGCAGGATCGAACAAAGGAGAGGGGGGCAGCCGGGTTCCGGCGTTTCGTCCAACCAGGCAGACGCAAGGCCGGCTGGCCCTCACACTCACATAGCGAGAATGCGGCCCATCTCCCACTTAACATATCGTGCCGCAGCTGGAGAATGAGTGCTCCAGAAAAGCCACAGTGTCTTGGGATCGCAATGCGATTTGTACTGATATGTCGGCCAGTGTCCGCCGATCTGTCCCAGGCGTGATCCTCGCTTGACGCCAACAGGCCAACGCACGCATTGAGCCGGGAAACTGCTCGGTATGATGCTCGGCGATATTGTGTAAATTGAGGAATGTCCAAGTCACATTCGCCGGATCCTACGGCGTTTCTCAGGACCTATAACCCGTCACGATCCCGAGTACAACCAACACTGTGGTCTTTGTCGTAGCACGTTGGAGGATCGGAAATTATTCCTTGGCGAAAATGTGCACGGACCAGCTTGCAAGACTGATTGACAACTGGCCGTTACTGGAATTCAGGACATAGCCGGGATTGCCGACCGTGCCTATCCCGCCGTACAGCGGAGCCTGGGAGTTGAAAATCTCTCGCCAGGAGCCGGAATCCCCATCGAGGCCCACGGCATACTGGGTGTTGTCCCACTGCCCGTCGCCGGCGTTGACGACGACCAGGAGGACATCGCCGGCATTGTTCCAACGTTTGAACGCGACGACGTTGTTGACACGGTCGGTGTGGGTAATCTGGCCTGCGGGCGAGCGCAACGCCCGGTGATTCCAGCGAATGTTGTTTACGTCGCCGACCAAACGCTGCATAGGCGAGCCGAGATTGTCGCCGATACGGAGCCAGTCCAGGCGATTGTCGATCTGCCAGCCAACCCATGGATTCCAGAAGCCGTCGATGTGGCCCTCGGTACCCATGAAGAGCATGGGTGTGCCGGCGAGAGTCGCGTTCAGAGCCCAGGCGAGACGGCTCTTGGCGAGGGCGTAGCCGTTCAGCCGGCCCCCGAAGCGTTGCGTCAGGTAAAAGCCGCTGGTGTTATTGGGGTCGTTATAGGTCTGGTCGTGCGAACCGGTCAGGTAATTGACCAAATGCCAGGGATTCGGATCGGAAAAGCTACCGATCCGACCGCAGAGGTTGTCGACGACATTGATGCCGTTCAAAAGGTCAAACGTCCTCCAAGGGCTGTCCATGTCCCACGTAGCGCAAAATCCCAGGATCCCGTAAGGATCATGCCAAGGGGCGACGGAGGTCCCGCCGTCGTTCGGGTTGTACTCGGCGATGAGGTATTTGCCAGGAAAATCGTTGCGGAGGGACCAGATGATCTCGGAAACAACGCTGGGATCGATGGCTTGCACCGCGTCGAAGCGAAGTCCGTCGACACCATAATCGCGTAGGAACATGCGGGCGTTGTCGAGCAGAAAGTCCTTAACCTCACTTTGCCAGGTGGCGAAGCCCTCGCCCCACGGCGTGTGATGGCCGTGGACGTGGTAGATCCCCCCGGGGATTCCGTTGTCGCCGGAGCAATTGCCGTCGTACTGCCAGTAGCGGTTGTTGTTCTGGCCGGCGTGGTTGAAGATGAGGTCGAGGATGACGGCAAGGCCGATGCTGTGAGCTGCATCGATCAGCTGGATGAGTTCCGCTACCGCCTGATCGGGGCGAGTGGCGTACAGGTTTTCCGACGCAAACATGTCGGAGGGTCCATAGCCTTCGCCGGCTCCGCCTGCGGTGTCAGCCTGGAAGTTCGAGATGGGAAGCAGCTCGATGGCGTTGAAGCCCAGATTCCGTATATAAGGAAGGCGATTCTTGAGTTCAACAAAAGTGGAGGTGGGGACGGGCAGATTGAGGCCGTCATTGCGGCCCGTGAAAGATCCGACGTGGAGCTGGTAGACAAGAAAATCCTCGAAGGGCGGCGTCGTAAACGCGGCGCGGTTCGTTGTGAACAGGGCAGGGTTGACGATATAGCCCCGCGCGGTGCTGGCAGAGCCTTCGACCTGGAGCGCACGGGCGTCGGTGCGCCAGTGGACCACGGAGGTGTCGTTGTCTTGCCCAGGAGCGGTGGTGATGACGTACTGGTAACGTGTATTTGCGACAACCGGAATGCCGTCGGCGGACCAGTTCGGCGTACCGGGTTCATTGGCCAGCGCGATGGTGGTGGTACCCGGTCCGGGATCGAAGAGGACGACGTTGACACCGGACGCAAACGGCGCCCAGACACGGAACCTGGCGGTATTCCCGGGATAAAGAAGGCTGCCCATTCCGTCTTGATTTTGGGACGGTGCGTTCATAGTGGTCTCCGTGAGGCAAAGGAAACGCGATGGGGCATAGTAGCAAGAATTTAGTTGAAGGTTTGATGAATATTCAGCCTCTTCGGCCACTAGCAAGTGCCGCTTTCCTATCCCCTTCGGGAACTGCAGGTCGACAACAATAATCAGCTTGTCCCTAACGT
>Ga0207095_10124_pt1 | contig 23323 bp, 21 predicted proteins | sample Alteio_BWMinHeat_88_FD_153529 | JGI IMG/M metagenome (GOLD analysis project Ga0207095, IMG submission 153529) | Enriched cells from forest soil in Barre Woods Harvard Forest LTER site, Petersham, Massachusetts, United States -... | ecosystem: Environmental > Terrestrial > Soil > Temperate forest >... | reverse complement strand
GTCCCCCCATCGCATCTAACGACGGTGCAGGAATATTAACCTGCTTCCCATCAGCTACGCATCTCTGCCTCGCCTTAGGGGCCGACTCACCCTGCTCCGATGAACGTTGAACAGGAAACCTTGGGCTTACGGCGTGGGAGCTTTTCACTCCCATTATCGCTACTCATGTCAGCATTCGCACTTCTGATACCTCCAGCATCCTTTACAAGACACCTTCGCAGGCTTACAGAACGCTCTCCTACCATATATCCGAAGATATATCCGCAGCTTCGGTGACTGGCTTAGCCCCGTTACATCTTCCGCGCAGGACGACTCGATCAGTGAGCTATTACGCTTTCTTTAAAGGATGGCTGCTTCTAAGCCAACCTCCTGACTGTTTTAGCCTTCCCACTTCGTTTTCCACTTAGCCAATCTTTGGGACCTTAGCTGGCGGTCTGGGTTGTTTCCCTCTTGACGCCGGACGTTAGCACCCGACGTCTGTCTCCCAAGCTCGCACTCATCGGTATTCGGAGTTTGCAATGGTTTGGTAAGTCGCGATGACCCCCTAGCCATAACAGTGCTCTACCCCCGATGGTGATACTTGAGGCACTACCTAAATAGTTTTCGGAGAGAACCAGCTATTTCCAAGTTTGTTTAGCCTTTCACCCCTACCCACAGCTCATCCCCTAATTTTTCAACATTAGTGGGTTCGGACCTCCAGTGCGTGTTACCGCACCTTCATCCTGGCCATGAGTAGATCACTTGGTTTCGGGTCTACACCCAGCGACTGAACGCCCTATTCGGACTCGATTTCTCTACGGCTTCCCTATGCGGTTAACCTTGCCACTGAATGTAAGTCGCTGACCCATTATACAAAAGGTACGCAGTCACGGAACAAGTCCGCTCCTACTGTTTGTATGCACACGGTTTCAGGATCTATTTCACTCCCCTTCCGGGGTTCTTTTCGCCTTTCCCTCACGGTACTGGTTCACTATCGGTCGATTACGAGTATTTAGCCTTGGAGGATGGTCCCCCCATGTTCAGACAGGATTTCACGTGTCCCGCCCTACTTGTTGCAAACTTAGTTCCACACCAGGGATTTCGCGTAAGGGGCTATCACCCTCTATGGCTGCACTTTCCAGAGCATTCCACTATCGCTGATGCTAAATTTTGCGGCTGTTCCCATTTCGCTCGCCACTACTTTGGGAATCTCGGTTGATTTCTTTTCCTGTAGCTACTTAGATGTTTCAGTTCGCCACGTTCGCTTTTAACACCTATGTATTCAGTGTTAAATGACCTTACGGCCGGGTTTCCCCATTCGGAAATCTGCGGATCAAAGCGTGTTTGCTCGCTCCCCGCAGCTTATCGCAAGCTACTACGTCCTTCGTCGCCTGTAATCGCCAAGGCATCCACCATGTGCACTTATTCACTTGTCCCTATAACGTTAGCCTCTTCCGTTGCGGAACGAAAAAGACGCTATAGAGTTATTCTGAGTATTGTTTATGCCGTATCCAAAGTGTTATCGCTTTTAAATTCGAGAACTCTTTACATACATTGATGATTGATACAATCACAACCCACCGGCACATGCTGTCGCACATGCCGATAAATTCTTTACTACTTCTTCCAAATTGTTAAAGAACAAAACAGCCAATGATCTAAAAGATCAAACCTAAATCACCATAGCGCACTAGCTCTCGCTAACGCGCTTCGACTTAGGTTTGATATTTCTTGGTGGAGGTTGACGGGATCGAACCGACGACCCCCTGCTTGCAAAGCAGGTGCTCTCCCAGCTGAGCTAAACCCCCGAAACCTGGATTACCTATTTCTTGGTGGGTCTGGTTGGGCTCGAACCAACGACCCCCGCGTTATCAACACGGTGCTCTAACCAACTGAGCTACAGACCCCTTCGGATCAGTACCAAGCCAACTCCCGACAGACTGCACTTCATACCTGCCGACTGCCAGCCATTCACTGTTCTTTTCTTGATTAACACACCGATAAGTGTGGACGCTTAACTTTCATGCAAACTCTAGAAAGGAGGTGATCCAGCCGCACCTTCCGATACGGCTACCTTGTTACGACTTCACCCCAGTCACGAATCCTACCGTGGTAATCGCCCTCCTTACGGTTAGGCTAACTACTTCTGGTAAAACCCGCTCCCATGGTGTGACGGGCGGTGTGTACAAGACCCGGGAACGTATTCACCGCGACATGCTGATCCGCGATTACTAGCGATTCCAACTTCATGTAGTCGAGTTGCAGACTACAATCCGGACTACGATACACTTTCTGGGATTAGCTCCCCCTCGCGGGTTGGCGGCCCTCTGTATGTACCATTGTATGACGTGTGAAGCCCTACCCATAAGGGCCATGAGGACTTGACGTCATCCCCACCTTCCTCCGGTTTGTCACCGGCAGTCTCATTAGAGTGCCCTTTCGTAGCAACTAATGACAAGGGTTGCGCTCGTTGCGGGACTTAACCCAACATCTCACGACACGAGCTGACGACAGCCATGCAGCACCTGTGTTACGGTTCTCTTTCAAGCACTTCCACCTCTCAGCAGAATTCCGTACATGTCAAGGGTAGGTAAGGTTTTTCGCGTTGCATCGAATTAATCCACATCATCCACCGCTTGTGCGGGTCCCCGTCAATTCCTTTGAGTTTTAATCTTGCGACCGTACTCCCCAGGCGGTCTACTTCACGCGTTAGCTGCGTTACCAAGTCAATTAAGACCCGACAACTAGTAGACATCGTTTAGGGCGTGGACTACCAGGGTATCTAATCCTGTTTGCTCCCCACGCTTTCGTGCATGAGCGTCAGTGTTATCCCAGGGGGCTGCCTTCGCCATCGGTATTCCTCCACATATCTACGCATTTCACTGCTACACGTGGAATTCTACCCCCCTCTGACACACTCTAGCCATGCAGTCACAAATGCAGTTCCCAGGTTAAGCCCGGGCATTTCACATCTGTCTTACATAACCGCCTGCGCACGCTTTACGCCCAGTAATTCCGATTAACGCTCGCACCCTACGTATTACCGCGGCTGCTGGCACGTAGTTAGCCGGTGCTTATTCTTCAGGTACCGTCATTAGTCCAATGTATTAGATCGAACCGTTTCTTCCCTGACAAAAGAGCTTTACAACCCGAAGGCCTTCTTCACTCACGCGGCATTGCTGGATCAGGGTTGCCCCCATTGTCCAAAATTCCCCACTGCTGCCTCCCGTAGGAGTCTGGGCCGTGTCTCAGTCCCAGTGTGGCTGGTCGTCCTCTCAGACCAGCTACTGATCGTCGCCTTGGTAGGCTTTTACCCTACCAACTAGCTAATCAGATATCGGCCGCTCCACGAGCATGAGGTCTTGCGATCCCCCACTTTCATCCTTAGATCGTATGCGGTATTAGCTAGTCTTTCGACTAGTTATCCCCCACTCTAGGGCACGTTCCGATATATTACTCACCCGTTCGCCACTCGTCGCCAGGTTGCCCCGCGTTACCGTTCGACTTGCATGTGTAAGGCATGCCGCCAGCGTTCAATCTGAGCCAGGATCAAACTCTTCAGTTTAATCTCTGTTTTTTGTGGCATTGCTGCCAGCCTCTTGCGAAGCTTCGCTCACTCAAAATACTGACAGGCCTCTCCCCTTTAACAGGGAAAGTCCTACTTTTTATTTCTTGTGAACACTTAATGTATAAAGTTATCAGCAGAACCGAAGTCCATACTGCGCATTTCCATCAAGCGCCCACACTTATCGGCTGTTAATTTTTAAAGAACCTTGCCTGCCTGCGCCGTTTCCAGCACCCCCAACAAATCGTTTTGTTTGTCAGCAGCAGAGAGATGAGATTATGCGGCACTTCACACATACCGTCAACTACTTTTTACACCAGCAGGAAACCCCCTCCTGCCACATCCCCTTTACCTCCCCCGCGTCTCAGCGGACGCGAACTATATCAAACGTTACGGAACCTTGGCAAGCGTTTGTCTATAAATGCGCTCATTCAGAGCGTATCCGCCTAAAGTCGATCAGCTCCCAAGAGCCTCTCTGTGGTAGCCGGTAACGAGCTCAACTTCATCCTTTGCCCCCAAAAAGACGGGTATGCGCTGATGCAATTTTTTCGGTTGTATATCCATAATTCGTTGCCTACCATCGGTCGCAGCGCCCCCAGCCTGCTCCACAATAAATGCCATTGGATTCGCCTCATACATCAAGCGCAGTCGGCCGACACTATCGGGCTCACGTGCATCTGCCGGATACATGAAGATACCCCCGCGATTGAGAATGCGATGCACATCCGCGACCATGGAGGCAATCCAACGCATGTTGAAATCTTTACCGCGCACTCCTGTCTTGCCAGCTAACATTTCATCGACGTAACGTTTGACCGGCGGGTGCCAGTGACGTGCATTGGAGGCATTAATTGCAAATTCCTTTGTATCTGCTGGAATCCGCAGATCGCGATGCGTCAATATCCATGAACCCATTTCACGATCCAGAGTGAAGCAATTCACGCCATCTCCTGTCGTCAATACGAATAGGGTTTGCGGGCCGTAGACCGCAAACCCTGCCGCCACCTGCTTATTTCCAGGCTGGAGAAAATCTTTTTCGGTGGGTATCCCCATTCCATCCGGCGCTTTGAGGACAGAAAAAATCGTGCCGATCGATACATTCACGTCAATATTGCTCGATCCATCCAACGGATCAAACAGCAACATGTATTCGCCCTTAGGATACCGATTGGGAATGAGATGGATCGTTTCCATTTCTTCAGAGGCCATCGCGGCGAGCTGGCCACCCCATTCATTTGCCTCCACAAGAACTTCATTCGACAACAAATCAAGCTTCTTTTGCACTTCGCCCTGAATATTTTCACTGCCAGCGCTACCCAATACTTCGCCTAATGCGCCCTTACCTACTGCATGGCTAATTGTCTTGCATGCGCGCGCGACAACTTCGATCAACAATCGAAGCTCTGCTGGAATATTGCTGTGTAACCGCTGTTCCTCTACAAGATGCTGCGTAAGACTGACGCGTTTCATGAAACTCCTTTAAACAAATCAAATAGTTCTTCGAATCCTGTCGGAATCTCGATTTATAAATTACCTTGCCTCGTTTGCGACACAGGTCAAGGAGCAAGCGCCTTTGAAATAACCTCGGCAACATCTCGCGATAACCGACGTGTATCAGCAACCTGCTGTAATGCCGATTTCATTTTCCCCTGCAGTGCAGGCGCGTACTTGCGCCATCGATCCAGAGTTCGGGCAAGTCGTGCTGCGACTTGGGGATTGATACTATTCAAGGCAATAACCTGCTCCGCCCAGAATAGGTATCCACTCCCATCTTCGGCATGAAACCGTGCTGGATTACCATTGCAAAAACTAAAAATCAAACTACGCGCCCGGTTTGGATTTTTCAGCGAAAACGCGGGATGCCGCATTAGTCTGCGTACCACATCAACGTCGGACGAACGCGCCATCGCCTGCAAACTGAACCATTTGTCTATAACGAGTGGCTCATCCTCGAAATCACTATAAAACATGGCGAGTGCAGCATCTTTGCCAGGTGCACTGCTATTGATCAAAGCAGAAATAGCCGCCAATCTGTCAGTCATGTTGTCGGCCAAATCGTATTGGCTTTGCATTAATGCATGCGATGCCGCGTCATCCAATTCAGCCAAATACGACAACGCGATATTTTTGAGCCCGCGCTTTCCGGCTGACACCGGATCGGGACTATATGCGCCCAACGCCTGATTTGACTCGTATGCCGCTGTCCACTGGGCACGCAAGGTACGCGCTAATGATTTACGTAGCGATTGCCGCGCACGATGAATCACGGCAGGATCAATAGCCGCCATTTGCTCGGAGAGCATTATTTCCGACGGCAATGTCAATGCCACTTCCCGGAATGCAGGCTCAAGTGCGTCGTCGTCCAAGGTCGCTCGAAAAATATCGCTGACCGCCGTATCGATATCGCTTGCGTCATCCGAAGAAACGGAAGAGCCCGCCGCTTTCGTCAAGGACAGCAATTTACGCGTCGCCAAGCGCTGTCCGGCCTCCCACCGATTGAACGCATCGCTGTCATGTGCAGCCAGGAATGCGAGGTCAGAATCACTGTACTCAACCTCCAGAATAACCGGCGCAGAAAAATCTCTCAAAATAGAAAGCGTCGGCTTCGCTGGTATGTGATTAAAGCGGAATGTTTTCTGTTCCTCGGTCAACTCCAACACCAGTGTTGTGGCGCCACTTTTTTTGTCACGTCCACCATCCAGCAGCAGAGGAATATCCTCCCCTTCGCGATTCAGCAAGCCGATTGCAACAGGAATATGAAACGGCAATTTCTCACTTTGCCCCGGCGTCGGCGGGCATGACTGCGACAACGTCAGGTCAAAGGTATGTTGATTTTCGTCGTAGTGAGTTTGCGCGACCACATGGGGCGTACCCGCCTGACTATACCAACGTTCAAACTGAGTCAGGTCACGCCCACTGGCGTCGGCCATTGCCGCGCGGAAGTCATCGCATTCAACTGCATGGCCATCGTGGCGCTGAAAATAGAGGTCCATCCCTTTTCTGAAATTCTCACGCCCCACCAATGTTTGAATCATGCGAACTACTTCAGAGCCTTTTTCGTAAATGGTGACTGTGTAGAAATTATTGATCTCGGAATAAGAATCCGGCCGCACGGGATGCGCCATCGGTCCCGCGTCCTCCGGAAATTGCGCCTGCCGCAGTACCCGCACATCTTCAATTCGCTTGACCGCACGCCCGCTAGCCGTACCGATCATGTCTGCCGAAAATTCCTGATCGCGAAATACGGTCAGACCCTCTTTTAAAGACAATTGAAACCAGTCGCGGCAGGTGACGCGATTGCCGGTCCAATTATGAAAATACTCGTGGCCCACTACGGATTCGATATTCGCATAATCGATGTCGGTGGCAATACGCGAATTTGCAAGAACAAACTTCGTATTAAAAATATTCAGCCCCTTGTTTTCCATCGCGCCCATGTTGAAGTCGCTTACTGCAACAACCATGAAGCGATCCAGGTCGAGTTCGAGTCCGAAGCGTTCTTCATCCCAGCGTATGCTGTTTTTAAGCGATTCCATCGCATGTTGGGTCTTGTCCAGATTGCCATGCTCAACCCACACCTGCAGCAGCGCCTGTCGTCCCGATTTGAGCTTGACCGCTTCTTCCTGACAGACCAGATCGCCGGCAACCAATGCAAAAAGATAGGAAGGCTTTTTAAAGGGGTCTTCCCACATTGCATAGTGGCGCCCGTCGTCCAAATCGCCTTCATCTATCAAATTCCCGTTGGAAAGCAATATCGGATACTTTCTCTTATCGGCACGCAACATCACTGTATATTTCGCCATCACATCCGGCCGGTCGGGGAAATAGGTAATTTTGCGAAACCCCTCAGCCTCGCATTGCGTGAAAAAATTGCCGCCTGATACATACAGGCCCATCAGCGAGGTATTTTTCGCTGGATGAATAATTGTTTCGATTTCGAGGATCGCTGCATCGGGCAGATTCTGGATTTCCAAACTACCTTTTTCCAGCTTGTACAATCGGCTGGCCAACACTTCACCGTTAAGTCGCAGCAGAACCAGTTCCAAGTCTTCGCCATATAGCACGAGCGACTTGTCGCTAGCGGAAGCATTGCGTTGCAATTTCAAACGCGTCGCGACGCGCGTCGCAACTGGATCCAGATCAAAGCCCATCTCAACTGTTTCAACAGAGAAATTAGGCGGAGCGTAGTTCTTGCGATAGGTAACGGAAGGAGAGTCTGTGCGCATAAAAGGAATGTTGAAATTGCGGGAGAATGAAGCAATGTATCAGTTTACTCATCATGGAGCCTACATGAAAATCATCAAGGTATTTTTGATCTTCTTCGCATGAAGGATATTCCTTTCGTGCATCAAGGAACAGCGAAATGGCTAGCCGAAACTGTGTCGATTTTTTGTATGGTTGATCCTGTGAGAGTCCAGGACTCAACGTGGAAGGTGGAAGCAAAACAGCTCTTCCACCTGTGAAGTCATTATGATACTGGGTTTCCCTGGCAAGATTGGCGCCCGCGCAGAATTGAATTGCCAACAAAAAGCTGGGAACCGCCACCACGAACAAATGTGATCATCCACCAGTCGCGTTCCCTACATAGTCTTTAATGAGAGCGACATCTTCCTCGTCAATACCGATAAATTTTGCGCCTATCCTGAAACCTCCTGTCGAAGCTAGCGCCGAGCTATGCAAGACAATGGCTACGAAAACTATCTTCTTGGTCGAATCGGGCAGGCAAATCTCAAAATTGTGCAAAGTATTGAGCGCAATATCATTGGGCGTCAGGAAGGCAACTCCTGTTTTAGAAATATCAAACAGCCGAATTGGGTGCCAAATTTCCTCAGATTCATCCGTGATATTTGCTTCGGTCGCGAGCAATTTTCTGGCATGTTCGCGCTTGTCTATCATGATTCTTTTTCTCCCGAAAACCTTTTGTTAGCTTGCAATTTTGAATTCTCAACGCTCACCTGTCCCTAAGGAATCAGAATGCTCGAACCGGTTGTTTTGCGCGATTCCAAATCGCGATGAGCTTGCGCTACATCGTGGAGTGCATAACGTTGATTGATTTCGATTTTTATTTTTTTACTTTCAATCATACCGAATAGTTCTGCCGCCATGAGGTCAAGGTCGCCTCTTTTTGCCGTATAACTGAAAAGAACCGGGCGTGTAATGAATAATGAGTTGCGTGACGCCAGATCATTCAAATCAAATGGTGGAACCTGTCCGGAGGTACTGCCGAAACTCACCATCATGCCTAGCGGCGACAGGCAATCCAGCGATCCACGGAAAGTGTCCTTGCCAATCGAGTCATACACCACCGGCACGCCTTTGCCGTCGGTAATTTCCTTGACACGTTCGACAAAGTTCTCGCTGTTGTAATTGATGGTGTGGACACAGCCGCATGCCTTTGCAAGCGCGGCTTTTTCATCCGAACCAACAGTGCCGATCATCGTGACGCCCAATGCTCTCGCCCATTGGCATGCGATCAATCCGACGCCGCCTGCAGCCGCATGGAACAATATGGTTTCGCCGCCACGCAATGGGAAGAGGCGGCGGAACAGGTATTGCACAGTCAACCCCTGCAACATTGTCGCCGCTGCTGTTTCAAAGTCAATTGACGCAGGTAATTTCACCAGGATAGCGGCTGGCAATATGCGTACTTCAGCGTATGCGCCCGGCGGACGTCCCGCATACGCAACCCGGTCTCCTGGCTTGAAAATCGACACGCCTACACCAACTGCCTCGACTACGCCTGCGCCCTCCATGCCCAGCCCCGCGGGTAACGATTGCGGATAGGTGCCGTTGCGAAAATACACGTCGATGTAATTAAGGCCGCATGTGGCATGCCGCACACGCGCTTCGCCTGGGCCAGGCTGACCAACTTCGACCTCAACGTACTCCATCACGTCTGGGCCGCCGGTCTTTCTCATGACGATTGCTTTAGGCATTACATGAGACCGATCACGGATGCGCGTGTGAATGACGTGGGGACAACAACTGCGTCAATACGAGTCGCGCGGCGGCCATGTTTGTCGCGCACGGTACATTGTGAACGTCGCATGAACGGACTAGGGCATTGATATCCGGCTCGTGTGGTTGCGGCGTCATTGGATCACGCAAGAAAATAACGCAATCGATTTTTCCTTCGACCAACTCCGCGCCGATTTGCATATCCCCGCCGAACGGCCCAGATAATTTCCGCTCGACAGTCAATCCGACTTCGTCAGATAGTCGCTTCCCAGTAGTACCGGTAGCGACCAGCACGCATTGACGAAGGAGGTCGGCATATTCAGACGCCAATTCCATCATGTCGTCTTTTTTCTTGTCATGGGCAATTAGTGCAATACGTTTTTTCACCGCTTCTCCATCTGGTTATTATTTCAAAATTCCTGCACTCACCGTTTCACCCATTCTAGATGGATTTTTTCCTGGATAACAAATAAATACCTGCCAGGACCAGTGCCGTTCCAGCTACTTGAATACCGGTAATTGGCTCATCAAGAATTATGGCTCCCAATAACAGCGTCGAAATGGGCCCGACCATGCCTGCCTGTGAAGTTGTCGCCGCACCGATACGAGAAATGGCAATCATAGTCAGGAATACCGGCAACACCGTGCATAGGACTGCATTGATCGCCGATAAGCCGTACACGCCGACAGGCTGGACCAGGATCATTGCCGGACGAAGCGCGAAGAACTGTGCGACGCAGGCGATAGTCGATACGCACATTGCGTAAGCGACCAAACGGAGTGCGCCGACACGACGTACCAGCTCACCAGAAAGCAGCAAATACAACGCATAGGAAAACGCGCTTGCAAGAACGAACAGGCCTCCTAGCGGGACATTCGCGCCACCCAACGTAACATCATGTATGAATACCAAAACAGTACCGAGATAGGCGACGCCCAAAGCAAGCCATTCCAGCTTACCGATTTTTTTCCTCAAAAAAACGAACGAAATCAACAAAACGAAAGATGGGGTCAAAAACAGAATCAGACGTTCCAAGCCTACCGATATGTATTGCAGTCCGAGAAAATCAAGGAAACTCGACAGGTAATAACCAAGCAGTCCCAATACGATAATCCGGCCAGAATCTGCCGTCGACAGAGGTGTCTGAGATGTGCTTTTCCACCAGGCGATTGTGATAAAAAATGGCAGCGAAAATAGCATGCGGAATGCGAGTACCGTCACCGCGTCTATACGATAGCGATAAAGCAGCTTTGCGACGATCGCCTTGGTCGAAAACAATACTGCACCCGCGATCGCAATTGCCAATCCCAGCAAATAAGTCTTACGTGCGGAATGGGCTAGTGTGGACGCGGTCATGTCGTAATTGTAAAGGTTAAACTTTGCGAATGGTGCATCGCCGCACAATACCCGCAATCCGGGCAACACCGTATGCAGGCAGCACCGTCAGAAAAGGAAATTTGATGTTCGTCACCCATGTCCAGTCGATTCTGCCTCAAGTCAATATGGTAAACTGTCAGACTCGTTCGGAATTGGCGACGCGATGTTTTTCGGCTCGATGTACCTCCCGAACATTCCAAACAGACCCACACGCTTCTATTAGAAAGACTTCTCATGGCTGGACACAGCAAATGGGCCAACATCAAGCATAAAAAAGCTGCGACCGATGCAAAGCGCGGCAAAATCTGGACGCGCTTGATCAAAGAGATCACGGTCGGAGCGCGCTTGGGTGGGGGCGATGCCCTTACCAACCCGCGCCTGCGTCTCGCGGTTGAAAAAGCAGCCGACGCGAACATGCCGAAAGACAACGTTGCGCGCGCGATTCAGCGCGGTACCGGGGGCCTTGATGGCGCGAATTATGAAGAGATCCGGTATGAAGGCTACGGCATCAACGGCGCAGCAATCATCGTCGACTGTATGACCGATAACCGTGTGCGCACGGTGGCTGAAGTGCGTCATGCGTTTTCTAAGTTCGGCGGCAACATGGGCGCAGAGGGATCAGTCGCGTTCCTTTTTGCGCATTGCGGACAATTATTTTTTGCGCCCGGAACCAATGAGGATGCGCTGATGGAAGCCGCATTGGAAGCTGGAGCTGACGATATCGTGACGGATGAAGAAGGAGGCATTGAAGTGACCTGCCCGCCGCATGATTTGTCCATAGTCAAAGAATCGCTTGAAAAAGCCGGATTCAAATCGGAAATCGCTGAAGTCACCATGAAACCTGCCACTGAAACAGTGTTCACTGGAGACGATGCACTCAAAATGCAGAAACTCCTGGACGCACTGGAAAATCTGGATGACGTACAAGAGATTTACACCAACGCGGTGATCGACGAATAACTGATGCGCAACCTTATTTAGGAATGATTCAACCATCCCATGAAAATTTTGGTAGTCGGCTCAGGCGGCCGTGAACATGCCCTGGCTTGGAAGCTTGCCCAATCCGAGCGAATTCAAATGGTGTATGTGGCTCCTGGCAATGGCGGAACCGCACTCGATTCACGACTTGAAAATCTTGCTATCACCGATCCGGTTCGGCTTGCCCAATTCGCACTGAAGGAAAATATCGCGCTGACGGTGGTGGGGCCCGAAACCCCGTTGGCCGCCGGTATCGTCGATATATTCCGCGAGCAAGGCCTGAGGATTTTTGGCCCGACAAAGGAAGCTGCGCAACTTGAGAGCTCGAAGGATTTTGCCAAGGCGTTCATGACGCGACACGATATCCCGACTGCCAAATACCAGACATTTTCCAACAGCGCCGATGCGCATGCATATGTCACGCGTGAAGGCGCGCCTATCGTCATCAAGGCCGATGGACTAGCCGCCGGAAAAGGCGTGGTTGTGGCGATGACGCTGGATGAAGCGCACGCCGCGATCGACATGATGTTGTCCGACAATAAACTTGGCGACGCTGGTGCGCGGGTAGTGGTCGAAGAATTCCTGTCGGGCGAAGAAGCGAGTTTCATCGTCATGGTCGATGGGAAAAACATCCTGCCGCTGGCGACGAGCCAGGATCACAAGCGGTTGCAAGACAACGACGAAGGGCCAAATACCGGCGGCATGGGCGCTTACTCGCCAGCCCCTGTGGTCACGCCGGAGCTCCATGCACGTGTGATGCGTGAAATCATCATTCCCACTGTCCAGGGTATGGCAAAGGATGGCATCCCGTTCACAGGCTTCCTGTATGCGGGTCTGATGATAGACAGCAAGGGACACGTCAAAACGCTGGAATTCAATTGCCGCATGGGTGACCCTGAAACCCAGCCCATCATGGCGCGCCTGAAAACTGATCTGGTCACGGTAATGGAACATGCAGTCAACGGGACGCTGGATACGATCGAGCTGGACTGGGATCGCCGCACTGCATTAGGGGTGGTGCTGGCTGCGGCAGGATATCCAGAGTCACCGCGCAAGGGCGATTTGATTTCCGGCATCCCGACAGAAACGGTGGATCATGTCGTCTTCCATGCAGGTACCGAGCTGAAAGCAGGCAAACTAACCTCGTCCGGCGGTCGCGTCTTGTGCGTGGTTGGCTTGGGCGACAGCGTCAAAGTTGCGCAAAAAACAGCTTATCAGGCGGCCGATGCGATTCATTTCGACGGCATGCAGTTACGGCGGGACATAGGCTGGCGGGCGCTCAAACGACCAGGCTAGTTTCACGTTATCGGGAGCCTCCCCGGCTTTATACCAGGCACAGCGGGTTACAATCCCGGCTGTGCCTTTTTGCTTGACGAATTCGATGTCTATTTCCGCTTCATCCGCCACTGTCAGACCTTACCTGCTTAATCTTCAGGCACGCATCGTTGCGGCCTTGGAGGGCATTGATGGCAAACCGTTTGTCCATGATGCATGGGAGCGTCCTGAGGGAGGCGGAGGCATTTCCCGCATCATCGAAAATGGCAATGTCTTCGAGCGGGGCGGAGTAGGCTTCTCCCACGTCATGGGCAAAAGCCTGCCACCTTCAGCTGCAGCAAATCGCCCCGAAATTGCCGGACGCGACTGGGAGGCGATGGGTGTTTCGATCGTGCTGCATCCGCGCAACCCATATGCGCCTACCGTGCACATGAACGTACGTTTTTTTATAGCCACGGAAGAAGGAAAAGACCCAGTTTGGTGGTTTGGTGGCGGCATGGACTTGACGCCATATTACGGCTTCGTGGCGGACGTACAGCATTTCCATCGGACCTGTCGGAATGCGCTGGTATTATTCGGCGACCACCTGCACCCGCGATTCAAAAAATGGTGCGATGAATATTTTTACCTGAAACACCGCAAAGAACCGCGCGGCGTCGGCGGTATCTTTTTCGATGACTTCAATGAATCAGGTTTTGAACGCAGCTTTGAAATGATGCAAAGTGTAGGTGACCATTTTACGGAAGCCTATCTGCCCATTTTGCAACACCGTATGGATAGTCAATATGGTGAACAGGAACGTGACTTCCAGGCTTATCGGCGCGGGCGCTATGTCGAATTCAACCTGGTTTTCGATCGCGGCACTTTGTTCGGACTTCAATCGGGAGGACGCACAGAGTCGATACTGATGTCGATGCCACCGGTGGTCAAATGGCGCTACAACTGGGCGCCTGAGCCGGGCACCCCCGAGGCAAAGTTGAGCACGGATTTTCTCATTCACCGTGATTGGCTGTAACGTGTCCAGCCGTTGCGTTGGTGTGTTGGGTGGCAGTTTTGATCCAGTGCATCAAGGTCATGTCGCGCTTGCTAAGCAGTGCATCAAGGAACTGGGACTGAATGAACTACGCGTCATACCGGCCGGAAACCCTTGGCAGAAGAGCGACTTGCACACATCCAGCGTACATCGTGTCGAAATGGTACGCAGGGCATTCGCCGATCAGGCAGTTCCTGTTACCATAGACCTTCAGGAAATCCAGCGTGACGCCCCGTCTTATTCAATAGATACATTACGTGCGCTACGCGCCGAATTAGGCGAGGAAACCTCGATCGTATTCCTGATTGGTGCTGACCAGTTGCAACAGTTGCACAGTTGGCATCAGTGGCAGGATTTATTCAATTATTCGCATATATGCGCGGCCTCGCGACCGGGATTTGCAACAGATGCATCGCATATGCAAACAGAAGTTTCTGAAGAGTTTACCCGCCGGTCGGCTACACCGGAGAATATTCGTAGTGCGCCTTGCGGCCTGACCTATCTCACACAAGGTTTGGCCGTTGATATTTCAGCCACGCAAATTCGCGCGGCATTCGCGAGTGGTCACGAACCTGAGTTACTGGTTCCGCCCGCAGTGCTAGACTATATAAATCAGCATCATCTATATCAAAGACAACAAAGTTAATGGACATTAAAAAACTGCAAGCCCTCGTTATTGACGCACTTGAAGACGTCAAAGCACAAGATATCAAGGTATTCGACACGGTTCACCTGACCAGCCTGTTCGACCGCATCGCAATTGCTTCCGGTACTTCCAACCGCCAGACCAAGGCACTTGCTGCTTCGGTGCGCGACAAGGTCAAGGAAAACGGCGGTGCCATCCTGAGTGTCGAAGGTGAGAATACAGGCGAATGGGTGTTGGTCGACTTGGGCGACATGATCGTACATATCATGCAGCCGGCAATCCGTGCCTACTATCGGCTCGAGGAAATATGGGGCGACAAGGAAGTCAAATTCGGCGCGGCAAAGCGGGTATCCCAACGTACTGCGTCCGAGCCGGAGGACGATGAACCGCCGAAGAAAGCTGCTCGTCATTTGACCGTCACGAAGACCGCTGACGATGGTGCGACCAAGAAACCGGCGGCGAAAAAGACGACGACCCGGACGACCGCCTCCAAAACGGCCAAGCCTGCCAAAACACCTGCAGGCAAGACCGTTAAAGTTGCCGCTACAAAAACAGCTAGCTCCGCAAAGAAGGCACCCGCCAAACGCGCGCCGGCGAAAAAATCAGCAGGCTGATCCAAGATCTTATGCAGCTCATCATCGCTGCGGTAGGCCACAAAATGCCTGCGTGGATCGAAACCGGATTCGGCGAGTATGCGAAACGCATGCCGCCCGAATGCCGGATTCAACTGAAAGAAATCAAACCGGTCGAACGCTCCGGTAGCAAAACAGCTGAAATCGTGATGGCCCAGGAGCGCGGCAAGATCGAAGCAGCGCTTCCAAAAGGCTCAATCGTTGTCGCTCTGGATGAACGCGGCAAAGATATTTCCACTATCGACCTCTCAAAGCTTCTGACGCAGTGGCAACAAAGCGGCCGTGATGTTACATTCGTGATAGGCGGCGCGGACGGTTTGGATGCAGGATTGAAAGGCAATGCGGACCTGCTGATTCGCATTTCAAGCCTGACCCTGCCTCACGGAATGGTACGCGTATTGCTCGCCGAGCAGCTCTACCGTGCTTGGTCAATTACGGAAAATCATCCTTACCACCGGGCGTAACGTCGCGTAGCCGTACAGAGGAACATGAAACCCATTGACCAGAAAATCTATCTCGCGTCAAAAAGCCCACGCAGGCGTGAACTCCTGCGCCAGATCGGCGTTGAATTTGAACTACTCCTGCCGCGTGACCGCTCGCCGCGCGGACCGGAAGTAACTGAGATAGTCCAACCAGGTGAAGTGGCCGCAGACTATGTAACCCGTGTAACGCAAGAAAAAGCGGAATGCGCGAAGCAGACAATGTTGTGGCGCAAGCTCCCCTTCCGCCCTATCCTGGCAGCGGATACGACTGTGGTACTCAATGGAAATATCCTGGGCAAGCCAGCCGACATGGCTGAAGCCTGCAGCATGCTGAAATCCCTATCGGGTGTCACCCATCAGGTATTGACCAGCGTCGCGGTGCAAACCATCGACGATATCTGGCAGATTACCCAAACTTCAGATGTGGAATTCGCAACGCTGTCGGATAAAACCATTCACGCCTATTGCGCGACCCAGGAACCATACGACAAGGCAGGCGGCTATGCAGTACAAGGCGTAGGTGCATTGTTCATCCGTGGAATACTCGGCAGCTATTCCGGCATCATGGGTTTACCACTTTTTGAAACCGCACAATTGCTGGAACAAGCCGGCCTGCGGATACTATGAGCGAAAACATCCTCATCAATATTACCCCGCAGGAAACCCGCGTCGCATTGATGCTGCAAGGTGCAGTTCAGGAACTCCATATCGAACGCACACTGTCGCGCGGCATGGCGGGCAATGTCTATCTCGGCAAAGTAGTCCGTGTCCTCCCCGGAATGCAATCCGCTTTTATCGATATCGGGCTCGAACGCGCTGCCTTCCTGCACGTTGCCGACATATGGGAAACGCGGGCACACGATGGACACCCTGCTACGCCGACGCCAATCGAACGTCTTCTGTACGACGGGCAGGCCGTCACTGTCCAGGTGATCAAAGATCCGATTGGTACCAAAGGTGCGCGCCTATCAACCCAGATTTCCATCGCCGGCCGCATGCTGGTGTATCTGCCGCAGGACTCGCATATCGGCATTTCACAACGCATCGAAAATGAGGAGGAACGTGAAGCGCTACGCGAAAGGGTTCGGAAATTATTGAAGCCCGATGAAAAAGGAGGCTTCATCGTCCGCACGATGGCCGAAGACGCATCCGATGCAGACCTGGAAATGGACGTCGAATATTTGCGTAAGACGTGGGCATCCATCGCCCAACTATCCAGATCGCTACCTGCGCCATCGTTGCTTTATCAGGACTTGAATCTGGCTCAGCGCGTGCTGCGCGACTTCGTGAATGATGACACTTCCACCATCCAGATCGATTCACGCGAAAATTTCCAGAAGCTGCAGGAATTCGGCACAACCTACACACCGTCAGTATTAGCGAAGCTGGTCCATTACACCGGCGAACGTCCACTTTTCGATTTGTATTCGATTGAAGAGGAGATACAGCGTGCCTTGGGGCGACGCGTCGATTTGAAATCCGGTGGCTATCTGATCGTCGACCAAACCGAAGCGATGACAACCATCGACGTGAATACCGGCAGCTACGTCAATGGGCGTAGTTTTGACGATACGATCTTCAAGACCAATCTGGAGGCAGCGCATGCAATCGCACGTCAACTACGTCTGCGCAATCTTGGCGGCATCATCATTCTCGATTTTATCGATATGGAAAATGTCGAGCACAAAACCGCGGTATTGGCGGAGTTGAACAAGGCACTGGCACGTGACCGGACAAAAATATCCGTGTCGGGATTTTCTGCATTGGGATTGGTTGAACTGACACGCAAACGCACGCGCGAGTCGTTGGCGCACATCCTGTGCGAACCCTGCCCCGCATGTGCAGGCAAGGGCGAGGTCAAAACCGCACGCACAATTTGCTACGAAATTTTGCGCGAGCTACTGCGTGAAGCAAAGCAATTCAATCCGCGCGAATTCCGCATACTTGCATCGCAAGTCGTAGTCGACATGTTTCTGGAAGAAGAGTCTCAGCATCTGGCGATGCTAGGCGATTTCGTCGGCAAGCCGATTTCCCTGCAAGTCGAAACGATTTATCATCAGGAACAGTACGACATCATCCTGATGTAACGATATCGGCGCGCGTCAGGATTTAAGCATCTCGCGCAACGGTTCCCACACCATCTCCGACGATATATTCAGCATGCGCTGCCGGCATGGCGCGCATTCGAGATGCAGGAAAAGCGATTTCGCGATATCCGAAAACGGTGGTGCATGTTCCGGATCAGTCGGGCCGTAGATCGCAATAATCGGCCGATTCAATGCTGATGCGATATGCAATAAACCGGAGTCGTTGCTCACCATGGCGTTAGCACGTGCAATCAGGGCGATTGCCTCATCCAGCAAGGTGACGCCGGCGAAGCTGCGTACCTGCGGCGCCAGTGCGACGATTTCATCGCATACCGTCTTGTCCTTGCCGGAGCCGAGCAACACAACCTGCGCCTGCGGATGACGCTGGAATATGGTATTCGCCAGCGTTGCGAAATGTGCGGTCGGCCATCTCTTCGCCGAGCCAAATTCTGCACCCGGTGCAAATACAACCAGCGCAGAATCCGATTGCAATCGAAGGCGCGACATCGTCTGAACAAGTTGCTCATCCGGCACCGACAACACGGGGCGTGGCAATGCTGAACGGTCCGGAACAACCGAGGTCGGCGGCAGTGCAAGCGCTGCATAAAACGGCACCATGGCACGCGGAGCAGTCTTGTCATCGTGATGCAGCACGTTCAGCAAGCCGTACCGCATTTCACCCTCGTAGCCGACACGACGCGCGATACCTGCCATCCACGGGATCAATGCAAATTTCAAGGTGTTGGGCAATACGTACGCGTCACAGTAGCCACGCTCACGCAATTGCCGGGCGAATTTCCAGCGCTCGCCGAGTTGCAATTTCCCGTGTTTGAATGGCGTTTCCAGCACCGTGTCGACTTCACGCATCGCGCGCCATACCGGCGCAACCCACGTCGGCGCCAATACGTCGATAGGACGTTCCGGATGCTGTTGCCGTAGCAATTGCATTAGCGGCTGCGCCATCACCGCATCGCCTATCCAGTTCGGCGAGATGATGATCGTGCGCGGCGTTTTAATCGAAACGGTGGTCATGGTGAGGATCGACAGATGGAGTACAAGTGATTCCGCACTAAGCGGCATCCTTCTCGAACTGCAGGTGGTACAAGTTGGCATACACGCCGCTCTTCGCCAGCAGCTCAACATGCGATCCGATTTCGGCAATATTGCCATTGGCCAGTACGACAATGCGGTCAGCACGCTCTATGGTGGATAGGCGATGCGCAATAACGAGTGTGGTGCGACCCTGCATCAGGACATCTAGCGCCGCCTGTACCGCACGTTCCGATTCGGTATCCAGCGCCGACGTTGCTTCATCCAGAATCAGAATCGGCGCGTCCTTGTAAATTGCACGCGCGATCGCAAGACGCTGCCGCTGGCCACCCGACAGACGGTTGCCGTTGTCGCCTATCAGGGTCGCTATCCCCTGCGGGAGATTTTGAATCACATCGTCCAGGTGAGCCGCCTTTGCCGCCGCTGCTATCCGGTGTTGATCCGGCGCAGGGTCACCATATGCGATGTTGGCTGCAACGGTGTCATCGAACAACACCACGTGCTGGCTCACCATCGCAATTTGTGCGCGCAGACTTGTCAGCGAAATTTCTTCGATCGGCTGGTTGTCCATTCGGATTTCACCTTCGGTGACCGAATAAAAATTCGGCACCAGATTCACCAATGTCGATTTTCCACCGCCGGACATGCCGACAAATGCGACTGTCTCTCCGGGCATCAATGTCAGGTTAATGTGCGACAACGCCGGCTGGTTTTGACCCGGATAGGTAAAGCCGACGTCGACGAAATCCATCCTGCCCGCGGCGCGCCCAAGCAATACCGATCCTGTCGTACGCTCGACTGGCGCATCGATCAAGGTAAAAACTGCTTCAGCCGCAGCCATTCCACGCTGCAACGGGCCGTTGACCTCAGCCAGATGTTTGAGTGGCGTGAGCAACATCAACATTGCGGTAATGAAGGAAATAAAACCGCCGACAGTCTGCTGCCCTTCCGATGCCTGCAGCAACGCAATCATGACTACGACGGCAACCGCACATGCCGCCATGATTTGCGTAATTGGTACAGTCGCGGCGAAGGTGCTGGCCATGCGTATTGAAAATCGCCTAAGGCGCGCCGCACGTTCTTCGAAACGCGCTTTCTCGTATTCGTGTCCGCCAAAAATCTTGATCACCTGATGCGCACGCGTGGTCTCCTCGATCACCTGCGTCATTTCCGCATTCACCGAAAGATAACTCTGCGTAAGACTACGCAAACGCTTGCCCGTGATGCGTACGACGACCGCCATCAACGGTATCAGCACCAACGTAATCAGCGTCAGGCGCCAGTTGATCCAGAACAACCACGCGAGCAAGCCCATCGTGGTCAGCGAATCCCGGATCAGCGAGGTAATCACGTTCTTGATCATGTCGATAATCTGCTGGACCTCGAACATGAGTGAGTTGATTACCTGGCCTGTCGATGTGCCTGCGTAATAACCGAGCGGTACGTCCAGCAAACGGCTGAACATCTGACGCCGCAAATCATTCAGCAGATTCGTCGTCACCCATGTCATCAGATAGGTTGTGGTGAAGGTAGATACGCCACGCACGACAAAAATGCCGATCACAAAAATCGGCACGAGCCAGATCGAGAAACCTAATTTACCCACGAACCCTTTGTCCAGCAGCGCTTTCATCATCGCAGCCAGGGTCGGCTCGGTCGCGGCCGTTACCATCATGCCGATGAACGCCAGACCAAGGTGCGCCTTGTAAGGCGGCAGCATGCTGATGAGGCGTTTCAAATTGGATGGCAGGATCATGCTTAGGCTCGAGTTGTTATTCTGGGCAATACACTAAAATAAAAATAACCTGTGTGTCAAAATCCTGCGCGTCAAGGTCGTGAGGCAAAGTGGCAGACTGTTGAAAATAAAACGATTACAATCCATGCGGCAAGTTCAGGAATGCGCTCTGCGCTTCTATAAAAATTGCCAATAATTTGTCATGGGGTGCATGCACCCTGCAACATCAAACCATGCCTCGCTGACTCTATGAAACTATCAGTCATTATCATCACGAAGAACGAGGCGCTGAATCTCCAATCGTGCCTGGATAGCGTCAAATTCGCAAATGAGTGGATTATAGTGGATTCGGGTAGTACCGACGGCACTCTCGATATCGCGCGCGCCGCAGGTGCTACGGTAATTGAGACCACCGACTGGCCGGGCTTCGGTCCGCAAAAAAATCGTGCGCTGGGCGCAGCACAAGGAGACTGGATATTATCGCTCGATGCCGATGAGCGCATTCCCGAGGCTTTACGCGATGAAATCATGGCAGTCATCGGATCTACCGGCGCCGCGCCGGCCTACGAACTCCCCCGCCTGTCCAGCTTTTGCGGGCATTTCATTCGGCACTCGGGCTGGTATCCGGATCACATCGTCAGGCTGTTTCGGCATGGTGCAGGACGGTTCTCGCTTGACCAGGTGCATGAAAAAGTCATTGTCAGCCAGAATCCGATAGGTCGACTGCGGACACCGATCGTCCACTACAGCTATCGAAACGACGATGACTACCTGCGCAAACTCAGTCAGTACTCAACGCTGGGAGCCAACCAGGCTTTTGCAGCCGGTAAGCGTAGTAGTCTGCGCAACGCGGTTGCCCACGCCGTTGCCGCGTTTTTGAGATCGTATTTGTTCAAGCGGGGATTTCTCGACGGTCGCGGCGGGTTAATGGTGGCGATTTCATCGGCGGAGAGTAGTTATCATAAATATTTGAAGCTGATGTTGCTGTCGGAAGAGAAATCGGAAGCGGAGGAATGATTGTTACGCTGACGTTTACTCAAATGATATTAGACAAGTGAATACATAGCGACATGTCGTAGCCCGTGATTTGGGGTCAGAGTAATTTTCGCGATTAGGCGTGCGAAAAAAAACTCTGACCCCAAATCACTATTTCGGCAATGTGCGACTGCACTTCCTCAACCGTTGTCCCCTCTTTGCAGGGAGAAAAGACTTAGCTCCTTTCCACTTGCAGGGAAGGTTGGGATGGGTGACTGGGTTGCGCCTGTCAAGCGTCAGCTAAATCCCAGAATATCCTCATACCTCGCGACGTAACTTTCCGTCATAGACCTAATGTCATGTTGCGCCGAAAATTTTCTCCCTGCGTCAATGCATCTAGCGCGCATCGCGTCATCTGTCAGCATTCGACGAATCGCGACCTCCCAATCCGCAGGATCGTGACTAAGCACCATCGCCCCGCGCTGCTGATCGCCAATCAGTTCCGGCAATCCACCGACTGACGACGCAACAACAGGCACCCCCAACGCCATTGCATCCAACACAGACGATCCCAGCCCTTCCTCTCTCGAAGGAAAGGCCAACACATCCATCGCCGACATCCATGGTCCGACATCCGCCTGAAATCCGGCAAAGAAAATCCGCTTGTCACCTTTGGCGAGTTGTTCGAACCACACCTGATCCGGCCCCGCTCCCAGCAACACCAGATGTGCATCAGGATACGTCGCAACCAGCCGATGAAAGGCTTCGATGAGAACCGATTGCCCCTTGTGATGATCATGCAGCGCACCGACGTGGCCAATAATCGGCCCGGCTCCAAACTGCTTGCGGATCGCACTCACCTTGTCGGCAGTGGGCGCGTATGCAGTACACGAATCGAGTATGGTATGGACTTGCCTGTTAGTCTGAGCTGCCAATAACCGTGAGACATCCTGCGACACTCCAACCAATTTGGCCGCGCGACGGTATACCTGCCTGGTTAAAAATGAGGTGGAGATTGGATTCGGAATTCTGCGCGTGAACCAAGGCTGATTGCCGGCGTGATTTCTGCCTTGCGCACGCAGATGACACAGCGCGGCAAGATGGTGATCGTCACGCTGGACGATACAACCGCAACTGTGGACGTGACGGTGTACAACGAAGTCTACGACGCTAACAAAAATCTGTTCAAGGAAGATGAGTTCCTCGCAGTGCAAGGTAAAATATCCGAAGACCGTTTCTCCGGTGGCTTGCGTATCACTGCAGAAAAGGTAATGGATATCGCCGCGGCCAGAATCCAGTTCGGACGCCAGATTTCGTTTTCTCTACCGGACCGCGCCGACGTCACGCGGATAAAAAGTATTTTGCAACCTTATCGCTCGGAGAAAGGGTTGCCCCTCACGATGCGCTACAACCGACAGGATGCCGGATGCGAAATCCGCCTCCCTGACGATTGGCGCGTCTCCCCGGTTGACGGCTTGAAGCAATCATTGACTGATCAACTGGGAGCTGGAAGCGTCGCGGTGGAGTATTGATGGTTGCGTCTATGCACA
>Ga0207095_10122_pt2 | contig 23565 bp, 24 predicted proteins | sample Alteio_BWMinHeat_88_FD_153529 | JGI IMG/M metagenome (GOLD analysis project Ga0207095, IMG submission 153529) | Enriched cells from forest soil in Barre Woods Harvard Forest LTER site, Petersham, Massachusetts, United States -... | ecosystem: Environmental > Terrestrial > Soil > Temperate forest >... | reverse complement strand
CGGCAAATATCACATCATCGAGTGCGAGCGGTTCGTTTGGCTCGGCCACTGATCCTTGGTAATTGGCCGTCTACGCCGCTATTTAGTATTTTTATTCTGGTTGTATATTGTGTTGGCGGCTTCTACGTGGCAACCATATTGACTCGACGTCGCTTGTTAAAATAACCCGTATCTCATTAACCCGAATTATCATGTCCGAAGCGCTCGTTGTGTTGACCAATGTAGGGGATGGGGCAGTCGCACAGTTGATTGCGCGTCGGCTCGTCGAGCAGAAGCTAGCAGCATGCGTAAATATATTGCCGGGTGTGAGTTCCATCTATCGATGGCAGGGCAAGGTTGAGGAGGCAGAGGAAGTAACGTTGATGATCAAAACAGTGCGCTCAAGTTACGCCGGGTTGGAGGCATCAATTAAAGCCATGCATCCATATGAAGTACCAGAAATAATCGCATTGCCGATAGTAGCGGGTTTGCCTGCTTACCTCGACTGGGTCATGCAGGAAATCAAAAAGGATAGTGATGATTAATGTTGTTTCAGTGTTACTCACTCCACTGCGCTCTCGCCACGAAAAATTCCTGTATCAGGGCAGAGGACAGATGGCAGCGGCACTGATGAAAGTCGTGTTGAGCATGTGCGCAGCGATCGCGTTACTACAATCACCTGCGGCCCGTGCTGATGACAATTTTCTTGAACCTGATGCTGCGTTCAAGTTCTCGGCAAGATTGGTAGATGCAAAAACCGTCGAAGTAATTTACAACATCGCCGATGGGTATTACCTGTACCGTGAACGCCTTCAATTCAAGGCTACGGGTGCGCGCCTTGGCGCGCCTGGACTGCCTGCCGGGAAAGTGAAATACGACGAAACCTTTCAAAAGGATGTCGAAACTTATCGGCATAATCTCACCATTCACATTCCGGTTGATGCGGCCAGCGCATTCACTTTAACCGTGACCAGTCAGGGTTGTGCGGACAAGGGTTTGTGCTATGCGCCCATGGAATCGAAAGCAACCTTGGGAGGTGGTGGCGGATTGCTCGGTGCGGTAGCGGCTGCGAGGGGTATCACTCAAGACAGCGTCGTGCAATCGGAGAGCCGACCTGAGCTACAAGCGTCTCCAGTTCGACGAAGAGAGGGGATGAATGCACAGACTCCTCAGGAACAATCCGATCAAGGTAGTATCGATGCAACGCTGAAAAGCGGAAAGTTGTTTTCCATTGTGCCGCTGTTCCTGTTGCTGGGCATCGGCTTGTCGTTGACGCCGTGTGTGCTGCCGATGGTGCCTATCCTTGCGTCCATCATCGTTGGCGAAGGAGCGCAAGTACGCCGCCGCCGTGGGTTTGTCCTGGCAGCCACCTATTCGCTGGGGATGGTCATTGTTTACACGATGCTCGGCATTGCAGCGGGATTGATAGGCGAAGGATTATCTGCAACTCTGCAAAATCCATGGGTGCTCGGCGCATTCGCGATACTCATGGTCGCATTATCGCTATCCATGTTCGGCGTGTACCAACTACAGGTACCGGCCGGCATTCAATTAAAGTTGATGCAGGCATCCGACAAGCAGGCTGCCGGAAAGCTCCTCGGTGTGTTCGTTATGGGTGCGCTCTCGGCGCTGATAGTCGGTCCGTGCGTTGCCGCTCCGTTGGCTGGTGCCTTGGTCTATATCAGCCAGTCGCGTGACGCGGTGATCGGCGGCAGTGCGTTATTCTCGATGGCCATCGGCATGAGCGTACCGCTGCTGCTGGTTGGCATCTCTGCCGGTGCATTGCTGCCGCGCGCAGGTACATGGATGGAGTCGGTGAAGCGCTTTTTCGGTGTACTGATGCTGGGGGTCGCATTGTGGATGGTATCGCCAGTGATCCCATCATGGGTCCAGTTGTTCGGTTGGGCTGTGCTTGGCATAGGGTATGGAATTTGTCTGATGCAATTGAAGCAGTCAGGCTGGCTTTCCAAATTTATGGGAATATTTTTTCTGACATTCGGGCTGGCGCAATTGGTAGGTGTAATAACTGGCGGTCGCGACGTCCTTGCACCCTTGGCGCATCTCCAAGGAAATCAACCGCATCAAACTTCATTCAAACGGGTTAATTCGGTCGCCGAACTGGACTCAGCCTTGACGCAGGCAAATGGGAAAATTGCCATGCTGGATTTTTACGCGGATTGGTGTGTGTCATGCAAAGAAATGGAAAAACTGACCTTCACTGATACGCAAGTACAGGCAAGACTCTCTGACATGCTGCTGCTGCAAATAGATGTTACAAAGAATAATGCCGACGATAAATCCATGCTGAAGCGTTTCGGCCTGTTTGGTCCGCCGGGCATTATTTTCTTTGATGGCCGAGGGGTAGAAATTTCGGGTAGTAGGGTCATCGGATATCAAGATGCCGATAAATTCCAAGAGTCGTTGCGACGGGCAACAGGTATATAGAAACCAAATCATTTGGTTATACGCAAATAGATATAAAAGATTAACTTCTATGTTGTTGAGTGCAAGGCAAATACCCACTATATTGGATATCTAATAATTTTTATGGAGAAAAATATGACTCTGCGTCTTGGTGACACTGCGCCTGATTTTGAACAGGATTCTTCAATTGGCCCCTTGAAATTTCACCAGTGGGCCGGCGACTCGTGGGTGGTATTGTTTTCGCATCCGGCAGATTTCACGCCCGTATGCACTACTGAACTTGGCCTGACAGCAAAACTCAAGTCGGAATTCGACAAGCGCAATGTAAAGGCAATCGCACTATCAGTCGATCCCGCCGAAAAGCACGTGCAATGGATCAAGGACATCGAAGATACGCAAAAGACGGTAGTGGGCTTCCCGATCATTGCCGATGCCGACAAGAAGGTTGCAGGCCTGTATGACATGATCCATCCGAATCAATCGGAAACCATGACCGTGCGTTCGTTATTCGTGATTGATCCGAAAAAGAAAGTGCGCCTGATCATTACGTACCCGATGAGTACCGGTCGCAATTTTGATGAAGTGTTGCGTGTGATCGATGCGCTGCAGTTGACCGATGGCTATTCGGTTGCAACGCCGGGGAATTGGCGCGATGGCGATGATGTGATCATTCCTCTGTCGATTCAGGATGAGGCGGTTCTCAAGCAAAAATTCCCTAAAGGGTACATTGCGCCGCGACCCTACCTGCGTATTACTCCGCAACCGAATAAATAAGGCTGAAAAATAAAAGCGCCCTTGGGCGCTTTTTTAGTTGCAGGCATTGGCGTACGATCCGATTACTTGTCCAGGTAGCGCTTACGCCAAAAAAATAATAGGGATCCCACCGCGATGACTCCCATCAACCCCATCGAGATCCAGAATCCCATCGCATTTTTCAGCAACGGCATCTCCAGGAAATTCATACCAAAGATGCCGGTGATCAGTGTCAACGGCATGAATACTGCGGTGATGACAGTCAGAAACCGCATGATTTCACTGGTGCGGTGCGCGACAGAAGCGAAGTGGATCTGAACTGCAGATTCCAAAGATGCCTCCAGACGTCGAGCGTGACTCAGCACACGGGTGACGTGTTCCATGACATCGTTGATGCGTACGAGCAGCAGATCTTTTGCGCGGCTGTCGGATTGATTGGCGTAAGTATCGATAATATGATCGCGCAATTCCTGTAGCGCGTCATGCTGCTCTTCACACAAATGGTCGAGCTTATGCAGCTCGTTACGTGCATCGAGCAACGATATCCAGTCGTTAAATGGGCGCTCCGGATTCAGCAATGCGCGTTGCCAGCGGTCCAGTTGGGACGTGAGTGGCTGACGTAGTTCCAGATACTGGTCAACCATCGTGTTCAGCAAGCGCAGTGCCCACTCTTCCGGCGATGTCGGCGGACGGCTGCCATGCGAATTACCGTTAGGCTTGGATTTGTATTCCAGCATTCTGGTGCGCGCCGCTTCTATGGTGCGACTATATTTCGGATGTACAGTCACTATCGCGTGGTCCATTAAAAAAAATGTGACCGGGGCGGTGGCAAGCTTGGCAAGCGCAGGCGGCATTTTGCGCCTGGCCGTAGTGTCTGGATGTTCGTTGGCAGTGGCGTCATCAACAAGTGCGAGCTTGCGGAACACCACCATTTCATAATCCTGCGTTGAGTCGAAATAGGAAGGATGGTTAAGATTGACGGCATCGATAAGATGCAAGTCGTATAGGTGGACGCCGGTAATGCGCGCTACCGCATCACGCCAGGCATCAGGATTATTTGCCACCTCGTCGTGCGTGACATCAAGCCATAAAAACGCGTTTCCTGCTAACGGCTCTCCCGGCTCTTGCGCCAGTTTGACGACGACGTCGTTAATGAGGAAGATGTCCATGCGGATCAATAAAATTTCTGGAGGGTGTCGGTTCGAGGAGCGCGAAGAAGGCGCGTCCGCTGCGAGCCGACGATGATATGCGGTCGCATCCGGCTCAGGCTGTACGCTTCAAAAGACGCGCAACGTCACGCGCGAAATAGGTCAGGACTCCATCTGCGCCAGCTCGCTTGAATGCCATCATCGACTCCATCATCACCTTGTCATGATCCAGCCAGCCATTCTTGGATGCCGCTTTGATCATTGCGTACTCGCCGCTGACTTGATATGCGAAAGTAGGCACCTTGAATTCATCTTTCACACGGCGCACGATATCCAGATAGGGCATGCCAGGCTTGACCATCACCATGTCCGCACCTTCAGCGAGGTCGAGCGCAACTTCGCGCAGGGCTTCGTCGCTATTTGCCGGATCCATTTGATACGTGGATTTGTCGCTCTTCCCAAGGTTGCCGGCTGAGCCGACTGCATCACGGAAGGGGCCGTAAAACGCCGACGCATACTTCGCGGAATACGCCATGATACGGGTATGGATGTGGTGATAAGACTCAAGACCATTGCGGATCGCCCCAATACGTCCATCCATCATGTCGGACGGGGCGACGATGTCGACGCCGGCCTCTGCATGCACCAGCGCCTGCTTGACCAGCAGTGCGCTGGTTTCGTCATTCAGCACGTAACCCTGTGCATTAATCACGCCGTCCTGTCCATGGCTCGTGTAGGGGTCCAATGCGACGTCAGTCAGAATGCCGAGTTCGGGAAAACGTTGTTTTAGCTCTCGCACCGCGCGGGGAACGAGGCCGTGCGGGTTGAGCGCTTCGGCGCCATCCGGGGATTTCAATGCAGGGTTGATGACGGGGAAAAGGGCAATCACTGGAATACCCAGCGCTACGCACTCTTCGGCAATTGGGAGCAGCATGTCGATCGACAGCCGATCGACTCCCGGCATGGACGCAACTTTCTCCTGCTGTTTTTGGCCGTCGAGTATAAAAACCGGATAAATCAGATCGGATGCGGTCAACACATTCTCACGTACCAAGGCACGCGAAAATGCATCCTTACGCATCCGACGCATGCGAACTGCAGGGAACTGGGCACTTTTTGAAAGATTCGGCATGGTAATTTATTTAAATTCAATCTTTATGGCAATAAGCGACAAAATACATGAACTTTGTGAGAAATCTATACTCTGATTTAACAGGTGATGTAGTCACCTCCCGCTTCTCCTCCCTGAGCGGGGTCGCCCGTGCTAACGTGGCGGCGTTACTGCCCTGGAGATAGTCCCCTTTCTCCGGGGCTTTTTTATTTTTGTTTCCGACATAAACGTCGAAGAGTGCCTAATCCTCAGTACCGTTTTCATCCGGCAATTCAATGGGCTCTTGATCCAATCCGGATAGTGCCAGGATACGTTCGTTTGCTTCATCCAGGCCGCTACGCTTCAGTGCAGAAAATAATTGAGCAGTGAATGGGAATGGCTTGCCCGCATCATCAACATAGCTGGCCAGGACAGTATGCGCAAGGCGCAACGCGTTCGTCGCTTCGTTACGATTCAATTTATCTGACTTGGTCAGCAGGCAGTGGATAGGCTTGCCGGTTGGCGCAAACCACTGGAGCATTTGCGTATCGAGATCGGTGAATGGGCGCCGCGAATCCATGATCAGGACCAGCGCGGCTAATTGTTCTCGATTTCGGACATAGTCTCCAAGCAACTCTTGCCAATGGAGTTTCGCGGAGCCCGATACTTCTGCATAGCCATAGCCGGGCAAATCTACCAATAGCGCACGTATTTCATCGACTTTCGTTTCATCCTTGCGATGTTGCCCAGGATGCGCCCCGCCTATTGAAAAGTAATTGATATGCTGGGTACGGCCCGGGGTCTTGGACGCAAATGCCAGCTTTTTTTGATTGCAAAGAATATTCAATGCTGTTGATTTCCCGGCGTTGGAACGGCCGGCGAACGCGATTTCAGGGACTTGCGTATTTGGCAAATCACGGAGGTGATTCACCGTGGTAAAGAAACGGGCTTGCCAAAGTAGGGACATAGGTTGTGCAGAAAATGCTGGAGGGACGGCGAAAATGCCAGAAAGCTATTGTACAATAACGGGTTATGTATCGTAGCGCCAAAAAACCTTAGCCGTAGGTAATAACGGCAAGGGCCTTCCTCGATAGCGAAGAATTTTAAATTTAGTCTCAGGGTGTTTGAATGAACCGTGCTTTCGTACCATTTATCAAGTCGTTGTTTGCGGCCGTACTCGTTGTTTCCTCCGTCGCCAATGCTGCCGAAGAACCCAAAATCGCCAAAGCGGATCCGGCAAAAGGCGAAGCGCTTTTTGCTACCGGTGATGCGTCGCGTAATATTTTGGCCTGCGTGTCTTGCCATGGCGTCGCAGGTAATTCGACCATCGTGCAAAATCCAAAGCTGGCTGCGCAGCATGAAGCTTATATCGTCAAACAACTGGGCGATTTCAAGGGGCCTCAGCGGAACAATCCCGTGATGACCGCAATTGCGAAATCATTGTCGGATGAGGACATCAAGAACGTCGCCGCTTATCTCAATGCGCAAACGCTGAAGGCTGGCGCCGCGAAGAACAAGGCAACTCTTGAAATCGGCAAGAAGATTTATCGTGCCGGTATCGCAGAAAAGAATGTGCCAGCCTGCGCGGGATGCCATAGCCCGAATGGCGCCGGCATTCCGGCTCAATTTGCGCGTATTGGTGGACAGCACCAGGATTACATGGCGGCACAATTGACCAACTTCCGCTCCGGCGCTCGCAAGAACAGCCCGCAAATGGTGACTATCGCCAAGCGCCTTTCTGACGATGAAATTCAAGCGGTCGCAGACTACGCTGCTGGTTTGAAATAGTCGCAAAACAAAGTAAGAACGCTCTAAATAAAATAGTTGTAGTGGGGTGGCCTAGGCCGCCCCTTTTTCTTTTCTCCTCATTTCTTCAATAGGGATGACCTCATCTCGTCCATTTCCCACTTTTGCGTTCGCTGCACTGCTATTGGGTGGTGCGGCGATTGGCTTTGCAGGGATCTTCATGCGCCTTGCCGATGTCAATCCGCTCGCATCCGCGTTCTGGCGTATGGCACTCGCCGCGCCAATCTTGTGGATGTGGGCATACGCCGTACACAAGCAGGATTTCGCAAACGGTAAACGTATCGGGTTTGCGCCGGCGTTAATGTTGGCAGGGCTGTATTTTGCTGGCGATATGGCTACGTGGCATTTGTCATTGCATTACACCACGGTGTCGAATGCGACTTTGTTGCCGAATCTTGCACCACTGTTCATCGCGTTTTGGCTGTGGTGGGTGCACAAGATACGGTTCGGGAGAATTTTCTTGATCGGCGTAATACTGGCCTTGGCCGGTGCTGTCCTGGTCGTCGAGCCGAATACAGCGCAAGCCGATCCGGGTAAGCACAAGCTATGGGGGGATGCATTGGGCTTCGTCACCGCATTTTTTTATGCCGGTTATCAATTGGTGATCAAGGATGCCCGAGCGCGGTATTCGACCGCGCGCCTGATGGCGTGGAGCACGACCATTACTGCATTGGCACTATTGCCGTTTGCATTGGCCTCTCCGGGTTTGTTCTGGCCGGAGCATGCCATCGGCTGGTTGCCGCTACTGGCCCTGGCGTTGATCGCACAGATAGGCGGACAAACCGTCATCGCATATGCATCTGCGCATCTGGCAACCTCCCTGTCGTCGGTTGGCCTGCTTATTCAGCCACTTACGGCGACGATAGCGGCGTGGCTACTATTTCATGAAGCACTGATGCCGTTGCAAATGGCTGGCGCAATAGTTCTGATGTCGGGTATCTATTTGTCAAAGCGAGGAAGTTAGATCGGTTTGCACACAGCGGACATGCATGATGAAATCCGGTTTCACCAGGCATGCCCTCAAAAATACGCAACTAAGTCACCGTCATTGCAACCGACTTGGCCTGTTGAGGTCGGCTTTCAAAAGGTTTTCGCTTCCAGGCCAGCGGCAGATCAGGGATTTTTTGCTGCTTTCATTTTGGCAGCGTCGCCGGCTGTCACGATAGTCATCTTCGCTGGGTCGATCGCTTTTCGGAACGCGGCATTGACTTCGTCCAAGCTCAAGGCATTGATCTTGTCTTCAAGCTCCTTGCTCCAGGTGTAAGTGCGGCCAAGATATAAGAGACTGCTCCAGCCATTGGCGAGAACGTTATCCTGTGCCCGCGCCTGCATGCGTTTTTGCAGGACACTGGATTTCGCACGTGCCAGTTCGTCCGCGGTGAACCCATCTTTCAGAACGCGCGCCAACTCTTCCTTGATGGCCGCCTCGAGGCGCACCAGATTTTGCGGCGCAGCGATCGCTGCAATACCATAGCTGCCCGCATTGTCCAACGCATCCACGCTCAGCGATGAACCTCCGCCATACGACAAACCGTCTTTTTGACGAATACGGGTGAGCAGGCGCGAACTCATACCACCGCCGCCAAATATTTCGTCGGCGATATACATTGCTGCAAAGGCAGGATTGTCGTCGCGCATATCAAGATTCATCCGCGCCATATAGAAGCTATTTTCCTTGTCCGGTGTATCGATACTTGTGCGCACGGCAGGTATGTCGACATATTTGTCGTCGATACGGGTATACGGCAGACTGCTCTTCCAATTGCCGAATTCTTCGGCGACGACCTTTTTGACAGTTACGGGATCAAAGTCACCCACCACGGCCAGTTCCGCCTTTGACGCACCATAGAAATTTTTATGGAACGCCTTGATGTCGTCCAGCGAAACTGCTTTCAGGCTTGCGATGGATTCGTCGATGGTCTGCGATGTGCGCCAATCGCCTTTTGGATAATGGTTGAAGTGCTGCGCCAGTGCCTGTGCGGCCAGTGTGTCGGGTTCGTTGCGCGCTGCCTCGGTCGCAACCAGGGTTTGCTTGCGCAATTGTTCCAGTTCGGTAGCGGGGAAGGTCGGTTCTTTTAGAATTTGCGACACCAGTCGCAATGCGTCTGTCAGATGTTCCCGTGTTGTTTCAAAATGGAAAATGCTGCCGGTGATTTTCAATCGTGTGAATTCATCGGCAAGTTGTTCGCGGCTGAATTTGCTGTTGCCTCGCGTGAGCATTGCGCTGGTCATGCTCGAAACAGTTTGTTTTCCGAACAGGCTTTTCTCGTCACCCCAATGCAAAGCGAGCGACACGGCGACGGTCTCACCCCGGTTCTTTTTCGGTAGCAGCGCCAGATCGACGCCGCCAACTTTGCTGAGTTGGGTGCGTGCGTTGATATTGCTTTGCGATGGGTCGAACGCTTCAGACAGCGAGGTTTGTTCCTTTCCCTTGTAGTTTTTCAAGAGCTCCGCGGCACTTGGCGCGGCCGGAATTTCTGCGCGCGCAAGTTGGTCTTCGGGTAGATAAATCCCCACCGTACGATTGTCGCGCTTGAAATAACGGCTCGATGCCGCAGCCACTTCTTCGGCAGTAATCTTCGGCAATTGATCGCGGGAGTAAAACAATAAACGCCAGTCGCCGAGCGCGATCGTTTCCGACAGCGCCACGCCGATTTCTTCATGATCATTCAGCGCTTTCTCGATCTGGTTCGCGGTATTGGAGCGTACCCGTTCCATTTCCTCTTTGGTCGGCGGTGTCTTGTAGAAATTTTCAATCGCCGCTATCAGAGCATCACGCACCGGCTCCACAGCTTCGCCCTTCTTCACGGTAGCGCCGATGATTGCCAAGCCAGGCGCGTAGCCGCCCACGTCGGCCTTGAATACCTGCGCTGCCATGCCGGTTTCGACCAGTTGCTTATGCAGCCGACCGTTGGGCGTGTCGGCCAGGATTTCGCCGGCAAAGTCGAGCGCATCTTTATCGGGATGAAGAGCAGATGGGACCTTGTAACTGACCATGACGATTTGCGTATCGCCTTTGCGGCGCACGGTGAAGTTGCGCTCACCATCCTGTGTCGGCTCGACTGTCCAGAATACGGGCATGCTGCGCTTGGGTTTCGGGATGGATCCAAATGCCTGGTTGATGAGGCGCAGTGTTTTCATTGCGTCAAATTTTCCGGCAATGAGCAATACCGCATTGTCCGGCTGGTAATAGGTGCGATAGAACGCCTGCAGATTTGAGATCTTCACGTTCTCGATATCGCTGCGGTTGCCTATGGTCGCATGGCCATAGTTGTGCCAGTCGAATGCGATGCTTTGGGTGCGTTGCTCGATTACGCGAAACGGCGAATTTTCTCCCTTTTCGAATTCGTTGCGTACGACAGTCATTTCCGAGTCGAGGTCTTTTTTCGCAATGAAGGAATTAACCATGCGATCTGCTTCCATGTCGATCGCCCACTTCAGGTTGTCGTCGCCAGCTTGCAATAATTCGTAATAGTTGGTGCGATACTCTGAAGTCCCGCCGTTGAAACGCGCGCCGTGGTTTTGCAATTCCTGAGTAAGCTTCGGCCGCTTTGGCGTGCCCTTGAACATCAGGTGTTCCAGCAGATGGGCCATACCTGTTTCGCCGTAATTTTCATGGCGCGATCCCACCAGGTAAGTGATATTGACAGTAATTGTCGGCTTCGACTGATCGGGAAACAGTAATACCTTGAACCCGTTGGCGAAACGGTATTCGGTGATTCCCTCGACCGTGCTTGCCTGGGCAACGCCTTGTGGCAAGGCCTGTGCGCCTGCAAAATGTGGCACGAAGGAGAGTGAACCCGTAATCAAGCCGATTGCATAAAACCGTTTCAAGCACTGAAGCATGATGTTTCCTTTGGTCTGGGATCAATCGCACGGCATACGGGCGATGAGGGATGTTATGAAATTTTCTGTTACTGCTTTTGCGGTCCGCATACTGAACATGCTGTACCGCGTGCGACCTTGATGTCGGTCCATTCCATCGTACGTGCATCCAATAACAGCAGCCGTCCCGCTAGCGATAGGCCAATGCCGGCAATCAGTTTTAATGCTTCGGCTGCCTGCATGGTGCCGATAATGCCGACTATCGGTGCAAACACGCCCATCGTCGCACAATGCGCGTCCTCGAATTCCTGCTCTGGAGGAAACAGGCACGCATAACACGGAGCGTCCACCCGACGCGTATCGAAGACACTGATCTGTCCATCGAACCTGATTGCGGCGCCGGAAACCAGTGGCACCTTGTGGGCGACACATGCACGGTTGACGGCGTGGCGTGTCGCGAAGTTGTCGCTGCAGTCAAGTACGACTGTCGCATCTTGTACCAGGCCATGCAAGCGCGTTGCGTCCGCGCGTTCTGAAACGGCAACTACTTCGACTTCGGGATTGATTTGCATCAATGCCTGTTTGCCCGAGAGCGTCTTCGCGAGGCCGACGCGTTCGGTCGTGTGCAGGACCTGGCGTTGTAGGTTGGTTAAATCAACGACGTCGTTATCAACTAATGTGATCCGACCGACGCCAGCCGACGCCAGATACAGCGCTGCCGGCGAACCGAGGCCGCCGGCACCGATGATGACGGCATGCGCCGCGAGCAGTTTTGCCTGGCCCTCTATGCCTATTTCGTCGAGCAGGATGTGGCGCGAATAGCGCAGGAGCTGATCGTCATTCATGGTGGCCGTTAGTTCGCACTCCATATTTAAAATAGAAAAGGCCGCATTACTGCGGCCTCAACTCAATGCAAAGCTGACCTATTTTTTCTTGTCGATTTTTTTGTCATCTATCTTTTTTTCATCGGCCTTCTTGTCATCAACCTTCTTATCATCTGCTTTTTTATCATCATCGTTGATGCCAGGTTCCTTTTTATTCTCAACTTTTACTTTGGCGATCATGACCGGCAAGCCTTTTAATTGGTTCAATGCCTGAGTTAATTGGAAATCGTCCTTGCTGCCGAATTCAAGCGGCTTGCGTTTTTTCTCCAGTGCGATCAACCGCTGCTCTTCCTCGAATTCATCCACTACTTTGGCAGGTGCGGTCACCGTCTTATCCTTGTCGTTGATCAGATGCTTTTGAAGATCGGCTTCATGCAGGCGGAAACTGTTGAGGCCATCGCCGTCGGCGGTTTCATCGACCATTACGTCGGGTACGATGCCTTTGGCCTGAATCGAACGGCCATTGGGCGTGTAATAGCGTGCTGTCGTCAGCTTAACGGCCGTGTCGCTGGACAGTTGGCGAATTGTTTGTACTGAGCCTTTGCCGAAAGTTTGCGTGCCCATAATGGTTGCGCGTTTATAGTCCTGCAACGCGCCCGCCACGATCTCCGAAGCGGAAGCGGAACCTGTATTGACCAGCACGACCATCGGTACTTTTTTTATACCTGCCGGCAATTTTGCTAACGCATCGGTGTTGCCGTGATTGCCGTAAAATTCATGGCGCCCATAGTAAATTTGCTTGGAATCGGGCAATTGGCCATTGGTCGAAACCACAACCGAGTCTTTCTGCAGGAATGCGGCGGATACGCCTATCGCGCCTGGTAATACGCCACCAGGATCATTACGAAGGTCGAGTACAAGGCCTTTCAAGTTTGGTTCCTGTGCATAGATTGCGGTGATTTTTTTCGCCATGTCCTCGACTGTCGGTTCCTGAAACTGCGAGACACGCAACCACGCATATCCTGGTTCGACTACTTTCGATTTGACGCTTTGTACCCGAATTTCCTGACGTACGATCGTAATCAGGATCGGTTTGTCTTCATCCTTGCGGATGATTGTCAGGGTAATTTTGGTATTGGGTTCACCGCGCATTTTTTTGACGGCTTCGTCCAGTGTCAAGCCTTTGACCGGTGTGCTATCCAGGCGCGTGATCAAATCACCTGCCTTGACGCCGCCCTTATATGCGGGAGAATCCTCGATCGGCGAAATGACTTTGACGTTACCGTCTTCCATGCCGACTTCAATGCCGAGGCCTACGAATTTCCCCTGCGTGCCTTCACGCAGTTCCTTGAATGCCTTCTTGTCGAGATAGGCAGAGTGTGGATCCAGCGACGCGACCATGCCGGAGATTGCTTCGGTCAATAACTTCTTGTCTTCTACCGGTTCGACATAATCCGACTTGATCAGACCGAACACATCCGCGAGTTGCCGCAGCTCTTCGACCGGCAAAGGAGCGCCCGCGCTTTTCTCCGCAAAGGCGTCGAATTGCATCGAGCCGAGGACGCCTGCAACGAGGCCCAAACCGATAAGTCCAATATTCTTTAGTTTGCTACTCATGTCTCACCTAAAAGTTACCCAGTCAAGGGGATCAAACGCGCGACCTTGATGCCGCATTTCAAAGTATAAACCTGAATGTTCATTGCCGCCGCTATTACCGACGCTGGCGATGACGTCGCCGGTCTTGACTGCATCCCCGGCATGTTTCAAAACCGCTTCATTGTTGCCATAAATAGTCATGTACTGATTGCCATGATCAACAATGATCAAATTGCCAAAACCCCGCAGCCAGTCTGCAAAAATTACCCGCCCTGCGGCAACCGCCTTTACGTCAAGGCCTTCCGCCGCCCGGATAAACAATCCTTTCCATGCTGGAGCGTCACCCCGCTTGCTACCGAACTTGGCAATCAACTCACCTTTTACGGGCAAGTGCAGCTGTCCGCGCAATGCGCTGAAGCCTGACATATCCTTGTCTTGGACGCCGGCATCGGGCGTGAGTTCATTTCGGCCCAGCGATTTTTCCGGGGCGACATCATCGTCTATGGCATCGGAATTTTTTATTTTGCTTTTTACGTTAATTTTCTCTCTCGCTTTTTTGGCTCGCGCGAGTTGTTCCTGGCGCCGCTTCTCCTGCGCAGCGGTGTCGGCCTGGCGTTGTTCTTCGATTATCTTTGCCAGCTTGTCGACCAGTCCCGCCAGGCGCTGGTCGTCACGTTGTATGTTGCCGGCTTCTTTGCGTTGGCTTGCTAATTTGGCAGATAGTTTAGACAGTAGTGCGGTGTGCTCCGTTTTTTCTTTCTGCAGCAGGATTTTTTGTTCGAGTGCTTCTTGCGCAATTTCATCCAATGCATCCTTGCCGCTTTGTGCCTCAGTTTTGTTTGCCTCGACGGTTTTGAGATTGTCGCGTAGCGAGGTCAACAGGGCTGCTTGTGCCTGCGATACGTAACCCATGTATTGCAGGTCGCGATTGATGCGGTTCGGGTCATCACCCGAAAGCAGCAAATTGACGCGGCCTTGAGTCCCCGCAATGTAATGGTTCTTTAATAATATGGAAAGCTGCTTTTGCTGCGTCGCTATGGTTTTTGCAAGTTCGATTTGCTCTTGTGATAGCTGGGCCAACTTCGCTTCGGTTTGTGCCTGTTCTTCTGCCAGGTCATGTAGAGACCGATTGGCCTGCGAGATCGCGGTTTCAGAATGAGCCAACGCGTCGGCGACATGGCTCTTGGCCGCTTCGGTGCGGTCAATGTCGCGTTTGAGCATGGCCAGCTTTTGCTGCAAATCTGCGCGCTGTGTTTCGGCGGCATGTTTTTGTTTGGCACGTTCGGACAGTTTCGCCGCGTGGCATATTGGCGTACTGCAAAAAAACAACGCAGTCAGTCCGAGCGCAATGAAGACATTCCACGCTTTGCGCGTTGGATAACGCGCATAGAACGCCGATCGTAATATGCGCTCGGGATGCCGGATGAAACGCATGGAGAAACGCGTTATTTCGATTTCCCCTGGCTGGCAACGGCTTTCAATGCAGCTTCAATCGCGGCTGCATCGCCGAGGTAATAGCTCTTGATGGGCTTGAGATCGGCATCCAGCTCATATACGAGCGGCTGACCGTTGGGAATGTTAAGGCCGACAATTTCGTCGTCGCTGATGCCGTCAAGTGATTTGATAAGTGCACGCAGGCTGTTGCCATGGGCGGAAATGAGGATGCGTTTGCCGGCGCGAATTGCAGGTGCAATCGATTCATCCCAGATCGGCATTACGCGCGCAACCGTGTCCTTCAAACATTCGGTGAGCGGAATTTCTTCACGCTTCAGACCGGCATAGCGGGGATCATTGAATGAAGCGCGCGGGTCGGTCGGTTCGAGCGGGAGAGGAGGGGTGTCGTAGCTGCGGCGCCAGATCAGAACCTGTTCATCGCCGTATTTGGCAGCGGTTTCCGCTTTGTTCAACCCTTGCAGGGCGCCATAGTGACGCTCGTTGAGACGCCAACTGTTCACTACCGGGATCCACATTAAATCCATCTCATCCATGGTGCCCCATAGTGTGCGAACGGCACGCTTCAACACTGACGTGTAGGCGAGGTCAAATGTAAATCCGGCTTCTTTCAGGATCTTGCCGGCTTGCTTGGCTTCGGCTGCGCCTTTTTCAGTCAGGTCAACGTCGGTCCAGCCAGTAAAGCGGTTGTCGAGATTCCAGGTGGATTCGCCGTGGCGCATAAATACGATTTTGTACATGGTCGGATAAGTGGTAAGTGTAAGTTGGTAAGTGTAAGTAATGGTGAGGATTGAGAATTGTTTGCCTGAATTGCGTGATGGCAGACCCTGTATTGTAGAGCCTATCGCAACATTATTCATGCGGCAGCTTTGGCAGTCATTGCCATCGCGATTATTTCCTGTTTACGCAGGGAGCCGGAACCTCGTTAAAATGCGTGTCGCGATACGCTCTATAATGTCGGCATTGTTTAAATCCATTGGAATCTTGTGAACTTCTTCGTTGATAATGTTTGGAATCTTGGGTTGTTAGTATTGGCAGTGGTGTCGGGCGGAGCGCTCCTGTTGCCGGTATTGGCGCGACGCGGCGAAAAAGTTTCTGTGCTGCAAGCAACGCAAAAAATCAATGCAGGTAAAACGATCCTCGTGGATGTGCGCGATGCCACAGTATTTGCAACAGGACACGTGCGGGAAGCGAAAAATATTCCGCTGAAAGAATTGGCGAGTAGAGTGGGCGAGCTTGAAAAATTCAAGTCGAAGTCGGTGATTGTTGTATGCGATTCTGGCGTGCAGTCATCGAAAGCGGCTACGCAGCTCAAAAGTGCGGGCTTCAGCGAGGTGTTCAGTCTCGATGGCGGATTGGCTGCCTGGCGAGCACAAGGACTTCCGACGGCGAAATAATGGTGTCTTCATGACTGCGCGTGTATTAATGTACAGCACTGGTGTTTGCCCATATTGCATTATGGCGGAGCGACTGTTGAAGGCCAAAGGTGTCGACGTCATTGAAAAAATCCGGGTTGACCTCGATCCGCAACAAAGGATCGAGATGATGCAAAAAACCCGGCGTCGTACTGTGCCGCAGATCTATATCGGCGATACACATGTCGGCGGTTTTGATGATTTGAACGCATTGGAACGGGCCGGCAAGCTCGACGCATTGCTTCAGGGGGCTTAGAAGGCAGATAAGAAGCAGGTAATTAAGCAGCGTATGACGCAGAATTAGTACTGAATAATATTCAAAGGGGGCGGTATACTTGCCGTCCGTGTTTTCAACTCAATGAAAGTGCTTCATGTCCGACGAAAATCAGCAACCCGTGTTCCAAATCCAGCGCGTATATCTGAAGGATCTGTCGCTGGAACAGCCAAATTCCCCGGAAATTTTCCTTGAACAGGAAGCTCCTTCGATGGAAATATCCGTCAATGTCGGTGCGCAGCCGCTGAACGAAGGCATGTTCGAAGCGACAGTCACGATCACGCTGACCGCCAAGATCAAGGACAAGGTTGCGTTCCTGGTCGAAGGCAAGCAAGCAGGCATTTTTGAGGCGCGCAACATCCCTGCCGAACAACTTGATCCATTGCTCGGGATCGGTTGTCCTAACATTATTTACCCATACCTGCGCGCCAACATCGCCGATGCGATCACCCGTGCCGGATTTCCCCCGGTACACCTGGCCGAAATCAATTTCGAAGTGTTTTACCAGCAGCGTATGCAGGCACTCGCCGAGCAGCAAAATCTTACCGGTGCCCCAGTCTCGAACGGTGCGGCTGTAGCCTAAAACACCTGGCCATATTGTGCGAACAAGATTTCTGGACGGTCCGCTTTGGCCGATCCATGAGCTTGTTTGCGTTTGGCAGATTCGAGGTTTTCTATGGACATCGATGCAATGAAATTCGCGCGCCAGTTTGCATTTTCTGCTGCGTTAATGGTCTTGGTCGCCGGTCATGCGCATGCGCTTGAGTTCAAAACCATAGGTGCAAATCCGGCCGTGATGTATGACGCGCCCTCGGAGCGCGGTCGCAAGATTTTTATCGCGCCGCGCGGTATGCCGGTTGAAATCGTGCTGGTGTATGGTGACTGGAGCAAAGTGCGGGATGTTGCCGGGGATCTGAACTGGGTAGAGTCGAAAGTGCTTTCTCCCAAACGCAATGTCGTCGTCAAGGTGCCGAATGCCAAAGTGCGTACGTCGGCTGACGATAGCGCATCGATAGTTTTTTCGGCCGACAGGGGCTTGATTCTGGAGCGACTGGATTCCGCCGCATCCAGTTGGGTCAAGGTCAAGCACCGTGATGGCTTGATCGGCTTTGTAAAGGCGGTCGATGTTTGGGGTGAGTAGTATCATTTCATCTCGAATCATTCCATCTCGACCTCAATAGCCGATATGCCTATCCACCCTAAATCATGAACGTTTCGATACTCGGTGCAGGTGCGTGGGGAACGGCGCTGGCAATTGCGCTCGCCGATCGGCACAAGGTTGTCCTTTGGGGACGTGGTGAAGCCATGATGCGCGATGCGGCGGCGCGGCGCGAGAGCGCATATTTGCCTGGCTTTTTACTGCCGGACAGCCTGGTCGTCAGCGCCGATTTCGATTCGGCGGTAGCGCATGTCGATTCCACCTCTGTGGCAAACGGCAGCCTTCTCATCATTGCCTCCCCAGTTGCTGGTTTGCGTCCGTTGGCGCAACGTTTGCGTTCATTCCCTCTGCCGAATCTCGTGTGGCTCTGCAAAGGCTTTGAGGAGGAAACACGATTTTTACCGCATCAAATCGTACGCGACGAACTGGGCAACGATCTTGCTATCGGGGCGTTATCCGGTCCTTCGTTTGCACAGGAAGTTGCTCGAGGTCTTCCCTGCGCTCTTACCGTTGCTTCAAATAATGCCGCGTTGCGGGAATGTGTGGTGGCAGCCGTGCATGGTCGGAGCATTCGCGTGTATTCCACCGATGACCTGGTCGGCGTTGAAGTCGGCGGAGCGGTAAAAAATATTCTTGCTATCGCGACAGGCGTCATCGATGGACTGGGACTTGGTTTGAATGCACGGGCGGCGCTTATCACCCGTGGCCTGGCTGAAATCACGCGTTTGGGCCTTGCCTTGGGGGGGCGTACCGAGACCTTCATGGGGCTGACCGGTACCGGGGACCTTATTCTCACGTGTACTGGCGATTTATCACGGAACCGCAGGGTTGGATTGGGGCTGGCGCAGGGGAAAAACATAGCCGCCATCATGAGCGAACTTGGCCATGTCGCGGAAGGGGTTCGCTGCGCACAAGCGGTACGCGCCCTGGCTCTTGATCTCGGCATTGATATGCCAATTACCTGCGCGGTGGCCGGCGTATTATTCGATGGCAACTCGCCTCGTGACATGGTCGCCCAGTTGCTATCGCGTGATCCTCGGGATGAAAGCGGCCGCCCCGCTTGAAGCTGCAAAAATCGTAGCGGCACACTTACAACTCTTTTGTTTGCGACACCTTCATTCGAGGTTGAGCGGGCTTGCCCATATCCCTCGTGTTAATAAAGGAAAGTGGTCGAGGCTATGGCAACGATGCCAAGTCTTCATACTAAAAAAGCAATTTACGCCTGCCTGCGTTATTCTTTCGCTAATGCCGTAGTCTACTTTGTCTGTCGCAGCTCCGCACTTTTGAGTCTGCAGAATGTCGTATGAGTGATCAGTTCAGAAATACAGTAGTTTTGCAACAAACTTCCGTTTTATACTGGCGACTTATTATTTACTTTCTGGAATGTAATCTTATGCACAAAATTCTTCCATCGTTCGCAGGGCGCGCACCAACCCGCGCAAAGGCTCGCGGATTCACTCTTATTGAAATCATGGTTGTAGTTGTAATCATGGGAATTTTGGCGGCGCTCGTAGTTCCCAAGCTGATGGGTCGTACCGACGATGCACGCATCATGGCAGCACGGCAGGATATCGCGACGATCATGCAGGCACTCAAGCTCTACAAGCTGGATAACAGTCGCTACCCGACAACCGAACAGGGCTTGCAATCACTCGTCGTCAAGCCTAGTTCCGGTCCCGCGACGAATGGCTGGAAGACCGGTGGCTATCTGGATAAATTGCCGAAAGATCCATGGGGGAATCCATACCAATTCCTGTCCCCTGGAATTAAAGGCGAGGTCGATATATTTTCATTCGGTGCCGATGGTGTAGCCGGTGGTGCAGGCAACGATGCTGATATCGGTTCGTGGGACCTTTAATAAAATTACGTTTTTTCGAGCAGCCGGGGTTGGTGCGTCAGCGTATGCACGTGCGCGGACGGACGCTTGGGTTCACGCTGCTTGAGTTATTGGTAGTCATAGTGATCGCCGGTATCACGATGGGGGCTGTGTCGTTCACGGCGATCCAGAATAATGGGCAAAAGCTTCAGAATGATGCGCAGCGTATTGCCCTTTTGTTGCAACTGGCGCGCGAAGAAGCCATAGTGCGGAATCGCCCAATTGCCTTCGAGGCAGACTCAGAGAGGTTTCGTTTTTTCATCCGCGATGACAAGAATTGGAACCCGCTTTCGGACGATGACATGCTGCGCGAACGCGAGTTCAAACATACTCCGGTTACACTTTCAATTGACCCTCCGATAGCGAGTCAGGCAGAGACGCAGACACTGCGGATTGTCTTCGGACGCGAGCCCGTCGACAAGCCGTTTGTTCTCACCTTGTCTTCGGAAAATGCCAAGGTCTCCATTCGTGCTGATGGTGTAGGGCATTATGTCGTGGAATAACGTGCATCATAAAAGCCATCGCTACGCGCTTCCTCAAAGTCAACGAAATGGTTCAGGCTTCACTTTGCTCGAGGTGCTGGTGGCATTGGTGATCGTCGGTACCGCACTCGGTGCGAGCTTGCGCGCGGTTGGTGGCTTGACGCAAAATAGCAGTGGCCTGCGCCTGTCGATGATGGCAACCTGGTCGGCTGAAAACCGACTGTCGCATGTTCGGTTGGCTGGGGAATGGCCAGAGTTCGGCAAGCGGGCTTTTGATTGCCCGCAGGCAGATTTGGCGTTGGTATGCGAAGAAGAAGTTTTTTCGACACCAAATCCTTATTTCCGTCGTGTCGAGGTCAGTGTGTTCGAGGCGAACACTCCGGAGCGGCGCATTATCAAATTGACCCAAGTGGTTCCCAATAATGGGCGATAGACGAATTGGCAGAAAAGGTTTTACGCTGATCGAATTGCTGGTCGCGATCAGTGTGCTGGCTGTTGTCGCGGTTCTTGGGTGGCGTGGGCTTGACGGTATCGTACGTGCACGGATTGCATTGAACGCAGAACTGGACAAGACGCGTGGCATGCAGCTCGCATTTGCCCAGATGCAAAGCGATTGCGCCCATTTTGCCAAGGCTGAGGATATCGGCTGGCCGACGACCCTGCTTGCAAAAGATGAGATTCTTGCAATGGTGCGCACGGTATTTGCGGACAATGAGCCATCACGGCTCCAGGTGGTCGCGTATCGCATCAGGAATGGCGCGTTGGTCCGCCAGGAATCGATTGCGACGCGCGACCTCAAGGTATTGGACGCCTCATGGCGCGCTGCGGCAGAGGACTCGGAAATGGGGCCATCGGTGCTGCTCCAGTCGGGTGTCAATGCGATGATGGTGCAATCCTGGTATATGGATGCTGCAGGTGTGCGCGCACCGGGAAATGGGTCGGGATCGCCTCCTCCGTTGCCAATCGGGCTGGAAGTGTCGCTGCAGCTTCACGGCATATCGGCGAGCATGAGCAAGGTGTTTTTGCTCGGGGCGGTCTGATTGGTTTGCGGCGTGGGAGCCGGGCAGATTGAACCCCTTTCTTGGGGATCTCCGCGTGGCGTGTGGCTTGAAGTGCGCATTCCGCATGGCCGGGCTTGCGTGACGGGAGGGAGTGTGTGAGGATCGCACGTGGGCAAACACAAAAGCAAACAGCAGCCTGGATTCGAGTAACCTGAGTTATCAACCGAAATAGAAAACGAGACACTTTGAGTATCCTGTATATACGCCTACCTTCCAAGGTCGCCGCCGACAATACGCAGCACTGGATTGCCCTACCTTGCCCATTCGCGCTTGTATCGCGTGGTGATGCCATCGAACGTGAAGGTGTCGTCCCGCTGGCGGATCTGGCCGACATGGTCGGCAAAGCGCAGCGGGTGGTGCTGTTGATTGCTGCGAGTGATGTCACCTTGCTCCGTTTACAGGTTCCACCATTATCCGCCGCCCGATTGCGCGCTGCACTACCCCATCTGGTTGAAGATCAATTGATGTCGGATCCGGCGGAATGCGTGATTGTTGCCGGCCCATCATTTGAAGGATTACGTACAGTCGCTGTCGTCAATCGCGCGTGGCTGGAAATTCTGAGCAAGACCATGATGACGTTCGGCGCAAACAATATCACGGGCCTGCCGGCGCAATTGTGTTTGCCATTTCAGGCCGGTGCGGTTTCAGCCGCAGTTGCAGGACAGGGCGCCGATTTGGACCTGACGCTTCGTCTTTCGGAACATGAGGGCATTGGATTGCCTATCATGCCTGAGCAACCCGAGGCGGCCGCAAACGAAGTGATACAAACATTGTGCACGCTGGTTCCGGAAAAACCGGTCACGCTCTATGTGCCGCAGGAAGATGTGCCGGGATATCGCGAGACGGTCGACACATTGCTCGCACTGGATCAGCGCGTTACGGTGTATGCCGATAATTGGTCGCGATGGATCACGGGCGCCAACGACGTTTCGTTGAATTTAATGGGCGGTACCGGCGCGGATTCCGGCGCTAAAGTTGACTGGCGCTCATGGCGATGGCCGTTGGTGTTGGCGACAATCGCACTTCTGGTGAATGTCGTCGGGTTGAATATCGACTGGTGGCGCATGAAACGGGAATCGGATGCGTTGCGTACGACGATGATACAAACCTACAAGACGGCCTATCCAAAAGACACTGTAATTCTGGATCCGATTGCGCAGATGCGGAAAAACATAGCGAACGCCCAACACGACGCCGGGCAGGTTGCCCCGGACGACTTTACTGCGCTTGCCTCCAATTTCGGCGAAGCCTGGGAGAAGGTCATGCCCGCGACAGGGTCGCCACCGGTGATCCCCACTGTTGCATCGATCGAATACAGTAATCGCAGCCTGTCGGTTCGCATGAAAGAGGGCGTTAAAATGCCGACCGAGAAAATGAAGACAGCGCTTGCGGCACGCAACCTGTCACTCAAACAGAGTGATGGCGTGTGGCAGATTCGGAGCAGTAGCAAATGAATATTCCACTCATCGGAGGACTCGTAGAATCCTTGTCTGTTTTCTGGACAGAGCGCGATGCGCGAGAGCGCAAAATGCTGGCGTTTGGCGGCCTTGCTGTCGGGTTGGCGCTGGTTTATTTCGGCTTGATTGCCCCACCTCTTGCTGGTCGTACTAAATTAAATGTCTCTCTTCCAACCTTACGCCAACAGGCGGCCGAACTGCAGGCACTAGCCAGAAAGGCTACGGAGCTTGGGAACACTACTGCAGGTGCGCCGGCTGCAGTGGAAGTCACGAAGGAAAATCTGGAAACGACCCTCGGCAACAAAGGACTCAAGGCCCAAAGCATTTTGCTGACAGGTGATGTCATCAAGATACAGCTGCGTGCGGTATCCATTGCCAGTACGATGATTTGGCTTGATGAAATGCAGCATGTAGCGCATCTATCACTGACAGATGCAAAGATTGAAGCCTTGCCGCAAACAGGTATTGTTAATGCCACTTTGACGCTACGGCAACCGACAGGCGTAATAAAGGATGAATAAATCAGGATGCACACATGCGCCCGGCGTTCATGAGACACATCGGGATGATGTCGCGGCGAGTGCGCTTTTGTTTCGTTCGCGCAATTTTGTAAATATGCAAGATGGCGATCCGGTGGTGGTCATACGCCATGATCGACGAATAAAAATTTCCCCCTGCAGTGATTTGCGGCGTGTGCCGCACGCTGACATCATGAATTTCGCGGGCCGTGAGCGCGGTGTAGCGAACGATCGTGTTGCATTGTCTCTGTCCGCGATCAAATCGTCATGGCGGCGAGATCATACGATGGAGTGGCGCGGCCAGCATGGTCAAATTACGCTCAAGGTGCCACTGGCCGATATCGCAAGTGGTGCCCGGTTTTCATCAGGGCGGAAGCTGAAGCGAGCCGAGAACACGAACTGGCAAAGTTATGTAACTTGCCGGAC
>Ga0207095_10121_pt1 | contig 23740 bp, 23 predicted proteins | sample Alteio_BWMinHeat_88_FD_153529 | JGI IMG/M metagenome (GOLD analysis project Ga0207095, IMG submission 153529) | Enriched cells from forest soil in Barre Woods Harvard Forest LTER site, Petersham, Massachusetts, United States -... | ecosystem: Environmental > Terrestrial > Soil > Temperate forest >... | reverse complement strand
CCCCGAGCGGCTGACTTTTATGCCAGGACTCGCATAGACTGTCGTACTAACCCAAGCTGCAGCGCATGCTTCTCCGTCTGCAAAAGTTTTCGTTTGGCTGTTCGTATCTGACGATCCGCCGCATGCTGCAAGCATGCTGGCCGATAGCCCGATGATCAGACTATTGATGATTGTTTTTTTCAACTTTGTCTCCTAAGCGGGTTTGTGAAAATCGAACTAAGCATTCGTACGCAAATGTCCCGCTCGGTTTTTTTATTTAACGGAGCTGGACATTAATAAAAAACAGCGAAAGGCAAAAAAGCGGAGTCAGTCTACGGAGAAATGATCTTTCATGCAATATGCTGACAGTCCTGTTCGAACATCTCATTGACATCTCGCAAGCTGTTTTGCGTCAAACGTCACAGATTGGCAAACCTCATCGCTTCGCTTGCCGTCCTAGCCGTGAAAGGCCGGATGTGCTTATCGAAAAGCATCACGTATGCCCCAGCAAAAAAAGCCGAGTCCGATTAGAAAATAGACCGTGATATTGATCCAAAAAGTCAGCGGACTTTCGGAGCGCTCTACTCGGGAAAACCGACCACGCACAAAACCATTCTGAAATCCATAAACTGCAAGTCCCCACAAAAATGGAGCAATGAAAATCATGTCCATAGCGGACATAGGTCCACGTTTCAAGCCAAGTCTTTCGATAGCAATAGCAACGACGTAAAGAACCAGATAGGCAATTGTGAGGATACGCCATGTCTTGGTAGTCATTTGCATGATGATGCCTTACGATTATTCAGACACGTCAACCTTGCAGACATGATCGAAACCTCTGTGGCAAACTACTAAGCTGATTATTTTCCGATTTCCTTGCTGACGGCGTTTTCCTGCTGATTCAAAACCTTCTTCTCACCCTTGGTGATATGGCTGCCGTTCCGGCTTGCCATGCTACGTTCTTCCTGACGAATCTGACGATCTTGTTTGTGTAATCCTTTAGCTTGTGCCTTCGTGATCTCACCTGCTTTCACTTCCTGTTTGATACGTTTGTTCTGGTTATTCAAACGACCATTCACCTGCTCCCGCCGTGGGTGATTTTTCTGCCAGTGTGTATCTTTGGCGATGGCTGTACCAGTGATCCCCATAATAAATGCTGCCATTAGGGTGACGATGATTGCTTTACGAGATTGATTGATCGTGGACATGATGGACTCCCTTTATGATCATTTAATTATCGAATTACCTGCTGCTACAACTCATTAACGATCATGCCGGAATTTCCGTGGACTGAAAACTTTATTCTTGCGTAATACGGCCCGTGCCTACCACACCTGATCCTTCCAATCCTTGGGCTCTAAATTACGATATCGTCCTGTAATGAGGCCGACAACAAATATCGGCCAACAAATCACAAAAGCCAACCAGCAGGTGACGAATAAAATCATGGCCAGAATCTTGAGCAGTATTATACCCATCCGAGTTCGTCGTTTTCACTTTGGGTCAGCATCTTGTCGAGAACGCCACCGACTTTGTGCGTTTCACTATCGGCGACCTCAGCAATCCAGGTGCTTTTCGCTGGGGGCCGAACCTCGCTCTACAACCACAAAAACCGTATTATTCAGGAAAGGTAATTATTCTTATTGATGAGGTATCTCAGAGCCAAGCCGAGTATACAGCCATGGCCTTTCGCACGGCACCGGGAGCTAAAGTGATCGGCAGCAGCACCACCGCGGGTGCAGACGGCAACGTCTCTCCGATTCCGTTACCGGGTGGCTTAGGATCGATGATTAGCGGCATTGGTGTCTTTTATCCGGATAAGCGTTCCACGCAACGGGTAGGTATCATTCCGGACCTCGAAGTAAAACCAACCATCGCTGGGATTCGAGCTGGTCGCGACGAGTTGTTGGAAGCAGCAATTGCCGAGATACATACAAAATAGAAAACGCTATTTACATTGCGTTGAACGGCCGCTCTTGGACAAAGGTTATGACGACTTAGGGTCGATAGCACCAATTCGAAAAAGCGAACAATCGGCCAAGTGCGAACATTGACGAGCAACACGTATTTGGTATACATTTCCCAAAATTTTGTGATGGCTAATTTCCCCGATCGATTTACAGGAATGACTGAATTGTGAGCGAAGCGATGAGAGTAATAATTGTTTTCATATTGGTCCTTGCGTGCGTCTGCGCACAAGCCGAAAACAAAGACGATGCGTACACCTACACAATACTTGCCGGTGTAAGCTCAACATTTGAATGCCATTCGACAACTGGGCTATGCTATTACCTGATTACGCAATCCCTTTGTGACGAGAAGATATTACCACCGGGACAAAAGAAAAAGACCTGTCATATAACAAGATTTCTCGACTTCAAACTTGCTTCCAACGAGAAAAGGCTTATATCGAATTTGCCGAGCGACTTCCAATATTGCATGAAACCGGACAAGATGCCGGATGTGGCAGCCTGTATTGCTTCACCCATTCCTCATTGATAAGATCACAATCGACGCTGACGCTTTTTTAATACCGCTTCATTTGGCTCTGATGACCTTTGACGAGGCAGCCGAGGTCGACGCGGTCCGTGTGCAGTGTAGTCGCCTCATCTTCCCGTGAGTTGCCGGAGCTAGTCGGCTCGGAATTTACGTGCTGAGAACGTAGGTGAGTAGCGTTAATGCGATGGCCTGGCAAACGACAGCTCGTCCAGCTCGCGCCGTCCAGGCTCGGGAAGGGGCAACAACGCGTATCCGTCTGCACGGCGATTCGAAATCGGTGAGGCTGCCGTTCTCCATATCCGCCATGCTCACGGTAATGCTTAATCGCTTCGATAGCCTAATGACCCTGTCCATCCAATCGGATCCACGCCGCGTACCGAATATCTCCGGGCACTCTCAAAGAGCGATCGCAAATGCGCGGTTTCGGCAGCGTGAGGAATTTCCGCTACCGGCACAGACGGTCAGCACCGCCGGAATACGCAGAAAGTCCCGCATTACCGATTCGAACAATGCACGGCGGCAGAATAAATCCTCGTCCCGGTAGCAGGATTCGCGGTGCAGCACGTCGTCGAAGTCAAGAAACAGATTCATCGCGACTTCCTGTTCTGCATCACATCTGCTTTGGCCTTTTCCCGGTCAAACGCATAGCGGTTGGCCTTGGCATCATGCAATGCATGATGATCCTTGATTCGATTGTCGATGAAGTACATCTGCAATGCTACCTGATCGAGATAGCGATAAATGTTCTTCCAGCGTAGCCATTCCGGTATTTCATAGCGCATCGCATGGCATAACAAGCGCCAGTCGCCGTCGAAATCAAAGCAGATAACAGGAGCATCCTTGGCGAATGGCGCAAGCCATTGGTTCAGCCCGTCGCACAATTCATCTGCCGTGCATTGCGCACCAGCGACGTTACCAAGCTGCGGTAAGATGGTCGTGAGTACGAAGGCATTGCACTTCTCTTGATTGACCGGCAGCTCTGCATAGAACTCATGCTGTCCGTCTTCCGTCACCATGCCAATGCTGATGAGTTCAGCATCCATGAAATCAGTGAACTCTGTGTCGATGAAAATTAGCATGGCGACACGTTTAAGCGATCAAGATGATCTGCCCACCATTGCATCATTATTTTCCGCTGCTCCAGATACTCTGCGTGGTTGTATGCCGCCCTTACTTGGTTTCTTTCGGAATGCGCTAGTTGGCGTTCTATGAAGTCGGAGACAAAACCATGTTCGTTCAGAATCGTTGAGGCGGTTGATCGGAAACCGTGGCCTGTTGCGCGAGAATGATATCCCATGCGATATAGAGCATACAAAATTGTGTTCTCACTCATGCATTTGTCGTGACTTGCATGATTCGGGAAAACCCAATCTGAATCAGGATTTAGTTTTTGAAGTTCTCTTATTACATCGCACGCCTGACATGATAGTGGCACTAGATGCAGTAGCCCCATTTTCATTTTTTCCGGCGGGATTCGCCAGAGGGATTTTTCCAAGTCAAACTCCGACCAAGTTGCTGCCCGTAACTCTCCTGTTCTTACAAACGTTAGCATTAACAGGCGAATAGCAAGTTGGGTCAGCCGTCGCCCATCGTATCGGTCTAGTTTGGCAAGAAATTCCGGAAGTTCTGATTCGGTTAAACAATTATAGTGAGTGGCGGTTCTGGTTTTTAGAACTCCCGTCAGATCGCGGGTTACGTCATTCTTCACGGCGCCAATCGCAACACCATATCGAAACACACCGCTGCATCTTTGCTTTATTCTTGACGCCAATTCCAAGGCGTCTCTGCCCTCTACTTTTCTTAAAACTGCAAGAACCATTCCCGGCGATATTTCGTCTATTCGAAAAGCCCCAAGGTCAGGATATACGTCGCGTCGCAACGAATGCCGCACTCGCTCCACATGCTCTTTAGACCAACGAAATATCTTGGTGTTTATCCATTCTTCGGCAATTTTTTGAAAGGTACATTCAGATTCAATACGCTGCTCCAGTCGCTGTTTGATTCTATGGGCCGCTGGATCGATTCCTTGCTGCAGATTTTTTTTCGCGTCGAGTGCAAGTTTGCGAGCATCTGCTAATGCAATATTTGGATAGACGCCTAATGCCAATGTTTTTTGCCGTCCGTTATATCGATATGCCAAACGCCAATACTTTGCACCATTGGGATTCACCAATAGGAACATGCCGCAACCGTCTGCTAGTTTATAAGCGCGTCCATTTGGTTTGGCATTTTTACATTCAAGTTGAGTTAAGCGCAATTTGTTCTCCGTAGTTGGTACCAAACTATTTAGATCCAGTTTGTACCAACAACAGTACCAACAACAACTTTGCATGCAAGCGGAGAAAATTGACGGCTTATGGACAACAAAAAGAAAAAGCCCTTGATGAATCAAGGGCTTGCATATTATGTGCGGAAGGAATTGATCTTCCGCGGAAATTGATTGGTGCCGAGAGCCGGAATCGAACCGGCACGATGTTTCCACCGCGGGATTTTGAGTCCCGTGCGTCTACCTATTCCGCCATCTCGGCGACACAGCCGCTATTATCGCCGATTTGCAGCGTTCGAGCAACAAGCAGTGTATGTCTGACATTGTCACTCAGCAAGGCCGAAGCGTATCATCGCCCACTTGGTTCCACAAAGTGCGAGCAACCGATTAAATATTGAAGCCTCAGAAAATTTGAGAGGTCGTCCTAGGCAAAGCACAGGAGCCTTCTCTAAAAATTCTTGGATGTGCAGCCTGACTGAGGTACCTGAGAACCTTCAGGTACCGCATCGGACACATTAGGGAAAAACTTATTTGCGCGAAGAGTATCATTGCCAATCGCCAACACTGCCGTTCAATATGAAAACTGCAAATATCAGAGAAGTTCTTCTAGGTAAGCCGCTAGACCCCTTGAAAAGTGAGACCCGGCACTCGTTGGCACTGGTTGCTTTCCTCGCATGGGTAGGTTTAGGTGCCGATGGTCTTTCTTCTTCCGCCTATGGCCCGGAAGAGGCATTTAAAGCGCTGGGAGACCACGGTCATTTCGGCCTGTACCTTGCCATCGCAACGGCGGTTACCGTCTTCATTATCTCGCTTTCCTATAACCAGATTATTGAACTGTTTCCTACGGGTGGGGGGGGCTACCGGATCGCGACAGTGTTGCTGGGGCCGCATGCTGGACTCGTATCCGGAGCGGCACTCATCGTCGATTACGTCCTCACCATAGCGATTTCAGTTGCCAGTGGTGTCGATGCGCTTTTCAGTCTGCTGCCGGTTGGCGCACAAGCATCCAAACTCGCCGTCGAGCTCGGAGTGGTGGTTCTCCTGATATGGATGAATCTGCGCGGAGCCAAGGAATCCATCAAGATTTTGCTTCCTATTTTCATGGGCTTTGTTATCACGCACCTCATCATTATCGTCTACGGATTGGTGGCCCATGCATCAGGTTTTTCGGCGTTGATTCCCGATACCGTGATGGAGACGAAAAAGCTGGCCAGCGATACTTCATGGGTTTTCACGATTGCATTGCTGTTGAAGGCGTATTCGCTGGGCGGCGGTACTTATACCGGCATCGAGGCCGTATCGAACAACGTCAATTCACTTGCGGAACCGCGCGTTCATACCGGCAAGATGACCATGCTGTATATGGCATTCAGCCTGGCATTTACCGCCGGCGGCATCATCTTGCTTTACTTGTTATGGAATGCGAGGCCGGTTGAAGGACAAACCTTGAATGCGGTCGTATTTCATTCGATTCTGGGGAATATGGGATTAACTGGCGGAACATTGGCAATCGCATTGGCTGCGACCCTGGCTTTTGAGGCAGGTCTTTTGCTGGTCGCAGCGAATACCGGATTTCTGGGCGGGCCGTCCGTGTTGGCAAACATGGCTACCGATTCGTGGGTACCGCACAAATTTCGATATTTATCCACGCGCCTGGTAACGCAAAACGGTGTGCTCGTAATGGGCATCGCGGCACTTGCGATACTTCTGTGGAGTGCAGGCAAGGTCGATTTGCTGGTGGTTCTTTATAGCATTAACGTATTCCTCACCTTCTCGATGTCTCTTGCCGGCCTGTGTCGCTATTGGATGAAACACCGGGAAGACAAACGTTGGCTATCGCGCTTGGCGCTGTCTTCGTTGGGCTTGTTGGTGACGGCCAGTATCCTGCTCGTCACGACCGTAGAAAAATTTTCAGAGGGTGGATGGATAACAATTCTGATTACTACGATCGTTATCGGGATATGCCTCTGCATCAATGCACACTACAGAAACACCAAGGAAAAAATCCGCTCGGTTGACGAGGTATTTGCCAGCCAGCCTTTTGGCAGGCATGTAGGTCCAGTATTGCCGAATCCGGATGATCAAACCGCAGTCTTTATCGTTGGCTCTTCGCGCGGAGGTGGCTTACATGCCCTACTGTGGGTACAACGTATGTTCCCCGGCCATTTCAAGAATTTCATTTTCATGAATGCGCGTACGGTAGACACTCACGCATATGGTGGGGAGGGAGAAGTAGAACGGATTCGCGAAGAAGCAAATGCGACACTTAGTTACTTTGTAGATTTCTGCCATAGTCATGGAATGGCCTCCTCCGCTTATCTTGGATTCGGGACAGATGCAGTAGTGGAGCTAACCACCATGTGCCGAAGCCTCAGTGAGGAGTATTCCAGCGCTATCTTTTTTACAAGCAAGCTGATATTTGAACAAGACAACTGGTTCACACGCTTGTTGCATAACCAGGCTGCTCTTTCGATTCAACGGCGTTTACATTTCGACGGACTGCAGATGGTCATTTTGCCGATGAAGGTTTAGCGCCCAGTTTATTTGACTTCTCCGGCTTAACAGGATTACTTCAAAGCAGGAGATAAAAATCCACCCCATTTATAAATAATAAATGGGGTCATCACATTGCCCCTCGCACCGGCAAACGCAAGTCATCGAATGGTGTCGAATCCGTATTTGCAATCGAACGCGCAATATCGACCGCCGTCTTTGCGATCGTTCCCTCTCGTCACTCATGAGAACTGTGGGTAAAGCAATTTCCCAGCATCTTTGCCTCCGGTAACGGCGCCCTGTATTTCCCTCCGCCAATCATTTCATAAATCTACTCCCATAGATTTTCGTCAAACTTTTACATTCCCTTTACGCGGAATGAGCAAGTCTTTACGATTTTTTTACTTCGTTCTCGCTATCCTTCTTAGTATCAAAACAAACCTGTGGAGGGTGACGATGGACATTCTATATATCGGTGCAATCGGCATATTTTTGCTCATAACTTGCGCCTTCGCTGTCGGATGCGACCGACTGGGAGAAAAACAATGAACACTTTTTATGTATTAGGTGCCTTCGTCGCTGCGGGCCTATTGGTGTACTTGATCATAGCGTTGCTCAAGGCGGAGGATCTATAACATGGCTACGCAATCAATTATTTTGCTCGTCGTATTCCTTCTCGTGCTGCTGGCACTTGCTTACCCACTAGGCCGTTTCCTGGCCCATGTTGGTGATGGTACGCCTATCAGGGGTCTGGGCTGGCTGGCAAAAGTGGAACACTTTCTTTACCGCATATCCGGCACCTCGGCCCAATCGGCGATGAGCTGGAAAACCTACGCAATCGCGCTGCTGGTATTCAACGCATTGGGCGGTTTGTTCGTCTATGCCATTCAACGTTTGCAAGTGTGGCTGCCGCTCAATCCGCAGGCATTCGCCAATGTCAGTCCCGATTCTGCCTTTAATACTGCGGTCAGCTTTATCAGTAATACCAACTGGCAAGGTTATACCGGCGAGTCGACAATGAGTTACCTGACTCAGATGCTGGCATTGACCGGGCAAAACTTTTTCTCTGCAGCCACCGGCATGGCTGTCGCCTTCGCATTGATACGCGGTTTTTCATCACGTTCTGCAAAATCGATCGGCAACTTCTGGGTCGATATCACGCGCTCAACCTTGTATGTGTTGTTACCCTTGTCGGTGATCTTTGCGGTGTTCCTGATGGGCCAAGGCGTGATCCAGAATTTCTCCGCCTACAAGGATGTAAATCTGATCGATCCTGTTACCTATTCGCAACCGAAGAATGGCCCGGACGGCCAGCCTCTGAAGGATGCAAAAGACCAGCCGATCATGGAAACCTTGACTACCAAGACGCAGACGCTGGCAATGGGGCCGGTTGCGTCGCAAGAAGCAATCAAGATGCTCGGTACCAATGGCGGAGGATTCTTCAATGCCAACTCGGCGCATCCATATGAGAATCCAACTCCGCTTTCCAACTTCATGCAGATGTTGTCGATTTTCCTGATTCCAGCGGCCCTGTGTTTTGCATTCGGCCGTATGGTCGGAGATATGAGACAAGGTTGGGCGGTGCTGGGTGCGATGACGGCGATATTCGTAGTGACGACTGTGGTTGTACTGATCGCGGAACAGCAAGCGCATCCGGCGCTCCAGGCACTCGGTGTCGATCAGGTGACCAGTGCACTGCAATCAGGCGGCAACATGGAGGGCAAGGAAACACGTTTCGGCATCAGTGCATCAGCACTATTTGCCGCGATAACTACAGCGGCCTCGTGCGGTGCTGTCAATGCGATGCATGACTCCTTCATGCCGATCGGCGGAATGATACCGCTGGTGCTGATCCAGTTTGGCGAAGTCGTATTCGGCGGAGTCGGATCCGGCTTATATGGCATGTTGATTTTCGCGATTCTGGCGGTGTTTATTGCCGGTCTGATGATAGGCCGCACACCAGAATATCTGGGCAAGAAAATCCAGTCCTACGAAATGAAAATGACTTCAATCGCCATTTTGGTGACGCCGGTATTGGTTCTCGCGGGCACCGCGATTGCGGTCATGCTCGACCCGGGCAAAGCGGGCGTCGCCAATCCGGGGGCGCATGGTTTTTCCGAAATCCTTTATGCGTTTAGTTCAGCCGCAAATAACAACGGCAGCGCGTTCGCCGGATTGTCTGCCAATACGCCTTTCTATAACGTCATTCTGGCGATAGTGATGTGGTTCGGCCGCTTTGCAATGATCGTGCCGATTCTGGCGGTCGCCGGATCGCTGGCTGCGAAAAAACGTCTTGAAGTCACCGCCGGCACGATGCCGACGCATGGTCCGCTGTTCGTTGTGTTGCTGGTTGGCGTCGTGGTCCTGGTTGGTGTACTGAACTATGTACCAGCGCTTGCGCTCGGGCCGGTTGTCGAACATTTGCAACTTTTTACACGTTAAGGGGAAGCCTGCCATGAATATGCCAGAATCCAAAACGGCGCCTATCATGTCGCGCAAAAGCTTGACGCTTTTCGACTCCACATTGATCGGCCCAGCCATCATTGATGCATTTAAAAAACTGGATCCACGTGCGCAGTGGCGCAGTCCGGTCATGTTTGTTGTCTATGTAGGCAGCATCATCACCACATTGTTGTTCATCCAGGCCATTACCGGCAAGGGCGAGGCAAGTCCGAGTTTCATTCTCGCCACCTCGGTATGGTTATGGTTCACCGTGCTGTTTGCCAACTTCGCTGAATCGCTTGCTGAAGGTCGCAGCAAGGCGCAGGCAGCATCATTGCGTGCACTGAAGCAGAAGATCATCGCCAAGAAACTGGCGACACCACGGTATGGCACTACCTGGCTGCCATTTCCCGCATCCGACCTGCGTAAAGGCGATACCGTGCTGGTCGAAGCCGGCGATGTGATTCCCGCCGACGGCGAAGTAATCGAAGGTGTGGCTTCAGTTGATGAAAGCGCGATTACAGGCGAATCTGCACCCGTCATCCGGGAGTCTGGCGGCGACTTTTCCGCGGTCACCGGCGGCACACGCATATTGTCCGATTGGCTGGTGGTACGCATTTCCGTCAATCCAGGCGAAGCCTTCATCGACCGCATGATTGCAATGGTCGAAGGCGCGAAGCGGCAAAAGACGCCCAATGAAATTGCTCTCACGATCCTGTTGGTCGCACTGACCATTGTCTTCCTGGTAGTGACCGTCACCTTATTACCGATGTCGCTCTATTCAGTTGAAGTTGCCAAGGCAGGCACACCTGTCACGATTACCGTACTCATCGCGCTTTTGGTGTGCTTGATTCCAACTACCATCGGCGGGTTGTTATCGGCCATCGGTGTAGCCGGCATGAGCCGCATGATGCAAGCCAATGTGATCGCCACCTCCGGCCGTGCGGTGGAAGCTGCCGGCGACGTGGACGTGCTTTTGCTCGACAAGACCGGCACCATCACGCTCGGTAATCGCCAAGCGTCCGAGTTCTACCCTGCGCCCGGCGTCACGCAGGCGCAACTGGCAGATGTCGCACAATTGGCTTCACTGGCGGATGAAACGCCCGAGGGTCGCAGCATCGTCATACTGGCAAAACAGAAATTCAATATACGCGAGCGTGATATTGCTGCGTTGAATGCATCCTTTGTTCACTTCAGTGCGCAGACCCGCATGAGCGGCGTGGACATCGGTGATCGCGCGATCCGAAAAGGCGCCGTCGATGCTCTGAAAAAATATGTCGAATCATTGGGTCGGCCATTTCCAGCGGAGGTTTCCAAAACCGTCGACGATATTTCTCGCCGTGGCAGTACGCCACTGGTGGTGGTCGACGACGGTCGCGTCATGGGAACAATCGAACTCAAGGATATCGTCAAGGGCGGCATCAAGGAGCGATTTGCAGAACTGCGCCGCATGGGGATCAAGACCATCATGATTACCGGCGATAACAAATTGACTGCCGCGGCCATTGCGGCAGAAGCCGGCGTAGACGACTTCCTTGCAGAAGCAACTCCGGAAGAAAAGCTCAAACTCATCCGCAGCTACCAATCGCAGGGCCGGTTGGTCGCGATGACGGGCGACGGCACCAACGATGCGCCGGCACTCGCGCAGGCAGACGTGGCAGTGGCGATGAATTCCGGTACGCAAGCTGCAAAAGAAGCCGGGAACATGGTCGATCTCGACTCGAACCCGACCAAGTTGCTGGAGATCGTCGAGATCGGCAAGCAGATGTTGATGACACGTGGATCACTGACGACATTCTCGATCGCCAACGACGTCGCCAAATATTTCGCCATCATTCCGGCCGCGTTCGTGACGACCTACCCTCAGCTCAAGGCACTCGACGTAATGCATCTCACCAGCTCGTCGTCGGCGATCATGTCCGCGGTGATATTTAACGCGCTCATTATTGTGGTGTTGATTCCGCTGGCACTGAACGGTGTGAAGTACCGCGCCATGGGTGCAGCATTGCTGTTACGTCGTAATCTATTGATCTACGGACTAGGCGGCATCATTGTGCCGTTTGTCGGCATCAAGCTGATTGATATGGTGCTGACCGTACTGAATCTCGTCTAGAAAAATGGGGAATGAGTTCGCACTGCCAGGCATTCGGACTCTTCCCCAACAATTAAGGAGCTTGATATGAAATCCATTATTCGACCTGCGCTCACACTGTTTTTTGCGCTGACATTTATCTGCTGCGTCATTTATCCATTGGCAATTACCGGCATCGGACAAGTTGCCTTCTCCAACGAAGTCGATGGCAGTGTGGTGACCCGGGGTGGGCAGCCTGTCGGATCCACGCTGATTGGCCAGTCGTTCTCTTCACCCCGCTATTTTTGGGGGCGCCCATCTGCAACGAGCCCAATGCCAAACAATCCCACTAGTTCTAGTGGCTCTAATCTGGGGCCAATCAACCCTGCATTGATTGACGCAGTTAAGGGTCGCATCGATGCGTTGAAAGCAGCGGATCCCGGAAATACCGCAGCAATTCCTGTTGATCTGGTGACCGCATCCGCCAGCGGGCTGGATCCTGAAATCAGTTTGGCAGCAGCCTACTATCAGGTTCCGCGCGTGGCACGCGAACGCAAGCTAACCGTAGAACAAGTGCGCAGTACAATTGAGCAGCATAGCGAGCAGCAATATTTCGGGTTTTTAGGTGAACCACGGGTAAATGTACTTGCGCTGAATCTCGCACTTGACGGAAGCTCATGAGCCAATTGCTTTTTTGAATATGGCACAATCAATTCTGCAAACACTTTAACAAGTTAAGCGTTATGGCCTCTCATGTGTCCGACTGATTACCAACGCCCTGATCCCGACGCCTTGCTGGCGCAAGTGCAAGAGCAGGAGCGCCGCGCATTGCGTGGCAAGCTCCGCATTTACTTTGGTGCGTCGGCGGGAGTCGGCAAGACCTATGCGATGTTGAACGCCGGGCGCAAGCAGCAGGCTGACGGGCGAGACACCGTCGTAGGAATCGTTGAGACGCATGGCCGCAGCGAAACCGCAGCGATGGTTGAAGGCCTTGAGACATTGCCGCGCAAGAGCATTGAATACCGCGGAAAGACCATTGCAGAGTTTGATATCGACGGCGCACTTGCACGTCGCCCCGCGTTGATACTGGTAGATGAACTGGCGCACTCCAACGCGACGGGTTCTCGCCATCCCAAACGGTGGCAAGACGTCGAAGAGCTGCTTGATTCCGGTATCGACGTATTTACAACCGTGAACGTACAACATCTGGAGAGTCTGAATGACGTCGTCGGCGGCATCACCGGCATCCGGGTCGCCGAAACATTGCCGGACACGGTGTTTGATAAAGCAGATGAAGTCGTGCTGGTCGATATTCCAGCCGATGAATTGCTGGCTCGTCTTAAGGCCGGCAAAGTTTACCAGTCACAGCAGGCGGAGCGTGCATCGAAGAATTTTTTTCGAAAAGGGAATTTGATTGCATTGCGCGAGCTGGCCCTGCGCCGTACTGCCGATCGCATCGAAGATGACGTACAGGCATATCGAATCGAAAAATCGATCAACGCAGTATGGAAGACGGATTCGTCGTTGCTGGTCTGCATAGGACCGCGTCCCAACGGCGGGCATATCGTACGCAGTGCGGCCAGGCTTGCCAGCCAATTGAACGCGGAGTGGCACGCAATTTATGTCGAAACTCCGGAACTTCAGCGGCTCCCGGCATTGGGCCGCGAGCGGATACTCAAGACGCTCAAGCTTGCTCAGGAATTGGGAGCCAAGACAGCGGTTTTATCAGGGAATGACATAGCACTGGCGATTGCCGACTACGCGCGCATCCACAACTTTTCAAAAATCATACTCGGCCGCGGCCATCCCACCTGGCCATGGCTCATTGCGCATCAAAAGCGTATCGCAACTTACGCGCCCGACATTGACTTGATCGAAATAGGACACGCGACCACACGGGAAACATCGCTCGCGGAAGGAGTGGATGGAGATTCCAGCAAGGAAGGCGATGCTGGAGAAACGCCATCCTCTGTACGCCGAAAATCGCGTGCAGGGCGTTACATATGGGCAGCAGGAGCAAGCGTATTTACGGCGCTGGCGGCAACGCCATTATTGCCCTACCTTGATCTCGCGAACATCGTGATGCTTTTTGTGTTGACCGTCGTATTGGTCGCTGTGCGATTTGGCCGAGGCGCATCGGTCGTAGCGACATTCGTCGGCGTCGCCGCATTCGATTTCTTTTTTGTGCCGCCGCGTTTTTCTTTTGCCGTCTCCGACGTCCAATACCTGATCACTTTTGCGGTGATGCTTGCAGTTGGACTGATCACCGGACATTTGACGGCAGGTTTGCGCTATCAGGCCCGTATTGCATCGCATCGGGAGACCCGATCGCGTGCGCTATATGAATTTGCACGCGAATTGTCGGGTGCATTACAGACAGAGCAGATATTCGAAACAACGCGCGCCTTTCTTCAGCGTACATTTCGCGCAAAAGCGACGCTGTTGTTGCCGGATGATGCAGGTCGGTTACAGACACCCTTGCCCGCTCTCGATGACTCAGTCAAGGCGACGAGTATGAGTGTCATGGATATCGGCATCGCGCAGTGGGCGTTCGATCACGCTACGCCGGCCGGAATGGGGACGAATACCCTACCGGGCAGTAGCCTGTTTTACCTGCCATTGGTTGCGCCTATGCGTACACGGGGTGTACTGGCACTTCAGCCGGAGCGTCGGCGCTGGATCATGATTCCGGAGGAACGGCAGCAACTCGATACGTTCGCGACCTTGGCCGCTATCGCGCTTGAACGTGTGCATTATATTGAGGTCGCCCAGGATGCGCTGGTGCGTATGGAATCCGAGCGGCTGCGTAATTCTTTATTGGCAGCACTGTCGCACGACTTGCGCACGCCATTGACATCATTGGTTGGATTGTCTGAATCATTAGCGATATCCAAGCCGCCACTAAACCCGGCACAGCAAAACCTCGCAGACGCGTTGCATGAAGAAACCCTGCGTATGAGTAACCTGGTTGCCAACTTGCTCGATATGGCGCGCATCCAGAGTGGCGAAGTCAAGCTCAACCTGCAATGGCAACCTTTTGAAGAGGTGGTCGGAAGTGCGTTGCGCGCCAGTCGTTCATTCCTGGCCAAACATGAAGTTGATACCAAGCTCGCACCCAATTTGCCCCTCGTCCGATTCGATGCGGTGCTGATTGAGCGTGTACTTTGCAATCTTGTGGAGAACGCAACCAAATACACGCCGCCAGGCTCGCGTATCGTGATAGCAGCACAAACCAATGCACAGTTCCTGGAAGCGACAGTCTACGATAATGGTCCCGGGTTACCGGAAGGCCTCGAAGAGGCGGTTTTTGAGAAATTCACACGGGGCCAAAGCGAGTCTGCTACCCACGGTGTTGGATTGGGCCTTGCCATTTGCCGAGCCGTTGTTGAGGCGCATGGAGGTACTATTCGCGCTGGATATTCGCCCGATGGTGGTGCGGCGATAGTGTTCACGCTTCCGCTCGGTACTCCTCCAGCCATGCCAGATATAGAGCTGAGCGATGCAAGTTTCTTGCCGGATCAATCATGACAGACTCTGTACCAATCGCCCTCCTCGTCGAAGACGAGCCCCAGATTCGGCGCTTTGTTCGCAATGCGCTGGAGGATGAAGGCTGGCAGGTATTCGAAGCTGAAAACATGCGACGCGGGCTTATCGATGTCGGGACCAGAACACCGGAATTGGTTATTCTCGACCTTGGGCTACCGGATGGCGACGGCGTCGATTTTATCAAGGACGTTCGCAAATGGTCGACCATTCCTATCATCGTCCTGTCGGCACGTGTCGAAGAAGGGGAAAAGATCAAGGCGTTGGACGCCGGCGCGGATGATTACCTTACCAAGCCATTTGGCGTAGGTGAACTTCTCGCACGCGTGCGCAGCACCTTGCGGCGATTGCGTCAGCCCAGCGTCAATGCCAATGGAGTGATCCAGTTTGGCGAGGTTAAAGTCGACACGGTGTTGCGCCTGGTGACCAAGGCGAATGAGGTCGTACATCTGACCCCGACCGAATACCGGCTGTTGGCGGTCCTCGCAACGAATGCTGGACGAGTGGTGACGAATCCGCAGCTCCTGCGGGAGGTATGGGGACCGGCAGTTTCCGAACGAGGCCATTATCTGCGTATCTACATGGGACATCTGCGTCAAAAACTCGAAGACGACCCCACGCAACCTCGGTACCTTCTGACGGAAACTGCAGTAGGTTACCGGCTGCTCATGCCTTCATAGAGAAGAATTCATCTATAGTCCCCGATGCACCCATCCTGATCTGGGATGAGTTGCGATGTGACTTGCCTCCGCGTATTCCGGCCGAATTGACCACCCCCCAAACAATAACTGAGTATGTCACCATAACGTAAGTCGCATGGTGAAGCATGTCATTGGCATACAGTAAATCCAGGAGTGAGAAATGACGATAGATTGGATAGCGGTTGGGAGAATGTACGGGCTCTTTTTTATGACAGCAGTGGCCGAATTGGTAGGATGTTATTTGCCGTTGCTATGGCTGACCGGTAAAGGTTCGCTATGGCTGTTAGTTCCAGCAGCAATGAGCCTTACGGCCTTCGTTTGGCTATTGACGTTGCATCCAACGTCCAGCGGCCGCGTGTATGCGACTTATGGGGCAATTTATATCGCGACTGCGCTTGCGTGGTTATGGATAGTCGATGGTGTCACGCCACTATGGAGCGACTGGGCGGGAGTCGGTTTGGCCTTGGCGGGGGCAGGTGTTATCGCGTTCGGGCATCGCGTCAATATATAAATTTACGTCGACAGAACCAACGGTGCGATGCGCCGTAAAAAAATTGAATGGACGATCAGCGCCGGTCGGAATCACTGGTTACAACAACCCGGTACGGCGGCGGACTAACTATTCTGCCTAAAGTATCCCCCCATGCGGAATATCAAAATTGGAAACCTTGTGCGGCAATTCCGCAGTTATATTCCAGAGTCACCTCACTAACTATTTTTACGCTTATGACACCCATTAACTGGTAGCCAGAACAACACAATAAATAAGGGCCGATCCAATCATCGTAAGTCCAATGAGGCTAATGACGGCGGTGCCACGCGCCTGTGAGTGGGCCTCGGGCGGAATATCTGAAGCGGCAATATAAAGAAGAAAGCCTGCGAAAAATCCCAGGAAAAGAATGAGGATATTCGTCGGCAGATGGAATGCCAGGGTGGAAGCGGCCCCCAAAACAGGCACGATCGCATCTAAAATAAGCATTACAAATGATCGTCGCTTCGAGTTGTGATGAACGAGCATCAAGCTAACCGTATTGAGGCCATCACAATAGTCATGTGCGATTACGGCGATGGCCACGACAACTCCTACTGCGTGTGAAACCTGGAACGCAAGTCCGATTCCAATGCCGTCGAGAAAACTGTGCCCAATCAACGCGAAGGCCGAGAGCGTTCCCACCTTTGGATGGTGATGTGGAGCGAAGCTTTCCTCATGGGCGTGATGCAGTAGTACGAATTTCTCAATGCTGTGAAAGAAAAGAAATCCAGCTACCAACGCGATCATCGCGCCATTGGCGCTGATACCATGTACGTTAGCCAAAGTAAAAATCTCTGGCAAGATATCAAAACTGACGACTCCCAATAGAACCCCTGCAGTGAAGCTAAGAATAAAATGAAGTCGATCGTGGAATTTCAGCGCAAATAGTCCGCCGGCAAAGGTGGAGAACAAACTTGCGAGGGAAAATAATATGGCTGTCATGCGTATACCCAAGTTTTTACTACTTCTATCCAGGGAATAAGATAGATCATAAAACTCCATGATAGAGAGTCGCAAATGATTAGGCGCCATACTTTGCGTGGCATGGGACGCCGGACCGCATCGCAGTCTCGGCGTTCCTTTCTCTACAGTTAAAAGCTTGTCGACAATCCTGCATATAAAGTCCGGCGCGCGCCATACTGCGGTGCACCCACACCAATACCGGTCCCATCCCGCAGCAGATATGATTTGTCGAACAGATTGATGATCGCAAGGCGACCCTCCACGCTGCCGATCATCGATTCTTTCCATGTGTGCGTGAATGCCGCATTAACCGTTGTGTAATGCGGCAAGGCACTTGAGTTAGGTGCTCCTCCATCCGGCGTATTGCGCAGACCGCTACCGTATAGGAAATCCGTACTTATCTGGGAATCGGAGAAGTGATAATGAACGCCGCCGGACACCGAATAGGTTTGATCGTGGTCCAGATAGACGTAATGATTGGCGATGTAACTTAATTCGTCCGGCCCAAACAACGATTGTCCCGAGATAATGTTTTCCCCTTGTGCTTTCTGTACCGTGACATTCAGAAAGCCGCCCCAATGCGCATCGGCATATAGCGCCGACAATTCGAGTCCCTTTGCGTAGCCCTTCTCGTAGTTGAATGGCGACAAGATGAGCGCCTGCCCAAATTGGCCTTCATCAATCAGGCTCGCAATTTTCTTGTAATACGTGTCTGCAGTAAGCGTTACGTGCGATCCCACCTTCTGGCTTACGCCCACATCAAAATAATGCGTGCGCTCCGCCTTGACGTTATCCGAAATGGCAACGGCAGGTGCATTGGTCGTATTCGCATATTTGTCGATGCTGGCTTGCGAGGCAAGTTCCTGCGGCGGCGGCGTGAAGTAGCGGGAATACCCGGCATGAAATGCCGTAGCGTCACTCAGCGCGTAAGCCAGATTGACGCGTGGACTCCATTGCTGCTCGTCGACAAAGGCAGACACATGGTCAAATCGCACGCCATAATTCAAGGTCAACGGCTTCGAAATATGCCATTCGTCCTGGAGATAAATACTACCGAGAGTGCCGATCTTGCTTGAATTATCGACGATGGTAATTGGATCAGTGGCTGTCTGCGCGCCGGTACTGTCAGCCGGAAAAACGGCGACGCTATTGTCGCTATGCGTTAGTTGTCGTGTGAATGTCAGGCCCGAACGAACCGTGTGATCAGGGGTGAGTTTGTAGCCCATATCAAACTGCACGCCATTTGCGGAGTTGGAACGAAGCGTGTCCGATGCCACGCTGTTAAAAATCAGGTCGCCGACAGGATCCGGCGTGTAATGCAGTTCAGAATATTGATGGAAGACGGACGTATTAAAGTTGAGATCGCCCAGACTTTTCTGGAACGACAAGACGAGGAACCGGTTTGTCTCGCGTTGCCGTTCGTCGAGCTGGGACGATGGCAATGCCGTAAATCCACTACCGGCATCACTCATCCCCGTCAACGTAGCGGATGGCACCTGGTCGGGATTGTTCGGAATCTGGAATCGTCCGTTGTAAGTGCCGAAGAGCAGCCCAACGCGCGTCTTGTCATCCAGGAAGTAGGAAAGGTCGCCAAACGATTTCGACTGTCGCGTACGGTCGTGAATCGCGCTGGATGCGGTTGTCGGATTTTCGATACCTGCCGAATTGCTCAGGAAGCTTCCCGACAGATAATAATTGAACGCGCCCTGGCTGCCGAAAAACTGGGCGCTTGGTTCCACGTCATTATGACTTCCCACGAGTATACCAATCCGTCCGCCCGGCTTGGTCTCTCCTTCCTTGGTCTGGATGTCGACAATTCCCGCAGTGCGCAATCCGAATTGGGCAGGCAATGCGCCGGTAATGAAATCGACCTTGTCGACAAACCGCGTATCGATCGATTGTCCAAAACCAGAAATGCTTTCCGGAAGCTGGATGCCGTTCAGTCGGTACTGCACGTTTCCGTGATCGTCACGTATGTGAAGCGACCCGGATGCTTTGGAATCCTGCGCGACGCCTGGCAGTCGAAGCAATACTTCATTGAAAGGCGTGTCTTCGCCTTGCCCGAGCATGTCGATCATGTGTTTGTCGACGGAATACACTGTCGTGCCTACCTTGGGAGAAAGTTCGATTCGCTCGCTCTTCAAATGTGCTGCGGTGACTTCGATCGTTGGAACCGCGTTATCAACCTGATCGGCAGCAAAGCAGGTAGACGACGCGACGAACAGACTTGCGAGGGCAAGCGGAAGCTTGCGCAATTGTGGAGTGCGTTGCATATGAATCCTTTTAATGGAATGGCGTAGCCCAGCAGGACGCAGCTGCTGACGCAATACGAAATTAATTGAGAAAGTTTTGGTGCGCGGAATTCAGCCCAATATGGGCGGACCGCAGCTGGGAGGGAGAAGAAGAGAAGATCGATATGCAACGCGATAGGAGACTGCTACAAAAATGTCATACGGCAGCACCCTGACGGCTTGGGCGATGATCTGCGCGACGGGCACACCTGATGTCTGGTCGATGACGGCGCAGCACTGCGCACAATTTCGCTCTTCAGCTGACGTGCTGTGGTGATGCGACGCAGCAGTTGCAATCAGTACTACAAATGCAATTGCCGTGAAAATAGCGGTCCATGCTCGCCATGACAAGCCGCCCCGCGAGCGCCGTGAAGACGGCTGACTCGCAAGTTGAAGCATCGTATGGCGTCGGATAAACATGCTATTTGGCCGAAGCCTGCACTGCGTTTGTCAGGCGGTAGTACAAGCCCATGGGGTCGTCTTTCAACACCGTAAATTTTCCGCTGACGATGATAGGCTCAAAGCCATACTTGACCGGCGTGGTGCTGAGCACTTCCACAACACCCTCCGGGCCTGCCGGCATGCAATACGGACAGGTCGCTGAATTCACCGACACAAGAAAGTGCTTTTGTTTCTGGCCCGGCTCCAATGGCATCATGAATCCCTGGATTTTTACTTCCTGGTCGTTCAGGGCAAGAATCTCTTTGGTAAATATCGCGGTAATGCGCGATCTTGACGATGACTGCACTACTTGTGCGAGGGTTTCCCACGACACCACGCCTTTAATTTCTTGTAATGGAGGGACATTCACGATTTGCAAACCCTGCGATGCAGCTTGTGTTTGCGAACCAGATGATTTGGTTGACGCAGGGGCCTTGTCCGCCGCAAACGCGACGATAGAAAAGAAGCACAGTAAAAATACGATGGCACGCATGATGTTTCCTTTGACTGTAAGTGAATGCACTGAATACTAAAAGTAGGACTTACGCATTTCTCCCCTCTCCCGCCCGCGGGAGAGGGGAGAAATGCGTAAGTCCTAAAAAGATGAACCACATTTGATAGCCGTCACGCCCCGATTGCGTGGCGGCATCAATTGCTACTGTTGTTCATGTGTATGTTTCATGCCGCAGAATTTTCCAATGGCCAGGCCTTTGCATGTCTTTGCTAATGCGGCATTGCACACTTCCTCATCGGTTCCCGATTCCATGCATTTGGCTGCGGCCTCATGTGCAGCAGCGATCGTGCGATGCTGTGCAATTTCACGTTTCGTTTGTGCCGGATCGTCCTTGGCCACCGCAGAAAAAGCACACGCAGCTAAAATCAGAGTCAAAAAATATTTCATGAATTTCTCCTAAATGGTTAATGGGTTAATGCGCCAAAGTTGTGGCGATATCGGTGCGATAGGCGCGTATCGCAGGAATGAATGCAGCGGTAAATCCAACTACCGCTGCGACAGCCAGGAGCCATAATTCATCTGGCGTGACGATCCAGCCGGACAGCGTCATGTTCTGATCATCGGAAAGCGCATGCCCCAATACTTCGACTGCAGCGTGACCCAATAACCAGCCGGCAAGCGCGCCGGCCATTGCCAGCAGCAAGCCCTCGATCAGCAGTAGGGAAAACAATTTGATAGGCGGTGCGCCCAGGGTGCGTAATATCGCGAGATCGGTCTTACGCTCTTCCAATGCGTTGTACAGAGCGACGAACATCGATAGCGCTGCCGACAAGAGAACAATCAGCGCAATGCCTCGCATGACATCGACGCCCACACCCAGAAGACGGAATAGCTTGGCCGCTTCGAGTGCCGGCTGCGCCGCCTGCAGATCCGTTTGACTGTTGATGTAACGCGGCATCGTGACGGTGGCGAGAGGCGAAGAATATTGGACCAGCAGCGCGGTCAATTCGCGGTCTGCATCCATCGCCTCTTTTTCTTCCTTGTCGTTGACGTCGATACCGTTGACGACTTCATGCACCTTCCAGACTGAATCGACCGGCGTCAGCACTAGGCGGTCAAGCACGGTCCCGGTTGGCTTCAGGAGGCCCACCACCGTGTATGGCGCATTCTTGTGTACTTCGCCACCTCGCGATAAGCCGTGTGAGCCGACGAATGTTGCGCCAACCGTTGCGCCTGTTCTGGCCGCAGCCTTTGCACCAAATACTACCTGCATCGGCAAGTCGAATAATTTACCCTGTGCCAGCTCCCCTTCATAGTGAGTGATGTAATCCGGATTTGTACCGACTATGCGGAAGCCCTCGTAGCTATCCCCAAGAGCCAGTGGAATCACCTTTTTTACCATTCGGTTTTGAGCAAGCAGTGCCTGCGTCGCCAAGGGAATATTGCCGGTCGGGACGTCAACTTGATATATCGACGACAGGATGAGCTGCAGGGGCGAGCCTTTCGCGCCTACTACCAGGTCAATTCCCTGTGCATCGCGCATCGCGCCATCTTCCAATTGCCTGGAGGCCGACAGGACGAAGGTCATCATGGCGATGCCGACGGCCATCAGGATGATATTGAGCGTTGTTGCCAGCGGCTTGAAACGCAGCGACTTGAGAGCGAGCGAGATGTTATTCATGGCCAACTCCCAGCGCATGATGATTGCTTGCTGGCAGGCGCAGCACTGTAGCCTGCGGCAACGCCGCCAGTACACGGGCGTCATGTGTTGCGACGATCAGCGAAGCTCCGACTTCGTTTGCCTGTTCGGTTAGAAGGCGAATGACTGCCTCGCATGCCACATCGTCGAGGTTGGCGGTAGGCTCGTCTGCCAGCAATAGTTTGGGTCGGTTGAATACCGCGCGGGCAATGGCGACGCGTTGCTTCTGGCCGCCGCTGAGCTGATGCGGATAGGACGCTGCTTTGTCGCTCAGGCCCAGGGTTCGCAACAGGGCTTCGGCACGCCCTTTGTCGGCGCGTTGCCCATTCGCGTAACTGGAGAGCAATAGGTTCTCGGCGACCGTCAAACTAGGCACCAACGCCAGCCGCTGCGGCAAGAAACCGATCGTTTTGCCGCGCCATGCGTCGGTGGCACGCGGCGTCAGATCCTGGATATTGATTCCGCCTATTTGCAGGTGACCGGCCTGCGGCGTCAGGACGCCCGCCAGCAGGTGCAATAGAGTCGACTTCCCGCAACCTGAGGGGCCCACGACCGCCGCGTGGTCGTTGGACGCGAGGCGGAATGCCTCTACATTTAATACAGGAACCGCTTTGTAGCGATAGACGAGCTTTGATATATCGATCATTTGATCAACCTGTCAGTACGGCTGGTGATACAGACGTGGGAGGTGACCTACATCGGCTTGCACATGATGTAGTTGTCACTATTACCCTCTCGTACGATGGATGCGTACGATCGTCTTCCACGCGTCGAATGTTTACGACGTACGCAAAAAGAGGATGCTCATGCTACCGGCGCACGGAATCACTGCGTCAGGCACGGCGAGCGGGTTATCCCAGTCGGTTTCCAGTAAATTGAGATGCGCAGCCAGTCGAGGACATGCACGCGGCACGCTTTTCGATCAGTTGCAGGAAGAAGTTAAAGCGAGGGGATGCGGGGAGGTGGTGCTTGAGAATGCGGGATCAGATAGCTCTTTTGGGAGATGAAGAAATAAAGCGGTAACGCCGCAAAATAATAATAAAAAATCGTCAGCGTTGGCGCGACATCGATACTGACAGGCGGTATGCCGGAGGGGAGATGTGCAGCAAGATCGCAACTTACGCAATCCGATGAAATCTCGGCGAGGTCATGCTTATGGTGTCCGGCACCGAAGAGTTGAATCGCAAGAATCATCGTCACAACATAAAACGCGACCCGGTAAAAACGGGCCGTGCGTTGTGAAAGATGATTAAAGTTTTTGCTACTTAACCGCATTACGGGAAAATCCCTTTGATTGAAGAATTCACTTCCTGACTATGGACGCCGACCGGATACGAAATCTTGAGAAGCAATTTTTATCAGTAAA
>Ga0207095_10120_pt1 | contig 23762 bp, 21 predicted proteins | sample Alteio_BWMinHeat_88_FD_153529 | JGI IMG/M metagenome (GOLD analysis project Ga0207095, IMG submission 153529) | Enriched cells from forest soil in Barre Woods Harvard Forest LTER site, Petersham, Massachusetts, United States -... | ecosystem: Environmental > Terrestrial > Soil > Temperate forest >... | reverse complement strand
CTTCGCCCATGGGCCGGCGCGACGTACGCGGCGGCGCAAGGTGAGGACGCATGCGGGGACCGAAAATGAGATTCGCTACAACCGGTAGCTGGTGGCTCGTCTTTCCCTTCTACCCATTCTGCGGCCTTGTCCTCGGCCTGGCCGACGCACGGCTAGGCGGGTGGGTGCAGCAGTTCGGACTGCGGCTCGGCCTGGCGACCGCGGCCAGCGTCAATGCCCGACTGCCGTTGCTGGCGATCGGCATCGCCGTGGCCCACCAGCGTATGGGAATCGCGTGGCTTGGCGCCGCCGGCATGGTGCTCGGCTTTCTTCTCGGCTTGGCGATCGTGCACCCGCGGGTGTTCCCGTGGGATGCCGGCACGTTGCTTCGTTCGATCCCTCCCGTGCTGGTGCTGGCCTGCGTGGGCTACGCCGTCCTCGGCACCCTGACCGCGCTGGCGGCCCGCGCCGTCTGGAAATAGGCGGGATGCGGCCAAAAAATACCATCACGAAAGCACGAAAGAACGAAACCAAGAAAAGAGACAAGATGGCGAACGGTCGAGCGCGCGGTGCTTCGGCACATGGAGCGATGGGATCCATTTCCACCTGACATTTTTTCGTTCTTTCGTCCTTTCGTGTTTTCGTGATTCTCCTCTTCTCTCCGGCTACGGCCCTGCCGCGTTCAGTAGTGACGCCATACTCCGAGGTATTACCATGCAAGCAATCGCGAAGATCCTTCCCGCGCGAACGCCCGTCGCCTCCCTCGCGGCACTCACCTTCCTCGCCGGCGTCGGCGGAATGGCGATGAGCTTCATTTTCCTCTCCTCGGACCATCCATTGGACGTAATGGCCGGCGCGGCGGGCTTTATTGCCGGCGCCATCTTGGCCGCCGGCGGTCTGATCTCGATCTCGGTTCAACGGCCGACCCTTCTGGCGGGCGAACAAACAGCGACCAATGACCTGTCGGCATTCGGCCCGCCGCTCGCCGTGGGCCGATGGCTGACGCATTTCCAGTCCAACCGCGAGAATCGACCCGAGCCCGACTGGTGCGTCCCGATGACGCTCCCGGCCGAAGTCGTGCGCCCGTTGGTGAAGTCGCTCGAACAGTTTCAACTGGGCGACGGCGGCGGCCCGGCTTATCTGATCGCACGCAACCGGGAGGAGTTTCTCTCGGCAAACGAAGGAACACGGGCGCTGGTGGACCTGTGGTTCGCCGAGGAACGCGAGCATGCCCGTCTGCTCGGCGCGGCGGTCGCGCGCTTCGGCGGGCGCTGCATTCAAAGCCATTGGAGCTTCACCGCGTTCTGCCTGATGCGCCAATGGTTTGGCGTAAGGTTTGAGCTGACCGTGCTCCTGCTTACCGAGGTCGTCAGCACCGTCTATTACCGGCTCCTGCGCCGGCACGGCGAGGACGCGGCACTTCGTTCCATGTGCCGATTGATCATCCGCGACGAGACAGGCCACGTTGCCTTCCATCGCGATCGTTTGGCCCGGGCAGCCCGCGCCGGAAGCGCGTCCTTCGGCATCTGGTGGGGAATCCGATTCCGTTTGCTCGGGTTGACGGCCGCTTCCGTTTTATGGGTCAGCCACGCTGCCGGCCTGCGCGCTCTAGGTGCAACCAGATCCGAGTTCTATCGTGACGTGTGGCACGAGCTTTCACGGTTCATTCGGCGTCTCCAACGCGAGTCGGCCGAAGATGCGGAAGTTAACCTGCGAGAGAAAGGTTCGAGAAGATGCGTCCCCACACAGGAGCATGTCCTCGAGTGACAAGGTGAAGGCGTCCCGCCAAGCGCGGTGAGTCTTCGCGCCATTATCAGTGAGACCACGCCGCCAATGCCAATCGCCGCCAATGCCGTCCTCTGATTACCCATTGATGCCTCTCGCAGCCGATGCAGGTCCCTGAGGTCCGCCGGGCGGGCAGATTTCCGTGCCTCACGGCGTGGTGAGACACGGAGTTGAAAGCGATGCTAAAGTGTTCTTGATACGTGACTTGCGGGTGAACCCGTGTGTGGGCACTAGCGTGAGACACGGAAGGGTTGCCGGTTTGCTATAATGCCAGCCTCACCCCACAAGGAGACCCGCGCATGCCCGCCGTCACGACGCCCCCGGCGAACGCACTGGATGATCCCGCGCTGTATCTCAACCGCGAGTTGAGTTGGCTGGAGTTCAACCGCCGGGTACTGGAGGAGGCCCAGGATGCAGGCGTCCCGTTGCTCGAACGGCTCAAGTTCCTGGCCATCTTCGGGGCCAACCTCGACGAATTCTTCATGGTCCGCGTCGGCGGGTTGCAGCAAAAGGTGCAGGCCGGCATCGCCTACGGCTCCGGCGCAGACCGCATGCCGGTAAAAGTGCAACTCGAAAAAATCGCGGAATCCGCCCGCCAGCAGGTCGCCGCGCAGTACGGCTGCCTGAACACCGAGGTGCTGCCGGCGCTCGAACGCGAAGGCATCGTCATTCGCGGCCTGAAGGACCTGACCGACGCCGACAAGCTCTTCCTGGGCGAGGTTTTCCACCGGCAAATCTTCCCGGTGCTGACGCCCCTGGCCATCGACCCCGGCCACCCCTTCCCGCACCTGTTGAACAAGTCGCTCAACCTCGCCGTCTTGCTTCAGCGGCCGGCGTTGGCCGAGAAGTTGTTCGCGGTGGTGCAAGCGCCGGCCGTACTGCCTCGGTTTGTCCAACTGCCGTCGGAGAAGGGCCACGTCTTCGCGCCGCTGGAGACGGTGATCCACATGCACTTGCCGGTCTTGTTCGCCGGCATGACACTGGAACACGCGACCGTCTTCCGCGTCACGCGCGACAGCGATTTCGAGATCGACGACGAGGAAGTCGAGGACTTGCTCAAGGCCATTGAAGAGGAAGTGCGCAAACGGCGTCGCGGCGCGGCCGTCCGCCTGGAACTCGACGCGGACGCCCCACCGGAGATCGAGCAGTTCCTGACCAATGCACTCGATATAGACCCGGTTGACACCTACCGCCTGCCGGGCCTTCTCGACCAGACCGGCCTGTTCCAGATTTACAGCCTGCCAGGCTACCCGCACCTGCGCGACCCGCAGTTCGTGGCCCAGCCTGTGCCCGAACTCGCCCAGGCGACGAACATTTGGTCGGCCATCCGCACGCGCGATATCCTCGTGCACCATCCGTATGAATCATTCGGCCACGTCATGGACTTCATCGAGGCCGCCGCCAACGACGACCGGGTGCTGGCCATCAAGCAAACGCTCTATCGCACCAGCAGCGATTCACCCATAGTCCGCGCCCTTCAGCGCGCGGCGGACAAAGGCAAGCAGGTGACGGCGGTCATCGAGTTAAAGGCCCGGCTGGACGAGGAACGCAATATCGTATGGGCGCGGGAACTGGAGAAGGCGGGCGTTCACGTCGTCTTCGGCTTCATCGGTCTCAAGACGCACTGCAAGGTCGCGCTCGTGGTTCGCCGCGAGGACGACGGCATCCGCAGATATGTGCACCTTTCCACGGGCAACTACAACCCGCAGACGGCCCGCATCTACACCGACCTCGGCTACTTCACCTGCAATCCCGATTTTTGCGAGGACGCTTCGGCGCTGTTCAACTACCTGACGGGCTATTGCGAATTGCCGCAATGGCGAAAGCTGGTCGTGGCGCCGAGCCGCATGCAGGGTTTTATGATCGAGAAGATCGAGCGGGAGATCGCCGTCCAGGGCAAGGGGCGCGAGGGGCGGATCATCGCGAAGATCAACGGCTTGCTGGAGCCGGCCATTGTGCAGGCGCTCTATCGAGCGAGTCAGGCCGGCGTGCGCATCGATATCATCTGCCGCGGCATTTGCGCCCTGCGTCCGGGGCTGGCCGGCGTCAGCGAAACGATTCGCGTCACGTCGATCGTCGACCGCTTCCTGGAGCACAGCCGGATCTTCTTCTTCGGCAACGGCGGCGATCCGCAAGTTTACATCGGCTCGGCCGACTGGATGGACCGCAATCTAAGCCGGCGCGTGGAGATCATTTTCCCGATCGAGGTTCCGGAATTGAAGCATCGCCTGATCAACGAGATTCTGGCAACCTCGATGGCGGACAACGTGAAGGCGCGGGAATTGTTGCCGGACGGCTCGTATCGGCGAATTCACCCCAATGACGGCTTGCCGGCCGTTCGCAGCCAACAGCGCTTTCTCGAGATCGCCGCCCAGAACGCAACCCGACGCCTGGTCGACGTTGCTCCCCCGGCGATTCCCTATGTTGACTCGCGGCCCACGCCTGCGCGGCGAACGCGGAAGAGGCAGACGGGGTAAAAAGAGGTGGCGAGGCGGCGAGGTGGTGAGGTGGTGTAAAAGTCGCCACCTCACCACCTCACCATCCGTGGTTACTTGTCCAACGGCGGCTCGGGGGTGTCCAGTTCCGCCTTCTCCTTCTCCTTCTCCTTGGGGGTCTCCTTCGGCATTTCCTTGATCGGCTCGGGCTTGGCTCCGGCCGCGAGCTTGTGAGGAGCGGTGCCGTCACAATCGCAGACGCCAGCGGTGTGGACGCAGCCCACCGTCATCGCCAGCAAGCTCATGGCCGACACAGACAGAATCAAACGACGCATGGAATCCTCCCTTGTCATGAACAGGACCGCGTTTGCCGTCCTTGGCAGATTAGGTACAGGGCGTTTAGCCCGCGCGGTTGACAGAGGTATTTTCGTCCGCACAATGAGGAGGGCTTGACCGCATCGGACCAATCCGGGCAAACTGGGTCACGGCGAGAACCCGCAAAACAGGCGGGGCTGGCATAGCTGCGGCAACCGGTTTGAGCGGTACATTCCGCAGAGTCCCCAAGTTCGCGCGCAGTCATTGGAGAGTCTGGCCTGTGGCGGCAAGTTTGCAACTTGCCCGCACTTCCGTGAGCAAGTTGGAACTTTGCTTACACAAACTTCTCCGAGGCTCTTAGTGAAAATGGATGCGATCATTCTGGCAGCCGGTCTCGGAACTCGGTTGCGGCCATTCACGTTGGTAACACCAAAGCCACTGTTGCCGCTCAAAGGACGGCCGATCCTCGACTGGACGCTGGGGGCACTACCGGCAACCGTGGACCGCGTCATTGTTGTAGTTCATTACCTTGCGGATCAGGTCGAGGCGTATCTGCATTCACAGACGTGGTTCACCCATTGGCGGACCGTAAAACAGGAGCAACCGCGCGGCACCGGAGACGCCGTCCGCAGTTGCCGCGACTTCATTCAGTCGGACCGCGTCTTAGTGATCAACGGCGACGACCTTTTCGGTGCGGCGGACCTGGCAAACCTGGCGAACTGTCCGGCCGGGGTGCTTGTCCATGAAGTAGATGAGCCGCGGAAATTCGGCATCGCTTTTCTCAAACCGGACGGGACGCTGGACAAGCTGGTGGAGAAGCCCGACCTGGATGGCCGGCTGTTGGCGAACACGGGGGCGTACCTGTTCCCGCGTGCCGCGCTCGATGTGGAATTGAAGCTGTCGGCGCGCGGTGAGTATGAGATCACGGACTACGTCTCCGTGCTTGCGGCACGGCAACCGGTACATGTGGTGCAAGCGAAGTTTTGGCTGCCGATGGGAACGGTGGAAGCGTGGAAGGCGGCTGAGGAGAGGGATCTCGAAGGGAATCTGACGGCGCGTTAGAGAATATCACAATTCACCCGCTACGGCGGGTGGGCCTTCCGACTGTCGTTCTCATGACCGAACGTGAATTCGCAATCGAAGTCGTCCAAAAGCTGCGCGATGCCGGGTTTCAGGCGTTGTGGGCCGGCGGCTGCGTGCGCGACGAGTTGCTTGGTCTCTCTCCCGATGACTACGACGTGGCGACCGACGCAACGCCGGAGCAAGTGCGGAAGCTGTTCAAGCGCACCATCGCGGTGGGGATGATCTTCGGCGTCATCGAGGTGCTGGGGCCGCCCGCCGAAAAGGGCTACCTCAAAGTCCAGGTCGCCACCTTTCGCTCGGATGTTTCCTACAGCGACGGCCGGCGGCCCGACGAGGTGGTGTTCTCCACCGCTCGCGAGGACGCCGAGCGCCGCGACTTCACCATCAACGGGATGTTCTTCGACCCGCTTGAACGCCAGTTGATTGACTACGTCGGCGGCCAGACCGATTTGCAGGCGCGGGTGCTGCGAGCCATCGGCGACCCGGTGCAGCGCTTCACCGAAGACAAGCTGCGGATGCTGCGGGCAGTGCGTTTCGCGACGCGGTTTGAGTTAACGGTCGATCCCGCGACGATGGACGCGATCCGGGCGATGGCCCCGAAAATCACCGTTGTCAGCGCCGAGCGGATCGCTGACGAGCTTCGCAAGCTCTTAGTCTCGCCGCACCGTGCGCGGGGCATGCGCCTGCTCGACGAGACAGGTTTAGCGGCGGTGTTATTGCCGGAGGTTCTGCCGATGAAGAACCTGCCGCAGGGGTTGCCCAGCGCACCGACCGGAAACCTGTGGGAGCACACGCTGCGCGTCCTCGAACTGCTCGGTCCCGAGGCGACGTTCCCGCTGGCGTTTGCGGCGCTGCTTCACGATGTCGGCAAGCCGCGCGTCGTCGGCCGGACGCCCGACCGGTACACCTTCTACCAGCACGAACACGTCGGCCGCCGGCTGGCGTCGGAGATCGGCCTACGTCTGAAACTCTCCAACCAAGAACGAGATCGCATTGAATGGCTGGTCGAGAAACACCAGTATTTGGCGGACAGCCCCCGCATGCGCCCAAGCAAACTGAAGCAAACACTCATCCATTCCGGCATTCAGGAGTTGCTGGCCCTGCATCGGGCCGACGCCCTGGCCAGCGACAGGAGCGTGGATCACGTCGAGTATTGCGAGAAGTTACTGAGCGAATGGTCGGACGCCGACCTGAACCCGCCGCCGCTCCTGACGGGCTATGACCTGATGCGCCACGGGCTGGAGCAGGGGCCGGACTTCAAGCGTCTCCTCGACTCGGTTCGCGAGGCGCAACTGGACGGCGCGATCACGACGCCGGAGGAAGCGCTGGAGATGGTGAATCGTTTGGCGGAGGAAGGGGCGGAGTAGAACGAAGTTGTCATACGAGTATACGAGTACGCCGCCGCCTGAAATCATTTGACTTCGGCCCATTTGCGTCCTTGAATTGTGCGGACGGAGCGTTGGTCCCCTCCGGCCGTTCATTCTCCCCTCGTTTAACCTCTTGTAGGCAAGTTGTTCGCTGGCAAAGAGCGCGGGCGCGCTCCTGTCAGCCCGAGGGTCCATTACATGTCCAATGAATTGACGGCGGAACGTCGGCAGGCGATCCATGCGTTAACCAAATCGGTGGCACGCGATCTGGCGCACGGCATCAAGAGTCAGGCCATTGTGCAACAACTCGTAAAGCGTAACTGGACGGAGGAGGCCGCCGAGCAGTTCGTTTCCCAAGTCGAGAGGGCTGTCACCGATTACCGCGAAACGCCCGAGGCGCGGCAAGCGCTGGCCAAGGCCTACGCGCGACACATGCTCTATGGGTTTCTCTGGACGGCAGGCGGGATCACGGTCACCGTGGCCACGCTTGCTCTGTCTGCGAACGGCGGCACGTACATCGTTGCCTGGGGCGCGATTATCTTCGGAATCGTGGATTTCTTCCGAGGATTGTTCGGATGGCTGAAGTACAAGGATTGAGTGGGCGCAGCCTCAAGCCCACCCGATGCAACGGGTGGGCTTTGGTACGATGGTTCACACGGGCACCTTCTCGCCGGCCCCATGGTTGTTGCCGCTTTTCAGCGCCGCCTCGATGAAGCCCATCATTTCAACTGTCTCGGCCGGGTCGACCGGCGCCTTTTTCTTGTCGAAGAACTCGACAATCTTTTTAAGCAACTCCCGGTAGATGAGTTTCGTGTCGAGTGCAATGTGCTTTACCCCTTTGTCGGTGAAGGCGACGAAACCGTACGGCCCGCCTGGCCGTATGCCGCGCACCTCGGACACGCGGCCGTCCTTCCATTGTCCCGTGGCCACGTCGACGTCCTTCTCGTGCGTGCAGGTCACGCGCTGGCAACCCGGGCCCATGACGGTGTAAAGGATTTCGGCCGCGTGAACTCCGTAGTGATACAGCCCCGGGTTGCGCTCGTGCAGCGATGCGGGGCCGTACGCCAGCACGCCTTCGATCTTGCCCTTTTCCTTGTCGTCCACGAACTTCACCAGGTCCGGAGTGTAGCGGAGCGACGAGGAGCTGAAGATCACGGTCTTTTTCTTGTCGGCCAACTCGACGATCTTTCTCGCGTCGGCGACACCGCAAGTGAACGGCTTGTCGATGAAACACGGAAGGCTGGCTTCGAGGAAGGGTTTGGCACGCTCGTAGTGAACGCCGCCTTCCACCGATTCGATGAGCATGCCGTCCACCTTGCCAATCATGTCCTCCGGCTTGTCAACGAGCGGCACGCCGAGCTTCTCCATCGTTTTCTTGAACCCCGGGATGCGCTCCGGTGAGAGCTTGGATTCACCCGGGCAGCCGATGACGACCTCGGCGCCGTCAACCCATTGCTCCTCGGCGATGTCCTTGTGATTGAGCCGCTTGGTGAACTCGACGACGTGCGAGGTGTCGAAATCGAGAATGCCGAGCTTGATCATGGGTGGGACCTTTCCAGTGCAATGTGAACCGTGCCGTCCGCGCTCCGGCCGGCAGGTTCAAGCCGCGACGCCGTGACCGGGCAGGTGTGCATTATCCTCGCCCCTTCTCCGAAAGCAAAGGAACTCCAAATTCAACGACACGGTCTCATTACCGCGTGTGCGTCCCGCATGGGAACGCGAATTTTCTCGTTGCAGACCTGGAATCGCATTGCCCTCCCTCCGGTCGCGTCCTACAATCTCATCTGACAACTTGGTGAGTATCTTATCCAGAGTGGCTGAGGGTCGGGCCCTGTGAAGCCACAGCAACCGGTCGCCCCCCAGGCGATGCTGGTGCTAACTCCCCCCGGTTCGGCCGGGAAAGATAAGATGCGTGTGCCAGGCACACCTTCTGGACGATACCAACCTTTTTGTTAACGGAAGTCAGGAATCGGAAGGAAACCGTTCCTTCCCCCTGCTGCCGCTGTCTTCTGAGATCTGCTTCTGTCATCTTGAGGTCCGTTCCAGGAGTTCCCTGTGCCATCCGAATTCGTTCGCGGACTACAGTGTCGTTTGTGCGGCAAAGAGTATCCGCTGGAAGCGCTCAATTTCTGCACCGAAGACTTCGGGCCGCTAGAGGTCGAATACAACTACGACGCCATTGGTAAAGCACTGAGCCGGGCCAAGATCGAGACGCGGCCGCCCACCATGTGGCGCTATCACGAACTGCTGCCGCTCGACGGCGAGCCGACGGTCGGTGCGCAGGTAGGCTTCACGCCGCTAGTGAGGGCCAACCGGCTGGCCGAGGCGTTGGGAGTCGAAAAGCTGTGGATCAAGAATGACGCCGTCAACTTCCCGACGCTATCATTCAAGGACCGCGTGGTCGCGGTCGCGCTGAGCAAGGCGCGCGAGCTTGGCTTCAAGACCGTGGGCTGCGCCTCGACCGGCAACCTGGCCAACAGCGTGGCCGCCAATGCCGCCGCGGCCGGCCTGGAGAGTTACATTCTCATCCCCGCGGACCTGGAGAGGTCGAAGATTGTCGGCACCAACATCTACGGGGCCAAAGTTATCGGCGTCAACGGCACCTACGATCAAGTGAATCGCCTGTGCACGCAGATCGCGTTCAAGTACGGCTGGGGCTTCGTCAACATCAACCTGCGGCCGTTCTACGCCGAGGGGTCGAAGACGTTCGGTTACGAGATCGCCGAGCAACTCGGCTGGCGTATTCCGCAACACGTTGTCTGCCCGATGGCCGGCGGCAGCCTGATCGGCAAGATTCACAAAGCGTTCGGCGAACTGGCCAAGCTCGGCTTGGTGAAAGATTCCCCTTGCAAGATGTATGGAGCGCAGGCAACCGGCTGCAATCCGATCACCGACGCCGTCAAGAATAACCGCGAGCAGCACAAGCCGATCCGCAAGCCGAACACCATCGCCAAATCGCTGGCCATCGGCGACCCGGCCGACGGATTCTTCGCAGCCAAGCTTATGCGCGAAACCGGCGGCTGGGGCGAGGACGTGAGCGACGCCGAGATCATCGAGGCGATGATCCTCTTGGGCCGGACGGAGGGCATCTTTGCCGAGACCGCGGGCGGCGTGACGGTAGCCGTGGCGCGGAAGCTCCTCGAGCAGGGGCGCATTCCACGCGATGAGGAGATTGTCTTGTGTATCACGGGCAATGGCTTGAAGACGCAGGACGCGGTCGCGGAGGCGCTGGAACGGCCGGTGGTGATCGAACCGAATCTGGCGGCATTTGAACTGTTGGTGGAAGGGGCCGCGGCGAGGGAACCGGCGTTGGTTTGAATTCAGAGTTTTCTGGTTGAGGATATTCCATGTCGATCCGCGTTCACATCCCTACGCCGATGCGCGCCCACGTCGATAATCAGGCTGTCGTCGAGATCACCGGCGCGGCGACGGTGCAGTCCGCCTTGGACAACCTTGGCAAGAAGTATCCCGCGCTTCAGGCCAAGCTGTTCGACGGCGGCAAGGTGCGGCAGTACGTCAACCTGTATCTCAATGACGAGGACGTGCGTTACCTCGACAACCTCGCCACGCCGGTCAAGGACGGCGACGAGTTGTCGATCATCCCGGCCGTGGCCGGAGGGTGACATGTCCGACGAAGCCGAACGCGAGGTGCCGGAAGGGGCGGCGGTGTTCCCGGAAATTCCGGAGGAACTCGGCGTCGATCCACTGCTTCTCGCCGTGCTGCACGCGACTGTGTTTCTCGAAGGATCGGAGGAGAGCATCGTGAACCCGGCCGCGGCGCGAGAGGCGATGGGCTATCTGGGCGGCTACCTGCAACGATTGAGTGGGGCAAGGTTACAGAAGGCGCGCGAGGATTTCGCGTGCCTGGCCGCTTACGCCCGGGACCAGGATTGGCCGAAAGTGCAGGTGCGGTTCCTGAAGGAATTCCTGGAGAACTACGGAGTAGGTGGAGAAGCTTAGCCGCGACACGGAGTCCGCTCCGCGGACTCCGTGTCGCGGCTAAACGATGGGGTGAGAGTGAAAGATATGGACGAGACCCTCGAACGCTACAGTCGCCAAATTCGCTTTCCCGGGATCGGGAAGGACGGGCAGAAACGCCTTCTCGACAGCCATGTGACCCTATGCGGCTGTGGCGCTCTCGGCACCGTGCTGGCCAACGTTCTTGTTCGCGCCGGAGTTGGACATCTGCGCGTGGTGGATCGCGACTTCATCGAGATCAGCAACCTTCAGCGCCAAGTTCTATTCGATGAACAGGACGTGGCCGAGAACCTCCCCAAGGCCGAGGCCGCCGCGCGGAAGTTGGAGGCGATCAATTCCTCCGTCCATGTCGAGCCGGTCGTCACCGACATTGACCGAACCAACATCCTCGACCTCGTCCACGACGCCGACCTGATCCTCGACGGCACCGACAACTTCGAGATTCGCTATCTCATCAACGACGTGGCGGTGAAGCTGAACAAGCCGTGGGTCTACGGCGGCTGCATCGGCAGCCACGGGCAGACGATGACGATCCTGCCGGGTGAGACGCCATGCTTGCGCTGCGTCTTTGAAGCGGCTCCCGCGCCGGGCGAGTCTGGGACCTGTGAGACGGCAGGCGTGCTTTCGCCCATAGTCAACATCATCGCCAGCTTTCAGGCCACCGAGGCGCTGAAAATCCTCGCGGGCAAGCGCGATCGGATCAACCGCGAGCTGATCTATCTCGACGTGTGGGACAACGTACAACGGCGCATCAAGATCGCACCGCTAAAGGGCAGGGTCGATTGCCCGTGCTGCGGTCGGCACAAGTTCGAATGGCTCGACGGTGATCATGGTTCGCACACGACCAGCCTGTGCGGCCGCAACTCCGTGCAGGTCGCCCACCGCACCGCCTCGCGCCTTAACTTCGAGGATCTTGCCCAGCACCTGCGCCAACTGGGCGAGGTCAGCTACAACCGCTTCCTGCTGAAATTCGTTGCTGACGGCCACGATTTTACGGTCTTCCCCGACGGACGCGCCATCATCAAAGGGACCGATGACGTGGACAAGGCGCGGACGCTGTACGCGAAGTACATTGGGAATTGATGGCGTGCCCAGCAAATCGCTCGATTGGATACGAACGCAATAACTTCACATCTGAACTCGCATTTTACTTGCTCACCTCGTTCCCCTTCCTGCGTCGGCCAGGCTGTAGGAATTCTGTCCCTTGCCATTTGTGCAAGCGAAACTAGGCTAGCGTCCGGAAGGAACGCCGCGATCCGCCGGGATTTGACTTGCCCCTGTCACGATGTCGAGGCGACCCGTGCCGCAAATCTTTCATCGCAGTTTCAACACACTGTCGAAATTGTCGGTCTTTGGCTGCCTATTCGTTCTCGCCTTCGCGGGCTGGGTGGTGCTTGTGCTGGCGCGCTCGTCCTATGTGACTAACCAAGGCGTTGCTCACGTTCAGCCGGTGCCATTCAGCCACAAGCACCATGTCTCGGATTTGGGAATCGATTGCCGCTATTGCCACGATTCCGCCGACAAGTCGCCGTTCGCCGGCCTGCCGCCCACGAAAACGTGCATGAATTGCCACGAACAGATCTGGACGGGCAGCGACATGCTTGCGCCGGTGCGCGAGAAATACAAGACGGGCGAGCCGATCGAATGGGTGCGGGTCCATCGATTGGCGGACTTCGCCTATTTCAATCACAGCGTTCACGTCAACAAGGGCGTGGGCTGCTCCACGTGCCACGGCCAGGTGGATGACATGCCACTAACGTACCAGCACGGCAGCCTGCTAATGGAATGGTGCCTCGATTGCCATCGCCAACCAGAGCAATACGTACGGCCGGAGAAAAGAGTTTACGACATGGACTGGCGTCCGCCGGTCGATCAGCTCGACAAGGGTCGTGATCTGGTCAAGGAGAATGGTATTCAAAGTCTGACCAACTGTTCCACCTGCCACCGATGAGGGCGAGGATGAGCACCGACGCGTCGCCGGCGCCTTCCGCTGGAAAGCGCTACTGGAGAAGCTTGGAGGAATTGGCGGGATCGCCCGACTTTCAAGAGATGATGCGCCGCGAGTTCCCGGACCAGGCGGCCGAATGGAGCGACGTAATCTCACGGCGGCGGTTTCTCACGCTCCTGGGGGCCTCGTTCGCGCTCGCCGGGCTGAGCGGCTGCGGCGTCCAGTCCCCCAAGGAGAGAATCCTTCCCTACAACCGCAAGCCGGAGGAGTTGGTTCCCGGCAAGCCGCTCTACTTCGCCACGGCCATGACACTCTCCGGACGCGCTGCCGGACTTCTCGTTGAGAGTCACGAGGGCCGGCCCACGAAGGTCGAGGGCAATCCGACTCATCCCGCCAGTCTTGGCGCGACCGATGTGTTTGCCCAGGCGTCCGTGCTGACGCTCTATGACCCCGACCGCTCCCAGGCCGTGAAACACAAAGGCCGGCCGGCCGCCTTCTCCGACCTCGTGCGCAACATCCGCGACGACCTGGCCAAGCGGAAAAAGACGGGCGGGGCCGGTCTACACATACTAACCGAGTCGGTCGGCTCGCCATCGCTGGCCGGGCAGCTCGATAAGCTTCTGCATGATTATCCCAAGGCGAAGTGGCACCAATACGAGCCGGCCGCGTTCGACAACGCGTTGGAGGGAGGCCTGCACACGTTCGGCGAGGTGGTAAACACACGCTACGACTTCGCCAAGGCCGATGTGATCCTCTCGCTGGATGCCGATTTCCTTGGGCGTGGGCCGGGCCACCTGGCGTATGTGCGTCAGTTCGCCGCACGAAGGCGGATATCGCCTGGCCAACAGGAAATGAATCGTCTCTATGTCGTCGAGGCGACGCCGACAATCACGGGGATGAAGGCAGATCAACGCTTGCCGCTGCGTGCATCCGAAGTCGAGTATTTCGCACGCGTCTTGGCAACAGGATTGGGAATGGGTGATTTCGCTAGCCGCGACGCCCTTTCGACCGAAGCCCGCGCTTTCCTCGATCTGCTTGTCGGCGATCTGCAAAAGCCAGGCGCGTCGAGCGTGGTTGTCGCTGGCGACGGCCAGCCTCCAGCCGTGCACGCTCTCGCCCACGCGATCAATCAACTGCTCGGCAATGCCGGCAAGACAGTTATTTACACCGCACCCATCGAGTATCGGCCGGTGAATCAGGGTGCCTCACTGAAAGAACTTGTCCGCGACATCGACGCCGACGAAGTCGAAACGCTGCTGATCCTGGGCGGCAACCCCGTGTACACCGCGCCCGCCGACCTGCGCTTCGCCGAACGGCTGAAAAACGTGCCATTGCGCGTTCATCTCTCGCTCTACAACGACGAGACATCCCAGCTGTGTCAATGGCATGTCCCCGAGGCTCACTTCCTTGAATCGTGGAGCGACGGCCGCGCCTTTGATGGAACCGCCAGCATCGTGCAGCCGCTGATCGCACCGCTCTACAGCGGCAAATCCGCGCATGAGCTTCTGTCGGCATGGACGGAAGAACTGCCTCGCACGGGTCATCAGATTGTGCGTGATCACTGGCGTGGCATATGGCGAGGATACTCCAGCGCCGGCGACTTTGAACAATTCTGGCGGCGCGCGTTGAGCGACGGCGTCTTGGCGGGCACAACCTTCCGGCCGAGAGACGTCAAGCTGACGGCGGACTGGGCGGAACGCGCGGGATTAAAGGAAATTCGGAAACCGCCTAGCGAATGGTCAAGCAAGTCTAGCGAGCTCGAGATCATCCTTCGCCCCGACCCCACGATCTACGACGGCCGCTTCGGCAACAACGGCTGGTTGCAGGAATTGCCGAAGCCGGTGACGCAACTCACCTGGGACAACGCCGTGCTAATGAGCCGAAACACGGCCGAAGCAATCGGCCTCGATTTCGCGCTGCGCGGTAAAGTTGGCAACCACGGCGGCGAGCATGGCGAAGCGCTCACCGAACTCGTCGAATTCCGCCGCGACGGCGCGACCGTGCAAGTAGGCGACAAGCCGGTGAAGGCGCCGGTCTGGATCGTCCCCGGCCACGCCGACGGTTCCGTGACCGTCCACTTCGGCTACGGTCGCACGCACGCCGGCCAGGTTGGCAATGGAACCGGCTTCGACGCATACGCTTTGCGCCAGTCCTCCGCGCCCTTCTTCGACAGCGGCCTGGAGCTGCACAGGACCGGCGAACGATTCACGCTCGCCTGCACCCAGGCCCACCACCCGATGGATTCGACCGAGGCGGCCAAGGACCGCGGCATCATCCGCGCCGGAACCCTGGCGGATTATTACAAGAATGAAAAATCGATCGTCGGCGAGGAGCATCGCACCCATCCTCTGACATTGTACAACGAAGACGAACACCTCCACGGCGAGCATCAATGGGCCATGCTCATCGACCTTGGCGCGTGCGTCGGCTGCAACGCGTGCGTCGTCGCTTGCCAGGCGGAGAACAGCATCCCGGTCGTCGGCAAGGAGCAAGTAACTCGCGGCCGCGAAATGCACTGGATCCGCGTCGACCGCTATTTCGATGGAAGCGAAACGAACCCCTTGGCCATCTTCCAGCCGGTGCCTTGCATGCACTGCGAGAACGCCCCGTGCGAATTGGTCTGCCCCGTCGAGGCGACCACGCACAGCCCCGATGGACTCAATGAAATGACTTACAACCGCTGTGTCGGCACGCGCTACTGTTCCAACAACTGTCCCTATAAAGTGCGGCGGTTCAATTTCCTACAGTTCGCCGATTATGCAACGGGCAGTCTGAAGCTGATGCGCAACCCCGACGTAACCGTGCGCACCCGCGGTGTCATGGAGAAATGCACCTACTGCGTGCAACGCATCCGCGCTGCCGAGATCGACGCCAAGAACCAGCACCGCCCGATCCGCGACGGCGACGTTGTGACGGCCTGCCAAGCTGCCTGCCCCGCCGAGGCGATTACTTTCGGCGATCAGAAGAACCCGAAGAGCAAGTACGCGCAGCGCAGAACGGAAGTCGAGCAAGGACATCTCCACTACGGTTTGCTGGAGGAGTTGAACACCCGGCCGCGAACCACCTACGTGGCCGCGCTGCGGAATCCGAGGTCCGAGACGAAGTGACATGGCGACCGAAGCACCAGAAGATGCACAACGGGATGCGGCGGGTCCTCCGGTCATCGAACCGGGGCACACCTTCGCCACCGTCACGGATCAGATCGGCGCCATCGTGCTCAGCCGGCCGACGTCGCGGCACTGGTGGCTCGGATTCGGCATCGCCTTCCTGCTGGTGATGGTCCTGCAAGTCGCCATCGCCTACTTGCTTACTACCGGCGTCGGCATCTGGGGCATTAATCAGCCCGTGGGATGGGGCTTCGCCATTGTCAACTTCGTCTGGTGGATCGGCATCGGCCACGCCGGTACGCTAATTTCCGCAATCCTGCTCTTGTTGCGGCAAAAATGGCGAACGTCCATCAACCGCTTCGCCGAGGCGATGACGCTGTTCGCGGTGGCCTGCGCCGGTCTCTTCCCGCTCTTGCATATGGGCCGGCCGTGGTTCGGATACTGGCTAGCGCCGTATCCCAACACGATGGAACTCTGGCCCCAGTTCCGCAGCCCGCTGGTCTGGGATGTTTTTGCGGTCAGCACCTACGCCACCGTGTCCCTCTTGTTCTGGTTCATCGGCCTGATTCCCGACATGGCAACGTTGCGCGATCGCTCCACATCGTGGCTGGGCCGGATTATCTACGGCATGCTCGCGATGGGCTGGCGCGGCTCGGCCCAGCACTGGCACCGCTACGAGACCGCCTATCTCCTCATGGCGGGGTTGGCGACGCCGCTGGTCGTGTCGGTGCATACCGTGGTCAGCTTCGACTTCTCCGTCGGCATCGTGCCGGGCTGGCATTCGACGATCTTCCCTCCGTATTTCGTGGCCGGGGCCATTTACGCCGGCTTCGCGATGGTGCTGACGCTCGCCATTCCGATCCGTCACTTCTACGGCCTTCAGGACTTCATCACGATGCGCCACTTGGAAAATATGGCGAAGATCCTGCTCGCCACCGGCCTAATGGTGGCCTACGGCTACGGGATGGAGGCATTCGGCGCCTGGTACAGCGGAAACGGCTACGAGCGCTATTTGCAACGCAACCGCATGTTGGGACCATACGCACTGCAATACTGGGCGCTCATCTTCTGCAACGTCCTGACCCCGCAGGTGCTCTGGTTCAAGGGGGTGCGCACCCGCCCCTGGGCTTTGTTGGTGGTCTCGCTGATCGTCAGCCTCGGCATGTGGCTGGAGCGTTACGTCATCGTGGCGGTCAGCCTGTCCCGCGACTTCATGCCCTCAGCGTGGGGCATGTATTCCGGCACGATTTGGGATTACGCGACGTTCGTCGGAACGATCGGCCTGTTCCTCAGCCTGCTGTTCCTGTTCATCCGCTTTTTGCCGATGATTTCGATTTTTGAAATGCGGACGCTTCTTCCCGAGGCCCAAGTCAAGGAGGAAGCGACATGAAACCCCGAATCTACGGTTTGCTGGCCGAGTTCGACCACCCGACCGACCTGGTCGCCGCCGCCCACAAGGCGCGCGACTCGGGCTTTCGCCGCATGGACGCCTACACGCCGTTCGCGGTCGAGGAACTGACGGAGGCTCTGCCAATCCGCCGGTCCCGGTTGCCGCTCATCGTATTGCTCGGTGGGCTGATCGGCGGAATGTCCGGTTACTTCATGCAGTACTACGCCGCGGTCATCGCCTATCCGCTCGACATCGGCGGCCGGCCAATGCACAGCTGGCCCATGTTCATCCCAGTGACATTCGAAATGACCATACTGGCAGCGTCGCTGTCGGCCGTCCTCGGCATGCTCGCGCTTAACGGGTTGCCGATGCCCTATCACCCGCTGTTCAACGTGCCCCGCTTCGCCCTCGCCAGCCGCTCGCAGTTTTTCCTGTGCATCGAGGCCACCGACCCGAAATTCGAGGAAACGGCGACCCGGCAATTCTTGGCGGACTTGAACCCGCGAAGCGTGCAGGAGGTGCCGCATTAACGTGCTCATCAAGAGAAAACAGGAGGGCAGGGAGACGCAGAATTGCAAATTGCAAATTGCAAATTGCAAATTGCAAATCTTTGGCTACTTGCGAACGCCAGTTGATTTCACACCATCGTTCGCGGTCCGTCATTTTGCAATTTGCATTTTGCAATTCGCAATTTGCAATTGTCTTGGGCGCGTGGGAGGAGCCCTCACGACTTTGGCGGTAATTTGCGTGCTCCTGGTCGCCGGCTGCCAGCAGGAGATGGCTCGCCAGCCAAAGTACAAGCCGCTTCAAGAGAGTGATCAATTTGCCGATCATCGTGCCTCACGGCCGCTGGAGCCGGGCACGGTGCCTCGGGGTTATCTGCGCGACGATCCGCATCTTTACAGCGGCGCCAAGGACGCAAGGGACGTCGCCGCGTGGGTCGGCGCGCTAGTGGGCGCGGACAGCCCCTTGAACGCCGTGGCTCTGAGCGCGTGGGATCCCATGCAGGATGAATTCCCGTTCCCCGTCACCGACAATGTGATGGAGCGCGGGCAAGAGCGGTACAACATTTACTGCGCCGTCTGTCACGACCGCGTGGGCACGGGCAACGGCCGGATCGTGCAACGCGGCTACGTCAAGCCGCCGTCGTATCACACGGAACACCTGCGAAAAGCGCCCGTGGGGCATTTCTACGAGGTCATCACGCACGGCCACGGCGCAATGCCCGATTACGCGACGCAGATTCCGCCGAGCGACCGCTGGGCGATCATCGCCTATGTCCGCGCCTTGCAGGATAGCCAGAACGCCAAGATCGACGACCTGCCGGCCGAGGAACGGAAAAGACTTCAGGAGGCGAAACCGTGAGTGCGGGGTCGGAACTGAATCTGGGCCGAGTGCAGCGGACCGCGCTCATCGTCGGGGGGGCGGTGTTGTGCGGCTGCGCGGTCTACGGGTTCTTCCGGCGCGAGCCGTTTTTCCGCGCTTACCTGGTGGCGTTTCTCTTCCTCCTTGGGCTTCCGCTCGGCAGCGCGGCCTTGCTGATGGTGCAGCACCTGACCGGCGGCATGTGGGGAACCGTCCTGCGGCCGGTGCTTGAAGCGGCTACGCGCACCCTGCCGCTGCTGGCGCTCTTCTTCCTTCCCGTCCTGGCGGGGTTAGGCTACCTCTACCCGTGGATGTACGTCGGCGATTTCGATCACAACGTCGAAATGCAGAACAAGATCGCATCTTATTTAAATGCGCCGTTCTTCATGGTGCGCGCCGCGCTGTATTTCGCGGTCTGGCTGGGAGTGATCTATTTCCTGAACCGATGGTCCGTCGAACAGGAGCGCGACCGTTCACCGGATTTGCCGCGGCGGTTTCGTTTGCTCAGCGGGCCGGGATTGGGTTTGTTCGGACTCGGGATCACGTTTGCCTCGGTTGACTGGTTCATGTCCTTGGAGCCGGAATGGTTTTCAAGCATCTACGCCGTCGTGATTGCCGTGGGGATGCTCCTCGAAGCGTTCGCATTCGCCGTGCTGGTGACGGCGCGGCTGGCGGACCGGCCACCCGTCGCCGAGTACGCGACTCCGCTCCTTTTGAACGACCTCGGCAACTTGATGCTGGCGTTCGCCATGCTTTGGACTTATGTCGCGTTCTCGCAATTCCTACTTATCTGGGCCGGCAATTTGCGGGAAGAAATCATCTGGTACAAGCATCGCTTCGGCGCCGGGTGGGGCGGGTTGGCCGTGGGGCTGGTGGTGTTTCAGTTCGTCGTGCCGTTCGTACTGCTGTTGTCCTGGGACGTGAAGCAGAAGCCGCGTTCGTTGGCCGCGACGGCTCTGCTCGCGCTGGGCATGCGCCTGGTCGATGCGTTGTGGACGATCGGCCCAGCGTCTCGGGAATATCCATCAATCCTTTCCGACGCCGCCTGGTGGGACCAGTGGCTCATCCTCGCATTGCCGATCGGGCTGGGTGGGCTGTGGCTCGGCGTCTTCCTGTGGCAGCTGCAAAAACGGCCACTCGTGATCGCGCGCGAACTGGTGTTTGTGGAGGGGATGGCTCATGAGTGAACACACGCCGTCCGAACAAGCTCTGAACAATCCGTCTGTTCATTCGGAGCCGACCGACCTCAGTTTCCGTGGCGTCGCGCTCTTCGGCGTCGGGTTGGCGGTCGTCCTTGTAGTCGTGGCCGTTGGATCGTGGGGAATCCTGAACCTGATGGCCGCACGTGATGCGCAACAAAAGAAGGCGGACTATGCCTGGCCGCGCGAGGAAACTCGCTCGGAGACCGCCTCGCCCGCGCGCCACGACCAAAGCCATTTGCCACCGTTGCCGCGCTTGGAAGGATTTGAGCCCGCGCCTCGCGACGGGAGCGCGTACAAGTACCAGGTTGAACGCGAACAGCGGCATCTCGACGAATACGGCTGGGTGGACCGGAACGCAGGAGTGGCGCACATTCCGATTCAGGAAGCAATGCGTAAGACGGCGAGCCGATTGAAGGCGCGGCAAGGGAAGGACGTGGACGAATTCCTGCAAGCGCCCAGCGGATCCAGCTCGGGCCGAATGCCGCGAGGAGGGTCCAAATGAAACGATTGGCTCTCTATGCCTTTGCGGCCGTCCTGGGAACGGACGCCTTGGTCCAGGCTCAACCCAATGTGACCTCGCCCGTATCCGCGTATTCCTACGAGCAGCGCATGGGCACGCAGGTCCCTCCCGACCTAACGTTCCTCGACGAATCCGGCAAGGAAGTGCGCCTTGGCGCCTGCTTCAGCAATCGGCCGATCATTTTGGTCATTGTCCAGTATCGTTGCCGCATGCTCTGTACAGAAGTGCTGAACGGCCTGGTCGAGGCACTGCGCGGCATGCCGGGTGAACCGGGCGATCAATTCGAGGTGTTGACAATCAGTTTCGATATTCGTGAGAAGCCCGAGCTGGCTGCGGAGAAAAAAGCGAACTACCTCGAAGCGTACGGCCGCCCGCATACGGCGGCTGGTTGGCATTTCCTGACCGGCAACCAAGACGCCATCGACGCACTGACCGAGGCGACCGGTTTTCGCTACGAATACAGCCCCAAACAGGACATTTTCGCACACCCGACCGGACTGGTGATATTGACGCCGCATGGAAGGGTCAGCGCCTACCTTGACGGCATTGCGTTCAAGCCGAACGAACTGGAACAACGCATGGCGAAAGCAGCCGCCGAGGAAATCAGCCCACCCACGCCGGCCTACCACCGTGTCCTGCTCCTGTGCTACGACTACGATCCGTCGACGGGTGGATACGCGTTGAACGTCATGCGCGCCGTGCGCCTGGGAGGCTTCGCCACAGTCGCCGTGCTGGCCAGCGTTATCTTCCTCGCCTGGCTGCGCTCGCGGCGCGACAGTCGGAAATCTCTCATGACGGCGGGGTGATTCATGCTGCCCGATTTTTCCCTCTTTCCGGACTCCGCTTCCACCTTCGCCGGTCCGGTGGACGGGCTGTTTTTCTTCATCTTGCTCGTCACGTTCTTCTTCTCTGTGCTGATCGCGATCTTGCTGGTTTATTTCGCCATTCGCTATCGCCGGCGCTCGGAGACAGAGATTCCCAAGCCGATCATCAGCGCGCCACGGATGGAATCAGCGTGGCTCATCTTCCTGTTCGCCCTGTTCCTCGGCATCTTCTTCTGGGGCGCGACGGTCTACTTCAGCATGGCCCGGCCGCCGGATGATGCGATGGAGGTCTACGTTGTCGGCAATCAATGGATGTGGAAGGTGCAGCACCCAGATGGAGCGACCGAGATGGATCAGCTGCACATCCCGGTCGGCCAACCAGTCAAACTCGTCATGACTTCGGAGGACGTGATCCACGACTTCTACGTCCCCGCGTTCCGGATCAAGCAAGACGTGGTGCCCGGCCGCTACTCCTATCTGTGGTTTCAAGCGACCAAACCCGGGCGCTACCGTCTGTTCTGCGCCGAGTATTGCGGCACCGACCACTCGCGCATGGGCGGCTGGGTAGTGGCGATGGAACGATCCGACTACGAACAGTGGCTGGCCCGCAAGGCCAACTTTTCCATGGCCCAGCGCGGCCGGCAGCTCTTCCTGAAACATCAGTGCATCACCTGCCACAGTGGTACGTCGCAGGCAAAGGCCCCCATACTGGAGGACCTCTACGGCAAGAAGGTGGCGCTGCAAGGCGGACGGACGGTCGAGGCCAATGAGGACTACATCGCCCGCTCGATCCGCGATCCCAAGGCCGACATCGTCGACGGCTATCGCCCCATCATGCCCGCGTACGCCCCGGAACAACTCGATGACCAGGAATTACAGCAACTGATCGCGTTCATCAAAGCGCTCAAGGCCGGCGAAACACCCACGCGTAACGAAGAAACGCCGGCGCCGGAAAACAAAGACGCAGGGCCGTAGGAAGTTTGCCGGAAAGCCCACGCGCTGCGGCGGGTGCGTGGAATGTGATTACTTTCACCTGACCTGAATGACACTATGAGTAGCGCGACACTTGAATCCCCGCCGCAACCCGAAGCGCCTCCGCCCCTGCCGCGTGAGGACTACCTCAACGTCAGCTTCGGCGTTCGGTCGTGGCTCTTGACCACCGACCACAAGCGCATTGCCATCCTCTACCTGGTGTCGATCTCGTTGATGTTTTTCGTCGGAGGCATATTCGCCATCCTCATCCGATTGGAGTTGGCGACACCCAAGGGCGACCTCGTCACGTCGGACACTTACAACAAGCTGTTCACGATGCACGGCATCTTCATGCTGTTTTTCTTTCTCATCCCGTCGATCCCGGCGGTGCTGGGCAACTTCCTGGTGCCGCTCATGATCGGCGCCAAGGACCTCGCCTTTCCGAAGTTGAATCTGGCCAGCTGGTACGTCTACGTCATCGGCGCTCTGTTCACGTTCTGGTCGATGCTCGCGGGCGGCGTCGATACCGGCTGGACCTTCTACACGCCCTACAGCACCCGCTCCCACACCTTCGTTATGGCCACGGCGGTCGGCGTGCTCATTCTCGGCTTCTCGTCGATCCTGACCGGGCTCAATTTCGTCGTCACGATCCACCGCATGCGCGCGCCGGGCCTGACCTGGTTCCGCCTGCCGCTCTTTATCTGGGCAATGTACGCCACCAGCATCATCTTCTTGCTCGGCACACCGGTGATTACCATCACCCTTGTGCTGGTGGCCGTCGAGCGTTTGGCGGGCGTCGGCATTTTCGACCCGAAGCTCGGCGGCGACCCGATCCTCTTCCAGCACCTGTTCTGGTTCTACTCGCACCCGGCCGTGTACATCATGATTTTGCCGTCGATGGGCATCGTCAGCGAATTGATCAGCACCTTTTCGAAGAAACCCGTCTTCGGCTACCACTTCGTCGCCTTCTCGAGCATAGCCATCGCGGTCTTCGGCTTTTTGGTCTGGGGCCATCACATGTTCGTCTCGGGCCAGTCGATGAACGCCGCACTCATCTTCTCGCTGTTGAGCTTCCTCGTTGCCGTCCCCTCGGCGATCAAGGTGCTGAACTGGACGGTGACGCTTTACAAGGGCTCGGTCGCCTACCAGACGCCGATGCTCTACGCTTTCGGTTTCATGGGTCTGTTTACCATTGGCGGCCTGACAGGCCTGATGCTCGCCGCCGTGTCCGTGAACGTGCACGTCCACGGCACCTATTTCGTCGTGGCGCATTTCCACTACATCATGGTCGGCGGGGCGATCATGGGCTACATGGGCGGCCTGCACTACTGGTGGCCCAAGATCACCGGCCGCATGTATCCCGAAGGCTGGGCCAAGCTCGCGGCCCTCATCATCTTCGTCGGCTTCAACCTCACGTTCTTTCCGCAATTCGCGCTCGGTTATCAGGGGATGAATCGGCGGTATCACGAGTACGCGCCGGAGTTCCAGGTGC
>Ga0207095_10119_pt1 | contig 23764 bp, 27 predicted proteins | sample Alteio_BWMinHeat_88_FD_153529 | JGI IMG/M metagenome (GOLD analysis project Ga0207095, IMG submission 153529) | Enriched cells from forest soil in Barre Woods Harvard Forest LTER site, Petersham, Massachusetts, United States -... | ecosystem: Environmental > Terrestrial > Soil > Temperate forest >... | reverse complement strand
TGTATATAGATCGGCACATCCAATGCTTGTGCTCGCTCCAAGATCGGCGAGAACGAGTTGTCATCCAGATAGCGTCCATCTGTATGACCGTTGATGAGGGCGCCTTTGAATCCGAACTGGGTAACCGTCCGCTCCAACTCGTCGGCGGCATCGATCGGCGATTGGGTCGGCAGCATGGCAAAGCCAGCGAAGCGGGTGGGATATTCCTGAATGACTCCGCCCAGCCAATCATTTACCTCAATCGACATGCGGATGGCGACACCGCGCTCCAGCGTCTGCACGCCCGGCTGAACGTGCGAGAGCACTTGCAAGTCGATGCCGGCCGCGTCCATGCGCCGGATTCTTTCGGGACCTACATCGGTGAGACGTCCTTTGATCATGTCGAGCAATCTCACCCATGACGCAGAGTACAGTTCCCGCAGTTTGGGGTGCAGGAAGTGTTCTTCGAGAGCGATGATGCGCGCAACCGACTTCCCACCATTCTTGTTCATCATCGTATGCCTGAGAGAAAACCTGCTTGAGGTGTCAAAGGAAAGACGAACGCCGGCTTGCTTCAACCGACTTATCCCGGCTTGGAGGGTTTGCTCAGTTTTCGGTTGGAGCGGCTTGCGGCGAACCGCCTTCCGTAGCCTGGGTGTCCATCCGGAGTCAGGCCGCGATGGGCAGCAAGTTTCGCGCATAACTCGATCAGTGTCTCCCGCTCCGGCGCCGTCAAGGACGAGCCGAGGTCGGCGTCATGTGCCGTAGCAATTCGCTCGACCTTTTCCAGAAGCCGGCTTCCTTTTCTTGTCAATTGCAGCTGCTGGCTTCGACGATCCTGTAGGCTGCGCTCGCGCGCAACCAGACCTTTGGTTTCGAGCTCGTCGAGCAATACAACCAGGCGGCTGGGCACCACCCCGAGGTGCGAGGCGAGTTCGGCCTGATTCTTCCCTCCGTTGGCATGGATCCAGCGCAGCATGCCCAAATGCGGCGGGGAAATGCCGAATCCTGCGATCTTGCGGCCAAAGGAAAGCGCTGCATCGGTCCCAAGCTGTGACAACAGCAGCCCGAGCGCCGCGGGTATCGGTTTCTCCGGGGCTTTGTGCTTCTCGCCTGGCATACATCTCCCGTTTCAATATAATCTTCTTTCAATACATCTCATAGAGTGAATCATTCACTTAATGAACTGAATCGAAGAAGAGATGAGATTCCACTGAAGGAGCGTCCATGTATCGAGCGGCAAAACTGCTATCCCTGATGTCTACCGGGTTCCTCGCCGGGGTTTTTACCTACGCATTCTTTGCGATCATTCCGGCATGGAATGAAGTCCCGCGCGAGGTGCACTTTACCTACCGTGTCGCGCTCATGCGGCACAATGCAATCGTCATGCAGAGCATCATGCTCGTTGGCATCCTGGCCCCGCTGTGGTGGGCCTGGACTATCCGCATCTTGCCAGCCGCACGCGCCTGCGCCGTAGCTGCCAGCATCATGAATTTGACCGCGGTGCTGGTCACGCGCTTCGGCAATGTGCCCATCAACCAGCTAGTCAGGAAATGGCTAACCGAACCTCCGCCAGCAAACTACCTCGAGCGACTGCATCGTTGGGACGTGTTCAACAACATCCGAAGCGCGGCGGCGGTGTTTGGTTTTCTTCTGATTTTAATTGCCGATGCTCTCATGGACTAGGAGGATTGCCAAGGACACTATGAGCATCCATCGAGGATTCACGAGTCAGAGTAGCGAGGAATTGAGAGCAGATAAGCGCTACTCGGCATTTGACTCCCGGACCGTCGGCAACCCGGAAGTTCGCACACGGTCGAATTGTCGGCATGTTGGACAGTAGGCGGTTTTTCAGCCATGTGGAACGAGCACTGGAAGCTCAGCACTTTACGGGGATCAACATTCTGCTGCTCAACTTTGCGGTAAATGAAGTCGCTGAATCAGATCGGCGAACCGCGGATCGGAACGGAGAGGATCCATCATTGGGCCGGCAGCCAGATAGCTGATGCCATCTCGTCGATCGAAGGCTTTCTCCAGCCAGTTGAACGCTTCGTCCTTCTCGCCGAGTTGACTGTAGATTGAAGCGATCAGATAGGGCGAGATGTAATTAAACTGAGACTTGCTCTCGAGCGAGTGCCGCATCGCTCGCGCCTCAGTCTTTTTGCCCGAGGCAGCGTAGACGCAACCGAGATCACAAACTATCAGCGGAGTTGTGCCCAAGTCATTTGCTCGTTTCAGTTCTGACGTCGCTTCAGCATATTGGCGCTTTTCCAGATAGACCTGGCCAAGACACCAGTGGCCCATCGAGAAATTGGGGTCTAAAACCAGGCTTTGTTTGCATTGGTTGAAGGCTTCATCATATAGGTGCGCCTCCCGGTCCATCCTCCCGATGGCATTGAAGAGTGGAAGCGAAAGGGGATCAAGCTCCCGTGCAATCTTAAGCTCTTCGATGGCGCGTTCACTGTTTCCAAGGACGGTGAAATATTCACCGTAATGGTGATGGGCCTGAACCACTTCAGGAGCCCCGGCCAGCCCCAGTCCCGTCCCGCCCCATTCAACTCCACTTAGAATCCATCCTCAATCAGTCGATGTATACCGCCCGCCCAACGATAGAACACACCGAGAAGCCTTTGATCGCGAAGCCGAACGATGCGCTGTAACTCGTGAATATACGCGCGGGGGCTGTGCAGTGGTCTCAGGACCTGATAGGCTTTGACGGCAACATCGTCGGCCCTACTTCCCGACAACGGACCGACGCGAGCAACCCGAACGGACAAAAACCAATGGCGATCCCAATCAGTGGCACTGCGACTCATTCCTCTCCGCATGCGCACCACACCAATTACAGCGCCATGGCCATGGTAACGACGCTGTTCTTTGCATGGGGCTTCTGTACTGTCTTGAACGATGCTGTCATTCCGCATCTTCAGTCCATCTTTGAATTGAGCTATGTCCAGGCGTCTATGATTCAACTCGCCTTCTTTAGCTCCTACTTCCTTTTTGCGCTGCCGGCCGGCAAACTCGTAGAGAGTATTGGCTATAAGCGCACCATGGTTGTCGGCCTCCTGATGATGGCAGCGGGCGCATTGCTCTTCGTGCCTGCTGCGTCCGTCGCCACTTACGGATTCTTCCTGGGGGCCGAGGTGGTTTTGGCGGCCGGAGTAACAATTCTGCAGGTCGCAGCGAATCCCTACGTCACTATCCTGGGGCCGCCGGAGACAGCATCGAGCCGCCTGAATCTGACCCAGGCCTTCAACACACTGGGGGATAGTGTGGCGCCTTATGTCGGAGGAGTGCTGATTCTTGGAGGCTCCGTCGCAGCCACACACAGTTCCGCGCTGCAAGGCGCAGCTCTCAACGCTTTTCGCATTCAGCAGGCCGCTAACATCAAACTGCCATTTGTTGCGATTGCTAGCGCGGCGACCGTTCTCGCGTTGGCGGTGGCTATGTATCGTTTTCCTCATCTTGCAGTGACGCAGGACTTTCGTCCCGCCAGTCTCGACGTCCGCAAGGAAAGCATCTGGGATCACCCACACCTATATCTTGGTGCGATCGCCATCTTTGTTTACGTTGGCGCGGAGGTCTCCATTGGCAGTTTTCTGGTCAAGTACTTTGCCGACCCCCAGATTGCCGCCTTGCCTCTGGAAAGAGGAGCGAAGTTGGTCACGTTCTACTGGTTAGGAATGATGGTGGGGCGGTTTATCGGCTCTGCGGCCATGCAGCGCGTGGCGGCCAACCAGATGCTCGTTGGAAGTGGGGTTGGCGCCTTCCTTCTTGTGTTGGCATCGCTGCTTGGTTCGGGTTACTTCGCCATGGTGACGATTCTGGCCGTGGGCCTCTTCAACTCGATTCTGTTTCCCACCATTTTCACTCTCGCTGTGACCGAGTTGGGACCTCTTACAGGACGAGGATCAGGTTTGCTCGTCCAGGCGATTGTCGGCGGAGCGGTGTTTCCGGTGATGATGGGATTTCTGGCTGACAGATACGGTATCCATCGCTCGCTCTTGATGCCTCTGCTCTGCTATCTGTTTGTGATTTATTACGGATGGAGAGGTTATCGGATTGAGCCGGCAGAGCCGCAAGCGCATTTCGAAATAGTAGACGACTAGCTGGGGGAATCAATCAGCCGGAATTCTCTGACTCTGCGGGGCATGCGGCCGGAGCATGTTGCAGATCGAGCACTCCCTGAGGGAGGCCAGAAAGCTCCGGGATCGTCCCGCAGGGGGCATCCACCCGCGGGCACCTGGCTGTGTAGTCGCCTTATGTTGAGCGATCCACTTAGGTCGGCAGCTTCGGAAACAAAGTCGGCGCCATCTGGGCGGCAAACTCCTTAAAAACCCGTACCGGGCGCGGCATATATCGGTTGCTCAGGTGCACCACCGACAGGTTGAAAAGACGGAAATGCCACTTCGGCAGCACCTCGACCAGCCGTCCACTCCGCATGAGCTCCGGCCGCACGATCGGTGGAAGATCGCCAATCCCTACTCCTGCCAGCAGCGCCGTCGCGAGGCCGGAATATTCATTGATTGAAAGATAAGGCTGAAAGGTCAGCATCTCCCTGTCCCTGCCGTTCACGTGCATAAAAGTCCAGCTATTCTCGGGCCTCCAGAACGAGAACGCCAGCAGCCGGTGTCCCAGCAGGTCCTGTGGTGTCTTCGGCGGCCTTCGTCTCTCCAGATAAGAGGGGCTGGCGACCAACTGATGCCGGTAGCGCAGGATCCTTCGCGCCACCAGCGAAGAGTCTTCTAACTCCCCTACCCGGAACGCAAGGTCCACGCCCTCCGCAATCTGGTCGACAATCCGCTCGGTAATGAACACCTGCAAGCGGACCTCGGGATATTCCGCCTGAAAGGCCACAATCAAGGGCGCCAGCAACGAATCGGAGATGCTCGGCGGCGCCGAAACCCGCAACGTCCCCGAAACATGGGCGAGGTGATTCGATGCGATGTTGTTCACCGCCTCCCTAAGCTCGGTGCTACGCTGCGCATGCTCCAGCACCTCGGAGCCAATGTCGGTCAGCCGCAGGCAGCGCGTCGAGCGCTCGATTAAGCGCACCCCCAACTGGCTCTCGAGCTCGGCCACGCGACGGCTCACCGTTGAGGTCGGCATCTTCATCCGTCGCGCCGCCTCTGAGAAGCTATTGGCCTCAACCACCTGCGCGAAGATCGCCAGCGAGTTCAGATCGGTCATGCCAGCATTATCCCAAAAATGAAAAAAACCTTCCCGCTTTGTCCCACTAGCCGATCGATTTGCCCAGGCCTATATTTCCCCTCAGAAAGCTGACAAGGTCCCGAGGATGATCTGGCGGTAAATGCAGTCGAACCACCCATCGTCGCTTGCCCTGCGGAGAGCAAGACTCGGCCGTAATGCTTCCAACAGACCTTAACTACTAGCGAGGAGTGTCTCAATGAAAAAGCTTATATACCTTCTGGCCATGGTCGCCGCCCTGTGCCTTCCAGGCTTCGCCCAGGCTCCAATCGACGATTCACCTGAGACCCTGCAGAAGTATGTCCCACTCCTGCCTTCCGTCAAGGCGCAGATGTGGAAGATCGATCCCAGGCTTGGCTACGCCGTGCACGAGGTCGGCGGAGGCGTCTATGTCATCTCCGATAACGGCTGGCAGTCCGCATTCCTGGTAACCAGCGATGGCGTGATCGTCTTCGACGCACCGGCCAGCTTCGGCAAGAGCATTCCGTCCGCGATCGCTAAGGTGACCAACCAGCCTATCAAGATGTTGATCTACTCGCATGCGCACAAGGATCACATTGGCGGATCGGCGGCCTTCAAAAGTATCCCCGGTCTCCAGATCGTCGCGCTTGAAACCGTCGCCGAATTTCTGAAAGGACAAAACGATCCCAACCGTCTGATGCCCACCGTGACCTTCAAAATCTCGAAGGCCATCAACCTTGGCGGCAAGACCGTCGAACTTACTCGCCACGACTACCATTCCAATGAAGGCGATCTTTTCATCTACGTCCCGCAGGCGAAATTCCTCATGGCCATCGACTGCGTAACACCCGGCTACGCGCCGTTCCAGGGCTTCGATATCACGAGCAACTTCGATCAGTACCTCAAGGTCTTCGATCAGTTGCTCGCCTACGACTTCGACACTTTTGTTGGCGGACATCTAACTGCCATCGGCGGCAGGCAAGACGTACAGGTCACCAAAGAATTCACCTATGACGTCTACCACACCGTTAAACGCATCCATAACACGATGGACCAGGGCGCCGTCGTGGCCGAAGCCGAGAAGACCATCGGCCCCGATAACGAATTCCTCTTGTTTAAGGTAGTTCTCGACAAGGCCACCAACGAGTCGGTAAAGGAACTTGCACCCCGCTGGATCAACCGCCTTGCCGGCGTCGACGTCTGGATGGACAGCCACGTTCGCACCGCTCTAATCTACGTCCGCTGGGACGACAAAGACTAAGTGACACCCTAAGAAGCGCATCCGCCTGTTGATTAATATGTACTGTTGTGAATTTTGTGAAGGAGGGCTTCATGAAAGCAGCCTGGTACGAAAAACAGGGACGCGCGAGCGAGGTTCTCATCGTCGGCGACATGCCGGACCCGGCTCCGGGCCCGGGTGAACTTCGCATTCGCATCGCCACCTCGGGAGTCAACCCCGGCGACATCAGGAAGCGTCAGGACGACTTTGGGTATGGTATGCCGTATCCTCGCGTCATCCCCCACAGCGATGGCGCAGGGCAAGTGGATCAGGTGGGCGACGGCGTTTCTTCGGAGTGGTTGGGAAAGTCAGTATGGTGCTACGGCGCCCAATCCTATCGCCCGTTTGGCACTGCCGCCGAATTCACAGTCGTTCCGGCAGCGCAAGCCGTTCTTCTACCCGCGAACGTGACGATGGAGCAGGGCGCATGCCTCGGCATTCCCGGCATCACAGCTCATCGCGCCGTGCATGCAGCCGGGCCAGTCAGCGGACGCACAGTGCTTGTACAAGGAGCCGCGGGATCCGTGGGGTTATGCGCGGTCCAGTTGGCGCGTCACGCCGGAGCTCATGTCTTTGGCACAATCCGGACGCCGGCAGAGGAGCAAACAGCAAGGCAGGCAGGAGCGCACGAGGTCCTTCTCAACGATGCGGAACTGCCAGCGCACGTTAAAGCCCTCGCTCCTGAGAGGATCGACCATATTGTTGAAGTTGCATTTGGGGCAAATATCGAGCGGGATGTTGAACTCCTGAGAATGGGTGGATCCATCGCGACCTATGCCACGAATGCTGCGGCTCCTACGATTCCTTTCTGGCAAATGGTGTTCAAGAATATCCAGCTCTTTTTCCTGGGTAGCGATGACTTCACTCCGGAAGCGAAGGCAGCAGCGGCACGCGATATAAATGCCGCGCTTGAGGCCGGCTGGTCAGGCTTCGCTATAGGCGAGCGAATTCCCCTATCGGAGATCGCTCGGGCCCATGATCTTGCCGAGCACCCACAGCATCCAGGACGAGTTGTAGTTACGCTCTAATGGGACCTAGGTGAAGGAAGGGAAGGGGTGCTTCGTGCAGCAGATTCTAACTGCATATGGGCATCGCTGAATTTGCGATCAATAGAAGTCCACCCCGAAACTCAACTCCCGCGGAATTCTTCGCCACTGATCGACGGGTGACCCAATGAAAACCTTAACGAATCAATTGGCCGCATCACCTGTACGAGAAGGCGGTTTTTCGACCAGGTGACAGTTCAGAACATGCCCCTAGACACTCTGGCCCGGGCTGCTGCCTTGCGGGAATTGAAAAGGGGCGAACCACGTCCGCCCCTCCATTGATGTTGATGGTCTCCACTTTGACCAATTCTTTTCCCACTTATTCCATGCGATGCGCGACGCTCGTGCCGCAGCCCGTTACAATCACGTTGTCGTTAGTGTCGAGGATTTCAAGCGCAACCGAATCCGTATACCTCTTCGCGTCCCTACTGACCGTGATCACGCGCGTGAGCCTTTGTGTCGACGTCCAGACTCCAGTGGGGCTGAAAATAAAGGCCTCGGACACCGCACTGTAAGTGCGGCCGTACATGTAATTCCAGACACCCAGGCCGGGAGTGTTTAGCGCGGGGGGTTGGCCTGCGGTCGTGACGGTGAGAGTGCCCCCTTCGGCAAACGAAAATTTGGCTGGGAAGGTCCTCAGCACTGCCTTGGTCGTACAGTCGATGATCGTGAGCTGCGCGCGCCATGTCCCTTCGAGGCCGTCATAAGAGTCAGCGCCTCCGGACTGTGCTTTGGCGGTTAATCCGGATACAAGAACCAGCATGCCGGCTAGAACCAGTGCTGACCCACGAGAAGCTGCAAAGGGCTTCGACGTTTTCGATGACATCGGGTTTCTCCTTCTTGGTTTTCAATAAAGCTGAGATGGTTTCCGCTGGTTGCGGCGATCACGGGGAATCGTGACATTGGGGCGAGCCGCAGGATGGGACGAGTGTGCGTCAGGACCACGGCGCAGTCGATGCGCTGGCGGTCATCTAAATGTCATCCGTGAATCAGCCTTACCCAAACAGCTCATTCCTAAGCAGTTAAGGAGCGGGTGGAGGGGTCTGGCAGAGCGTGTGCTGATAACAAAATCTGGTCAAGCACGGCCGATTCGGCTGGATGTTACAGTGAGCAGTAGTAAAAATCCCCGACGCTGCTCACCTTGCAATGGAGCCAACGCTTCAAAAATGCGCTCGTTTCGGCTCCTTTAGCCTCGACCTGAAGGCGGGGGAGTTGCGCTCCGGAAGCACAACTGTGCTGCTCCAGGAACAGCCGCTCCAGGTATTGCGCATCCTGGTCGAAAATGAAGGTGACCTGGTAAGCCGCGAGGAGATCAGAAAAATACTTTGGCCGAACGACACCATCGTGGAGTTCGAGCACAGCATCAATGCGGCGATTAACAAACTGAGAAAAGCACTTGCCGACCCCGCTGCCGAGCCCCAGTATATCCAGACAGTGGCGCGCCGGGGTTACCGGTTCATGGTGCCAGTCGAATGGGAGACGCCCGCCGATAGCGAGTTCCCGAGCGGCGAGGTTTCAACTAGCGACGATGGCGCTGCGGTGCGCACACGGCCGGAACCGGGAACGCTGACCGGCAGAACGGTCTCGCACTACCGCGTGCTGGACATCATTGGCGGAGGCGGCATGGGCGTGGTGTACCGTGCCGAGGATCTGAAGCTGGGCCGCCGCGTCGCTCTGAAGTTCCTGCCGGAAGAGCTGGGCAACGATTCGCCCGCGTTACAACGATTCGAACAAGAGGCGCGCACGGCTTCGTCGCTGAATCATTTCAACATCTGCACAATTTACGAATTCGGAGAGCACGAAGGGCAGCCATTCCTCGTAATGGAATTGTTGGAAGGCGAAACCTTGCGTGACCGCTTGTCCATCGCGGGTGACAAGGGCCTTCCGCTCGGGGAACTGCTGGAGCTCAGCATCCAGGTTACCGAAGGCCTGCAAGCCGCGCATGAGAAAGGGATCATTCACCGCGACATCAAGCCGGCCAACATTTTTCTTACCAACAAGGGCGTATGCAAAATTCTGGACTTTGGCCTGGCAAAGCTCCTGGAGGCAGGTGAGCCAGAAAAAGCTGCGCCACAAGGCGCCAATGCGGCCATGCCAAAGGACAGCATCTTCAACGCCCCGTTAGACGACGGCAGCATCGTGTCGCATCTCACGCGAACAGGTTTGGCGATCGGGACAGCGGGTTACATGTCGCCGGAGCAGGTCAATGGCGAGAAACTTGATGCCCGCACCGATGTGTTTTCCTTCGGCCTGGTGTTGTATGAGATGGCGACCGGTCATCGGGCTTTCGGTGGCAAGACGGCGGTTGAGGTTCACGACGCCATTGTGAACCACGCACAGCTACAAGTGCGGGACCTCAACTCCACGCTTCCGCCTGGGCTTGAAGCGGTCATCAACAAGTCGCTGGAGAAGGACCGGGATTTACGTTACCAGTCTGCAGCGGAACTGCGTGCCGACCTGGAGAAAGAGCAGCGGGGGCTCCCGAGCGCAGAAAATCCGGACTCGCCCGCCAAGGAAGCGCCACGGTCACAGGCAGGCAGTGCTGCTGGAGCAGATCGCTCAAGGAAGATCCACCGAAACCTCAGCATCGTGATCGGAACAAGCCTCTGTCTCGTTTTCGCCGCCTTCGCTGTCTGGCGCGGTCAGCCGGGGGTGCCCGCGGTCACCAACATCGTTCGCCTCACGAATGATCGAACAGCGAAGATCTCCACCAACGGCACCGTGACGGACGGATTGCACCTGTACTTCATAGAAGGAGGGCCTTCGGGATCAGCTTCCGGGATCGCGCAGGTTTCGGCGATGGGGGGCGAGACAACATGGATCACGACAAGCCTGAAGGACGTTCGGGCGATTCTTGACATCTCGTCCGATAAATCGAAGCTTCTTCTGGTGACCGGCGTGGCTGGCAGCGATTCGAAGGAATTCTGGGTACAGCCGCTGCCGGCGGGAACACCGCACCGCGTGGGAAATCTTCAGGCCTTCAGTGCGGACTGGACGCCTGATGGGTCTCACGTCATCTACTCCTATCAGAACAAGATCGCGACCGTGAACGAAGACGGAAGCGATCCCCAAACACTTGCGGAGATTCCCGGTTCAGCAGCCTGGTTCCGCTATTCGCCGGACGGCCGGCTGATTCGTTTTTCACTTCTGCAGGATCTGGGGAATTCCAGCTCCCTTTGGGAAATGCGTGCGGATGGGACAAATCTTCACCGGCTTTTGCCGAACTGGAAGGAGTCGCTGGACCAGTGCTGCGGAAGGTGGTCTCCGGACGGCAACTACTACTACTTCCTCACCAGCGCCTTCCTTTCTGGGGCCGTCGCGCCCTCGCAGGGAATCTGGGTTATGCCGGAACACCGCTCCATTTTCCGTCGGGACGTCGCACCCACACGCCTGACGACCGGGCCATTGCGCTTCGGTGCTCCAACGCCGAGCAGCGACGGGAAAAGAATATTCGCGGTGGGGGACGAGAGCCGCGTGGAGCTTTTCAGCTATGACCCGCACGCGCAACGATTCGATTTCTATCCCGGTGGGCTTTCCGCGGTTTCGGTCGCTTTCTCGCCCGATGGAAAGTGGGTGGCTTATGTCTCCTATCCGGAGATGACTCTATGGAAAAGCCGAACAGACCTCAGCGAGAAAATGCAGCTTACATTCCCGCCGGTGAGAGTCTATGGGCCGCGATGGTCGCCGGACGGATCACAAATCGCATTTGGGGACGTGCAGTTCCATCGGCCCTGGAAGGCTGCCTTGGTCTCCGCATCGGGAGGAGGCCCAAAGCAGATCGCGCCGTCCAACCCAGACGACTTTGACACAGACCCGACCTGGACGCCTGACGGCAAGTCGATCGTATTCGCCCGGGCCGAAGCAGGGGGCGAGGGCAAGCGAGCAATATACCGCGTCGACCTTGGCACCGGAAATCTGACCATGATTCCAGGGTCCGACGACCTTGAGTCACCGAGGCTTTCTCCTGACGGCCAACATATCGCGGCGTTTACCAGAGATGCGAAGAAGCTGATGCTTTTTGATCAGAACTGGTCAACGTTGGCGGAACGGGACCAATTCGGCTTCAACGAGTGGTCGCCCAACGGAAAATACGTCTACGCACGGGAAAGCGGTGACGGATTCGCAAGGATCGTTCGCGTCAGAATCAAGGACCGTGTCCAGGAAGAGGTGCTGAGCTTGAAAGATTTCCCTCAGCTTGTTGGTCCCTTCACCAGCTGGTATGGACTCACGCCAGACGGCAAAATCCTCCTTATTCGCGATCGCAGCGTCCAGGAGATCTATGCACTCGACCTCGCAAACAAATGATCATGAGTGACCGCCATCCATGCAAGTCTTTGTCAACAGAAAACACGAGTTTTCTTTACGCGCGCTGGAGAGCGCGTTGTTGATTTGGTCGGATCGACGGATGCGCACTTGTGCCCCTCGGCTGGTGGTCTACATCGACAAGAAACGAAAACCCTTCCTCTATTTTTGCCATCCCCATCGGCGGTGGAACTCCCCGATTCATCCTCAAAGACATTGGCATCTGGAATGTGCATTGTGCTCACTTGCCCTCGACGATTTGCCCATACAGCGTGGCCAAGGGAGACATTTCGGAAACGTTCCACTTCGACGTGCGGAGCGGCAAGGTTGCAGTCCCCCCGCAGATTGAATCGGCGTTCAATTGGAGTTTGTCTCCCGATGGCTCAGAACGAGCGATCATCCTTTATGGTTCGAGTCAGGACAAGATCCAACTCCGTTCTATCTCGACGGGCCAAACGTGCGATCTGGTTGTCAAAGGATGGAATGGTTTGATTGGCGTTAATTGTACCGACGATGGGAAGCGGCTCCTGGTGTCCTGGCACAACTTTCAGCGGAACATCGCCTTGTTGAATGTCTCACTTGATGGCAAAGCTGCTGTCCTGCTCAAGTCCAGTAATCCTGAAGTCTGGCATGCGATCCCGTCACCGAACGGGCGCATGTTGGCGATCGCTGAAGCCGGCGCGCCTAAAAACGTTTGGCAGATCGAGAATTTCTGATGAGCGAACCCGAAACGAGAAGCTGATCGGCGCCGCTGGGGCAATCCACTTGAGTGAATAGTCGGCTTGTCGGACAAGTGACCTCTGTCGCGAAAAAGCGCTGATGTCGAATCTTGCCGCAGCGTGTTTCGCGCTCGTATCTGTGAGCACCGTTTCTGACATCTCTTAATCGCCAGTTTTTCAGTAGGCCTCTGTTACTGGCCCGCCAGTTTTCATCAGGCTGTTCAAAAGCCCGGAGTATCGCTTGCGTGATTGATCGTTCCTGACGGCCATCCCCAGAGCCTTCTTCTGACCGACTACGACGAGAAGCTTCCTGGCGCGCGTGATGCCCGTATAGATCAGGTTTCGTTCGAGCAACATGAAATGTTGCATGGCCACCGGGATCACCACAGCAGGGAACTCGGAGCCCTGAGACTTGTGAATGGTGATCGCGTAGGCCAGCGAGACCTCGTCCAGCTCACAATAATCGTAAGTCACCAACCGGTCATCGTAGCGGACGAAGACCTCGTGCTCAACGGGATCGATCTTCTCAATGGTGCCGATGTCGCCGTTGAAGACTTCCTTCTTATAGTTGTTCTCCGTCTGAATAACTTTGTCGCGGACCTGGAATCGCCATCCAAACCGTTCCGCGACGGGCTCAGCTTGGCGGGGAGGGTTCAGGGCTTGCTGGAGTACCGTATTCAATTCGCGCACTCCGATCGATCCGCGGTTCATCGGGCACAAAACCTGAATGTCCCTGATAGGGTCGAGTCCGTGCACCTTCGGAATTCTGTCCTGAACCAGCTTCACCAGGGTGGCGGCGATGTCTTCCGGAGTGTCGCGCTCCACGAAATGAGAGTCTGAACCAGGTTCCGGGGGGGTACGAAATTCAGGCATTCTCCCCAGTCGAATCAGATGGGCGCCGGTAATGATCTTGCTCGCCGCAGCCTGGCGGAAGACTTCGGTCAAACGAACGACGGGCACCAGGCCGCTTTCTATCAGATCCCGCAAGGCATTTCCCGGACCAACCGAGGGAAGCTGATCAACATCGCCAACCAGGACCAGCGCTGCATTCTTCGCAAGTGCACGTAGCAGTGCGTGCATCAGGAGGACGTCCACCATTGAGGTTTCGTCAACTATCAGCAGATCGCAGTCCAGCGGATTGTCTTCGTTACGTGAGAACCTTCCCGTGGCCGGATCAACCTCGAGAAGCCGATGAATGGTCTTGGCTTCCAGTCCGGTGGTTTCCGTGAGGCGATTTGCCGCCCTGCCGGTTGGAGCGCACAGAAGACATTTCACCTTCTTGGCTCGCAGGATCAGGAGGATCGAATTCACCAGCGTGGTCTTGCCCACGCCAGGACCGCCCGTGATGATGGCGGCCTGGCTGGTCAGAACGGTCTTCAGCGCTGTGCGCTGGCTTGGCGCCAGAGCCTTGCCGGCGCGGGCCTCGCACCATGCAAGGGCCTTTTCAAAGTCGATCACTGGATGGGCCGAAGGTGAAGCCGCTAGCCGCCTGATCCTGGCCGCAATGCCTTCCTCAGCTTTTCTTAAATGAGGAAGAAAGACCAGCGGCTTACTGTCAATTTCTTCGAGAAAAAGGAAGCCGCTCGTCAACATCTGCGAAAGTGCCCGCTCAATAATGTCCCCCGGAACTTCCAGCAGCTTCCCGGCTGCAACCTTGAGTTTCTCGAGCGGCAGCGCGCAATGCCCCTCTGTGGTCGCCCCCAGGAGGACGTGATCAAGTCCGGCACGCGCCCGGTTCTGCGAGTCTTTAGGTATCCCAACACTTTGAGCGATCTGATCGGCCGTGGCAAATCCGATGCCATGGATCTCCTTCGCTAGGGTGTACGGGTTCTCCTGCACGGTCTGGATCGCCAGATTCCCGTAGGTCTTGAAAATGCGGACCGCTTTTCCGGTACTGACTCCGTGGCTATGCAGGAAAAGCATGATCTCGCGGATCTGCATTCCCTCCTGCCAGGCATTGGCGATCCGCTCCCGGCGCTTTGGCCCAATGCCATCTACGCGCTCCAGATCGGCCGGGTGGTCGCCTATCACCTTCAATACGTCGGCACCAAATTGGCCGACAAGTTTCTTTGCCAACACGGGTCCCACTCCCTTGACAAAGCCTCCGCCAAGGTACCGCTCAACACCCTCACTGGTAGTCGGCGGCGTCGCTTTCATTGTCTGGGCCTTGAATTGAAGTCCGTGCTCTTTGTCTCTGACCCACCAGCCTCTACAGGTCAACCACTCTCCAGCGCTGATAGTCGGCACCGAGCCAAGGACGGTCACCTGTTCTCGATGCCCGCGAACCTTCACCCGGAGCACGGCGAAGCCGCTCTCCTCATTGAAGAATGTGACGCGCTCGACGAGCCCAGCAATCTCTTCGGGAGAGGTATTGAGTCCTGTAGGCGAAGTGCTCATCCTTATTGGAGTTTATCGGCTCCTCGACCGCTGGGCTCGGAGGGTTTCAGGCGTGGATGCGTCAACGGGCCACGAGTTGTGCATGGACCTTCAGTCCACCCATATCCGAGAATCCCCTTAAGGAATTCCGCAGCAACGTTTGTATTTCTTGCCGCTCCCACGTCGCCTGGCACATTCGTAGTGTGTGGCGAATTTTACCATGCGGCGTTACTGGTTGAACAACATTAAGGCATTGTTGAGAACCAGAACGCATCGGAAAGCCCCGTTTGGGGGCGCCTTCCTATATTAGAAGTGAAAGTGGTAGCGCACCTCGCCGTGGGTCTCGCGTGGATCGTTGTAGTGGTGGCCACAGAAGGCGAGGCTATTATCCAGCGGCACCCGGGTACCGAGGCTCGAGGCGGCCTCAATTCTCCATGCTGCCATGCTGACGTTATCAAGGCCACGACTCAGGCGATCCTCCTCATGGGAAGACCATGACGCAGCTTTTGGAAGTAGCAGATCTCAACAAGCGTGGGCCACAGTTCGAGTGTTGATTTGATTACCCCGATTGCATCTTCAACGATGCGGACCACGTTGTGCTGAAAGAAGTCCGGCTCGAAACCGTAGAATGCCCTCTCCAGGTTCGTGGCGAACATACGAAGCGAATCAATCCGGTCCTGGCCCCTGGCGCTCTCGGCAGCAAGCAATGCGCGCTGATGAAGACCAGTGATCTTCGCTAGGATTCCTTCCAGATCCTGAGCGGTAACCTCGCCGGAGTAATCAAACGAAATCCCCAATTCATCGCACGACGTCATGGATGAGTGGATATTCCTCTTCAGCAGGTTCGCAATCTCCTCATTGAGAATCTCAGATGCCGGTGGATTGCGCATGTAGTTGCTCTTCGTATGATGTTGTGCCGCGTCAACATGAGCGGCGACAAGATTCTTCTGCCGAACCCATAGCCGGTAGATGTAGTCCTCAAAGCGCAGTCGCGTAGGGAAGAATGGCGGCAGCCCGAAAGTGTTGTCGTATCCAGCTACGCCGCAGTCGATTCGCCAGTTGCTGTTGGTGATCACCGGGCGGAAGTTTACGAGAACATAAATATCGTTTAAGCTGTCCGGATTCGTCTGGTTCTCATCCTGCAGAAACATCTCGATAAAATCGATGGCATCGATATCGCTGGTTCCTGAGCGAAAGGTCTGGGCAATTTTGACAATTGCGTCTTCGCGTACAGGGCCTCGCTCCAAAAGGATCGTGTTCTCGGTTGCAAAGCCCTTGCTGGAATTTGTCGCAAGATCGGCGGCCGTGTCGATCAACGTCTCGCCACACTCGTAGTTTTCAGGAACCTCCGACGCCGGTTTGCCCAGCACATCGAGAAATGCCGACATGATGTCGAAAGATTTCCGGACAAATCCATTCTGGCCGACCTTGTGTAACCGTCCACGACTGATCTCGTTATCCTCAAGCGATTCGGGGCTGTCCTCCATCAAAGAATAGGGACGCATGTCATCGTCGGAACTCACCATGTGGCCACCAAGCGAATACATCAGAGAGAAGTTTCGATTCCCGCCGTAGCTTGGCCTGAAGATGTTCTTGACCAGAGACTCCAATCGCTTGTTTCGCAACCGCGAGTTTACATATTCGATGAACCGTTCCTTCTCGCGCGGTCCCACGTAATAGAGAAAGGATCGAGTCCTGGTCTGCTCAAACTGCGGCAGGTATTTCTCAGCGTTCGCTGGCGTCGAATCGTCGAAGACAATCATCTGGAGTGAATGACCATTTCTCCAGAAGTGTTCATCATATTCATGGACTGTTGTTCCGACATCACGCAAGCGATGCGTCGGAATAACGAAATACGGCCCCGGCTCTGACATTTAAGTCCCTTCTCCGTTCAAGTGTCTCCTCTTTGGAGGGTGCCACCGCTACCCTTTGAAATGTGACCTTGACACGAGCCATACTTCAGCCGTTCTCGGCAATTGCAGAACAGGATACGTACCTTCATCTGATCGAGGCACACAAATACCTCGTTTACCTCGAAAACCACTACAAACAGGGTGAAGGGTACGCGCGCCGAATCAAGGTCGATGGCGCGAAGAAGAAGATTGCAGCATAACAAACTAATAATTACAACAACAACATGGCATGGAAAGACGTAGAAAAGGGCAGTGCGTGGAACTTTGAAGAGAAGAATGAGTTTGAGGGTACGTATCTTGGTTTCGAAGAGAACGTTGGAGCCAACAATTCAATGCTCTACAACTTCAAATCAGTGGAGGATGGTCAGCCGGTCGCAGTATGGGGAAGCACGGTGCTTGACCAGAAGATGAAATACATCGAGCCGGGTCTTCGCGTGAAGATCGCATATCTCGGGAAAAAGAAGTCGCCAAAGGGGAACACATACAAAGATTTCGCGGTCGGCACGTGGTACGACGAGGAAGCAGCATAGCCCATGCCGTACGCGCACCAGCACAAGTAAAGCCGGACAATCCGGCGGAGAACAAGTTCTTTTTTCTGTGCCAGACGCCCGGATGCGGCGCGGTCATCAACCCCGCGTTCCCGGTCGCCGATAAGAACCCCTCGCCCAAGTGGTGCAAGGATTGCCAGGTGAAGGAGATGCGGGATGCGATAAAAGCAGAGTGGGACGTGCGCCAGCAATGAATAGAATGCCGCCCGCGCTCCGGAAAGAGCTCTCGGACGATCCGTACTATCGTACATGCGCGCGCAAAGGCGATGACTGTCAGGGCCGGATCACATGGGAACACGCGCTCACGTATGCCGGGCGGCAGATTCAGGAGCGTTTTGCAATCATCCCGCTTTGTGCGTTCCATCATTCGGTAGATCAGTTTCAGGATGGGCGTGGCATCAATAAGCGCATCAACGTCGAGATCGCCTTGAGTCGCGCCACAGCAGCGGACAAGGCGAAATATCCGTTGCTGCCCTGGGGAAAGATAGGGAGCTAAAACAGCAGTTCTTTATACATTTCCATTTGCTACTTTGTGAGTTACGATTTTGTCTATGCCAGATCATATCGAGTCTCAGACTGACTCGACGTTAAGCAAAGTATTCGCATGGATCGCCGCGATCATCGGATTCGGCTTCATGGCAATTGTTCTGTGGGAGGTAGTGGTGGTCGCCGACAGGGGTTTCTTCGATCGGTTGGTTCTGGAGCATGTTGTCACCACTATTGGATTGCCGTGTGTCGCGATAGCTTCCCTCATTCTCGTCTTGATTTTGCGGACTGTGTCAGGAAATATTGAGTTAAAGATCCTTGGTGTGGAATTCAAAGGCGCCTCGGGGCCAATCCTCATGTGGATCTTATGTTTTCTTGCGTTGACACTGGCAATATCCAAAACCTGGGACCTGACCTTCAAGAGCAAGCAGACTGACGCAGTCGAACAAAGATAGAACATTTCATCTCTAGAAATCTATGAAACAGTATTACTACAATCCGGTCGGGGGCGATCTCATCATTCTCGATACTGATAAGAATGACATTCAGATCGTGGAGCGGATCGAGAGAGTGAAAGTATGGGTTGCCGGTGAAGTGCGCCTCGGTGACTTCGATGGTCCGAACGGCGGTGGCACGCCGGAGGATGCGCAGGACGGTCCCAAAAAGAAGTATACGAACCATAACGTAGCGCGGATCAAAAAAGAGAAAGCCGCGCGCATATGCAAGAAGTGCGGCCAGCCTGGTCATCGCGCCGACAGTAAAGACTTCCATCCAGCAGCGTAAACGCATCATCAGGGGACACCGCAGGAATAAGCATGAGGCAATACGAGGTAGGTTTTTGTGCCTTCATTCACCCCTCCCCGCAATGTCAGTCCTGCCGCTCGTCGGTAGAGTAGCCGAGCCGCTCGATCTCTCGCTCCTCTTCAGTCTCCTTTTCGAGATCCATGCCGGTGGAATCGGTGAAGCTGATCGTCCCTAGAGAATCGTTCATAATCTCTTCGGAATCTTCATCGTAGAACAAGGCGTCGGGCTGGGCTGCATTCGGTTCCAGGATCATGTGAGTCTCCTTTCCGGAAGTTGGATGCGGCGGGGGCTTGCCCCGTTGGAATTGCAGAGAATTATAGCGGAGGCGGTGATCAGCCTTCATGGCGTCCCTCCCCGTCGCGGCAAAAGTTGATTATCAGGCGCACGGTATGCCAAGTGAGGCCGCCGGCGAGCGCGATAAAGACCACGGTCTCGCAGAGGCCGAATGCGTACAGGCGGATCTGAAAAAGGATTTCGAGAAAGCGTGGTTGCCCCATTTGATCCTCCGTTTACCAGGTCGTTCACGCAAAGTGCGTAACTTCCTCGGTAAAAATCAAATGGGATGGATTTAGCTATACACCATTTCGCCTGAATCGTCCAAGTCGCTAAAGCCGTGCGATCTCCTGTAAACGTCTTATAGGACGTTATGGGTTCAAAAGACCCTTGCAAGTATTCCTGAAATCAGATACTTACCGCGTTTACCTCTCAATCGCTTTCAAAGCAGCTTAGCGAAAAATATTTTAAGACACGACGAAAATGAGCGTTCAAGACACCTCTCTCAAAGCATTCTTTGAGATTCAGAAGAAGCTCGGGTACGTCCAGCGACAGGTAATGATTGCGATCCAGCAGCATCCCGGCCGCACGAATAACGAGCTCGCAGACATCCTCGATAAACCCATAAATCGAATCACGCCTCGCGTTCTGGAACTTCGCAAGAAAGGGTATGTGATCGATGCGGGAAAGAAGATCGATCCGGTCACGAGAAAACTCGCGCACTCATGGCGCCTTGTGCCGCAGTTGGCATTCCCTCCGGCACGACCTGAACAGCCGGAGAAGCCAGAAGAGCCTGAGGTCAACACTCAATCAAAATTATTCGGATAGCATGGCCCTCAAGAACTACACATCCAAAAGCAAAAATGCGTTCGACGTGATCCAGAAATGTCTCGCATCGCACGGCGCCCAGAAGCTCATGTTCGATTACAACGGCCAGGGCGAGGTGATTGCTCTATCGTTTGCGATCGAGCTCGATGGGCGCTTGATCGGGTTCAAGCTGCCGGCGCGGATCGATCAGGTTGAGGCGGTACTCAAGCAGGAGCGGCGCTGGCGCAATACCCAGGAACTGAAAGACCAGGCATACCGCACTGCATGGGCCAACATCCGGGATTGGATCACGGCGCAGATGGCTCTTGTCGATACGAGAATGGCGAAGATGCAGGAGATATTCCTGCCGTACATGGCAGGCAAGAACGGGAAGACGCTCTACGAATCGATGGAGGAGAACCGGTTTCTGCTTCCGGGCGATCAAAATTCACGCTAAGCAGCCGTATATTGCTTTTTGAGTTCCTCGTACCTGCCGCTAATTTCGTACCAAGATCGTTCGAGCTCAGTTATAGTTCCGTTGATATAAGCCAGCAATTGTTCTCGTTCATATTGCGCCTGTTCTGCGGGAGAATCGGCGAGGGAAATCCTATTACTAAGATTTTTTGCTAAGGAGGCGGCTTTGGACATCATCGGCCGACGAGTATCAGGAGCCGAAGCGCCCTTAGAGAAAAATGAGGCCAACGAATTCACAAACTCTGCTAGCTTCTGATCTCTCGGTGAGGCGCTGGAGGCAAACTCTTCCGCACGAGCGCGCATCTTAGCGCGTGATTCCGCGAATTTATCTCGCTGTGCCTGAATCACCTTGGCTGCAGCTTTGTGTTCTTTTTTAGTTCCATTCAAACAGTCCCTTGCGGAACGAAATAGCGCGATTAGATCTTTTCCGAGGGGCTCAAAGTCTGCATAAAGCCTGCCAACGTGCTTTTCAAAATCGTCGCTTTTTTTATGTTTTCGGGATTTGGCCCACTTAACTACGCGATCGAACGTTAGGAAGAATGGAACGATCGCTGCCTCGGCAATCTTCGCGGCCTCAATTATCTCCTGCATTGATCTGCACCTCATTGCTTGACTAATTGGTCCCAAATTGTAAGCTGAAGGCATCGAACACGGCAAGAACAAATCTAATATCCACATCCCTGAAAGAATCCGACGTACAACGCAGCATCCTGGATTATCTTGCGCTTCGCGGCATCTTCCACTATCGCAATAATTCCGGCGCGTTCGTCATGCCCGAAACAGCCCACCACGTGCGACGGTTCTTCCGCGCCGGCGCCGTTGGAGCGCCTGACATCGTATGCGTGATCAATGGGCAATTCGTGGGGATCGAGGTGAAGGCGCCGAAGGGGAAGCAGTCGGATCATCAGAAGGAGTTCCAGCGGAAGCTTGAGGCGGCGGGAGGGCGGTACATCCTTGCATACTTCGAAGTGAAGAAGGCGTTCGATGATGCGATAGCGGAGATCGAACAAGCAGCCCAGGCATGAGCGAGATCACCATTGCCGACCTGCAAGTAGAGCTTATGATCAGCAGGGTCGATCTCAAGAAGAGGCTGAGGAAGACGGGATACAGCTACCGGCGCGCGAAGGGTGACTTCATTCGCCCGGACGGAAACGGCCGGTTCCACATCAAGTTCACCCGTCAAGGCCGCTTATTTGGGGTGGACCCCTCGGCTGAGACAACCGAATAAGACACTGTTTGCCGTTCGCTGCAAATTGCCCGACCGGCAGGACCACTGTACAGCATTCTGACCGCAGCCGATGAAGCGGAAGCGGGCTCCGGTGGAGACCGACCCGCCGAGGAATAATCGGCTGCGACTCATCCGAGCCGATGAGAGCCGGGAGTGGGCGCCAAGCCTGCTCCCGGTTTGTTCTTTTCCCATCGGACGGAAAGATCGCTGATGCCTGAGAAAACTCATGCGAGCAGTTGCGGCGCAGCCGCCTCCATGTTCTTCGTCGTCAGTTGCGCTTCGAATTTGGTCGGAGGCAGGTAGCCCAGCGCCGAGTGCAAGCGTTTTTGGTTGTAGACCTTGTCCAGGAACGCGCCGATCTGGGCGCGGGCCTCGGTCAAGTCCCGGTATTCGTTGCGATAAACTTCCTCGTACTTGAGCGTCTTCATGAACGACTCGCACTGAGCGTTGTCGTACGGATTGCCGCGGCGGCTCATACTGATCTGGACGCCGTGGGCTTTGAGCAGATCGGTGTAGTCCCCCGAGGCGTACTGCACGCCGCGATCGGAGTGATGCACCAGGCCGGCAGCGGGCTTACGTGTTCTGAGCGCCATCTGCAAGGCTTCGATGGTCAGCGTCGCCTCCAGCGTGCGGTCCAGCGCCCAGCCCACGACTTTGCGCGAGAACGCATCCAAGACCACCGCCAGAAACACGAACTCCGTTTCCAGCCGAACGTAGGTGATGTCGGAACGCCATAGCTGATCGATGCCCGTCAGCACCATTTCCCGCGCCAGGTTCGGATACACCGGCAAAGCATGATTGGAGTCGGTGGTCACCATGAACCGGCGTTTGCGTAGGCACAACAGGTTGTCCTCGCGCATCAGCCGCTGCACCTTCTTGCGGTTAACCAGCCAGCCGCGCTCGTGCAACTCCCGCGTGACGCGGCGGCTGCCGTAATAGCTGAACTCCAGAGCGATGCGCTGGATCTCGTCGCGCAGTTCCATGTCCGGGTCGGCTGACGGGGCTTGGGCCTTCCAGCGATAGAAGCCCGCACGGCTGACCGCGGCCAGTCGGCAGAGCTCACTGGTCGTAATGGGGATGGCCAGGCTCATTTGCTTTTCGAGGTACGGGTAGACGAGTTGCGGGTAGTCAATGCCTGCAGCCTCCGCTGCTCCTCGACATGCTGCAAGCATCCCCGCAAAAAATCGATCTCCACTACCTGCTGGCCCACCTTTCGTTCCAGCGCAGCGATACGATTTTCATCGGCGCGATTCCGGCCCGGTCCGGTAAACGCCTTGGCGCCAAACTCGCGCAACTCGCGCCGCCAGCGGTGCAAAACGTTCGGGTTTACCTCGCAGGCACGGGACACTTCGGCCACCGATGCCCCCAACTCCAGCCGCCGAACTGCGGCTTCCTTAAACTCCCGCGTGAACTTCCGTCGATTCAGACCCATGACACAATTCTCCATTCGCTGGGAAATGTGTCTTATTCGCCTGTCTCAATTTCGGGGTCCACTCCAATTCATGCATTACGATCTCTTCAGCGCGTTCAACGGTGAACACATTTCGAGCATCCCCATGAAGCTTCATTTGCAGGCAGAGGCTTATCGGATAAAGCGAGAATTAATACTTCATGGCCCGTCCCACTAGACGAGAACAAACGAATAGGAAGATCGCCGCGGCGGTAACCAAGCTCGACGACATCACTGTCAAGAAGCTTGAGGAGGCGTTCGCGATGGATTGTACGGTCGGCGAAGCGTGCCTTTTCGCCGGCATCTCACGCACCACGTATTACGCGTGGATCAAGGCGAATCCCGAACTTGCGAACAGATTTGAGGAGTTGCGAGACACTCCCGTTCTTAAAGCGCGGCAGACGATAGTGAAAGACCTCGATAAGCCGGAGAGTGCTCACTGGTACATCTCTCGAAAACGGCGGAATGAGTTTGCAACCAGAGAAGAGCACACCGGCGCAGATGGTCAGCCGCTGATGGATCTCACGGCGGCGGTCAAGGAAATCATCAAGAGGCAATGATCCTCATCGCTCCATGAGTTCTTCGGTCACGCTCTTTTCCTCTTCTCCGCCAATCAGAATGCCAGCAACGCTGATAATCCAGCCGATTGCATAGAGTACATAGAATATCTTTGTCCAGAAATGATATTTCTTTTCGGTATCCTCTTCCTGGGCTTCGGCGTCGTCAACGATCGCCTTATTCGTAGCTTCAATTTTGTCATCCAGCGATTCAATGTTTGAGGCGACCCCGAACAATTCTGCAATGGCAGTATTTAAGCTTTGAAGCTTTCCGTTGTCGGTCCGTGTAATTCCAATCGAGTCACCCTTGTGGGCGACATTATTCAATGAGTCAGATAGCCCTCGATTAGAGCG
>Ga0207095_10088_pt2 | contig 23808 bp, 29 predicted proteins | sample Alteio_BWMinHeat_88_FD_153529 | JGI IMG/M metagenome (GOLD analysis project Ga0207095, IMG submission 153529) | Enriched cells from forest soil in Barre Woods Harvard Forest LTER site, Petersham, Massachusetts, United States -... | ecosystem: Environmental > Terrestrial > Soil > Temperate forest >... | reverse complement strand
TCGTCTTGTCGACTTCGTAGTTGACGGTCGTGTCTTTATGCGTGTTGCCCGTCGGCGCTGCTGCTGTGCCTGTACCACCCGGCGTAGCAGGGGTTGTCAGCGGCGCAGTTGATGGTACCGGCGGTTGATTGCTCAACGCGCCAGGTACACCGGATGCGGTAGTGCTGGTGCCGCTTTGCGTCTCGCTGGACTGCTGGCTGCGGATTGATGACGTGGTTGGCGTTTGGTTGGGTTTGTAAATTTCAGCCGCTTGTTCACTGGTTGAAAAGTCGATATCGACAGTCGCTTCGGCGCGGACGTTGTTTAAACCGACGATCGGCGTGATGATCGATTCAATCCGGTGCACGATATTCTGCTGCATGTCCTGTACGTATTTGAGCTGCGTCGGGTCGAGCGTATTGTTGCCGGCATGCTTGCTGGTCTCGGACAGAAGGTTCCCGGTTTGATCCACTACCGTTACATTACCGGGCGGCAGGTCGGGGACACTACTGGCAACAAGGTGGACGATCGCACTGACTTGGCCCTGGTCGAGCGTCCGGCCAGCACGAAGGTTGAGTAAAACGGAGGCTGTAGGTTTTTGCTGCTCGCGTACAAAAACGGATGCTTTGGGTAAGGCAAGATGGACGCGGGCACCGTCAACCGCACCGATGGACTGTATGGATTGGGCGAGTTCGCCTTCCAGTGCGCGCTGAAAATTCACTTGTTCGAGAAACTGTGAAACCCCAAGTTTCTGGTTTTCCATCAACTCAAAACCGACATTGCCGCCTTTAGGCAAACCTTGTGCCGCGAGCTTCAAACGTGCGTCATATACCTGGTCGGCCGGAACCAGAATTGCACCGCCGCCGTCAGCAAATTTGTAGGGGATGTTCAACTGCTGCAAAGACGCAACGATAGAGCCGCCATCACGGTCGGAAAAATTCGCAAACAGGACGCGATAGTCGGGGCGCTGACTCCACATCCACACCACGACCATGACCGCTATGATGGCCAGATCATGCTAGGCGCAAAAGGAGATGACGCCTTTGTCTAATACCATCCCGAAGGAACAGCAGTCTGCTTATGAACGCTGGGAACTCTCGTCGCTCGGGGACCAGCGTACTAACAACAATGTACTGAGTGTCCGTGCAGCGGCCGATTCAACAGTCAGCAAGCTTGCAAAAGAGCAGGTTGAAAGCCTGCGTGGAGAAGCCGAACGCATCGGATACGAAGCGGGTCACGCTGCAGGCGTTGCCGCCGGCCTTGAAGCGGGCCGCGCCGAAGCAGAGAGAGAATTGGTCTTGTTGCAGCAACTCGCGCAATCGTTCAGCGGCGAAGTCTCGGTAGCTCACGAAATGCTCGCGCAGGAAATGCTGCAACTTGCACTCGACCTCGCTAAAGCAATGCTGAAAACCGCATTGTCGGTGCGCCCTGAACTGGTGCTGCCCATCGTAGGTGAAGCGATGCGCTATCTCCCCAGCTTGCAACAACCCGCATTGCTCTACCTGAATCCACAGGATGCAGCGCTGGTCCGCAGCCACTTCGGTGATGAACTGTCGCAGGCCGGCTGGCGTGTGGTCGAGGATACGCAAACGGCGCGCGGCGGCTGCCGCATTGATACCGCCAGCAACCAGATCGACGCAAGCATTGCGACCCGCTGGCAGCGCATTGCCGAAGCTCTGGGCACCCAATCGGAGTGGCTTGAACCATGACAGAGGATTCCTCCCCTACACCACATACGGATCGATGGAAAGCGTATATGCGCGATGTCAGCGCATTGTCTGCCATTGCCGAACCGATGCTGGTGTCGGGACGCGTTACCCGCGTTACCGGGCTGGTGATGGAAGCAATTGGATTGAAACTTGCTGTTGGAAGTGCGTGTACTGTCCCGCTTCCTAACGGCTCACGCATCGAAGCAGAGGTAGTTGGCTTCGACAATGACCGGCTCTTCCTGATGCCGCAAAGCGACGTTGAGGGTGTTGTGCCAGGCACTAGGGTATTCCCGGTCGAAGTCGCGCAAAGCCTGCCACGGGTCGGGTCTGTCGACCATCCACGGCGACGCCCAAGCGATCGCGGCCGTCACCTGCCGGTCGGCATAGAACTGCTGGGGCGCGTACTGGATGGTAACGGCCGGCCGCTGGACAATCTCGGTCCGCTGCAAACCATGCACTCTGCTCCGCTGAATGTCCGTGCAGCGAACCCTCTGTCGCGTGCTCCGATTACTACCCCTCTCGACGTCGGTGTCCGTGCGATCAATGCCATGTTGACCGTCGGTCGTGGTCAACGGATGGGATTGTTCGCAGGTTCCGGCGTCGGTAAAAGCGTTTTGCTAGGCATGATGGCGCGCTATACCAGCGCCGACGTGATCGTCGTCGGGCTGATCGGCGAACGGGGCCGTGAGGTCAAGGAATTCATCGAACAGATACTCGGTGCAGAAGGCCTGGCACGCTCGGTTGTCGTTGCGGCACCCGCCGACACGCCACCGCTGATGCGCCTGCAAGGTGCCGCATATGCGACCGCGATTGCAGAACATTTCCGCGATGAAGGCAAGAACGTTTTGCTGATCATGGATTCGTTGACCCGATTTGCAATGGCACAGCGCGAAATCGCACTCGCGATTGGCGAGCCTCCAGCCACCAAAGGTTACCCGCCTTCGGTATTCGCCAAGCTCCCTGCCCTCGTTGAACGTGCGGGCAACGGTAAACCAGGTGGCGGATCGATTACTGCGTTCTATACTGTATTGACCGAGGGTGACGATCAGCAGGATCCGATCGCTGACGCAGCCCGTGCAATCCTGGATGGCCATATCGTACTTGAGCGGAAGTTGGCGGATGCCGGACATTACCCCGCCATTGATGTTGAAAAATCAATCAGCCGCGCAATGCACAATATCACTAGCCCGGATCATCAAAGACTGACGCGCAAGCTCAAGCAACTTTACTCGCGATATGAGCGCAGCCGCGATTTGATCAGCGTCGGCGCGTACAGCGCCGGTAGCGATCCGGTACTGGATGAGGCAATCGCGAAACAAGGAAGAATAGAATCATTTTTGCAACAGGACATAGCGGAACGCGCAGGCATTTCGGAGAGCTTGGGGCAACTTGCCTCGCTTTTCCAGTGATTGAAAAACTGTGGGAAAAATATAATTAAACAATATGGCGACCTCTTCCGCACTAGACACTCTGATCGATCTGGCAACCACTCAAACCGAGGAGGCCGCGAAAAATCTCGGCCGTGCAATTCGCGCCTGTGACGATACCGAGCAGAAGCTCGCATTGTTGATGCAGTACCGGGAAGATTATGCAAGCCGCTTCCAGGCCAATCTGACAACCGGATTGAGCGCTGCGCAATACCGTAATTTTCAGCTGTTCATGATCAAGCTCGACGCCGCAATCGATGGGCAACAGAAAATCGTCATTGAAGCAAAAAAAACACGTAGGCCAGGAGCGCACTGCGTGGCAATCCAGTGAACGCACGCGCATGTCTTACGACACGCTGGCAACGCGTGCGCGCAAGGAAGAATTAAGCAAAGAAAATAAACGCGATCAAAAACAAACCGATGAACTCGCAGCGCGCCTAGCGCTTTGCAAGCGTTAAAACCACTCTGAACGGTGCCTATTATGGATAACCCCGCAATCATTACATCGGCACTTGCAGCGCCAACCATGGCGCCGCCTGTGAAGCAAACCGAATCGCAACCGGAAACTTCCTTTAACCAGGTGCTTCAACGCGAGATCACCGACCGTGGAAATACCGACAATCAGGACGTCGCCAAACCTCAGGAAACTAGTAATACCGCCACCGCACAGCCCACGTCCGACAAACCTGTACAAAAGGCTGATGCCAAGGAAAAAAACCAGTGATAAGGAAGATGATCAGAAAACAGATACGAAAGACGTGGCTGCAACAACGCCTGCCGACATGCTCGCACTTTTCGCCAACGTGGGGCAAATAGCGATTGCGCCTGTTCCGCCTGACGCTGCAGCGACGGCCGTCGATCTCAAAGATGCCAAGCCGGTTGCCAATCTCAAGCTGGCAGGTATTGATGCAACGCCAACCGACGTCACAAAAAAAAGCCGACAAGGCGACTGTCAAAGTTGACGGCACTGCGCAGCCATTCGACGCCAAGCTGGCCGTTGCATCAGATAAGCCGGCAGCACAAAACGGACCCAAGGATTTCACCGACAACGCTCCAACCGACAGCAAGAAGCCGAAAGATGTTGCAACACCCGATGCACGATTGGCGCCCACCGCGGACACCGCGACCGAAGCGAAGCCCGAACCCGTACCTGATCGTCCTGTCGCCATCCCGTCGAGCGCAACCCGGGGCGATGCAAGCGCAGCGATAGCCACTGCGGATACCAAACCCCTGGCCGCAATATTGGATACGCAACCTGTCCCTACTGCTATGCCAGTAGCATCAAGCCAGCAGGTCGCTGCAATGAACGGAATCCAGGCAATGGCCACGCAGGCAGCCAATCAGCTGACGCCTCGTGTAGGCGCTCCTGGGTGGGACCAGGCGCTCTCGCAAAAAGTCGTCTGGATGGTCGCCGGCGACCAACAAAATGCATCCATAACATTGAACCCACCCGATCTCGGTCCGCTGCAAGTCGTATTGAATGTATCGAATTCGCAAGCAACGGTCACGTTTTCCGCGGCACAACCCGAAGTGCGGCAAGCGCTGGAAGCAGCAATACCGAAACTGCGCGAGATGATGGGCGACGCAGGTATCCAGCTAGGCCAGGCGACCGTCGGCACGGGCACACCGAATCAAAATAACAATTCGGGCGAGCGCTCGCAATCACCTCGCTTCACGGATCCTGTCGGTACCGTCGGAGAAACTTCGGTTCAGGTTCCCCGTACTCGGACGATATCAAGTGGGCAAGGAATGGTTGATACGTTTGTCTAATGATGCTTTAAGTCGTACGGCGTAGTTTGCCGCCTTACCCACGATGGGCTTCGCACTGAAACTCCTTCCCCCTTCCAGAGGGAAGGTCGGGATGGGAGTGGTGCGTTCGAGGTACGACCTTTCTGTCTCGACCCTACCACCCCATGCCAGGAGTATCGCTTTGCAAGGCGATACCGTAACGCAGGCATGGGGCAATGCCCCATGAAACCCCTGCTTCACCCCTCTCCTTACTGGGGGAGGGAACCGTCCATTGTTAATTTTAAGGCAGCAGGAAAACTCTCATCCAGCATCATTTGAACCACATCCAACTATTTCTCCTATGTAAAAGATGGTTTAATAAGGACTGCGCAATTGCGAAGCACACCATACGTCGCTTGGGGTGCGGGCCGCGGGATTTAGATGCGTGAATATGCGCTGTCTTCCCCTCTCTTTTCAAAGCACCCCAAGCGCCATTTTTTTTTAATAATATCTTCATTCATTGCGTTTACAGCGCAGCAGAGGAAAAAGATGGCGACAGCACCAAAATCAGCGCCCGCGGCCGTACCGGATGCAACCCCGGCGGAAGGCGATGGAGCAGCTCCAAAAAAATCCAAGAGCAAGCTCATAGTCATCATCGGCATACTCGTGGTCGTACTTGGGGCCGGCGGCGGTGCAGGCTGGTACTTCATGCACAAGCACAAGCCTGCATCGACCAAGGCAGCTGGTGGAAAAATTGACGCCGAGGCGGATGGAAAAGACAAGGCCAAGGCAGACGCGAGCGCCAGTGCCGAAGGTGATGCCGACGCCAGCGCCGATGAGGATGCGTCTGCGGAGGCAAAAGCTGACGAAGAAGGAGGCGGAGAAGGCAAGGCGCCCGTCTTCGTCGTCATAGAACCATTCACCGTCAACTTGCAACCCGAATCCGGTACCGACCAGTTTTTGCAGATTGCATTCACGCTACAGGTCAGCGATCCAAAACAGGAGGAACTGATCAAGCTTTACATGCCGCAGGTGCGGAGCCGCATGTTGATGCTGCTCTCCAGCAAAAAATCGTCTGAATTAACATCGACGGACGGCAAGAAAAAACTGTCGGACGAAATCATTGCGCAGGTCAAGCAGTCGTTCGCGCCCAAGGGAGCACCACAAAGCGTCATTAATGTTTTCTTTACCTCTTTTGTGATCCAGTAGCCTCATGGCAGATAATTTTCTCTCTCAAGAAGAAGTTGATGCCCTGCTCAAGGGCGTCAACGGCGGTCAGGACGACGCTCAGGTAACCGACGATGTTGCGGGAATACGTCCGTACAACCTGGCCACACAGGAGAGGATTGTCCGCGGCCGGATGCCGACGCTGGAAATGATCAACGAGCGTTTTGCGCGGCTGCTGAGGATCTCGCTTTTCAATTTCGTGCACCGCAATGCCGAAGTGTCCATCAGCCCGGTGCGTGTTTCCAAATACAGCGAGTTCATCCGCAACCTGGTCGTGCCGACCAACCTGAACCTGATACACATCAAACCATTACGTGGCACCGCACTGATTGTGCTCGATCCAAACCTGGTGTTCCTGATGGTCGATAACCTGTTTGGCGGCGATGGACGCTTCCACTCACGTGTCGAAGGCAGGGATTTCACGCAGACCGAACAACGCATCATCCAGCGTATCCTCAGCATCGTGTTCGAGACCTACGCAAAATCATGGGAACCGATATATCCGGTCAAGTTCGAATACATCCGATCCGAGATGAATACGCAGTTCGCCAATGTGGCCACACCGAACGAGGTTGTCGTGTCCACTACATTCACCATCGAATTGGGCCCGGTCAGCGGCGAGATGCATTTCTGCATTCCCTACGCGATGATCGAGCCGATTCGCGACATTCTCAGCAGCAGTTTGCAGGGCGAAACGCTGGAGATGGACAAACGCTGGGTAAGGTTGATGACGCAACAAATCCAGACTGCGGAAGTCGAGCTGGTCGCCGATCTTGGCATCGCAAAAATCCACCTTTGGCGACATGCTGAACATGCGCGTGGGCGATGTATTGCCATTTGTGCTGCACGAGCGCGTCGAAGCGAAGGTTGATGGCGTGCCGGTCATGGAATGCACTTACGGAAAATTGAACGGGCAATACGCACTGCGTGTCGAGAAACTCATGACACCCAATTCCGATGAATTAAAAGGAGATAAGCATGGCCGATAACGAAAACCAGACAGCAGTCGAGGACGATTGGGGTGCTGCGATGGCGGAACAGGCCAAGGCGGAAGGTGCGCAGACCGCACCGAACGTTTTCAAGGATTTTGCAGGATCTGAAACCCGGCCGGAGACACACAACGATATCGATTTCATTCTCGATATCCCGGTACAACTGACAGTCGAATTGGGTCGCACAAAAATCGCGATCAAGAACCTGCTGCAGCTGGCACAAGGATCGGTTGTCGAACTCGACGGCATGGCCGGCGAACCAATGGACGTGCTGGTCAATGGATGCCTGATCGCCCAAGGCGAAGTCGTTGTCGTCAATGACAAGTTCGGCATTCGCCTCACCGACATCATCACACCGGCCGAACGCATCAGAAAACTGAATAGATGAAACACCGGATACTGCTCGCGTTGACGTTGTTGTGGCTTCCTGTTGCCGTTGAAGCCGCCGCCGGTGCGCCGGTGATACCCAGCCCTACCGCCAATCTCTTTCAAGTATTGTTCGGTCTCATTGCAGTCCTCGGCTTGATGGCGGGCGCTGCATGGCTACTGAAACGGTTTGCAGTGACCAGAACAGGTGCAGGCAATCCGATCAAGATTATAGGCGGCGTCAGCGTAGGCAGCCGTGAACGCGTGCTGGTGGTTGAAGTGGCCGATCAATGGATCGTGGTAGGTGTTGCAGCCGGACGCATCAGTTCGCTCACGACTATGCCGCGCCAGGAAAGTGCACCCATGACGGAGGTTACGTCCGATGCGCACAATTTTGCGGTCTGGTTGAAACGAACACTCGACAAGCGCAATAGCAATTGAGGATGCAATGAATCAAAGTCGAGCACAGGGATTGATCCGGAAAACAATGCGGGCAGCTGTACGCTGGATGCCATTGGCACTCGCCGGCCTGCCGTTGATAGCCACTGCGCAACAGGCGGGAATTCAGGCATTTTCCAGCACGCCTATTGCAGGGGGTGGACAAAGCTACACTCTCAGCATGCAGACCATGCTGCTATTGACAGCACTTTCTTTTCTTCCTGCCGCGCTGTTGATGATGACCAGCTTCACCCGCATCATCATCGTACTTTCGCTGCTGCGCCAGGCCTTGGGCACACAGTCCGCACCACCCAATCAGGTACTCATCGGCCTGGCTTTATTTCTCACATTGTTCGTGATGGGACCGGTCTTCGACAAAATTTACGTCGATGCGTATCAGCCGCTACAGGAAAACAAGATCACGATGATGCAGGCGCTCGACAAAGGCGTCGCACCACTCAAGACATTCATGATGAAACAGACGCGGCAGTCCGATCTTGCGCTATACGTCAAAATGGCTAACGCGCCGGCAATGCAGGGGCCGGATGACGTGCCGTTGCGCGTGTTGATTCCTGCCTTTATCACGAGCGAACTTAAAACCGCTTTTCAGATCAGCTTCGCCATATTTATCCCATTTCTGATCATCGACATGGTGGTCGCCAGCGTACTCATGTCGATGGGTATGATGATGGTGTCGCCGTCCATTGTGTCGCTGCCGTTCAAACTCATGCTGTTTGTCCTGGTCGACGGTTGGCAGTTGCTGATCGGCGCGTTGGCGCAGAGTTTTTATTAAATAGTTAGCGGATAGCGCGCGGCAAAGCGCCGCCCTATTCCTGCCAATCAGGAGAATACAATGACCCCGGAAAGCGTAATGACACTCGGTCGGCAGGCAATGGAAATTACGCTCATGGTATCGGCGCCTATGCTGCTGGTAGCACTTGTAATCGGTCTGATTGTGAGTATTTTTCAGGCCGCAACGCAGATCAATGAAACCACGCTGTCGTTCATTCCGAAGCTGGTAGGAATTTTTGTAGCGCTGATTGTGGCCGGGCCATGGATGTTGTCGGTCATGCTGGACTATATGCGTCAGATGTTTGCAGGCATACCGACGATGGTGAGTTAACCGACGTTGTCGGAGGTCTGAAACATTCACCGCGGCGACACGGCGCACACGGCGAAATTCACAAGCTTTATATTTTTCGCCGTGTGCGCCGTGTCGCCGTGGTTCAAAAGTTTTACGTTTTTTCGTAAATCATATAGAAGGCATCGAGCTCGATGATCACGCTGACCAGCGCTGAATTGAATACCTGGATTGCGGCATTTCTTTGGCCGCTGACACGTATCATCGGATTGATCTCTGCCGCACCGCTTTTCGGTAACGTCAGCGTACCGGCCAGCGTGAAGATTGTGCTCGGTGTTTTTATCGCGATGATTATTTCCCCCACTGTCCCTGCCATGCCCGCAATGGATCCCATGTCATTGGCCGGCCTGCTTATCCTGATGCAACAATTACTGATTGGATTGGCCATGGGCTTCGCAATGCGTATTGTATTCTCATGCGCAGAGGTGGCTGGCGAGCTTGCGGGCATGACCATGGGACTCGGTTTTGCAAGCTTCTTCGACCCGCAGTCGCAAGGGCATACCTCCGCCATTAGCCAATTCCTGTCACTGTTGACCTTGATGATTTATCTGGCGACTGATTTGCATCTTGCTCTACTGTCGGCACTGGCTGACAGCTTTCAGACTTTGCCGATTTCTTCCGGCGCGATGGGCATACAGGCGTTTCACGATTTAGGCCTCTTCGGAGGCAAGATTTTCAGCGCCGGTGTCCAGCTGTCGCTTCCCATCATTGCGGCGTTATTGATTACCAATCTCGCACTCGGTATCCTGACGCGCGCCGCGCCACAACTCAATTTGTTCGGGATCGGTTTCCCTATCACGATCGGTGTTGGATTTATCATGATCGCCGTGAGTCTTCCCTATATGGCGACGCCGCTGGATCATATGTTTCAGGAGGGGATGGATACGATCAGGCAAATCGGATCGACAAACGCGGTGCCTATACCGTAGGGTGCCGCTGGACATCTTCAATTTCATAGATCGTCCAGTTTTGCGTAGTCCCAATAAAAAATCCCGGACATGCAATCCGGGATTTATTTATTGCGCGAACGCGAGGCAGGATTAAAGCAAAGAGAATAACGACAAGCTGGTCACTTGCACAAAAGATTTTTGCGCAGCCTGCAGCGTAGTTTGTTCGGCATTCAATGTACTGATTGCCTGTGCATAATCAACGTCCTGAAGGTCGCCTAGCGTAGAAGTAAATTGAAAATCACGTGACGTACCAAGTGTGTCCAGCGCATCAAGTTCATTCATGCGCGAGCCGATCGATGCGCGGATCGTAAGGACATTGTCCAACGCGCGATCGATGCCCGTGTTCGCAGCATTGAGGCCATTGGTCAGGTTCGCCTGACCGGTCGCGCCGGTAGCCGGAGCCTTTAACGTATTGATCAAATTATTGATAATCGTGAACACACTCTGATTCGCGCTTGGTTGAACGGTGAATTTGTCGGTGTCCGCCGGAGCACCGGAAATATCGAACTGCATCCCGGCAACTGCAATTGTTTGACCGGGAGTATATGGATTGGCAGAAGAGAGCGTAGTTGAGCTTGTAGTGTCAACGACGCTATACGTTGTCACGCCGCCTGCGACCGCAAAATCAACTTCATAATTATGTCCGGTCAATGCGACTGGATTCGTCACAGTTCCTGCGCTGATCACTCCCGAGCCGGTGTTCAATGGCAGCACAACGCCGCCCGCCGTGACCGTGCTTTGCGCCGCGGTAATAAATGATCCGTTTCCGTTCTTGATGCTTTGAAAAAGCTGATCGCCGGTATCGCCCGTTGCCATTTGCTGCGATGGTGATACCTGCAACATGCGCTGTCCCTGGTCGCCGTTATAGGTCACGCCTCCGGCACCGGTGACAAATGGCGGACTGGCTAACTGATAACCGGAAAAGATGTAATTACCGGATCCATCCTGGCTGTTTGCCAATCCCATCAATTCGTCCAGTTGCCCGCTCAATGCGGTTGCCATCGAAGTGCGCTCGCTATCTGACACGGTACCATTCCCCGCATTGACGATGAGTGTCTTGACGTCTTGATACATGCCTGTGACATTTTGCAGGACGCTTTCTTCAAGCGAAAGCGAGTCATTGGCGTTCTTGCGATTGGTGGTCAATTGCGTATTGATGGACTGGTCCTGGGTAACCTCCAGTGCACGTGCCGCCGCGATCGGATCGTCAGCGGGCGTCAGGACGCGATGGCCGGTCGAAATCTGCTGTTGAGTCTTCAGCGCCGCGGCTTGCAGGTCACTGATCCGGGCTACGCCGGACTCATAAATCATACTAGTGCTGATGCGCATGATCCGCTACTCCCTATTGGCCTAATGTAAGCAAGGAATCGAATAATGTGCTTGCAGTCTGCATCAGCTTTGCGGCTGCCTGATACGCCTGCTGGTAGCGAATCATATTCGCGGCCTCTTCATCGAGATTGACGCCTGATTCCGACTGTTGCGCATCGACTGCTGCAGTATATTGCTGACCAACTGCAGCACTGGTTACCTGCAACTCGTGGGTTTTATTGCCGATCGTGTTCACCAACTGCGCATAAGCTCCTTGATAGCTGCTGGTACCGTTATCCAGAGTATTTGAATTTTGCAAAGCGCCCAGCAGCAATGCATTACGGTTATCGCCGACACCACTGCTGTTGGCGGATACGGTGAAGGTGTCGTTATCGGAAGGTGTACCCGACAATGTGAAACTCACACCTCCGTAACTGACAGTCGTATCTGCAGGAGGCGTATATGTTACTGGCGTGCCTGCCGGATATGTGGTGGTCGTACCATTGCTGGTTACCGCAACATCCAGGTATGGAGGGAATCCGCTGAGAACATTTCCTGCTGCGTTATAGGTCAGCGTCGACGTTACCGGACCTACCGTATAGGCTGCAGTAACCGCCGGAATGCCGCTGACGTCAACGCCACCGAAATTGACGGTGTCGCCTGCAGCATATGGGACATTCGCCGTACCGGCCGCGTAAGTCGTAGGTACACCACCGCTCGTAACGGTGATAGGCAGTCCCGCCGGAAACCCGCTCAACATGCCGGTCCCGGAATTGAAGTTCAATGTAACAGCAGAAGTCAACGTGGTCGCATTCATAACGCCGGCACTGATCTTGGCCGTCCCCGTGTTGGTCGAGGTTGCATCGGTACGAATTGGTGCGGCAACAGCGATCTTGCTTTTGTCCGTGATGGCCATCGCGAATTTTCCGGCGCCATCGACAGTTGGCCTGACCAGGAACTCGTCACCGTTACTGACAACACCGGATTGAAGATTAAAATCGACGCCGTCGATTGTTTTAGGAAAACTTGCCACGGTCGTCGCCGCGCCATCCGACAAGCGGGTGACGGTATAGCTCGTGGTGGCAGAGTCATACCGTACACGATAATCACTGGTGGTCAATGCGCTGACATCGCTGATGCTCGCGGTCATTACGCCAGTGCCCAAATTTTTTGTGCTGGCGGAAACGACGGGCGATGCGGCAACGAAGAAATCTCCGCCTAACGCGCCCTGCTGATCCTGTCCCAAGCGGTGTTGCGCATTCACTGTCGTAGCCAACCCGATCGCGACCCGCCCCAAAGAATTCTGGGCGACATCTAGGGTATTGGCGCGGAAATCGAACAGCCCACCGATTGCCCCTCCCCCCGACAAACTACTTTCAGCAACCTGGACAACCGTCCCATTCTGGTTGTAGCCGATTTCCATCCTCGTCGGATCCGTCGGCGATACCGTGGTCACCAGATTGGAGGCTTTGTTGCCAACGACTAGCTGCTGTCCATTTCCGATAAAAACGTTGTAGCTCTCGCCCTGCTTGACGATAGAAACCTTCACTTCCTTGCTCAAATCCGCAATCACCTGGTCGCGTTGATCGAGAAGGTCATTAGCGGGCTTATCATCCGTTCCGCCCTGCGCCTTCTCTATCGCATCATTCAGTGTGGCGATCTGTTTCGCGTAGACGTTGATGGTATCGACTTTTGAAATAATCTGGGTATTCACGCCTTGCTGCATGTCTGCCAGTTGCCCTTCCACACTCTGAAAGCGGTTTGTCAGCGACTGGCCTGCAGAAAGCAATGATTGACGTGAAGCCGCATCATTTGGGTTTGCACTGACTGCCTGCACGCCACTGAAAAAATCCTGCAATGCCGGAGACACACCTGCAGTTGGATCTGCAAGAAGGTTGTTGATCTGTGTTATTTGGGAGTAATAACTGTCAAGCTGGCTCTTGTCCGTTTGCGATGCCAACACGTTATTGGTCAGATACTGACTATAGATACGCTGAACCGATACAACGGTGGTGCCTTTGCCGACAAAACCGAATCCGGAATCCTGGGCATTGACTGCACCCTGGAGTACCACTTGCCGGCTGAATCCCGGCGTATTTGCGTTGGCGATATTGTGCCCGGTCGTCTGCAGTCCGACCTGCGCCGCCATCAATCCGCTTTGTGCAACGCCGAGGATATTTGCCATGATATTTTCTTTTTTCTCGCTATGTCTGTATCAACGGCGCGCTATCGTAAAACTTGAGGATCAATTCTGCGATTTATGCCGATTAACCATTTTTCATTGTCACTGCATTGTCAGGCCGACAAGGTCTGATTAATAATTTTGGTCAACTTTGCGGCATATTTCGGATCGGTCGCGTAGCCGGCGCGCTGCAAACCCTGCGCGAATCCGGCTGCATCTTGTGAATTCGCTAATACGTTTTCGTAACGTGGATTTTTACGCAATAAATTTGCGTAGTCTTTAAATCCATCGGCATAGGAATCGTAAACACGGAATTTTTCGATCTTGGTATGCGCAACACCGTCGACGTATTCGGTAGTTGGCCTTTGAACTACTTTGCCCTTCCACGCATCGGTGGCTTTAATCCCGAACAGATTGTGACTCGACGTGCCATCTGCGGCGACGATTTCACGTTTGCCCCAACCGGTTTCAAGTGCAGCCTGACCCAGCATGAATTTTGCAGGGACGCCCGTCGCACGGCTAGCGGCTTCGGCATGGTCGCGCAAACGATTCTGGAACTCCACCACATGCGGTGCGCGTGAACCAGCTGACTTGCCACTCGACGGCGATGTTGCGCGCTGGGGTATCGAAGGCATCGTGGATGCCGATGGATTCGCACCGTCATCCCCCTGCGTTGCAAGGTTGGCTGGCACATTTGACAATTGGCGTATCAACATATCTGCCAGGCCGACTCCGCGTGACGCGATATTCTGGCTGATCTGCTGGTCCAGCATCGAGGTATACATGCGGCTTTGTTCGCTATCGAACGGGCCGCCCTCTTTCGACGATGCTTCGCGCATGCTTTTCATCACCATGTTCATGAACAGTGATTCAAACTGCTTCGCGGTGGCCTTCAAAGCCTCCGGCGAATTCTGGCGGGCAGATTCCTTCAGGTCACCAATACTTTTGGTGTCGATCGCAAGCGAGCTTGAATTGTCAATCGGATTGATCATGGGATCGCCCTAGATAATTTCGAGGTCAGCACGCAAGGATCCTGCAGCTTTCAATGCCTGCAGAATGGCCAGCAAATCCTGCGGCGTGGCGCCTATTGCATTCAGCGACTTGACCACATCGGACAACGAAGGCCCGCCCTTGATCATCAGGACCAGACCCGGATCTTTCTTGATATCGATTTGTGAATTAGACACGGTGACGGTGTCGCCCTTGGAAAGCGGCCCAGGCTGACTGACGGTATTTTCCGTATTGATTACGACGGTGAGATTGCCGTGCGAAACGGCACACGGATCCAGCGTTACCGACTGGTTCATGACGACTGACCCTGTACGCGCGTTGAGAATAACCTTCGCAGCGCCGAGCGCCGGCGTCAAGCTGATGCTTTCCAGCGTACCAAGGAAGCTAACCCGCTCATCGCTGATGAGCGGTGCACGTACTCGAATCACCCGGCCATCCTGGGCAGCGGCGGTGTCCGCACCGAACTTCTGGTTCACTGCTTCGACGACACGGCTGGCGGTACTGAAATCGGTATCGTTCAGTTCAAGAAAAATCGCGTTGCCTTGCCCCAGTACAGACGGTACGGCACGCTCGACAGTTGCACCAGACGAAATACGTCCGACGCTCAAATGATTGACCTGCGCCTTGCTGCCATTGGCGGCTGCACCTGCGCCCCCGACCAGCACATTGCCTTGCGCCATGCCATAGATCTGGCCGTCAGCGCCCTTGAGCGGCGTCATCAACAAGGTACCGCCGCGCAAGCTCTTTGCATTCCCCATGGAGGACACGGTCACGTCCAGCGTTTGTCCAGGCTGCGCGAACGATGGTAGCGACGTCGTGACGACGACCGCGGCAACGTTCTTCAATTGGAGACTTGTCGCTTGCGGCAGATTGACGCCCATTTGCTGCAGCATGCTCACGACACTCTGAACGGTGAATGGTGTTTGCGTAGTTTGATCGCCGCTGCCATCCAGGCCTACGACCAATCCGTATCCGATCAATTGATTCTGCCGCACGCCCTGAATGCTGGCGATGTCCTTGATACGTTCGGCATGAACTGAACCGCCAACCAGAACACATGCGGCACACAGCAGCGTCGAAAGAAGTCGTGCAAATCTGGAAACGGATAGGGTATTCATTGTTAAGCTCCAGCCATTACAGCGGCAAAATACTAAGAAAGAAACGCGCCATCTGCGACATTATTTCCGTCTTGTCGATGTGGGTATTGGTACGATATTCAACGCGTGCGTCAGCAACCAGGGTTGAAGAAACGGTATTGCCCGGTGCAATCATGTCCGGATTCACGGTACCTGAGAAGCGGATGTATTCCGCACCTTTATCCAGTGCAATCTGTTTTTCGCCACTGACAACCAGATAACCGTTTTGTAGTACGTCGATTACAGTAACGCCAATGGTGCCGGTAAATGTATTGCCGGAACTGGCAGCGCCTTTTTCATCAAAGGTGTTCGCGGACTTGGTTCCAAGCGACAATTTTGCGGTAGTCGTGGCCGGCACAGCGAACAGCGAGCTTGCACCGTATGAGCTGTCGCCTGATTTGCTGGTGGAATTTGCGATCGATTTGCTGGCGTCGGTTTTTTCAGTGATCGTGATCGTAAGGATATCGCCGACCAGACGCGCGCGCCTATCCTCGAACATCGGACGATATGCAGCGGACTGGAAAATTGCGCCATTCATAGGCGGAGCAGACGCGATACTTGTACGGGGCTTGAGACGGTCCGGCTTCTGGACAATCGTATCCGGCACCGTCGTACATCCCGACAGTAACAGGAATAACATTGCGTAAGAATATGAAAGAATTGTTTTCATTTTTAGCCATTCGTAAGCGACTTACATTGCAAGACGCTTACTGCAAATTGTCTTGCGATGTTTCGATCCGGCACTAATGCGCTTGATACCGATTTCCCTCTCTGCGGCCCTCTTCCGCGAGCGGGGAGATGGTGAGAAGTGAGCACGATGAAAAAATTTCATTATGCTGATAATTATTCATGCATTACATCTGAGTCAGTCTTTGCAACATCTGATCCGAGGTGGTTATCGCCTTGCTGTTGATTTCGTATGCGCGCTGCGTCTGGATCATGTTCACAAGTTCCTCGACCACATTCACGTTCGATGTTTCAATATTTCCTTGAGATAGCGTGCCCGCGCCGTTCGTCCCCGGCGTATTTGCATTCGGGCTGCCCGAGGCACCCGTTTCCACATACAGGTTCTCGCCTTTGCTTTCCAGGCCTGCCGGATTGATAAAGGTAGTCAATTGAATTGTGCCGATCTGGCTGGGTGTTGCCGAACCCGCGGTCGTCACCGATACGGTGCCGTCGCGACCCACGGTCAAACTCTGCGCATTCGCCGGGATCGTGATTGCGGGTTGCAATGAATAGCCGCTGGAAGTAACCAGTTGCCCCTGGCTGTCAACCTGGAAAGAGCCATCGCGGGTATAGGCCGCGGTACCGTCCGGGAGCACCACCTGAAAGAATCCTGCACCCAATACTGCGACGTCCTTGTCGTTACTCGTGGCCTGCAGATTGCCCTGTGCGAAAATGCGCTCTGTCGCGACCGGCCGCACGCCGGTACCTAGCTGTAAGCCGGTCGGCAATTGCGTCTGTTGCGAGGACTGCGCGCCTGGCTGACGTATCGTTTGATACAGGAGGTCTTCAAACACAGCGCGTGAGCGCTTGAAGCCGGCCGTGCTGACGTTGGCAAGGTTATTGGAGATGACGTCCATTTGTGTCTGTTGTGCATCCAGACCTGTTTTCGAAATCCATAGTGACCTGATCATTTCATTCTCCTTGAACCTGCTCAACGCCGCATGACGGAACCCCGTGCATTTTTACCGGCTATTTCATTCTGCATCCAACACGCTTAACCCAATTGGAGAAGCTCACTGGCTTTACTAGCGTTACTCTCGGCGTTCTTCAGTAAATTCATGTGTGTTTCAAACTGGCGCGAAAGGCTGATCATCGTCACCATGGCATCAACCATATTCACATTGCTGCCCTCCAAAGCACCTCCAACCACTGCCACGTTCGCGTCCACATCGGGCGACTGGCCATCGTTGGTGCGAAATAATCCATCATCGCCACGCACCATCGTTTCTTCCGGAGGGTTGACGAGTTTGATCCGGCCCAGAGGCGTCGCAACACCGGGCTTGGTGCCGGTCGCGATCGCCGACACGGTCCCATCCTTGGCGATGGTAATGCTCACGTCAGGTGGAATGCTGATCGGTCCACCATCCCCCAGGATGTTCAAACCGCTCTGTGTTTGCAGTACGCCGTTCTCACTCAGCTTCAGACTACCCTGACGTGTATATGCTTCGCTCCCGTCAGCGGCTTCGACGGCAATCCATCCTTTGTTCTGCACGGCCACGTCGAGGTCACGACCGGTTTGCTGGATCACGCCCGGTGTAAAATCTGCGCCGACAGTCGAGTCAACCACGTAAGTACGCGTGGGCAAGCCGTCACCCAGAACCGGCACCGCACGAAATGAATCAAGTTGCGCGCGGAATCCCGTGGTATTGACGTTGGCAAGATTGTGCGAAGTCGTAGCCTGTTGTTCCAGGATATGCTTCGCACCAGCCATTGCCGTATAGATCAGTCGATCCATTATTGCTCCAGTTTTATCCTGCACAATGAACTCATGAGTTCATTGTGCTCACTTCTCACCCTCCCGCCTTCGGGAAAGGATCGGGAAGAGGGAAATCCGTACAATTCAATCCTGCCCGCCTATCCGCTCTTCAGCCGCGGTATCGATTACCTCAAGTTCACGAGTGTCTGCAACACCTGGTCTTCTGTTTTAATGGTTTGCGCATTGGCTTGGTAGACGCGTTGCGCGGTGATCATGTTCACCAGCTCAGCAGTGAGGTCGACGTTGGAATCTTCGACTGCCGAAGACTGCAGCACGCCGAGACTGCCCGAGTTTGGTGCACCAACAAGCGCTTGACCCGAGGTCGCAGATTCGGCCCACTGATTGTCGCCTAACGGTGTCAGACCATTCGGATCGGGGAAGCTGGCCAAGACGATCTGAGCAAGCGTGTTTGATTTACCATTGGTGTAGCGACCAGTGATCGTGCCATCCGCGCTGCTGCTGAATCCTGAAAGCCTGCCAGAGGTGTATCCGTCCTGCGTCAGGGTATTCACGCTGAAGCCGGAACCGTATTGTGTGCTGCCTGTGAAATCAACATTAAGTACCAGCGGCGTGGCGGCGCCCGATAAGAGGTCCAGCGAAGCAGAAAACGGCAATGTCGTCGTCGCTGTATCGATTGAACCATCGGTTTTAAAATTCAGCGTGCCCAACTTCGGGGTAGCCAGCAACGCGCCATCATTCGCGGCATAAACATCCCATGTTGCGGGGCCCGTTTTGACGAAAAACGTCTGCATCACGTGCGATACGCCGAACGAATCGTAGACCGACACCGACGATGCATTATTGTATGTGCCGGGATTCATCGTGCCGTCCCAAACTGTGACTGGCTGCGTTGAATCGAGATTCAATGATGCATCTACCTTGGTCGAAGCACCTGGCGGTAAATCCAATGTGTTGATTACGATGTCGGCCGGTGCTCCAGTTGATAATGCCCCATTCGCATTCGCAACGTAACCTGTTAAATGCGCGCCGTTCGCATTAGTGATAAAACCATCCTTGTCCAACTGAAATTGGCCATTGCGACCGTATGTGATAGTCCCACCTTTACTCATCCGGAAAAATCCGCCACCATTAATTGCTATGTCCATCGGGTTATTGGATGCGCTGATATTCCCTTGCGTGAATTGCTGCTGAATCTGGGAAACTTTCGTACCAATCCCGATCTGCCCAGTACCGGCGCCTGTCAAGGAAGCCGCGTAGACGTCCGCGAAGAGGGCTTCCGACGACTTGAAGCCGACCGTGTTTGCGTTGGCAACGTTGTTACCGATGGCTTCAAGACTTTTCGAAGCCGCGTTCAGTCCACTTAATCCTTGTTCGAAACTCATTTTATTCTCCTCGTTCCAAGATAGTTCAAAGAATCTGACGCACGTCGCTGATGCCGACCGATCCTATGCCGGGGACGTTTAAGGTCACGCCCTGCGCATTGGTTGAAACGCTGGCGACACTGCCGTATGCAAGTGGAGTGACGCCTGTGATTGCTTTTCCCGCACGGGTCGCAGCGACTTCGAACGTATATTGACCTTGCGGTGCAGAACCGCCGGCATCGGTCGAACCATCCCATTGCATCGAAAGCGTCCCGATCTCTTTGGAACCAAGGTCCGCCGTATGGATTATGTTCCCCCCACCGTCCCGAATCGTCACTTTGACATCGTCGGCCGCTTCAGTCAGATCAGCTCCCATATACGCGCCGCCACTTCCAAGATTTATACTACTGCCAGGTACCAGTACACCGTGACCGATCATGCTGCTTGCCTGCATGGACTGGCTCGCCTGATAGCTGCCCATCAGGGATTCCAGCGTGCCATTTAATTTATCAATCCCCGATACCGTCGACAATTGCGCCAGTTGACTGGTAACCTGGGCGTTGTCCATCGGATTCAACGGATCCTGGTTTTTCATTTGCGTCACCAGCAGAGTCATGAACCTGTTCTGTGCATCCGCTGCAGTCGATGTCGTTGATGCTGCTCCATTCATTGTAGCCAGCAAGGCCGGCGAAGCAACGTTATTCTGGATGGTGTTGGTAGTCATTTAATTCCCTTTCTTACTGACCGATCGTGAGTGTTTTCAATAACAGCGTCTTCGCCGCGTTCATGGTGTCCACGTTGTTCTGGTACGAACGGGTCGCAGATAGCATGTTGACCATCTCCTCAACCACGTTCACGTTTGGCATTGCCACATAACCCTTGTCATCCGCCAGTGGATGTTTTGGGTCATAGACCAACTTGGGAGGTGATGCATCTTCGACAACCTGGTCTACCTTGACGCCTGCAGCATCGGGACCGGCAACCGGCACCGCACTAAAGACAACTTGTTTGGCGCGATACGGCTGGCCGGTAGAGCTGGTCACGCTATCCGCGTTGGCGATATTGCTGGCGACGGTATTCAGGCGCTGCGACTGCGCGCTCATACCCGATCCGGCGACGTTGAAAATACTGAATAGAGACATGATGATTACTCCTTTATCCCTGTATGGCAGTGAGCAGATTCTTGATCTGTGCGCTGATAAAAGTCAGACCAGCTTCATAACGAACACCATTGTCGGCAAACTGGTTACGCTCGACATCCATGTCGACCGTGTTGCCGTCGACGCTGCCCTGCTGCACCGAGCGGTAAAGCAAAGGAGCATCGCCCGCGCCAATGCTACCGGCAGGGGACAGATGCACTGCTGAAGTTTTGGTTAGACCGGGCGAAGCCTCACTAGCCCGTGCATCCAGTGCACCCTGCAATGCCTTGCCAAAATCAATGTCCCGTGCCTTATAATTCGGCGTATCCGCATTGGCGATGTTTGATGCGATCAATTGCTGACGCTGCGCGCGAAGACTAAGCGCGGTCTCCTGGAAGCGTAGTGTTTCGTCGAGTTTTCCGATCATGACGTTCTCCGAAAATTTCCGGCTAAAGAATCTGCAAACCTGGCCGTTAATGGATTTGTATAGCATTGATCATACGAACAACGCGGGCTGCGCGATCACGCAATAAGAATCTAAAACCCTGCCCTATTCCCCGCTTTAAACCATCACTACGCCAGTAATATTGATCGTGGAAGTTATCCACTATCATTATGAAAACAATCACGAAAAGTCTGTTTGCAATACTGGTGCTGCTGGCGCAGGTAACTGCCCATGCGCAAACGGCCATACCACGCCAGGACAAGGAAGCCATTCGGCAGCTTGTTGAACAATTCCTTATCACCCAGACAACCGGCTTGCCGGGTCAGGTCACGGTCAAAATCGGCGCGATTGATCCGCGCCTTAATTTAGTGGCATGCGCCGCGCCCGAAGCGTCTTTGCCGAGCGGTAGCCGCCCGTGGGGGAAAACCACGGTCGTTATCCGTTGCACCGCGCCAGCCGCCTGGACCTTATATGTTTCAGCCCACGTGCTAATACACGGTGATTACATCACCACGGCCATGCCATTGGCACAGGGCCAGATCGTGGCATCGACAGATATCGTCAAGATGACCGGCGACCTGTCGACGCTGCCGCCGGGCATCCTGACGGATCCGGCGCAGGCAATTGGACGAACCATTGCGAATTCATTGAAAGCCGGCACGCCGCTGCGCCAGGATTCCCTGCGTGCGCAACAGGCGGTGCAACAAGGACAGACCGTCCATGTCGTGTCCGGCGGCGCGGGATACAAGGTGTCGAGCGAGGCGATGGCATTAACGAATGCGTCCGAAGGACAGACGGTACAGGCACGGACAGCAAATGGACAAGTTCTCAGCGGCATTGCCAGGATGGGCGGCGTGCTGGAAATAAATTATTGAGCATCTTGATACGCAGCGCGAATTCAATATTAAAGTTTGTGGCAATATCGCCGATAATCCAATTACGAAGCGATATATCAGCAAACCCGAGAAGGATGATGCCGTGAAAATTAACGACCCGATCAAGAAAGCCACTACTCCAGGCGTTGGTACAGCAACGCAGGGACGCGTTGGCAAAGGAGCGGAGAAGACGGCAGCGACGCCTCCTCCGCAGGATAATGTCCATCTTTCTTCGCAAGGAAAAGTGCAAACGCTGGCTGGCCCAACAGCGAGCGGCGGTGTGTTCGATGCGAACAAGGTTGACGAAATCAAAGCCGCTATTGCCAGCGGAAAATTCCAGGTTGACGCGGAGAAAGTAGCAGACGGGCTGCTCGATACCGTGCACGACCTCATACATTCACGCAAGGGATAGCCATGAACGCTTCTGCTCCTCAAATCAATCCTGCTGACAGCTTGTCCGAAGAACACAAAGCAGCGAGTCATTTGATTGAGCTTCTGAAGCGCGAGCAAACAGAACTGGTCGCCGCCAAGATTGATGGATTGATTGATCTGAGCGAAAAGAAAAGCAGCGCGGTGTCGCAAATGATGCAGCTAGCGAATACCCGCCATCGGAAATTGGCTTCAGCCGGATTCGCATCGAGCGAAAAAGGCATGCAGGACTGGATGAAATCATCAGCCGCAAAACCGGATGTAAAAAAACTCTGGGCAGAGTTGATCGCTTACGCCAGATCGGCCAAAGAACTGAACCGCATCAACGGCATCCTGATCACTAAACACATGATGCGCAACCAGACTGCGCTCAATGTGCTGAACGTGAATGTCCCGGGCGGTAATTTCTACGGCCCGGATGGACAATCAACCGGCAAAACGGTCTCCCGTAATTTGGTTATCGGCTAGCAGCTATGCTATAGAGCAGATGAGCGCAGCCTTATCCGCCATACCGGTTCCTCAGTTTTCCAGCTTCGCACTCAATGAAATATCCGCATTAAGCAGCTTGGATACCGGGCATCCCGACTTTGCCTTGCCCACTGCGGCGTCGAACGCATCCTGGTTCGCACCAGGAATTTTCGCGACCAGATCTAGATGAACTGCCGTAATTGAAAAACCATCGGCCACTTTCTCCAACGTCACTTCGGCAGTCGTACTGAGGTTCTCAGCTACCATACCTGCCTCACCCAGTTGCGCGGACAACGCCATGGTGAAACACCCCGCATGCGCCGCCGCAATCAACTCCTCCGGATTCGTGCCCGGCCCATCTTCAAACCGTGTATTAAAACCGTACTGTGTATCTTTCAGAATACCGCTCTGGGTGGATATTTTGCCTTTTCCATCTTTAAGGCCGCCGGTCCAAACTGCTGATGCGGTGCGTTTCATGTTGGTTTCTCCTGGATAAATAAATGCTGAAGGTAGCTCTCCAAGTTTGCCTAGCGTTTGACGAAGATGCTAGTTGAATCCCGGAAAAACACGGAAGGTTTGAGGGGAATCAAGCTTGCACCCGCCCGATGGAGATCTGCGCCCGGCGTGCAGGGAAGCGTGGGATACGGATTCAATGCAGGGCCGCTCTACCTTGTCCTACCGACCCGCTATCGCACCGGTGAAATCGATGGTCTAATACGGTAATTGACATTTCAGGAACAAAACATGACCGCAAGCACTACCGCCACCGAAGATGATGACTCAATCTGGGTTATATATGAATCGCCACCCGATTTCCCGGATCAGTATGTCGCACGCCGCCTTCATATGAACCATTCGACGAAAGACTACGTCGTTGGCAATACCATGATTGAAGTAAGAAGCAAGCTACCGAAAGGCTTATTCAAAATTGAACGTAGCGATCGCGATGATCCGATGATTCGAGAATCCTGGATTTAAAGACGAAGAAGAAACACTGAGACGCTACTATCAAATGCATCAGCTGGGCAATCATGTGGCGTCGTCCATCCCCTCC
>Ga0207095_10079_pt2 | contig 23877 bp, 8 predicted proteins | sample Alteio_BWMinHeat_88_FD_153529 | JGI IMG/M metagenome (GOLD analysis project Ga0207095, IMG submission 153529) | Enriched cells from forest soil in Barre Woods Harvard Forest LTER site, Petersham, Massachusetts, United States -... | ecosystem: Environmental > Terrestrial > Soil > Temperate forest >... | reverse complement strand
GATGATCGCAACCACCTGGACGCAGCATGAGTTGCCCTTGGAGGTTTCAGCGAAATCCGCGGTTCGCCACGCAATGTTTGTGAAACAGCTCTTTGCATTGCTATGCCCTGTTCTCGTGCTCGTGATGTCCATGCTGGTTATCCGCAAGCAGGTCCTTTTGGCCTCGACCATGATAACGGTTTCCTTTCTTTGCGCTGTTGGGAGAATGCTGGTACTCCAGAGAAGGCAGGCGCGAACCGAAATGGATTTGCAGCGGGCGAAGGATTCGGCGGAAGCCTCCAATCATTCGAAGAGTGAGTTTTTGGCCAATATGAGCCATGAAATTCGCACACCGATGAACGGCATCCTCGGTATGACCGAACTTGTTTTGGACACCGAACTAACCGCGGAACAGCGCGAGAGCCTCAGCCTTGTCAGGTTCTCAGCAGAATCGCTCCTCACCGTGATTAACGATATTCTGGACTTCTCCAAGATCGAGGCCGGCAAACTCGATCTTGAGTCCATCCCCTTTGATCTGCGCGAGAATCTGGGTGAATCCATGAAAGTACTCAGTTTTCGCGCTCATCAAAAAGGTCTCGAACTCATCTATGAGGTCCAACACGATGTGCCAGAGGCTCTTCTCGGCGACCCCGGCAGAATCCGCCAGATCCTCATCAATTTGGTTGGCAACGCCATAAAATTCACAGACCACGGTGAGGTTCTCATCTCCGTGAAGCAAATTGAAGAGACCGGGCAGCGCGTTACATTGTACTTTGCCATTAAGGATACCGGCGTTGGCATCCCCGCCGACAAGCAGCAGAAGATATTCGAAGCCTTTTCACAGGCCGACGGGTCCATGACGCGCAAATATGGAGGCACCGGGTTGGGATTGACCATTTGTGCCAAGCTGGTGGAATTAATGAACGGGCGAATCTGGGTGGAAAGTGAACCGGGAAAAGGCAGTACGTTCCAGTTCACGGCATCTTTGGGCGTTCAGGATCAGCTTTCCGCGCCCTCTGCGCCTCTTCAGCCAGAACAGTTGCGCGAACTCCCTGTGCTGATCGTTGACGATAATTTCACGAACCGCCGCGTCCTTCTTGGGCTGCTGAATCGGTGGGGGATGCACCCCACCGCAGTGGAAGGTGGCCAAGCGGCGCTGCAAGCTCTCGAAACCGCCAAGAGCAGCGGCCATCCCTTTCCGCTGATGCTGTTGGACAGTCAAATGCCGGATATAGACGGATTTACGCTCGTAGAGCAGATTCACAAAAACCCGGGCCTGGTCACCCTGACGATCATGATGCTTACTTCGGCGGGTCACCTGGGCGACGCAGCTCGCTGCCGCGAACTGAGGATTTCGGCGTACCTTGTGAAGCCCATCCGGCAAGCGGAACTTCTGGATGCGATTTGCCGGGTTCTCAACCAAGCTCCCAAGACAGTCGATTCGCCTCTAGTGACGCGCCACTCCTTGCGGGAAGACAAGCACCGCTCACGAGTGCTGCTGGCGGAAGACAACGCTGTAAATCAAACTTTGGCTGTCCGCCTCCTTGAAAAACGCGGATATACCGTGAAAGTTGCCGGTAACGGTCTGGTAGCCGTCGAGGCCTTTGAGAAGGAACAGTTCGACATCGTGCTCATGGACATCCAGATGCCGGAAATGGACGGCTTCCAGGCTACCGAGGCAATTCGAGCCAGGGAAAAATTAACCGGCGGACACGTTCCCATCATTGCCATGACCGCCCATGCGCTGAAGGGTGATGAGGAGCGGTGCATTTCTGCCGGTATGGACGGTTACGTCTCCAAGCCAATCCGCACAAGCGAACTCTATTCCGCGATCGAGAGATTGCTGGCAAACAAGACCGCCTCAGCGGATCACCTGGCCGGCCTCTCCGATCCGATTGCGAGTCGAATCGAATGAAGTCGAGCCAACTACTCGGAATCTGACGGACTTTTCTATTCTGGGATGATTTCAATCGCGCTTATAGAGGGGTAGTTCGTAGCGGGAGTAAAATAGATCTCGATTTTGCCCTGCGGCGTGGGTTCAATATGTTGGAAAGTCTTGACCAATGGCTCGGGGCCGGCTTCCCGGAAAATATCAAATCCTTTCAACAGCATTGATCCGTTGCACGAGACATCAAACACGCGGCTGCCCAGGCCTCCAATGCCGCCATTCTGGACACCAAACCAATGCTCCATAAAATAGAGCTTCAAAGTGTATTTTCCAGCCGGAGCGACGGGCACCACGTAATGAAAGTGGCCAAAACGATGCCATTCGTAAAGACGGCCATCGGCGACTTTGGATAGATCACCCCCAAAACTACTAAGGCGGCCGCCGAAGAAGTACCGGTCGGACATCCAAACATTGCCGCTGGAGTCGCGGAAGGGAGAATGGCCGACAATAATCCTGACGGGAAGCATGCGATGCGGAGATCCCGGAAGAATTTCCACGGCATTTACGAAAGCCTCTGGAGCAGTGAAGTCCAGGTGAATGGTTCCGTCGGTGGCGGGGGAGACGTCTGTGATTATTTTGGTGGTTGCGATGTCGTCGCCGCCGGCGTCGTCCACTACATCTACACTGGTATGCGGTCCCCCATTGATGGAGAACTCCACGTTACGACTGGCTTCTTGAAGGCCCGAGGTTTCGGCGAGCAGAAGATGAACCTCGTAAATTCCCGGGGGAACGGGATAATTGCAATGAAAGACGCCGCGCCGGCCGCTGGAGAATAGTTGCGGATCTTCGGTGCCTTGGATAGCGTGGCCTGTAACCGAGAAGGAGGTTCCTCCCGAGCAGAAGCGATCGCTATCCCAGGTAGTACCGCCGCGATCGATGTAGGGGGCAGACCCACTGCCCGCCGAAGTTCGAATTACCTTCCCGGAAGCGAAGCCCGGGGCGGCAGCAACCAGACTCTGCGTGGAGGTTTCATGCCCACTCGTCTTGTTCCGTTCCTTCCATCCAAAAACCGAAAAAACAATAACCGCGAAAATAGCGACCGCCAGTAGGATTCGAATGAATGGACTGAACGTAATTCTGGATTCGCCGCCATTCGCAGGTTCTGCAGCTCTCTCTGGATTCGACACCTGCAGTGGCGGAGCAGAATTGTCTTGCTGAACCTCTGCGCCGGAGTTCTCTGGGGAAGCAGTCCTATCGGGAGAAGGGCCGTTCCGATTCTCTTCGAGTTTGGATTCACCTGGAGCCGCTTCCAGGTCGCTTGTGTGAATGAACTTGGGGACGTAGTGGCCGGAGGGCAGGCAAATGTGAACGGGATGGTCTGCGCCGGCGGTCCTATAATAATCTTCGAGGCGCTTTCGCAATGCGTGCGCAGTGACGCGGACAATGGTGTCTACCTGCGGGTCAAAAGACTCCGGGCGCCCAAGTGCGTGCACGGCAATGCTGTACTCTTTGATTTCGTCGATGGCGCCGTCGAAATACTTTTCGCAAACGAAAGTCAGGAGCCGAACAAGGTTGTTCGTCCGCCCGAAGACACCAGACGACAAAATGTCGTCTACCTCAGCCCGCTCCGCCTCAAGCTTGCTGACCGCCGATTGCAAGTGGATATCCCCTTAGGAATGGTCCCGTCGACCTACCATCCAGTGCTTTGGACGGGAGTATAACCGAATTTCAGCAACTTGGCACTGGGCCAGATATCAAGTGACCAAAAGCCTGATATTTCATAGACTTAGGCTAGAAACTCCTTGACAAAGTCTCTCCTCGGTCGTTCTTATAACAAACGAATTATAACCGTGAATTCACCGTTGGCTAACTTCCTATGCCCATAGCAAGACTGCTTTACTCCAGCATCAGGAAATTCGATTCACCCAATTCATGGTGCAGCTTTCTGAACCGCGCGGATGGCGGCCGGTCAGAGAAGCAGAACGACAACAAAGCTATCGTGCCGCCCAAGGAGTGACCAAAATGACATTCACTCGGTCGAAAAATCATGCCCTTGCCGGGAGTTGCGGAAGGGGAGAGCGCTTCCGCTTGGCAGCGCTTCACGTAGTGATCATGCTTTCTGCAGCATTGTTATTTTTCTTGGCGGGGGCTGGGCAGTTCGCTGTCGCCCAGGATATCTTCGGGCGTATTGCGGGAACCATAACGGATTCGTCCGGGGGTGCCGTTCCAAGTCTAAAGGTTACGATTATCAACGAAGATACGCACATAGCTCGCGCCGTGACGGCCGACAAGAATGGCTATTATGTCGCGGATGATCTACCAGCGGGCACGTATACCGTGTTGGTCGAGAAACAGGGTTTCAAGGCCATCAAGGAGATTGGAAACGTCTTGGATGCCGGCGGGCATCTGACGGTGGATTTGCGTCTGGAAGTTGGCGCGGTGACGGAAACAGTGCAGGTAGTCGCCCAAGCTGTCGTGGTGAACACTGTCTCGGGCGAGATCTCTCGCACAGTGGAAGGCAAGGAAGCAGTAAACGCGGCGCTTAACGAACGAAATTACATTCAATTGGTTACCCTGGTACCCGGCGCGGCGTCCACCGCGTTCGATCAGAGCCTCCTTACCACCGGGCAGGGCATTGCGCCGGCGAATATCAATGGCCAGCGCACGGACTCAAACCTGGTGACGGTGGATGGAGGGTACAACATGGATTCGGGCTCGAACGGCACGCAACTCAACAATGTTGGGATCGATTTCATCCAAGAAGTGAACATACAGACATCGAACTATTCGGCGGAGTACGGACGCAGCGCCGGGGCTTCAGTGAACGTGGTGACCAGGAGCGGGGGCAACCAATATCACGGTGGAGCTTTTGAATTCCTGCGCAACGACTTCTTTGATTCCTCGCCCGCCCTTGCCAAGCAGCAGGAACTTCGTTTCAACGACTTTGGCGGTGAAGTTGGCGGGCCGATCCTTAAAGGCAAGTTGTTCTTTTTCTTCGGAATGGAGGCTAAGCGGCTGGTCCTGCCGGGCGACGGCCCATCGCGGTCCTTCACGCTGCCGACCTCTCCCGAACTGATTGGAAATTTTGCTGACGCCGGCACGAAGCTCGCAGCCAAGGGTGCTGTCGCGGCGAATTGCATTGGGAACTATTCTGGCGGCCCCACGGATACGAATGCTGCCGACTTTGTTGTCAGTGGAACGGGCAAAGGCACTGCGCTGAGCCCTTCCTGCATATCCTCTGGGGGACAGGCAATTGCGAATATTTACAAAATGATTGAGACCCCGGGGTCAAGCCCGGAATCAGTAGCCACTTTTACCAATTTGGCGACGGCAAACAATGCCACCTTCGCGCCGGTTACGCCTCAGAATTGGGAAGAGGATTTGGTCCGCGTCGACTATCACCCCAACGCCAACCATCTGGATTACTTCCGCTCCCTCCATGATCACCTCGTTCTAGTCGACCCCTTCGGGCCATTCTCTCCAGGCTGCCCGGGAGGTTGCACCGCACTTCCCACGTCTCCGCAGCTTCGCGTTCGGCCTGGGTACAGCTTCCAGGTCGCGGACGTATGGACGGCCACTCCGAGCCTGGTGAATGAAGCAAAGTTCAATGTGTCTTGGAACAAGCAGCGCATTCCCGTTACCGGCAATTTGTGGAAACAGGCCACCTATGGCTTCACGAGTACCAACTATGTCGAGCCATTCCCCGGAGTAGGCCCTTTCCCTGCGGGAATCCCTTCCGGCACGTATTCCGGAACTTGTCCGACGACGGCTTGTCCCGCGGAGTTCCTGGGACCATACGAGTTCTTGCTCGCACCGACTACGGACATCTCGCCCTCCGACAACGTTACTTGGCAGAAAAGGAGCCATACGATTCGGTTTGGCATGCTATACGCCAGGAACCGCAAAGATCAGAACTCACGCACCAATGCGACTCAGGGCGCGATCACATTTGACAACACTGACCCGAACACCACAGGCAACCAATTCGCAGACTCCTTGCTTGGAAACTACACCAAACTCACTCAGTTTTCCGCGGATCCCGTCGGCCATTTCCGGTTCAATGACTATGAGTGGTATGTGGACGATACGTGGAAAGTGACGCGGAAGTTGAGTCTCGAGTTCGGCGCTCGCGTCGCGTATACAGTCCCAACTTATACCCAGGCGAACAACATGGTGAATTTTGACCCGAGCTTGTACACCGCCATTCCTGGCTTGACGATCAGCAACGGTAATATTCCCACTGCCCCGGCTGGCGACGGGAACGTCTTCGATTGTCCGCAGACGTCCGCTACTCCGGGTGCCTGTAACCCGGGAGCCGCAGGAGGCGGATTTGTGGTCTCGGGCTTGGTGCGGCCGGGCAGCGTGCCTTCCGGTCAGGCTGGGCGCGTACCAAACGGCCAAACTCCTTTCGTGCTAGACGTGCCCACAACCGGCAATCGGGGCTTTTTCGGGTCGGAAGTTCTGCCGGCTCCGCGCGTCGGGTTTGCCTACGCGCCATTCGGTCAGAAAACCGCCATTCGCGGCGGCTTCGGCATGTACTACGATAAACCCGAGGGAAACCTTGTTTTCAGTCAGACCGGCCTGGTGCCATTTCTGCAACAGGTGCAGTTCCTGTCCGGCAATATCGGTGCTCTCCCCGCTTCGGGCGCTGCTCCTACAGTGTTCTCCGTTAGCGCCATTAATCCCCATCTGGTGGTGGCCCGCGACTTCCAGTACAACCTCAGCATTCAGCACCAAATGCCCTGGGGTTTTCTCGTACAGGCGCAATACGTTGGTGACCACGGCTATCATGAGTTGCGCGAGCCGAACATCAATGTGCCGACCTTTGCAACGGCCGCGGCCGCCCCGGCTAAGACGACCATCAACCAAGTGCGTCCGTTTCTCGGGTACTCCGATATCACCCAGTACAACAGCGACGCGGTTTCCAACTACAATTCACTTCAGCTCTCCGCTCTCAAGAGAAGCGGTTTCTTCACCCTCCAGGCGAGCTATACCTATTCGAAAACTTTGGGCACGGACAACGCTCTAGGCGACAACCCGGAACCCGAGTGCGCATTTAGCTGCGTGAACTCGGCCGGCCAGACCATTTCATGGAAGCGGTTCCAATACGGCTCGTTGCCTTGGGACATCAGAAATATCTTTGTCGTCGCTTACACCGTCGATGACCCCTTCTTCAAGAACAAGACGGGCTTCACTGGTGGTCTCCTGAAGGGTTGGCAGTTGAGCGGCATCACCAGGGCGCAGTCCGGTGTGCCACTCACTGTGAGTGGATCGGCTGCCTTGGGGGCCCTTACTGGGGAGAGTTTCACCGACCGCGGGAACATGGTAGCTGGCCAACCGCTTAACACCGGGGTGGTCAAGCGCGTAAGCGGTTGCGGGGCCGGAGCGGCAGCCGGAACAAAAATCTGCTATTTCAACACCTCGGCCTTTACTTCCACAGGCATGACTACCGGCATCGGGAGCGCCCCGGTTGGTAACATTATCGGACCGGGAAACTATGAGTGGGATGTCTCGCTGCGAAAGGATATCCGCCTCCCGCGAGAAGGCATGACCCTGCGGTTCCAGATAGATACTTTCAATATTTTCAATCATGTGAACTACCAGAACCCCTCGGTCACCGTTACCAGCAGCAGTTTCGGCACGATTTCTGCCGCTCAGCCGCCACGGCAGTTGCAGTTGGGGGCTAAATTTAATTTCTAGCGCTTGGATGCCGGGCTCGATAGAGAGTTCTCGATTCGAGCCCGGAAGCCTAGCACATTGCTGAATGAAACCCTCTCATGAGTAATCTGCTCCGTGGGTTGACCGTTGGTTTGTGTTTGCTCCTCCTATGCGGTCAAGGCGCGGCGCAGGTGGCCCCGCCGCTCGCGAATATCAATGCGCGTCAGACTACCAGCTTGGATGGCCAGTGGCAGGCGATTGTGGATCCTTACGATGTCGGCTTCCTCGACTATCGTGCTCAGCCGCTGAAAAGTAACCACGCGTTTTACAAGAACTACAAGCCGCAGTCTGAGTCTGAACTAGTCGAATACGATTTTGATACTGCCGGCCAGCTCCAGGTGCCAGGTGACTGGAACACGCAGCGCGAGTCACTGCTGTTTTATGAAGGAAGCGTCTGGTACAAGCGGTCCTTCGATTACGCAAAATCACCAAAGAACAGGTTGTTTCTACATTTCGGAGCATGCAACTACCTGGCCTCCGTTTATCTGAATGGCGAGGAGCTCGGCGAGCACGAGGGGGGCTTTACTCCTTTTGATTTTGAAATCACGAACCGCGTGAAAGCGCATGATAATTTTCTCGTCCTCCGGATCAACAACACTCGCGGCAAGAATCAAGTCCCCACCGTCAATACGGATTGGTGGAATTATGGGGGAATCACGCGGCCAGTGACGCTCGTCGAAGTGCCGGAGACCTTTGTTCAAGACTATTCCGTCCAACTGGAGAAAGGACCGACGCGCCAGATCAAAGGCTGGGTGCAGCTCAACGGGCCACACGCGCAACAGACGGTCAGAATCCGCATTGCCGAGGCGGGCATCAACAAAACGGTTCAGACAGATTCCCAAGGGCGCGCCGAGTTTTCCTTGAGCGCCGATCTGACGCTTTGGTCTCCTGAGAATCCCAAGCTGTACAGCGTGGAGATCGCCAGCGAGACCGACCAAGTCGTAGATCGCATCGGATTCCGCTCGGTTGAGGTCCATGGCACAGATATCCTGCTCAACGGGAAACCGGTGTTCTTACGCGGGATCAGCATCCATGAGGAGGCTCCCACGCGGCCTGGCCGGGCCTGGAGCGACGATGATGCTCGGACGCTCTTGACTTGGGCAAAAGAATTGGGCTGCAATTTCGTTCGCTTGGCGCACTATCCGCACAGTGAGTCCATGCTGCGCATGGCCGATCAGATGGGATTAATGGTCTGGGGAGAGGTGCCCGTCTATTGGACCATTCAGTGGGAAAATCCACAAACATTGCACAATGCGGAAAATCAGTTGAATGAGATGATCGCGCGAGATCATAATCGCGCCGCTCTCATCATCTACTCCGTGGCAAACGAGACCCCCATCAGCGAACCTCGGAATCGCTTCCTCCGGCAACTCATTCAGGATGCGCATTCCGCCGACCCCACGCGTCTGGTGTCTGCCGCTCTTCAGGCCAGCCAATTCGCAGACGGGAAACGCATGACCATTCGCATTAACGATCCGATCGCGAGCGATCTTGACGTCCTTGGGGACAATGAATATATCGGTTGGTACGTCGGCCATCCCCATGAGTTGGATTCCATCGATTGGACCTCGGAGTACGACAAGCCCCTGATCATGAGCGAATTCGGGGGCGACGCTCTATTTGGCTACCACGGCGGCGTCAGCGCGCGGTGGACCGAGGAGTATCAGGAAAATCTTTACGTGCAACAGATCGCCATGCTGAAGCGCATTCCCTTTCTTCGCGGAATTACACCGTGGATTCTAAAGGACTTTCGCAGTCCGCGACGAACGCTCCCTCGTTTTGAGAATTATTTCAATCGCAAGGGGCTTGTCTCTGATCGCGGTGAGAGGAAGAAGGCTTTTTTTGTGCTGCAGAAGTTTTACCTGGAGTTGCAAAGCCCTCAGCCCCCTAAGTAGTTAGGCGCCTCATCTACTGACAGTCTCCTTTAGATTTTCAAAGCTGCCTCAAAAAATTACCGCCATTGATCCGGCAATCAGTTGCGCCCCAGGCAGAGGCGGATCGGTCCAGCCCGATGCCCTCGTCCCCCGCCTGGCCATGCCCTGACCAGCAAAACCCTCTTGCGGTCTGTCTTCATCGGCGGTATAACATCCATGGTAAGCGTGATCTTGGAATGGCGCCATCGACATCGGCGACTCGGTGAATTGAACGCTGATTTTGTTTGGACCGTTTTCGCTTCGGCGCTCATCTAAGCGTGCGGGCGGCAAGATTTCGACGTCCTTGCTCAGTCTCCGGGGTTCGGATGGCGTTGGTTCGCAAACCGGAAGGAATTGGTCGGACTTTTCGTCCAACACTTTCGTGTGTCTTGCCGTTCGAGAGACTCAGCGGATTCCAGCTTTACTTTCATCCACGAATAACATCACCTCTTCAAAATTCACTTTCAAGCACGAAAACTCAACACACTGGAGGACTGTATGGCGTCGAATCTCGTCAAGATTGCGAACGATGCGGAAATCAGGGAGCGTCTAGAAGCGGAACGCGCGCGCCTGCGCAAGATTGCCGGTCTTGACGAGCCCAAGCATTTCCACCGGCCGATTGAGCGAGCCTTTACGGCAGAAGAGCGCAACCGCGTCACCATCCTGTTTGGCGGCTTCACTTGGAAGCATGAGGACTTGATCCGCGCCGTCTTCCAGGGGTGTGGTTACAACTGCGAAAAGCTTCCTGTCCCAGATGTCGCCGGCTTCCAGACAGGAAAAGAGTTTGGCAATAACGGTCAGTGCAATCCGACTTATTTCACGGTTGGGAACCTGGTGCAGTATCTCCAGTTTTTGGAGAAACAAGGTCTTTCTCGCCAGCACATTCTGGATAACTACGTGTTCTTCACGGCGGGTTCCTGCGGCCCCTGCCGATTCGGCATGTATGAGGCGGAATATCGCTTCGCACTGAAGAATGCTGGTTTCGACGGCTTCCGCGTGCTGTTATTCAAAGACAGCGACGGAATTAAGGCCGAGTCCGGAGAGCCTGGGCTGAAGTTCACTGTTGATTTCGGCTTCGGAATGTTGAACGCCATGCACTTGGGCGACGTGATCAACGACCTCGTGTACCAAATCCGTCCCTTTGAGGTGAAAAAGGGCGAGACGGATCGCGTCTTTCGCGAAACCGTGGATGGATTGTGCGAGGATCTGAAGACACGCCGGGCTTTCGAGATTGAACAACTGGCACCGGACTGGGCTAAGCCTAAATTCAAAAACAATAAGATCTTGCGAAACACCTTTAACGTGTTTGGCAAATGGCACGAGCACATGTGGGGCAAGGACTACCTGAATGCGTTAAAGAACGCGCGTGAAAAGCTGAACTCGATCGAAGTCGACCGTCTTAAAGTGAAGCCGGTGGTCAAAATTACCGGCGAGTTCTGGGCCCAGCTCACCGAAGGCGACGGCAACTTCCACATGTTTGATTTTCTGGAGCGCGAAGGCTCGCAAGTTCTGGTCGAGCCGATCGCTACCTGGGTCGCTTATCTGATGTACCAGGCAAAGGCCCATGCCATAGCGAAATGGCCGGTCAATCGCCCGCATGCCAAGCCCAAGTGGTACGAGGCGAAAAAGCAATTCGCCAACTACATCGGATTGCACAAGAAACTGTGGGGAATCGGCGCCGGGCAGCGCATGTGGAATTTCTTCTATCATCGCACCATCAAGCAATTGGGTGGGATTAGTCACCACCTAGTGCCGCAGACAGAGCTGGCCGAACTGGCGCATCCCTTCTACAACCAATTCGCGCGCGGCGGAGAAGGCCATCTCGAAGTCGGCAAGAACGTCTACTACACCATCCACAAGCTCTGCCACATGGTGTTGGCACTGAAACCCTTCGGCTGCATGCCTTCATCACAATCGGACGGAGTGCAATCGGCAGTCATCAACAAATTCAAGGACATGATCTTCCTGCCCATCGAGACTTCCGGCGAGGGTGAAGTCAACGCTCACAGCCGCGTGCAAATGGCGCTCGGTGAAGCCAAGGTCAAGGCCAAGGCCGAATTCGAGCAGTGCCTCAAGTCGACAGGCAAGAGCCTCCAGGATATTCGCAGCTATATCGAGGAGCATCCCGAGCTGAAGCGGCCCTTCTACCATGTGCCGCACCGCGAAGGAGTTGCCGGCACAGCCGCGCAATTCGTTTTGCACGTCAACGATCGAATCAACCGGGACACCCGGTTCTGGAAGCGCGCACGCGTACCTGGAATGACGGTTCCAGCTGCTTCCGGCGACTAAACAATAATTCTCTAACAAGTTTCGAAGCCCTGAGTAGAGCAGTCCACTTTCTTAGGCGTACACAGCTATTGGTCCAGAAAGAGAAGACGATGGCCGATAGAAGTTGATGCCGAGTTTTTAGCAGAGGGGAAGAAATGCACGATCATAAGGCTTCGCAGTTGGTTCAGATTGCTCCGCTTCGGCCGCAAGTACGGCAAGTTCCTCACGCGCAGAAGCCGCACGATCACGTCACCCAGTTTATGGTCGGGTTGGACATCGGCTCGACCACGGTGAAAGCCGTGGTCGTTGACGCAGCGAGCGACAAAGTGCTGTGGCAGGACTACCAGCGCCACGAAACGAAGCAGCCCGAAAAGACGCTCGAGTTCCTCAAACGCATGGAAGCCGAGGTCGGCATCGATCGGCACAATACACGTATGTTCGTAACAGGCTCGGGCGGAGGCACGATCGCCGAGCAGATCGGCGCGAAATTTGTGCAAGAAGTCACCGCCGTTTCCTTGGCGGTCGAGAAACTGCATCCCGAGGTGTACTCAGTTATCGAACTCGGTGGACAAGACGCCAAGATCATCGTCTTCAAGGATGACGAAGAGACGGGTCGCAAGAAGAAGATTCCGTCGATGAACGACAAATGCGCCGGAGGCACCGGCGCGGTCATCGACAAAATCAACGCGAAGCTGAAAATTCCAACCGAGTTGCTGGCGCTGCAGAAATACGACGGGGTCAAACTGCATAAGGTCGCCGGCAAGTGCGGCGTGTTCGCGGAAACCGACATCAACGGGTTGCAAAAAGTCGGCACGCCCCCAGACGAGCTCATGGCTTCTCTCTTCGAAGCCATCGTTTTGCAAAATCTGAGCGTCCTCACGCGCGGCCATACGCTGAAGCCTCACGTACTTCTCCTCGGTGGCCCCAACAGTTTCATCGCCGGCATGCGCGAAGCCTGGCAGGCCAACATCCCGCGCATGTGGAAGGAGCGCAAGGTTGCCGTTCCCGAGGGCATGAAGCCCCAGGAACTCATCAAGGTGCCGCAAAACGCGCAATACTTCGCCGCCCTGGGCGCCGTCGAATTCGGACGCAGCGAGGAGGACTGTATCGGCTGCTATCGCGGCTACGACGAACTGGTTCGTTACATCGAGTTCGGGCGGCAGGAGGAAAAAGCCAAGGCGGGAGGAAGGGGCTTGGTCGACGATCCCGCCGAACTGGACGTTTTCAAGGAAGCCTACAAGCGCAAGAAGTTCACGCCCGCGACATTCCAGAAGGGCAGCACGGTTGCCGGGTTCATTGGCATTGACGGCGGTTCAACCTCTACCAAAGCGGTTTTGCTGGACGAGAACGGCGACATTCTCTGCAAGTCGTACCAGCTCTCGAATGGCAACCCGATTCAAGACACCATCGAGATGTTTGAGAATCTGCGCGGCCAGGTGGAGGCGCAGCATGCCAAGATGGAGGTGCTGGGAGTTGCAACCACCGGATATGCCAAGGACATACTGAAAGATGTTCTCAACGCCGATGTCGCTTTGGTGGAAACCGTGGCGCACACCGAATCCGCCCTGAAATTCTACGAAGACCCCCATGTGATCGTGGATGTGGGCGGACAGGACATCAAGATCATCATCCTGCACAACGGCCGCGTGAAAGATTTCAAATTGAACACGCAATGCTCGGCAGGCAACGGCTACTTTTTGCAATCCACCGCAGAAGGTTTTGGTCTGAACGTAAATCAGTTCGCCGACCTGGCGTTCTCCGCTCAGTCCATGCCCGTTTTCGGCTATGGCTGCGCCGTTTTCATGCAATCCGACATTGTGAACTTCCAGCGCCAAGGCTGGCAGGCGGAGGAGATTCTTGCCGGCCTCGCCGCTGTACTGCCGAAGAATGTCTTCTTGTACGTTGCCAGCATTCCTAATCTTGCGGCGCTGGGTACGCGCTTTGTTCTGCAGGGCGGCACGCAGAATAATCTCGCGGTGGTGAAAGCCGAAGTGGATTTCATCCGCAACAGCTTCCGCGCGACCGGAAAAAAGCCGGAGATTATCGTGCACGAGCACTGCGGAGAATCCGGCGCCATCGGTGCCGCTCAGGAGTCGCTGCGGCTGTGGCGCAACGGGCAGAAGTCCACGTTTATCGGACTCGAAGCGGTGCGCAAGATTGAATACCGTACGACGCGCAACGAAGCCACGCGCTGCTACTTCTGCAAGAACAACTGCCTGCGCACCTTCATCGATGTCCGCACCGAGCCAGTCAAAAATCTGGTGCCCATCGAAAAGGTGACCAAGGTTCCGCTGATGTTGGGCGAACAGCGGCTCATCATCGCCACGTGTGAAAAGGGCACGGTGGAAGACGTCAATGACATGAAGGACATCAAAGCCGGCCTCGATTCCATCCGAGAGAAGCACCCGAACTACGTCGACGTCGCCTCCAAGGAAGTGTTCCGCCCCACCAACGCGAAAAACGTATCCGACCCAATTCCCGCAAAATCGTGGTTGCCGTCTGCGCAAATCAAGCAGCGCATTGAACTCATGCAAAAGCGCAGCAAACTTCGCATTGGCATCCCGCGCGTCCTGAACATCTACACCTATGCGCCGCTCTTCAACGGCTACTTCGAAAGCCTGGGCGTCGAACCCGAAAACATCATCTACTCGGACTACACCAGCTCCGAGTTGTATCGCGCAGGCGCCAGCCGCGGCGCCATTGACCCGTGCTTCCCGGCCAAAATCGGCATCTCCCATGTCTACAACTTGATTCAGGAGAAGCACCGCAAGAAGCCGCTCGACATCATCTTCTTCCCGATGTACGACGTTTTGCATTCGCCGCTCGTGAAGATCGTGGGCGCCAACGCGTGCCCCACGGTCACCGCAACTCCCGAAACCGTCAAAGCGGCGTTTACCAAAGAAAACGACTTCTTCGCGGAAAACAACCTGAAGTATATCGACCCCGTGCTGAACTTTTCCGATCGCAAACTTTTCGCCTACCAGATGTTGCAATCGCTGCAACCCGTAATGGGTCTCTCGGCTGAAGAAAACGATCGCGCCGTCGCGGCCGGTTTCGCCGCTCTGCAAGACTACGAATCCAGCATTCGCAAACGCGCTCGGCAGACTCTCGATCAGCTCGAACGCGAAGACCGTATCGGCATCGTGATGCTCGCGCGGCCGTATCACCATGATCCGGGCCTTAACCACGAGATCCTCGATGAATTCCAGAAGCTCGGCTACCCCATCTTTTCCCAGAACACGCTTCCGCTCGATGAAGATTTGCTCGATCGTCTCTTCGGTGAAGAGGTCAAAGCCGGAGCCATCAGCAGCCCGTTGGACATCACCGACGCCTGGAAGAACTCCTACTCGTGCAGCACCAACCACAAAGTCTGGGCCGCCAAGTTTGCAGCGAGGCATCCCAATCTGGTGGCGCTGGAGATTTCCAGCTTCAAGTGCGGGCACGATGCGCCGATTTACGGCGTGGTGGAAGGCATCATCGAGCAATCCGGCACTCCCTACTTCTGCTTCAAGGATCTCGACGAGAACAAGCCGTCGGGCTCGATCAGGATTCGCGTGGAAACCATCGACTACTTCCTGCGCCGTTACCGCGAAGAGGTGATTCGCAAGCGCAAAGCCGGTGAAGATATCGAAACGCAACTCGCCGCGCTCGAAGCCGAGCTGCGCGGTTTGCGTCACGAAGAAGGCGAGGTTCCCAGCGAGTTGGTGCAAATCGCTGGCGGCAACTGGGAATCAGGTTCCCAGGCGAACGCGGCAGACTAACCCAAGGTAAGTCTGCATCAATGGGCTGTGGATCCGCATCGAACTTTTGCGAGCAGTAGGAACGATTTTTTCAGGGCGGTTCGCTTCGGATTTCTCCGGCGCGAGGCGCAATGTGATGGAGGAGAAGGGAGAGACTCGTGGCTACGGTACCTAAATTTCGCATTGATGTGGATATTCACAATTTGCTCATGAACTCGGCACCGGGACCTGTGCCCGTGCCCCTGCCAAAAGGCATGACGTTGCCCGAGCCGGTCTTTCCTCGCTTTCCGGAAAAACTGAAGGATCCAGGCCCCGCCGCGATTCCCGACAAGCGCGACTGGGCCATTCCGGAAGTCTATCGCAAGATGCGAGGCTGGCTTTTCCCGTACATTCGTTCGCGCATGCTGCCGGGCGACTTTCATCCCATCACCGCGTATCTGTTTGTCGAATACAAATGCAATCTCGATTGCTGGTATTGCTGGGCCTACAACAACAAAGTCAAGGGCATGACGGAAGACGTTGCCCGGCGCTCGATTGATTGGCTTCATGACCACGGTTGCCGGGTGCTGGCGCTGATGGGCGGCGAGCCTCTGTTGCGGCCCGACTTTGTCCACAAAGTGGTGTACTACGCGGCGAAAAAAGGATTTTGGATTTATATAGCCACGAACGGGCGTCTGCTGCGCCCCGAGGTCGCCGACCGTCTGGGAGACGCGGGTGTCAGTATTTTCAATTTCGCCCTGGATGCCTGGGACGAGAAGCCCAGCCTGCCCAAAGCCGTCGTGCCGGCTCGCAAACACATCGACTACATAATGAGAAAGCAGTACGCGCACGGTTACATGGTCTTCTTCAATATCAACATCTGCCGGAACAATACCCAGGACGTGCGGCAGATCACCGAGTTCGCGCGCGAACACCGCATCGCCACCGACTATCACATCAATGAAACGCCCATGCTCGAGCAGGACGAGCACTTCAAGCACATGAGCGACAATCCCACCTACATCCGCCCCGAAGATTGGCCGGAAATCGATTCCCTTGTGGACTGGATTATTGAAAAGAACAAGGCGGGATACCAGATGGTGAATTCCGTGCAGCGCTTGCAAGAGATAAAGGCGTTTATTCGCATGGCGAGCGGCAGCGACCTCAAGCGCCTTGGCTGGAACGGCGACGGGACCGGCACCAACGGGGATATCGCCAAACAGCTCGCCGGAACGCCCGGTTTTGTTCAAGACGCCAACGGTGAACTTCATTTCGCCGAATGGAATTGCCGGGCCGGCCAGAACAACGTCATCATCCGCACCGATGGCACCGTAGCTCCTTGCTTCCCCATGTATGCTTCCACCTTCGACTGGGGAAACATCGACGGTCACAAATTTGAATCCCAGCAATTGGCCGGCATGAAGAAAACCTGCCAGCAGCACTGCTTCTCGACTCTCAATCACAACCTCGCTTATTGCTACAACGATGCCCGCGTGATCAAGTTTGTCTGGACGAACTTGGTGAAGAATCGCATGAAGGGCGGCGGAGCGCGCAGCTTCGAAGACTGAGCTGGCTGCTCCATCCAGATTCTTGCTGTAAGAAAGGCATATTCTGGCGGCCTTGTACGTAGTATCGGCTATCGATGTCTGATCTTATGACGATCCCGCAAGTCGGTCGTTTGCGCGAATTTCTGAAGACCGATCACACCTGACGTGTACCCATCCAGACTGGCAAGTACCTCTCAATTCTGAAGCACTCCCTTGAACACTTCTCGTGCTTTCGGAGAGGATACTTGCACGGACATGAAAATTTACTTCGGATTTACCGTTGCTGGGGACCGTTCGACCGTGGGGGTGGCCCGTAAAATTGTGCAAACTCTCGAGGAAATGGGGCACGAAGTGCTCACCCGCCATCTGCTCCGGGATGACGCTTGGGAGGCAGACCGGAAGATCACACCCCAGGAAGTATTTCAGCGGGATATGCGATGGCTGAAAGAATGCGACTTGTTCATAGCCGAAGTCTCCGGATCTTCGTTTGGCTTAGGTTACGAAACAGGCTTCCTACTGGGCGCAACCACAAAAAAAGTGATCTTATTTTACCGGCGCGATTTGGAAAGCAAACTATCGCTTCTGATAACCGGCCTCAGCCACGCAAATTGCAGACTCGTGCCGTATTCGGACCCCGACGAAGTCGAGAATTGGATTCGCAAGCAGTCATTCCACCTGGGATCCCTTTCGGCCGCCGAGAAATAAGAAGACTAGGTGAACTACCCCCAAAGGATGGTTGGAATAGAGCAATTCCTTTCAAATCAAGCAGAAAGAATGGTGGAGGCGGGGGGAGTCGAACCCCCGTCCGAAAAGCGCTACGAACCGAAGCCTACATGCTTATCTCAATTCGGTGTGCGACCCGGCCCTTGCGGGATGATCGCGCGTTCGCCCGCGGCGCTCAGAATGAGCAAGAAACGCAGCCGGCTAGTCCGATGAATCTCACCCGGGCCTTACGGACCGAAAGGCTCAGGCCAGCTCACTGTGTGACGCCTCTTACCGGGCCCATGAGCAAAGCCCGGGGAAGCGTTGCGCTTAATTAATTAAGCAGCAAGTGCCAAGTTGTTGTTGGCAGTTCTAGTTTCCACCAAGTTACGGGCAGGTGGGTCCCGGCATGCCTTCGGGTCGCGACAGCTTCCGTCGAACAATTGGCGTTTACGGGATTTTCACAATTTGATTACTTCCGGTATAGTACCGTACCGCTGCTCTTAACCGGAGGACCCCTCTCATGTCTGGCCGACTATCATTGCCCGTTCCCGCTCTTCTCTTCCTGAGTCTGTGGTTCGCCGCAGTTCCTGTCAAGCTCGCCGCCCAGAATGTAAAGACAGAGCTTTCCGCACTGCCCCTGACTTTTGAGCGCAATCAGGGCCAAGCTCCCGATCGCTATAGATTCCTCAGCCGCCGCAATTCCATGGAGACGTTTTTTCTCGCGGACGGCATGGACATCGTTGTGTCTGGGCGTAAGTCCCGAGCATCAGGTGTTTACATCCGTTGGGCCGGTGCAGACCCTGCCGCGTCGCTCACTGGCGAGGAACTCCTTCCCGGGCGTTCCAACTATTTACAGGGTTCCGATCCGGCGCGATGGGTTCGAGACGTTCCCCAATTCGGAGGACTTCGCTACAAGCATATTTATCCCGGCATCGATTTGTTTTTTCATGGCTACGGCAATGCCCTTGAGCACGATTTCCTTTTGGAAGCTGGAGCGGACCCTACGCTAATTTCTTTTCGCTTCGACAAGCCCGTTCGTCTGAGTCCGTCCGGAGATTTGATCGCAGATCTTGGCGATGTCGAAGTTCATTTCTTGCGTCCGGTGGCTTATCAGGAATCGGGGAAGTCCCGGCAGGAAGTAGCGGCAGAGTTTTTGATTGCCAACGACGGCGAGGTCAGGTTCAAGCTCGGCGCGTACGATCATACGAAAGCGCTGGTAATCGATCCGGTGTTCGGTTTTTCCACATATCTTGATGGGAGCAACAGCGACTCGATCACGGCGGTGACGACGGATTCGGCCGGCAATGTGTACGTGACTGGATTCACGGCGTCGACCGATTTTCCCATCACCAATGCAGGCGCCCCACTCTGTCAACAATGTGTCCCTCCGAGTCAGTCGGGCGAAGCGTTTGTCTCTAAACTCGACCCTACCGGTCATGTGCTTCTCTTCTCCACGTTTCTTGGTGGTTCCGCCCCCAGTTCGGCCAATTCTGGGCATTCCATCGCTCTCGACAAAAATGGAAACATATATGTGGCTGGGTTAACTTCGGCGTCGGACTTTCCCAATGTCGGAGCAGTGGTCTCGCCCGCGACTATCATCAATCAGGCCGACTTCTTTGTTGCGGCCATCAAAGCCGATGGATCCTCTCTGATTTACTCGGGGAGAATTGGCGGTGTTGTGGGAACCTTTACAAACGGCAACCAAGGACTTATTGCGATCGATACGAATGGTAATGCCTATCTTACTGGCGTCACCGATGATCCTCATTTTCAGCTCACCACCGGCACTATCGGATCAACACCCATAGGATTTCCTTTCGACACGGCTTTTGTTTTGAAGGTCGATCCGACAGGAAAGCTCGTTTATTCGACTCTTATTCCTGGCAATGCTCCGGCCACGCCGGGAGCGCCCGAATTCAACAATAATTTCCCCGCATCTGGAATTCTGGTGGATGCGAACGGGCAAGTTACTTTGGCGGGCGTGGCCGGTCTAGGTCTGCCGACTACACCAGGCGTGGTGCAGCAAAGTTTCCCAAACAATGCAAACTCAGGAGATCCCGAAGCCGGATATGTTTTGCAACTTAATGCGGGGGCGAGCGCATTGAACTTTGCCACCTACCTTACTGGAACAGACACGGCGGGAGGGCTGGCGGTAGACGCGCAGGGAAATTTCTATATCGCTGGAAATACCAGCGAATCCAATTTGCCGGTTAGCGCAAATGCCTTCCAAAAATCGCTGATTCCGGGGCCAGATTGTACCTGCAATGCGGGCTACATACTGAAGCTCCACAGCCAGGCCAAAACCGTTTTGGCGGCCACGTACCTTTCGGGAACTCCCCCAATTTCGAACGCGGGGACATTTCTAACCGGCCTTGCCCTCGACAGCAAGTCCAATGTACTGGTCGGCGGAGAAACTGGCTCCGTCGACTTTCCACTCAAGAATCCGTTGTTGGCTACCCTTCAATTTTCCACTACGGATGTTGGATTAGTGGTGGCTCAGATGAGTTCAGACTTGAGTACAGAGTTGTTCGGAAGTTTTCTAAGCGCAACGGACTCGCTTGGAGGATCAGAATTCACAAATCTAATGGTCGATGCGCAGGATAATGTCATCATTGTTGGCACCACATTTGCGAATGATTTTCCGACTACTCCCAACAGCTTTCAGCCGACGCCGCCGCCATCACCGAATCCTCTCGAAGGCTTCATGCACACTTTCATCGCAAAACTGAATCTCAACACGCCGGGAGCTTCAGTGTGCCTAGCATCGACCTCAATCAATTTTGGCGCCGTTCTTGTTGGCACATCCTCGACGATAAATCTGGGTATCACCAATTGTGGCAATGCCGCGTTGCAATTTTCCTCCGTCGTCTCGTCCGTGCCGTCCATCACCGTTGGCTCCGGCTGCATTTCCATTGCTGCCGGGGCTAGCTGTAGCCTTCCGCTGACGTTCACACCCGCGGACAATTCACAGATACTCGGCACGATTACGCTGACGGACAATGCTGCCATTACGCGCCAGGTGGTTTCGGTTTCAGGGAAGGGCGGCACGCCGCAGGTCTTCCTCCCATCCTCATTTCAGGTTGACGACCTTGTTCTCGGAACTCATGTCGAATCCTTTCTTGGGTTTATCAACATGGGCGACGGCAACTGGGTGGTGAGCAACGTTACAGCGACAGGCGATTTCACCGTGGACAATCGGTGTACTGCGCCGCTCCCGCCCTCGACCACAATTGGAGTAAACAACACCTGCAGCATTGGCATCATCTTTACACCTTCGCAATCCGGTCTGCGCACTGGGACGCTCACCATCGCGGACAATCAGGCCGGCAGCCCTCATGTGGTGGCTCTGTCCGGCAATTCCTTGACGAGCTACCCTACTCCCAGCATTTCTTCGATCCTGGCTGTGGCGATGGATGCTCAGCAGCCCGCGCTTCAGGTCACGGGCACTTTCTTTTTTCCGGGTTCCCAGGTTTTCGTAAACGGTGCTTCACTCAGTACGGTCTACGAGGGTGAGACCAATCTGGCTGCCACTTTGACCGCCGCAGATCTTGCGCAATCTGGCGAACTTTCCATTACGGTTTCGAATCCTGCTCCTGGAGGCGGGGTATCCAACTCTTTCCCTGCCGCAATTTATGCAGCAATTCGGAATATTAGTTTCCGGCACAGCGTCTACGATCCTAAGTCTGGCCACATTTTTTCGAGCGTTGATCCGGCTTCGATGAATTTCGCTGGCCAGGTTCTGGTGATTGATCCGGCTACAGCAAACATCCTAAGCAAGTTGACTGTCGGGAACGGACCGAATCAGCTGGCGATTTCTGATGACGGGCAGTTCCTATACGTTGGGCTGGATGGAGACAAGAAGGTGGCGCAAGTGGCTCTGCCTGCGGGCACCGTGAATTTTGCAGTGGGTCTGGGGAACGACCCAAGCTTCGGTCAGCCAATGGTTGCCGATGCGATTCGAGTGCTGCCTGGCCATCCTCATTCCTGGGCGGTCACATTGTGCGGGGTGGGATTTGAACCCTGTGGAGAAGGAGTGGCCGTGTTCGATGACAGCGTCGAACGTAGCACTCTTGTATTTCAAAACCAACTGCAACCCGACGCACTTGTATTCGTGGGGCACGACGCCACCACTCTTTACGGTACAACGCTATTCCAAATTCCATCGACGTTCTACAAATTTGCGATTACTTCCTCTGGAATCTCACTTTCGCAAAGCGTCACGAACTTTTCCGGTCCATCGCCAGGAGGCGGCACCCTGGATTCCGATGGAACGTCCATTTACGTCAACAATGGGCAAATCATAGATCCGGCAACTCTTGCCCTGAAAAATTTTGCGTTCCCCATCTTCCAGGTCACGGACGCTTTCGCAGTGGATGTTCCATCGTCACGCATCTATTTTGGCGCGAACGCTTCTGGGTTTCTTGTTCCCGATGCCAGCAGTGAAATAGCGACCTTCGATCTTCTCAGCACGGCGGAAACGGGTTCCCTCGGTTTCAGCGAATTCATAAACGGAACGGAAATGTATCGCTGGGGCACCAACGGTTTGGCGATCAGTTCGCCAAGCGCAATGTTTCTGATTCGCACGAGCCTCACCAGTGCATCCGTGCCGGCTGCGCAGTTTTTTGTAAGCAGCTTGTCGCCTAACATCGATCAGGCAGGAAGTCCGGACCTCACGATTATGATCAATGGCGGAGGTTTTGCTGCGGGGGATTCCGTCACGGCGAACGGAATTCCCGTGCAAATAGTCGGTGTATCACCTGCTCAAATCACTGCCACGATTCCAGCCGCGCTGCTGTCCGTCGCGGGGGACATTCAGATCACTGTGACAGACACTAGCGATCATGTGGCTTTTCTGGTTTTGACGGTCTCCGGCGAGCCCACAAACGTGGCGCTTTCCACGAATGTCTTGAACTTTGCCGCGCAAGTAGTAGGAAGCTCGTCGATGTCGCAGACTGTGACTTTTTCCAATAGTGGGACAACGCCCCTCATCGTTTCCGGCGTTACCTCTACCGGCGATTTTTCGCAGACCAACAACTGTGCCACGGTCGCACCCGGCAGCAATTGTTCCATTTCCGTGGTTTTCAAACCTTCCGCGACAGGGAACCGCTCGGGCCTTTTGCAGATCAGCGACAATGACTTCACGAAGATGCAAACTGTGGCGCTCAGTGGCGTGGGCAGCGATGTGCAAATCGGAGGCAGTGGCAGTTCGGGCACGACCGCAACCGTGGCTTCGGGGAAGAGCGCCAGCTACAGTCTCACAATTACGCCCCAAGGTGGTTTTACCGGGCAGTTGTCGTTTAGCTGCACTAACTTGCCCCAATTCGCCTCGTGCAGCTTCAATCCCTCAAGTGCCACGATCGGAACAAGCCCAGTAAACGTCACCGTTACGATTGCGACATCGCAACAGCAGAGTGCCTCGCTCGCCCGCCCAAGTTTTCCAACGATCACTGCTTTTGCTTACCTTACTCCGGTATTTCTACTTCTGTTTGGGGTACGTCGCCGGGGTGCGAAGCGGTCCCTCATCAATGGAGCTATCCAGCTCTTGATTGTGGCACTCGTGTTCTTCCCGCTGGCTGGGTGCGGGGGCGGTGCCTCTTCCACCCCATCGCCAGCTCCGCCGGCTCCCTCTGTTACGCCCGCGGGGACTTACTCTGTTAATTTCGTGGTGTCTAACGCGCAACTATCGCGCTCGATCACCCTAACACTTACTGTTAACTAGCACCAGCTAGTCGCCAGCCACACAAACAGCCAGAAATGTTGGAATTAAGGCAGATGGTGGAGGCGGGGGGAGTCGAACCCCCGTCCGAAAAGCGCTACGAACCGAAGCCTACATGCTTATCTCAATTCGGTGTGCGACCCGGCCCTTGCGGGATGATCGCGCGTTCGCCCGCGGCGCTCAGAATGAGCAAGAAACGCAGCCGGCTAGTCCGATGAATCTCACCCGGGCCTTACGGACCGAAAGGCTCAGGCCAGCTCACTGTGTGACGCCTCTTACCGGGCCCATGAGCAAAGCCCGGGGAAGCGTTGCGCTTAATTAATTAAGCAGCAAGTGCCAAGTTGTTGTTGGCAGTTCTAGTTTCCACCAAGTTACGGGCAGGTGGGTCCCGGCATGCCTTCGGGTCGCGACAGCTTCCGTCGAA
>Ga0207095_10117_pt1 | contig 23926 bp, 27 predicted proteins | sample Alteio_BWMinHeat_88_FD_153529 | JGI IMG/M metagenome (GOLD analysis project Ga0207095, IMG submission 153529) | Enriched cells from forest soil in Barre Woods Harvard Forest LTER site, Petersham, Massachusetts, United States -... | ecosystem: Environmental > Terrestrial > Soil > Temperate forest >... | reverse complement strand
TTGAGTCGGCATGACATAGTTGAAAATTCCCCAAGGCCTACCAAAGGCAAGGCTCGCGACAGCTCGATCGATGTTGTGCTTGGCGGCAAAAAGAATGACGCCGAACATGGCATAAAGCTCTCGCCCGATCGGTTTATCCCATTTCCAGAAGTCTAGAAACTCACGCTTCATGATGCTTGTCTCCTTCTTCGCCGCATATCATAGAAAGTCCAGGTGCCAAATCACCAAACCAAGATAGGTAACAGTCAGTGCAACAAACAATGAATCAAGAAGAATGTGCCCCACCACAAACGATACACCTTTTGGCCAATCGGCATTTTTGTAATACGCAAAATCAAGAATCAAGCGAATGAACCAGAAGCCTCCGATGAAAAGAGCTAATCCAAGCGCGATCGGCTCACCACGCAAGAATTCAGAGTGAAACCTTAACGTGAGTGTTCCAAAGGTGATGATGACGTAAAGGGTGAATCCGCTGTAAACCCACATGAGCTTCCGGTTAAATCGCGACAACTTCGCCAGTTCGTCCTTCCAGTGGAAGCGAAACGGAATCTGGAGGCTTGCTCCAAGAATGCAAAAGTGACCGATTCCCGCTAGCCAAAGTGCGATGTCAAAAGCGCGTGTTAAGCTCATCACGATCGACCTCCAATGGCCGCTATGATGTAAACGCTGGCAAGGAAAAGAAGTGCAAACGTGACGGCCACATTTTCCACCGGGTGTTCCTTTTTTGTCTTGGAATCGTAGTAGAAGAGCTGGATTGGAACTCGAAGGGACCAAAAAAAGGCAATGAAGCAGCAAAGGAGATGTCCCAGCCGACTCTTGCCAGCTAACTCTGGAGCAAAGAAAAAGCTTAGGCTACTGAAAAGCATAAGAACCAAGGTAATATATATTGAATGCACAATAAAAATTTGTCGAATCAAGGGAGAGACCTTAGCCAAGTTTTCGCGGAAGTTGAAGATTTTAGGGAGTAGAAAACTAGTTGCCACAAAGAGAAGTTGTACGCCTCCCGCCATCCCAAGCCAAAATGTGATAGGAACCATAACCTTTGCCTCCTTTTTAATTTGCCCCGATAACTCGCATAAACGGTAACATCACGCGAATGATGAAAAACGGATGAAAGAGCCAGAAGAGAGGACCCCCTGTCATGACGATGGTGTAGATCCTCCCCAGTGGCCCGTGCCCAAGTCCCAAGTGTTTTCCAAAGGGAGAGCGCTCGAGGAAAACGCCAATCCCTTGAAGTGCGAAGTACGACGTCGGGAGCCCATAGCCGCCCCTTGCGGGAAACGAGATAATCAGTTCGTGGATGATCCCTGAGACAAGGAATGAAGTGAATGTGGCTAATCGTGCTCCCACGCTTCTTTGTAAAGGAGTGAACATGAAATCATGAGTCAGTTGCCGGAAGCCGAGGTTCCAGCGGTTGCTCCAGAAATCGGCCAAAGAATTGGCAAGAAGTGGGGAACGCATGATCGGAGTGGCTTCGATTCCCATGCTCTGCCACGCAAGGGCGATTAAGTGAAAGCTTCCAAAATGAAGGAGAAGAATGAGTCCGAATAATCCAACCCAACCGAGAAGAAGCGGATTCGATTGCGGGATGCGCGGAGCGATTCCCCACAAAAGAAATGCCCCAAGGCTCGTGGTTAAAGCGGCAAGAAGCCAACTCGTGGCTTGTGGTTTGTTGGGCTTTCGCCATGAATCAAGAAATGTTTTCGCGTTCATTCCCGGCCACAAGAACAAGTACGCGAGGGAGCGAAATGGGGTTGGCTTCATTCCAGAAGCAACAGCCCCTTGGTACGAAAGCCACTTGAATCCAGCAAAAATTGAAAACGCATAAATCCACATGAAAGCCCATGGCGGCATGCTCTCTCTTAGAAATGGAACGGCCAAAAGTATAAGCAGGAGAGGTAGAAAACTTGTTTTTTCAATCATGGCTTGGGCTCGATTCGGCATGTTCCGCCAACACAATGTCGGTGTTCAGCAAACCAGTTATAAGCTTTTCTGAGGAAGGACATCATGAACGGAAGCTTTGCAAGAAGCGAGAAGGGCCAACCCCACCAAGCTTGACTTGCAAGGAAAACCAGGGCATCGGCTCCGCCGATGTTGTTTCCATGAATTGGGAGAACCCAAAACTGTTTCAGGAGTTCCGCTTCGGGTAGTTCGAGGCGAGTCTTCACCCAAGAGAGCTGGAGTGGAGCAAACTGAAAGCCGCGTGGTCCAAAAAGTGGCTTGATGAAGCGAACGAATCGGAGGCAAACCAAACACTCGCCGTCATAAAGGATCCAGCCTTTTCTTGGCTTCTTGTCACTTTTGTCAGTTATTTCTGTACGCACTGAAATCACTTCCCAAAAAAATGTGGCCTCATGCTGCGCCTAAGAATTTACGAACCTTTCCTCCAAGTTTTAAAAGCTTGACAGCAGATTCTGTCGGCATATTCCTAAACTCTTCATACGAAGAAGCGATGATTTTGAAGAAGTCGAGCATTTCAGTTAAGCGCTCTCGAGTGTACTGATCTTCTTTGCCAGCCTTTTCGGCTTCATGAACCGAAGACTCGAGTGTTTCTAAGGTGGGGTCAATCTCTCGCTTTTTCCTCTCTTCCAATATAATGCGAAACATTTGCCAAACATCTTTCATTGATTCGTAGTGATCGCGTCGGTCACCGTACACATGCACAACCTTCACAATGCGCCAGCTTTGAAGCTCCCGCAGGCTAGTGCTTACATTGGAACGGGCTACCGAAAGAGTTTTGGCGATTTCTTCTGCATCCAAGGGGCTAGGGGAGAGGAAAAGAAGGGCATGGATTTGGGCTACTGTACGATTAACTCCCCACCGGGTTCCCATCTCCCCCCAGTGAAGGATAAATTTTTGCGCCACCGGTGTTAATTTCATCTATTTTGCCTCATTTCTGTTATTTCTGTCCATACTGATTGTACCGTAATTTTAGGAAAAAGTCAAGCTCCGGCGAGCTTGTACTGAGCTCCCGTAGCGTTCCAGCGGTTTGCAAAGAGGGCCAGGGAACCTGTTGCCGAAGACTTTTTCTTCCGAAAGGTGTGAGTCCACATGAAAACTGAAGAGCGGTCTGTTGGGACCAAGTACAAACATCTTGACACGAAGTTGGTTCATGCAGGTGAGCCTGAACCCCGAATCAAGGGCGCGGTGAGTCTCCCCATTTTTCAATCCGCTATGTTTGAGTATGCGGGGGAAACCAATTATCATGATCTCAAATACATTCGTCTTAACAATACACCCAATCATGTAGCCCTTCACGAAAAATTGGCGGCTTTGGAGAGTGCGGAAGCGGCTTTGGTAACTGCAAGCGGCATGGCAGCAATTTCCACCTCGCTCCTCACCGTGTTGTCACATGGAGATCATTTGCTGATTCAAGCTCATCTCTATGGGGGAACCCATGATTTGGTTACGAAAGATTTTGCTTCGTTTGGGCTTTCGTACGATTTCATCGATGCCGATGATCCAGAATCGTGGAAAAGCAAATTGCGCCCGAAAACTCAAGCCATTTATGTGGAAACCGTCTCGAATCCGCTCTTGCAAGTGGCCGATTTAAAATCGGTGGTGGCTTTTGCTAAAGCCAATGGTTTGGTTTCAATGATTGACAACACCTTTGCCAGTCCGGTGAATTTTCGTCCACCTGAACATGGGTTTGATCTTTCCCTTCATAGCTGCACGAAATACTTGAACGGGCATTCGGACATCGTGGCGGGTGCATGCATTGGCCGTAGAGATTTAATCCAAGAGATTACGCACAAACTGAACCATCTCGGGGGTTCACTCGATCCCCATGCTGCGTTTCTCCTTTATCGAGGGGTTAAAACTTTAGGCGTTCGGGTTCGCTATCAAAATGAAAGCGCTCTGAAGCTTGCGCGCTTTTTGGAAAAGCATTCAGCAGTCGCCAAGGTGAATTATCCGGGGCTTGAAAGTCATCCTCGGCATCAAAGAGCTCGAGAGCTGTTTGATGGGTTCGGTGGAATGCTGAGTTTTGAACTGAAAGGTGGGCTTGAAGCGTCGGAACGATTCATGCAAAAGGCGAAGATTCCGATTCCAGCGCCAAGCCTTGGAGGGGTTGAAAGCTTGATGACACGCCCTTCTACGACTTCGCATTCGGGGATGTCACCCGAAGATCGAAAAAAACTGGGGATCTCTGATAGCTTGATTCGCATTTCCGTAGGGATTGAAACCACCGAAGATCTGCTTGAGGATTTTGACCAAGCTTTGAAGTGAAGATCAATCAAGATTCTTAAGTGTCGATCCCTGGGCATAAACGCGTAAGTTAACCCGGTCTGGGCTTTCCCCGGCTACGTAGGAAATCTCCACTTGGAATTCGCTTCCGCGTTTAACTTGGATTTCTCGTTCAAGAGGATAGATGAACCCATAAAGGTTCCAAAGGAGCGTTTCTTCTTTTATAGGAAGCTTGGGGTTCTTGAAAAACACGGCGGTCGTGTTCATGCAAAGCGCGTTGAGAGTTCCATCTTGAAGCACGGAACCGGCTACCTTGGCTTGAAGCTTTGGATTCACGTAATCCTGGAAGTCGGCTTCCCAATAGGCTACCGGCGCAGAAAGGTTCGTCATATATTTTTGTTGGCCCACTGCGCTTAGATAATGAGGAAATCGTGCCTTGTAGCCGTGGCGCGTAAAATCATATTGCAAGAGGGTCACGGAAGAAAGACCAAGCGTAGGGAAAACGGTGTAGGGCTTTCCAGGTTGATTTTTCTTGAGGGTGTTATGAACGGCATTCATGACCGGGACTTGAGGTTCTTTCAAGAGCCCCACATGCATCATTTCACACACGACCCCGTGTACCGGTTCTGGCGGAACAAAGAGCGACGCATCTTGCTCAATTACCGTTATCTTATTTTCGAGTTGATTTTCTTTCACCATTCGTCGCAAGGCGTTGGCGGTTCGTGGGTCTTGTTCGATGGCAAACACCTTTTTGCAGTGACGAGCGGCAAAGGAGGAGAGGATCCCGGTCCCACCCCCCAAATCGAGCACAACCCAATCGGGTTTTGCAACCTGTGCTAAGGATTGCTCGAAAAACTGGCAACGGACTTCGTCATCCAGCAAAGCCGTGTGGTAAGCAAGCGGGATCCATCCAGCCGTTGGATGTTGGGGATATTCTGCTTCGGTGATTTGCTCGCTCATCGGATGTTTACGTTTCTCACTTGAATCGAGCACCTCCTCTCTTTTGACATTTTTTTTATGATCGGGTTGGTATCATGGGTTCATGGAGATTTCAAAGAAGCAAAAAGACCACTCCACTTTCCCGACACCACGACTCGATTTAGGGCTCGGGAAAGCAGAGTGGAAGCCGTTAGAGAACCTCGAAACGGGAGAGGATACTTTTCGACCATCGCAAGCTTCCCAACAATTCTTCACAGATGACTCGGAAGAAATCCCAACATCGATTTCACAACTAATGCAGGCCTTTCAAAAAAGAGCAGGAGTCCTTGGCAATCCATTGGCTCTGGACGCTGAGATTCTTGAAGCCTTACAAAAATGTGAGCACCTGTATAACAGGCACATTCCGGGTGGACCTCTCGCTGGAAACGTGGCCCTTCTCAGCAAGATCGGTCGAGGAAGTGTGACAGCGTCGCGATTTGATTCGAAAGAGTCAGCGATTGCGGCTGTTCGGGAAGCGATTCCAGCTATCTTGAAAAAAGTGGAGTCTGACCCAAGGCTTTTTCGCGAACTTCGGGAGTTCTTGTTTGGAAATCGGAAGAGGATTGGGATCTCGTTTCGTCCTTCTCGGGTAAACGGCTGGGGATACCGGTGGAGAAATGAGGGATGGGTTGAAGAAATCGATGATTTCGATGAAGTGTACGCCGTTTTTGTTGAAGGGGACCGCAACACGATCCAGTTGCTAACGCTGTATCCGGTGGTGAGTGATCATGAGTCTTAGCTTTCTGCAAGATAAGCTTCGCCTGTATTTCTCTGATGAGGAAAATGATCGGGTTTGCATTGAGGAATGGAAGGGAGAACTGCTTTGGCTTCCAAAGGATCGCGAGTTAGCTCGACAAAGTCTTTATTTTGCGCTAAACGATCGGAGTCTTTCTTGTTTGAATCTTGTTCGAACTTATGCGAACCGGTTGGCTGAAGGTTCTGAGGAACACGCAAGGCAGTGGCTCTCTCATCTAAACCAGGCGCTCTTTCCATGACAACCTGAGCGTAGCCAAGGGAAAAGAGAGCGCTCAAGTTGAATGACTCATGCAATCCAGTTGTTCTGACGAGGAGGTAATCATGAGATCAGAAGATTTGTTGAAAAAAGTGAAAGAGGACCACGACCGGTTTAAGGTGATCTTGCATGGCGAGGAAAGCAACGTGAAGCTTCAGCCTGCCATCGAGAACGTGTTGCTTGCTCTGAAAAAACTTGAGGACGAAATTGTCAAACATCCGAGCTAACGAGATTGATACGGAGGCGAGTTAATATGATTCAGCAACTGCGTGTGATTGCCATTGTTTTTGCTTTCATCTTGTGTGTGGGAGCATTAACCCAAGCAGCCAATGCCGGAGAGAGTGATCCTTTCCAGAGGATCCTAGCCGTGGGGGAAACAGCTCCAGACTTTTCTTTGCCCGATCAAAATGGAAAGGTTCATCACCTTTCAGAGTATAAAGGGAAAATCGTGGTGCTTGCTTTCTATCCTGCGGACTTTACCAAAGGGTGCACCCTTGAAGCGCATGTCAACACGGAGTACTTCAAGCAATATCAAGCCGCAGGCCTCACGTTGATTGGCGTGAGTGTTCAAACGCCAGAATCGCATAAAGCTTTTTGCGAAAAATACGGTATTCCTTACACCATCTTGGCTGACTCAAAAGGTGTCATGGCTGCTCGCTATGGCGTTTTAGGGGCCCCATTTGCCGGTAAGTTTCCAGATAAGGCTTGGTATTCGAATCCGAAAGAATCTGCTGCATTATACTATAAACTCAATCCAGGGCAAGTGCCAGGCCTCGCTAAGCGAATCACGTTCATCATCGGGAAAAATGGCAAGATTGCGTATGTGGACTCCAATGTTGACAGTCATCTTCAAACGTGTGCGCCTGACTGGATCAACTGGGCGAAAGGACACGCCGCTCTTCTGAACGCCAAAGAGTAGCTGAATTCATCCCCTTCGGGGACGCCAAGATGCTTGTCCAGCGGCCAGTGGCGGCACGGAGAGATCCGTAGGCCTCCCAGAATGGGATGCCTACCTCCGGCGGCCACAGGATGTGATCGGCCGCGGACACGGATGTGATCAGCCGCTGGATTCCTCTGAACTACCAGGATGAATTCATGCCGTGTTATGGGTTGAAAGCTTATGACCTCAGAGTTCAGTCATGCCTGATCGCAACATTTGCATGATCCCTTCATCATGCACTTCAGTCCGCCAAGCATGACAAAAATTGGCCAAATGATGCTGACCGTTTTCGGGGCCAAGACATCAAGTGCTCCAAGTAAGAAGACTAGACCAAAAAGGACAATGAACACTCCGGCCATTTTGTGACACGGACAACCGCACTTAGACCCAGATTTTTCCATAATCGTCTCCTCCTAATTGTGCCGGGATGACCCGGCCATTGTGAGCATAGTTTTTGGTTTGTGAAGGAACTCCTGTGTGACAATGCAGTCCGTTGCATCTGGGGTATAATGCAGGTAAAGAAGGGGTGGAAGACCATCGCTTCTACGAAAGGAGAATCGAAATGTCGTACATCACTGTCGGTAAAGAAAATTCAACCAACATCGATCTTTATTACGAGGACCATGGGAGCGGCAAACCGGTCATTCTGATTCATGGTTGGCCTCTCAGTGGTAAATCATGGGAAAAACAAGTGCCGGTTTTGTTGGACGCAGGTTGTCGGGTGATTACCTACGACCGCAGAGGATTCGGCGATTCAAGCAGACCAACATCGGGCTACAATTACGATACCCTCGCCGAGGATCTGCATCACCTCGTGACAAAGCTCGACTTGCGTGACATCACGCTGGTTGGTTTTTCAATGGGAGGTGGCGAGGTGGCGCGCTATCTTGGTGCTTATGGAAGCGAGCGGGTGAGCAAAGCAGTTTTCATGGCGGCGATTCCACCCTTTCTCTTAAAGACCGCGGATAACCCAGAAGGGGTTGACAGCAATGTCTTCGACGGGATTAAAAAAGCCATCGTAGCAGACCGTCCGGCGTTTCTCTCGCAGTTCTTCGCGAATTTCTACAACGTGGATGTCTTGGGTGGTAAACGGATTTCCGATCAGGTCGTTCAACTGAGTTGGAATATTGGAGCCGGCGCTTCACCCAAGGGAACTCTTGATTGCGTTCCCGCATGGTTAACCGACTTTCGAAATGATCTGAAACGCATCAGCATACCGACGTTGGTGATTCACGGTGATGCCGATCGGATTCTCCCGCTTTCAGCCACTGGAAAGCGAACCTCGGAGTTGGTCAAAGGAAGCAAACTCGTCGTGATCAAGGACGGGCCGCACGGCTTGAACTGGACTCACGCAGAGGAGGTTAACCGTGAGCTGCTGGCTTTTGTCGGGCAGAAGCTCAGCGCGGTGAGTGGGAAATAGCCTGGATGTCCATCGGGTGATCACGAGGCCGTTTCTTTGTTTCCGATGAGTGCTGCGGCACTTATTGAACTTGCAAGCGCGAGTGCAACGCCGATCCATATAACAGAGCGATAGCCAGCAACAAAGGACTCTTCGATGGCACGCCGGCCTGAAGGATCAGTGGTTTCGATTGCCGCCAGTTTGGGACGCTGGATGTCAATTTGTTTTCGAATCGCGGGTGGTAAATGTAGCGTGTTCAGTCGCCGGTCGAGTGACCGATTGAAAACGCGATACATCACGAGCCCAAAAACGGCAATGGCCAATAATCCCGCGACACGCGAGACCGCGTTGTTGATTCCGGAGGCCACCCCCGCGTGCGCCTGCGCCACGGAGTTCATCACGGCAGTCGTGAGGGGTGCGACCGTCACAGCCATGCCAAGCCCGAGCACGACCGAGGCCGGGAAGAAAGTGGTCCAGTACGAGCCGCCAATGCCGGGTCGTGCAAACAGTGTAAATCCAACCCCCGCGATCAAAGGGCCAATGATTAACGGCGGCTTGGCCCCGTAGCGCTTGATGAGTCCACCTGACCAACGCGACAAGAGGAACATGAGCAAGATGAAAGGGAGCAGGGAGGCGCCTGCTTCGGTGGCCGAATATCCTTGCAACTGGATGAGGTTCATGGGGAAGAAAAAGAGCAATCCATTCAAAGCGGCGTAGAGAAAAAGAGTGAGGAGATTTGCCCCACTGAAGGTGCGTAAGCGGAAGAGTGAAAGGGGAAGCATCGGTGCTTTCGAGTGTGCCTCAACAAACAGGAATGCGATGAGCGATACCGCACCGATGACGCCGGCGATCGGCACTAGCTCGAGCAAGGCAAAAACGATTCCGCCAAGACCTACCGTGGCAAGCAGTGCGCCAGGCCAATCGAGGTGACTCTCCTTATTTTGGGGGTTGCTTTCCGGGACTCGCCAAACGATCAACGCCATGACGGCTAGCGCAATGGGAATGTTGATAAAGAATACCCATCGCCAAGACGCATGTTGCACCAACCATCCTCCAAGCACTGGACCCGCTGCAGCGGTAATGGCCGTGAACGCAGACCAGGTCCCGATGGCGCGACCAAGTTCCTCTCGAGGAAATGAGACGCTGATGAGCGCAAGACTCCCTGGGACCAAAAGAGCTCCACCCACACCTTGCAGCCCACGGGCTACGACAAGTTGGCCAATGCTGGTGGCCACTCCGCACCAGATCGAAGCAACGGAAAAAAGTATGACCCCCATTGCAAAAACTTTGCGATGGCCGTAAAGATCCCCGAGAGATCCCCCGGTGAGGAGGAGCGCAGCAAGAAAAAGTGCGTAGGCTTCGATAACCCACTGGACGTTGGTTATGGTGGCATGGAGAGAAGACTGCAATGCGGGAAGTGCGACATTCACCGCGGTCCCATCAATAAACGCCATACTCGAGCCGAGGATTGTCGCGGCTAGCACGAAAGAATTGCTGTTGCTCACTCCGCCAAAACCTTGTGGATGAGTTGAATGGCAATTGAACCTTCGCCCACCCCGGAAGCAACTCGCTTTACACTCCCTGATCGAATGTCCCCCACAGCAAACACGCGGGGCACGCTCGTTTCGAATAGATAAGGTTGTCGGCGCAATGACCATCGGGCTGTTGCAAGCTCATCGGGGAGAAGATCTGGACCCGTTTTGATAAACTGCTTGTCATCAAGGGCCAGGCATCCTTGCAACCACGAGGTATTGGGGCTTGCACCAGTCATCGAGAAGAGGTGATGGATATCGCGTGATTCTCGAGCACCGGTTGTTGTATCAAGCCAAGTCAGTCGTTCGAGTTTTCCGTTCCCCTCAAGCGTTTCAATTTGAGCGTGCGCATGAAGTGTGATGCTCGGGCTCTCTTCGATGCGACGAATCAAGTAACGTGACATGGTATCCGTAAGCCCTTCCCTGCGAACCAGCAAGTAAACATGCTTTGCTCGCCCCGACAGAAACACCGCCGCTTGTCCAGCAGAGTTGCCCCCTCCGACAATGACGACTTCCTCGTCTTCACAAAGTTGGGCTTCCACATGAGTTGCTCCGTAGTAAACGCCAACTCCCTCGAATTGTGCGATGTTCGGCAATGGCAATCGGCGGTACTCAGCTCCTGTAGCGATGATCAGGGTCTGTGCGCGGACCGATCCCCCTTCGGCTAATTCGATTTCGAAGGGATGATTTTTACACTTAAGGCTTGTAGCGGATCGCGCGATGGCGATCTGGGCGCCGAATTTTTGGGCTTGAATAAAGGCACGGTCTGCGAGATCTTGCCCTGAAATACCCATCGGAAATCCCAAGTAATTCTCAATGCGGGAACTCGATCCCGCTTGACCGCCAGGAGCGTTTCGCTCAAGCACGAGGACATCAAGACCCTCCGAGGCCCCGTAAACCGCGGCTGCAAGCCCTGACGGCCCTCCCCCCACCACGATCAGATCGTGGACATGCGCTTCGTCGACATCGGCGTTAAAGCCGAGACAGTTTGCCGCTTCGGCATTCGAAGGATTTCGGAGCGGCGGGTGGCCGCGACAGATCATGACAGGAATATCCGCTGGGTTGATCTGGAAGTGATCGAGGAGATCCTGAATACCGGAATCACGCTCAACATCAAGATACGTGTGCGGTTGGCCATTACGTGTCAAAAAGCTTTTCAGACGCAAGGTATCGGCTGAATGCCTTGAGCCAATGAGGAGGACATCTCCGGAAGTGCTTGCAATGAGACGCGCGCGGCGAAGGAGAAACGCACGGAGGAAAATCTCGCCGATCGTGGCGTCGGTTTGCATGATGCGGCGCAGATTTCCGCGATCGATTTCGAGCAATTTGCTGGCGACCAGAGTTCGACCACGCACAAGACTGTGACGCCCGGAAAGCAGGTCGACCTCCCCGGTGAATTCGCCGGCGTGATGCACGGTGATCAAGGTTTCAGTTTTCTCTGAAGGGCTTACGATTTCGAGCTCGCCTTCAATCACGACAAAAAATGCTTGTCGCTGCTCACCTTGATCAAAAATCACTTCACCTGAGGCAGCGTTCCGCAAGCGACCAAAAGGAGTGAGGCGAGCGATTTGCTCCTCATTGAGCTTGGGAAACATGGAGTTTTGCTTGTCGGAAGACTCGGGCATTAGGCCACCCAACCAAGGTTTCGTTCGATTCTTTGGCATTCCTACATTTTACCGTGAAATGTGCCGATAAATAGAGTACATCCATCTATTCCCTCAACTGGGTTTCAGATGCGTGCTTGAAAAGAGTGATAATCATGGCAAGCGGCTTAGGTGGAATCAGCGGCTATAATACGACAGGAATCCTTTCAGCAGAAAATACCGAGGTAGCAACTCTTGTTACGGCAGCGAGCTGGAATGCTCAAAAAGAAGATGTGAAATCTCTTCTAAGCAACAATGAATTCGTAGTTGCTCTCAGAGAGCGACATGCTTTGGACGTTCGTCAAAATCCAAAGGCCACGTATACGACATCTGCTCTCAACGTGATCGGTACGAACACCTCGCATTGGGAGAAGCTATTGAGCAAAGCAAACGAGGATGCCTCTTCAAACTACAGCAAGACCTATCTTGACAGCGTAAAGAAAAAAGCTGACTTTGATAAGGGAATTCCCCCACAACTCCAATCGGTGCAAAGTCAAACGAATGCGCTCATCAATGATCCCAATACGACTTATGCATCAAGAGTTTCAATGGCGTATAACCTGGCCTCGGTTCAGGCAGAAGCTTATATCAAGAAGGCGTTCCTAGAAGCAGATATCCGATCGAACAGCATTGTTCAAAGAAAAATGCAGAATCATCTCAGCGAAGCTATGAACCACCCGGGCAGCTTAGTCCGTGGAATTCAAAATCAACTGAGCGGCAACGGATGGGAAGCAGCGCTTGTAACCGCGGCAAACGCTAAATAGATATTAAGGATACAACGGAGAGGAAGAACTTTCATCCCCTCGAAAGCGACACAGCATGAAGCCCAATTGGGCAGTCATTGTTGGACTTTTGTTCGTGCTCATTTTCGGGGCGCGAGCAATTTCGGCTGAAAAACACGAGAAGATCTACTACCCATTCCCCGTTCCGTATATTGACAAGGGGGGCTACTTGCCTTGTGAATCGTGCCGACTCGGAAAATGGGGGGTCTACCATTTGCCAGAGGGGGAAGAGCTGAAATTGTACGCAAGCCCGGGAAGCACACGGGTTGTCGCCAAGGTTAGAAACCGTGAGATTGTGACAGGCCTTGGGACCGAGATCCGCACAATGCCTGGAATCATTCAAGTTTTCCAGGAACACGGAGAATACAGGCCAAGAGACATCGTTTATCTCCTAAACTACACCGGCAACGGCTGCTTTAAGGTGTGGTTTGATGGTGCGATTAAGTCTGACTGCACAATCTACACCCTGGCATTGGATACGCCTCAGGCCGACTGGGGTGATCTCGTACACAATCCATGGAGTGTGTGGTGGCTTCACGTTCAGCTAAAGAACGGTCTTAAAGGCTGGGCCAGGGAAACTCCTGATCAACCCTTGCACTTTAACTTTACCTGCTGTCAAAACATGTAGGGTGTCACTTCAATTTCTAATGTTGTTTCGACTTGGCCACGAGATTTTCGATCTGATTTAAGACGTTAAGAATGGCTAAGGATTCTTTCTTGAATTTCGCAAAATCATAACCACCGCGTGACAGACTTTTCCGATGTCCCATCCAAACTGTCGGAATGGTGATGGCCATGAGGAACTTATGAAGCGCATGAGCGGTTCGATTAAGAAGCGTCGTTCGCTTGGCACAGATTTTTCCCAAGGTGCACGCCTGAAAAACGAGATGATAAGTTTCGTCTCGAAGAATTTGCATGCAAATGTTCTGCAGCAAGGGGGCGTCAGTACTTTCAGACAGGGCTGAATAATAAGGGATAGCAATAATTTCCGCGGTTAAAAGGACTCGAGCGGCAACCTCGAGCCCCGCGAGTTTTCTCAAGACGCGAAATATTCCATCAAGCCAATGTTTTTTCAGTAAGGGAATCGATTGCTGAATCATGAATCGAGCAAGATGACTTCCGTGGCGTTGCTCTTCCCGAATGAAAAGTTCAATGGCTTTTACATAAGCCGGGTCGTCATATTTGCGTGCGTGCGTTTTAGCTCGCTGGAGGAGCGAACTTCCGTCAGAGCTTTCCCCTAACTGAAATTGTTGAATGGAGCTTGAGATGCACTCGAGTTCCTCTTTGGAAAGACGATAAGAATGATTCCAATATTGTTTCATCAGATTGCTGGCATTGTATTGGAAATAGAGGATCCATGCCTCTGAACTTTGATGAGACCACGCTTCTTGATTCGATTCGTAGATGGCGAAAAGTTCAGCTAAAAAATCGGCAGGTTTTCGGTAGGTATCCGACAAAACGACGGTTTGAGGAAATCCAGGCATGTGCCCCTCCAAAATTAGGTGAATTCAGGATGAATTCATCCAGCGGTTACATGGACGTGATAAACCGCTGGATTCCTTTGTTAGAATTGATTTAGTCTCCATTTCATTGGCTGTTAATGGTTTTTAACTCCGTGCTTCACCGGTTTGTGGTGCGTCTTACGCGCGTGGCTAATGCCCTTCCTGCCGGTACCCCCGTTTTTTCGGAGATCCCAACCCGCTGCTTTGCCGGGTGAGCCGCCCGTGGCTTGCGAATAGGCCACAAAGGTGCAAGTCATAACCAAAGCAAAAGTACAAACTGCTGCAAGGATTCGCTTCATGATTTCACCTCCACTTGCTTAAACTTGAACTTATCATTTTTTGCAAGAGACTCAGGAACCCTTCTGGCAAACCATGCCGAAGCCCCTTGGGGTGAACGTCGCAGCCAAGTGAATTGCCTGCGAGAGAGGGAAATGCGGGCAGAGCTGGCGAATTGAAGGCAAATGCGTAAAAAGCTGCTTGCTCTCGCTTTGTTAATGACTATTTTCGGGATGCGGACTTCATTTGCGAGTCCGGATTGGAAGGAATTCTATTCTGAGGCTCAACACTTCAAGGTTCTCCTTCCCACAGATCCTAAGCATCAAGCCGTGAACTCCCCCTTGCCAGATGGGACAACAACAACCACAGATGTCTATACGAGCGTGAACCCGGACGGCACTTTTTACCTGATTGCTGCAAACACTTTTTCCAAAGAGATGGATGTCTCCGACACGACCAAGATTCTGGAAGCGTGTTTGAAGGGTATGCTCGTTGATAATACCGTAGTCGTTTCGTCGCAATTTGAGGAGTTTCATGGGCATAAGACTCTTGACTTCTTGCTTAAGGCTGGAACCACGTTCCAGAAAGGCAAAATAACTTTAGTCGGGCACAGCCTGTATGACTTGTTGTATGATTACGACGAGAAGCTCTATAACCAAGACGAGTACGATCGGTTTCTCCAGTCTTTCAACGTCATCAATCGCTAATCAGGTTCTTTGTTTCAAACATAAGCCACAGACCCTTGGATTTAGTTTCCACGTGGAGTCTTTAGGGAGGAAGGAAAGCATGGCCGTAATAAGCACCAATCAAGACAAGCTTGTTTCACATCAAGTTCTCACCAAGTTCATGCGTGAGGTTTTCGGGCGAATCAAATGTGCACCGGAAGTTTCCGAGCCCGTTGTTCAGGGAGTGGTTGATACTGCTCTTCGGGGTGTGGACACTCATGCGATAAGACTGCTCCCGCGTTACATAAAAGAGGGTCAATCGGGTCGCGTGAATCTTTCTCCCCAGATGAGAATTACACAGACTCTTCCTACAACGGCTTTGCTGGATGCCGACCACACCTACGGTATGCACGCCGCTTCTTTTGGGATGGACCATGCCATCAGAATGGCCGAACAATATGGGATGGGATCCGTGGCGATCTATAACTCTTCCCATTTCGGCGCCGCGGGGATTTACGCTTTGGCGGCGGCCAATAGAGGCTTCATGGGCTTTAGTTTTACACATGGGCATCCCATTGTTGCTCCGTCCGGCGGGAGTAAAGCTTTGATTGGCACAAACCCAATAGCTTTTGCCGTGCCCATGGAAGGGGAAGACCCATTTTGCCTCGATATGGCTACAAGTGGGGTTCCCTGGAATAAAGTACTTCAGTATCGCGCTGAGAACGCTCCGCTGAAACCCGGCTGGGCGGTCGATAGGGAAGGAAAACCAACCACGGATCCTCATCTTGCTTGTGCATTACTGCCAATAGGTGATTACAAAGGATATGGCCTTGCTATGATGGTGGATATTCTTTCCGCTCTCCTGACCGGCATGGCTTTTGGTCCGGGAGTTTCCGGATTGTACTCGCCAGGAGAACATCAGAACATCGGGCATTTCGTGATGGCCATTAATATTTCTGCATTCACACCGCCAGCCGAGTTTGCCTCCAGGATGAAAGAAATGGCTGAGGGTCTGCGCTCATCCCCTCGTGCCAATAATGATGTGCCGATCCTTGTTGCTAATGATCCCCAAAAAGCCACTCGGGCAGAGCGCTTGAGAGAAGGGATCCCAATTCCACCGCCAGTGGTTGATGATCTCAAGAATCTTGCGATGGAGCTCGGTATCGATTCAAACGATTATCCCTCGCTCTTGGGAACGTGATGCGCGCCAACGGTCAGGTCAAATTTTCTTCAGTTCGACGCGTCGGTTCTCGGCTCTCACTTTGCATTAACTACGGCAATAGCGCGACGCTCTGAAAGCACCTTGTTGTGCGCAGCATCACCTGTAAGGATATCGATCGCCTTAAGCGATTTTCTAGAACCCGTGTTGAAGCCTATTAACCAGTTCCATGTTGGCTGGAGGGCGATCGTTTTTTCCATCAAGTGGTTGGGCATCTTTTTGATAGGCCCAGTAGGTCCAGCTGATGTCCGTTATCCCGTTTCCCCCATCCCCATATTTTTTCATGAAATCCAGCAACTGTTGAGATTGCTGCGAATCGACGTGAAATCCGAAACGACTTGAAGGATCATGGCGCGTGATGCAGTGAAATTCTCCGATCCAGAGAGGTACGCTCCATAACCGCGCAGCCTCGAGAGCTTTACCAATTTTTGATATCGCTTTCTTCGCAGTCCCCATATAAATGTGGACTGCATACACTCCTTTGTCTTGTGGAAAATCGGGAGAATCGAGAATGTATTTTCCACGAAGTCTATGCGTTGAAAGGCTTACTTCAAAAACCAGAAGAAGTCTTGGGTCGATTTCATGAATTCGTCTGGCGGCCCGAATATAAAAATCTTCCAATTGGTTTTTTTGATTGCTGTAGGGCTCATTAAAAATATCAGCGGCGACTATATTGGAAAAGCCACGATAACGTTGGGCAACGATAGCCCAGAGCTCAATAAGATGCTGCTGGATCTTTTCTCCTTTAAGCATTGGTTTCGGGCGGTTGATGAAAAATTCTTGACTTGCCAATTGTTGCCCAGTTATCTTGTTGTCTACTGGTCCATGGGTTATTGGGTTTTTTGCAAACCACGATTCCGGATAAAGCCAAACCGCCTCTCCGTTTCCATGGATACGCTTTCCCCCTTTCCACTTGGGGGCGGTGAAGTTGGCGGACCAATCCCATTGATGCATGCTGAGAATAACCGCGATATCACGTTTACCAAATTCATGAATGATTGCATCAAGCGCTGTCAGGTATTCTTCGTTTATTTTTCCTGGCGCCGGTTCCAAATTAGCCCACGAGATAGGAATCCTGACAACGTTGAATCCCCAATTTGCAACCTGATCGTAAACATCACTTTTCGGAGAGGCGTAACAACCATATCGAATGCCCCACTGCGGATCATGACACCCCTTTCCCCAGGGAGTACCCGCCCCCCATTCCATCCCCGATACATTGACGCCGCGAAACACAACAATGTTGCCTTCGTTGTCAACAATACGCATACCTGAGGTGTGAAGCGGCCCATGAATTCTCATGGCAACTGGAGAAGCAACTGACAAAATCGGAGTAAAAAAAATACCACAATAAAGCAGAAATATTCCAAGCAGATGTCTCATCACTAGTCTTGATGCTTCTTGGCTCTTGTTCGTAGACCTTCCGTGGGCGCCCCTATGCGGCTTCGTCAGTGCACAGCGAAAAGTGAATCGTCAGAAAATTTCCCCGATCTTAGAACTTGGCTTGTTGTTGGCGTTGTTGACCAGGTCATCGAGGATTATCTGGGTTCAGTTCGAAGAGAGCGCTTGAAAAAAGAAGGCGCCTTCTCTTAATTGACTTGTTTTATTGAGAAGCGAGCGAAATACCCCGACTGTAAAGTCGGGGATATGAGAGAGCGAGCAAAGAGCGCCTCTGGCGTTGCGCCCACGGTGCCGAAGGCATCGCTTCCGCGTAGAGCACCGGGTGCAAACCCGTGGGTTGTGGAAGCGAAGTGAGGCGCTCTATAGTGGGCGAAGACGATAGCTCACGGTTACTTTCATCAGTCCGTTCTTAGCTACATGCTTTAAGTCTTCTGCCTGTTGGTGCAGTTTGCCTAGATGCCTTGCCCAAAGATCCTTTTAGAAATGGAGGAGACAGAGTCTCAGGAGTTGAATTAATGGCGACCTTGCTACTTGTATGGCGACGAACCGCCCTATTTTTATTAGTAATTGGAGGTAATCAATGACTCAGATTCAACAACTTGCAAATCATCATAACTTTTGTGTTTGGAGCGTTCATCAAGGAGGGGCTGTTCCATTTCATGCAGAGAACACACGGCCTGACCTCGCGAATTTAAGTACTGTCGACAAGATCGAATGGTTAGGGAACAATGTACTCCCTCTTCTTCCAGGAAACACCCAAGGTAAGATCGGGATTGAGCTGCATGTTCGAAAAGAGCTCAATGCTGAGAATATGCAGCCGGTAATGGATGTTCTGATGAAGCACGGTCTTCATATGGGGATGATTACTCCCGGTCTCCATCATACTTGTGCTCAAGGTGGTCCGATGTCCTTGAATAAAGCTGAAAGAGGACGCGCAGCAGATACAGTGAAAGAAACGGTCGATCTTGCCTATCGGATGCAAGAAGTTTGGCCTAAGGATATGGCTCCGACATTGGTGCTCTGGAACGGTGGGCATAATCGTTTAACTCAGGGGCCAGAGATCAGGGATCAATGGAAACTATTAGTTGAGGCCCGAGCCGATCTCTATGCGTATGAGCGAGATGCAGGCAACCGCCTATACCATGGCGGAGAATCAAAACCAAATGAAGGCCACCCAGTCCTTGTTCCACAAACGGAGCCGCAGGAGATGAAACTTGTGGATAGTGCGATGGAGCTTGCCGGTATTTCTGAGAGCGAGCGCCACCGATATGGGCTGAATCCCGAGACAGGCCATTTATGCTTAGTACCTGGTCTTGATCCAGCAGCAACACTCGCTCCGTACTTGGATAGAATTGTTCATTTCCATCCCAATTCCCAGGGTGAGGCCCCGACCGGGAGCACGCTTGGAGGACCGGGAATGTACGATGTGGATCATGAGGCAAAAGTTAATCCGCTAGGCATCACCATTGCGTATATGCTTAGAGAGAGTGGTTTTGCAAGAATGTTTGGCCATGATTTTCAACCCCGGCCCAGTGATACAAGTGATGGTTTGCGACAGGCAGCGGCTCGAAGTGTCCTTGCGGTAGAAACCTGCTGGCTGGTGAGCGATCCTACATGGGGAGGGAATTGGCAAGCCGATCGACTTAAAGCGTTAGCGAATAATGATGTTAGAAAAGCAACTGATATTCTCGACGATGTTCATCACGAGGCTCACCGCATTTTCAGAGAGGCATGTATCACTGCAGGGGTTGGAGAGGCCAGCCGTTTTCTTTCAGTTACACCATAAAGGCGAGCTCTTTATCTCAGTTGCTCTGGGTCTGAAACAACACGCAGCGTAAGTTCTTTTCCATCAGTAGCGGGATGGTCATCCTGACCATTCTTGGATCGGAGATGAAGTCGGACATCTGAAATCTCATCCGTAGGGAGATTTCATCCTGAACGAAGTGAAGGGATGTCCTCCATCGTATTCCGATCTCCGAACCCGGCTCTCCAGGGGGTTCGAATCCCTGGCTAAGCAAGTGCCAAACTTTCAATGTATTTTTTTATGGAGAGGTTGGCACGCCCGGAGGGATTCGGTCTTCATTCGCTCACGTCGTGTTCGCTCATTCAGACCGGCGGAAATTTTCCTGACGAAGACATCTGAATTGTCATCCGCAGGGACAATTCATCCTGAGCGACAGCAAAGGGCTGTCTTCTTTTCATCCACTGGATGCGTAAAATTTCCGTTCGAATCCCGGCTCTGTAAGTGCCAATATGCATGTTAACGCTAAGTGATATTGGCACGCCCGGAGGGATTCGAACCCCCAACCCTCAGATCCGAAGTCTGATGCTCTATCCAGTTGAGCTACGGGCGCAAATGCTTGAATCTATTGCGTTTTCTGTACTTTGCTTCTCCATTCCTTTTCAGGTTTGCAACCATTTTTGCAACCATTCTTAAAATTATGGAAGACCAAGGAGCAGGATGGAATTTTCTTTAGGGCTTCTTAGGATGCGTCTGTGACGATCGATCATAAAGAGCCTATAAAATTTTTGACCGGATTCGCGTTAAATTGCGGCTGATGACCGTAAATGAATCTTTAAACTTTGCACCACGTTCCCGGATAGCATCAACGACAATCTGGCTTTTGATTTGTTCCGGCATTCCGAATAGCCGAATCAATATCACACCTTTATGGACACGCCCTTGGCGAAAGACCAATTCCCCGAAGTCCTTATCCGCTGTAAGAAGAATGGCTCCTCTTTGATTTGCTAGATTAAGTACCGCGTCATCCGATAACCCCGTTGACATTTCTGCAACAAAAAGTACCCGATGGTCTTCTTTGCGTATCGATTTGACGATATCAGCGTCTATGCTTTCGTCAGCGAGAAAAATCACTTACGCTTCGGAATTACTGGATAAACTACATCGGCCCGAATGGCTTTGGAAGCAAAGTCCAAGGCAGCCCGAATTGCTGCTTGCGTGAGGCGAGGATGAGCTTTGAGAATTTGCCGAGTAGTTTCTCCCGCAGCCAGCTTTTCGAGAATCAACTCAACCGGAATCCGTGTGCCAGCAATGACCGGCTTCCCCATCATGATAGCTGGATCAGAATGGATCAAGCCATCCAATTTTGGACCGTTGGGTTTCTGCATTGGGGGTCTCTGCGCCGCTTGTCTTCTCATGGTGCTAATCTCCGATCATGATTATATTATATCGCACAATTTCGGGTTTGTACAGCAAAATCCCGCTCATTCGTTCATGGCTGACACAACGCCAGCAACAATCGGTCAAACACCTGAAGGATTCCACCGAATGACAAGGCAACTCTATAATCCTATATGGCTGATATAACGCGCGACGAGTGTGGTCAGTTGTGCTCGAACTTTACTCTTACGCGAGTGAGGAGTCGGCTAAGCAGCGTAAGAAAACATTCAGGAAGATCGGTGAATCAAGCGCGCCCCTTTTTGCGATTGGCGAATTTGTAAACCAAAAAGAGACCACCAAGTACCAGCCAAAATACGCACAACGCACAAAATAGAGAAAAGTAAAGAAGTCCGCCCATCCCGGTTGTCCCCAAAGTTGACTCAATGGGATAAACTGTCAGCACAAAGTGGCGCCCTGTCAGCTGAGAATCTCCTTTAACCGTTCGTGCAAATACCTCATAACCGAGTTTGGGATTTACATTATCAACACGGCTCACCATCAAAAAGTACTCACCTTTATAATACATTTTCGAGAGCAGTTCATCTTTTAAAATCTTACCATGGATATCCCTAATCTGAATTTCGAAACTCCCATTATAAGGGATACGCTGGGCAACTTTAGTTCGATCTAAAGGTTTATCTCTTTCCTCAAAGACATAGCGAATGGAAAAGCCCGACAAAGATTTAAGCTGCTGATTAGAAGGGACTTGGATCCCGATATAATCCGTTGTTTTAGAAAGATCAAAATCGGCTGTCAAAGGCTGCGGTTGAGGGCTATGCTGTGATTTCCATTCAGCACTATACTGGTAATAGCTGTAGACAGAAAACAGCGTAGCTGTCAGAGCAATGACGGCGAAAATCTGCAGGCATAGTTTAAATGTTTTCATTGAACTTTCTTTTTCAATTATAACATCAAGGTGCCTTCAAAACAAGCCTTTAAAAGAATTCCGATAGATCAATTTGCACCTATCGGCGATCTGGAAAGTCTTGCAACCATTTTTGCAACCATTGATACATGGAACACCCCCTAAAACCATGGAATACCATGGAACACGGAACTCAAAAAACCCTTATCATCATTGAGGAATATAGAAAATGGGGGGAGAGCAAGATTGAATCCGAAGTCTGATGCTCTATCCAGTTGAGCTACGGGCGCACAGCAAAAACCTATTTCGGCAACGCATCATCCAGGAACCTGCTACAACAAGCCTGTGTAGTCGAAAGCATCCGAAGTCTGATGCTCTACTCTGCACACACATTGGGGGCCAGGATGGCCCCCATCCTCTCAGAGTATAATTTTCCACGGATGGAAAATTCTATCCAGTTGACCCTTCGCTGTCGCTCAGGATGAAATGTTCCTACGGATAACATTTCAGCTACGGGCGCATAACCTTGATTTTATTGGGCTTTCTGTTTTTAGTTGTTCTTACCTTTTCGTCGTTGCAACCATTCTTAAGAATATGGAAGACCATGGAACATCAAGGAATATACTTGAAAACCTGGATAATATCCTTGGTAGAAGAGACACCTGTCCTTCCTCCGGTCCAAACAGGTAAGCATTTAATTTCGTGATCTCGTTTGTCTGATGTGGATTACCATGTATGGAACATGCTGTCAAAAGCGAGACGTATGAAGAATAGGCCTGGTTACCATTCAGCTCCGGTCTTACACCGATAGGATCAATTTGCTCCATCGACGGTGGAAGTCGTCACCTTGAAAAGGGAAAACCTCAAACATGATGGTCATCATAACGGGGCACTCCATAAAGTGCGTGCGCCAATTATCATGACGCTCTTAGGAATTCTTTTTATTTACTTTGTCGCCAAGGTGGTTTAAACTATACCCTGCTCCGACAAAAGAGCGTCCCACAATTCAAGGCGGGCTTCCAGTGAAACTCGTGCCGTTTCTTCGGCTTCAGCCCAAAGGCGTTCATCTTCTCCACAAATTCTTTTTAGGAGCGCTCGGGACATCGGGCCATGCCTCTCGCCGTCATGTTTGATATGTCTCTCCAGATAATCAAGAAACACACTCCAGCGATCCTGCGTCATGGTGGTCAGCTGAAGGGCTAGAGGTTGAAACATTTGAGGGATAATGTCCTCACGACCATAGGTAAAAGCAGCGGCAATACGATGCACCTGATTGGATTGTGCAATCGATAGGGTTGTCCGAACAAAGGACTTAACGCCTTTGGGAAGTTGAAGCTGCTCGAACACCTTTTCAACAGAACGGGTGCTTCTGAGGGACGCCATAAAAGCTTGGATAGGACCTTGATCGGCTCCACAGGCGTTCATGGCCTCCAGATAAAGCTCGAAATGAGAAAGATATCGCTCTCCAACACGATCGCTTTCTTCCTCAAGAACAATTTCATTAATCAATCTTCGGGCATCCGGATCGCTTGTGGGAAGCCAAGGGACCTCCACGCAGGTTAATTGACGTTGAAGCGCTTTCAGAAGAGATTGAAAATCCCACACGCAAAACACATGCGAACGCATGAAAATCTTCAATTTGTTTTCGTCACTGACTTGCCGATATAACGGGTGCGCTACCAGCCGATCCACGAGGTCGTCGACCCGAATTCTTGTTTCCTGATTCGTCAACATCTCTGCCTCCAAGGGTATTTCCAAATATTCACCGCTTTCTCTAATTCAAAAAGTGGCTTGCTAAACAGAGTCCACGGAGCGTTACTTGTTAAGCGCTTGCTCATTTGAAGTGGGCCAGACCATTTCACTTTTCACGCGTATGCCATCATCGGTCAGGTGCTTGATCATGCTGTTGGCTTTAGATTGGATCACAATGAAACAGAGGGGTTCAGTCCCATTGTTCCGCCAAGCCCGTTCACCGTCCGGAGATACTCGAATCACTGAGCCTTCACCTATATCGAACGTTTGCCCGTCTACTTGAAATTGACCATGACCTTTAATAACAATGTATAATTCTTCATTTTCTCGATGTTTATGAATGAAAGGCGCCTCTTTTTCTGGCGGAAGAGCATTCAATGAAACTTCGAAGCCGGTAAGTGCCAGCAAATCTTTCAAGAAAAGTGTCCCTTCCCGTTCCAATGGCAGGGTCGGATGTTGAATGTTTCACCCCCCACCCTTCTCCAGTCACCTAAGTGAATTGCGGCAACGTTCGGTCCGTCTGTTCGATTCATTTGGCTTCCTCCTTAATTAGATTGCCAATTCAGATTTTCAATCACGATCGTTCCGTCCTCT
>Ga0207095_10116_pt1 | contig 23938 bp, 31 predicted proteins | sample Alteio_BWMinHeat_88_FD_153529 | JGI IMG/M metagenome (GOLD analysis project Ga0207095, IMG submission 153529) | Enriched cells from forest soil in Barre Woods Harvard Forest LTER site, Petersham, Massachusetts, United States -... | ecosystem: Environmental > Terrestrial > Soil > Temperate forest >... | reverse complement strand
ATAGGTGACGCTGCGGGACAATAGCCAACCTCTGGGCGAATAATTCAAATTGGTCACCGTGCCGTTGGGGGACGTGATGGTACCCGCACGGCCATTTGCGTCGTAATTCGACAGTGTCGTCACCTGCCCCACTGCATTTTGCAATGTCGCAAGGTTGCCCGAGGTATCGTAGGTATAGGTAGTGACATCGGCAACATCGGTACGTGGGCCTGTGACCGTCAATATCTGCCCCACAGTGTTGTAGGTGAATTGCCATGTACGGGAGGTGCCCACCTGCGTTGCAGAGAATGCTTGCGCCCCTGTCGCATCGCTGGTGGCCTTCACCGTCTTCGATGTCATGTTGCCGCTGGTGTCATACACAAACGTCGTGATGCGCTTGGGCTCGGCCATTGCAGTCACCAACCGATAGGTCGGATGCCATTGCGTGGTGATCGTTCTTGCCTGCGGTGTGCCGAACGCTTCCGTCCTGCTGGTTTCCAGGTTGCGGGTAGTGTCAAACGCATAGGTCGTATGGTTGCCGTTCCAGTCGGTGGTCGCCGTGACATTGCCGAAGGTGTCATAGGTCCTTGCGGCAACGCTGCCACATTCCGGGCAGGCATCGTCGATGCCAGTGTTCTTCAGTACACCCAAAATTTGCTGGAAGGTATAGAAGCGTCCCGCTGAATAAGGAGCGGCAGGGTCGCCAAGATAATACTTGACCATCGTGGTGGTGCCATTGCCGGTGATGTTATGGATGACGTCTGTCCTGTTCGCTCCGCCTGCAAGAACCGAGGACGTGGCAAGCCCATTGCAGTCATATGTCCAACTGGCATAACGCACGCCGTTTTCATCGATGACGCCGGTCAACTGATTGATCAGGTGACCAAAACCGTTTCCGACAGTGTTGGTGCCGGAACAAACTGCCCCGTCATTGATCTGGGCGGCCTCATTGTAGTAATAGGTGCGACTCTTGCCGTCCGGATAAGTGACCTGCGTCAGGTTGCGTGCAAGACAAGCGGGGTTACTAGTCACATCAATGGTGCAACCGCTGGTGGCACCATTGTAGGTGTAGAGATAGACCTGTCCAGCGGGGTCGATCACCTTGCTGACAGTGTTCAGGGCATTGTAGTCATATTGAATCTGATGACCCCAGTTGTCGGTCACGCACAGCAGCGTCCATGGCCCCTTGGGGTCGCCTGCCGGAACATTTGGACATATGGGAGCATCGGCAGGGAACCTGCCTGCACTGGTGTCGTTAGTAGCACCGTTGGCATATGTCATGCGTTGTACAGTGCCGCTACGGGAAGTAATCGACAGCAGCATGCCGTTGGCACCGTAGTGTTCGGTTTCATCACCGGGAGACGCTACGTAGTACCAGTCGGTGTAGTTGCCGTTACCGTCGCTGGTGGCAGTCAGTCGGTCATTGATGTCGGAGTCAGGTACCCAGCCGTTGCCGATTGCCGAGAACAGGATCAGCTTGCCGTCTGGGCGGCTGATGGATACCGTGCTGATTGCGGGAGGCACATCGAATGAAGTCCTGTCGCCGCTCAGGCAAAAGAATTCACCACCGGCATCGACGCTTTGCCAGCAATCTTGGGAAGGACTGTCGGGCGTGTGGGCTTCCTTTTGCAGTGCGAGGCGCACGTCATAACGATGTGTCCAATGGTCGCCAAATGGCGACACACCCATCCGGGACGTGGAGAAGGGATCGCTGTTATAGAAGCGGGCAACCGTTAAACCACCAGTCGTAGCGGCGGCATAATCTTTCTCGGTCCGCCATACATTCCCATTGGCGGGATTGATCGGGTCGGAAACTGCAGGCTCGCTTGGCCCGTTGCTCTTTTTCGGGTTATCTGGAGATTTCGGTTGACGCTGGTCGGCGCAGGTTTTTTGCTCGTCTAAATATTGGGAGGTGCCGGGGCATTTACAGACGCTGCCTTCGGAATATACGCCTCCGCCCGGGCTGCATGATTTGACGCCGGAAACAGTGCAGGCGATCCCTGCACATCCGGAGACTCCGCAAGTGTTACCTACACATCCTGTTGAAATTACCGTTGCCCATAAATCGACACCAAAACTATCGTGCGGATAGTCCAGCGATGGTTCCTGCTGTGAGCTGCATTGGGGGTCATCGTGCCAATCGACTTTGACAGTGTAGGGCCAAAATTCCGGTACTTTCCACTGTGCGTACCCGGCGAAGGCGGCAGATTCAAACGACCCATAGGTAACAACTTCCTGATGTTCACACCCCAGGTGGTAGACCCGTTTAGGGGCGTAGATGTTACCTGCAAGAACAGCGCTGCTGCACGCCATCAATATCAAGCCAACCAGGCCGAGACGAACGAACGATTGAACTCGGCCAAAGATGGACGCTGTACCTGCTTTCATGAACTGCACTCCCTAACGTTTTTCGTAGCACCAAACCTTTTTATGGAACGCCGTAGCGGTCGGGGGTTTTGGCGGAGACGGCAGGTTAGCAGCTAATTATTACCAATGGCCTATGCGGAATGGCGTTCTTGCAATATTTAACAATTGCAAAAGTAATCGAAAGCAACTTAACGCAATTCAGGACGATTCTCCTCTCATAAATATGGGAGGCGAGGTGCGTTTCAGTGGAATTTAGACATTGGAAGCTGACAACTAAAACATGGGTGTGCAGATTGAAGTATTGAGCAGTAATATGACCGATACGAATTTGAAGGAATGCCGATGTCGAACACCTACATTGGACAAGTCAACCAAGCAGCTGCCAAAGCGACTGGGAGAAGGTACTGCACTCATCATCAGGGCGAAGTTTCAATCGATGCTGGCAGCCACGTTATGAGGAACAAGACACGTCGATGGATTTGTTTTCGGTGCCAGGAGAAGAGAGGGGATTTTGTGGTTGTTGCGGAGGCGAGGGGGCGGTAGCGTCAACAGTTCCGAGCGTTGTCAAATTTCTGTAACAATCCGCCGCTATGATTCAATCCGGCACTGCACTAGTGCAGTGATTTAGCGCAACGAGGCGCTACTACCGGCGTCGGCGGTCGGGAAATATACCGACACCAATTTACTGGCAGACAATGCGGGCAAGGATGCCTGCCGCTATCCATATGCGCCCGCCTATGGCAATTTGTGCACCTATGAATGCCTTAGGATAAAAAAAAGCCAGCAGGAATATGCTGGCTTTTAAATAAATCAAACGATTAATTATTAGAGTCCTATCTGGCTGGTAAATTTAGTGGAGAAGGTTAACCCCGGGTCTCGATCCATCGACCAGTAATGCACACCACGAATGCCATTCCATATGACAAAATGATCCATAGTGTCTGCGTCGGATAAAGAGAAAACATCCGAAGCTACGTCATTGGTACCAACCATCGGCGTCAATTCAATATTGAAGTACGACACGCCCCAATAGTTATGCAAGTTCATCGCTGCTTGAATTGCAGACTGGCCCATATCGCAAGCGCCTCCGTTCATCACGCAAACGCCTGTGCCTGTTCCGTAATCCATGGTCATCAGGTTGATGAAATAGTTCGTCAATCCGAGAGCCTTGATACGTTGCATGACCGTTGTGCCTACCGAGCCAAGCGAGTTCGGCGCTTTGGTACACATCTCGACAGCGGTAGGAGAACTGCTATTATTTTGTGCGAGAGTAGCGAGCGTGAAACTGAAGTGCAGGTTAGGATACTTGCTTTGCGCATTCTTAACACGTTGAATCAAGCTGTCGATCTGCGCCTGAGTTTGACCAGACTCAATATCAAAATCGATACCGACCAGGTTGGCCGATTTGTAACGCTCTATGAAGGTGGTGAAACCTGTATCACTGCCACAAGTGAAAGAGCCTGCAGCTCCACCTGTCGAGACTATATATCTCTTGCCAGCATTGACGAACAACGGAACATTCGCTGAAGCAAAAGTGCTAGCAGACATCCCTGCCCAGTTTTCTGTACCGCATTCGCCAGTGGCGAAGGCCCACGTCAGCGTGCTGTTCATTGCGTTCATCGCTTGCGTGACGGGCACAGTGGTGCCAGTAACGGCGGTTCGCATAGTGTCGGTATTCCAGTCGGCATTCACCGTGACGTCCTTGTAGGCGCTAAATAGCTCCGTGCCAGGAATCGGTGCCGCTAGAATAGGCGTTGGACATGCTGGAGTTGGAGTTGGAGTTGGAGTTGGAGTCGGGGTTGGTGTGGGTGTTGGTGTCGGGGTTGGTGTAGGTGTAGGTGTAGGTGTAGGTGTAGGTGTAGGTGTAGGTGTAGGTGTAGGTGTAGGTGTAGGTGTAGGTGTTGGTGCACTGCCGCAAGTGAACCCCGGAATCCATGGTTGACCGCTACCTGAACCACCGCTATTGGTCAGCGGGTCCTGATTCTGCGTCCAGAATGCGTTCGTGTAATTCCGCCCTGAGCGGCTGACTTTTATGCCAGGACTCGCATAAACAGTCGTACTGACCCAGGCTGCTGCACATGCTTCGCCATCTGCAAAAGTTTTCGTTTGGCTACTCGTATCTGACGACCCGCCGCACGCTGCAAGCATGCTGGCGGACAGGCCGATGATCAGACTATTGATGATTGTTTTTTTCAACTTTGTCTCCTAAGTGGGTTTGTGAAAATCGAATTAAGCATTCGTACGTTTAGGTCTCGCTCAGTTTTTTTATATTTAACAGAGCTGGATACTAATAAAAAACAGCGGCAGGGCAGGCAGAAGTGAAGCCGAATCAGTCTACGGAAAAATGATCTTTCATGCAATAAGCTGATGGCGCCGGTTTGGACATGTCACTCATCTCATTGACATCTCACAAGCTGATTTGCGTCAAACGTCACAGATTGGCAAACCTCATCGCTTCGTTTGCCCTCCTGGCCGTGAAAGGCCGGAGGTGCTCATCGAAAAGCATCCCGTATGCCCCAGCAAAAAAAGCCGAGTCTGATTAGAAAATAGACCGTGATATTGATCCAAAAGGTCAGCGGACTTTCTGAGCACTCTACTCTGGAAAACCGCCCACGCACGTAACCGTTCTGAATTCCATAAACTGCAAGCCCCCAGAAAATCGGTGCAATGAGCATCATGTCCATAGCGGACATAGGCCCACGTTTCAAGCCATGTCTTTCGATAGCAATAGCAGCGACGTAAAGAATCAGGTAGGCAATTGCGAAGAGACGCCATGTCTTGGTAGTCATTCGCATGCTGACGCCTTACGATTGTTCAGACACGTCAACCATGCGGACACGATTGAAACCCTATGGCTATTTACCCGGCAAATTATTTTCCGATTTCCTTGCTGACGGCATTTTCCTGCTGATTCAATACCTTCTTTTCACCCTTGGTGATATGGCTTCCATTTTGGCTTGCCATGCTACGTTCTTCCTGGCGAATCTGACGATCTTGTTTGTGTAGTCCTTTAGCCTGCGTCTTCGTGATCTCGCCAGATTTCACTTCCTGCTTGATACGCTTGTTCTGATTATTCAAGCGACCATTTACCTGTTCCCGACGTGGGGGATTCTTCTGCCAGTGCGTATCTTTGGCGATAGCGGTACCAGTGATCCCCATAATAAACGCTGCCATTACAGTACCGATGATTGCTTTGCGAGATTGATTGATCGTGGACATGATGGACTCCCTTTATCATCCTAATCTACCAATAATGACGCAAGTGACGCCGGATTCGATATTCATGTTTTTAACCTGTTGGATAACCAGCCGCAGAGCTGTCGGTGTGCATCTGCATGCTAGCGATGGGCGCTCTGCATTTCTCTTTTCTTCACAATTGCCTCATGAAGTTTTCCCCACCAGTCGTTTGAATACGGATGCATCCATTTGAATGGAAGTCGCCTTCCAAAGCGATGCATTTTTAAGACTCTTTCAATGAGCCAGCCTATCTCAAAGCCTGCCCATTCCGGAGCAGGGAACATCAAAAGGTTAAACGACACAGCCGGGCGCACTTCATTCCAAAAGATTGCCTCTAGTTCGGAAACAGAATATTTCGACTTCGCACAGATTTCAGCAACTCGTGGAAGCAAAATTCCTGCATCGGTGTCCATCCAAAAATTTTGCATGAAATCCCAAATTGGCCTTCGATCCTCAATATCATCTTCAGGCGGTTGCATAATTTCAGCCTCCTATTTTGCAAGCTCACGTGCGCCGCAGATGACAGTATGCAGCGGAATGTTAGAGCTAATGCTAGCGGAGGTTTGAGCCATTTGGATTAATCGCTTCTTCATCACGCCGGGTCGGGTAATACGACTTCTTGTGTTCAAGCTCATAGAATAATGTCCCTTGTATTCCCGTCGCTTCGGCTTTACGAACTCGTCGCTTCCAAATTCGTGCGAATGCTGCGTCCAATTTTGTTCCTGTCACACGAGCCAGAACCTCATCGATAAAGGCAACATCCTGCCCAGACGGGAAAATCAGATTAAATTCTTCTTCTGTAGCGGCGAACACGTCGTATACGCAGTTGTCTGCCCCATCTATCACCTGAATATTTTTCATGCGTTTTAACTTTTAGGTTACGGATTCAAAGCGCCAGTCTGCAACGGTAGGCAAAATGTTCAGCGATTACGTCGCCTTACGACTATGCTTTTTTCTGCAAAGCCTTAAAAATATAAAGTGGAACTGTAGCTTCTATGTCTTTTCCTTCAGCCTCGTCTAATGTCACCCGGTTTGAGTCCCACCGCATCCAGTGTGGGCTTGTAAAGACGTAGACACTTCGAGTTCCATGTCTATATTCCAGGGTGAATCTCTTCTCGAATATTACTGTTAGAAATTTATTTTTATGAATCGGCGACACGGTTCCGCTCACCGGCAGGCACAAAAAAATCGAGGGCATGATTCCTAATAAAGCACCAATTAGGGTGCTCCACATGAGGCTAGAGCTACCTCCAATCCAGCTGAAAATTGTTGTTACTGCGAGTACGATAATGGCCAAAATAAAAATGAATATCGTCCAATCACGTATTCCAAGCAGTGGGTTAAATCCCGTTGATTGCCGTTGAAAAATATTCTGTTCCATATCGTTTTAACGCTGAGCTGACGGGAGCGCCGCCATAGGGGTAAATAAAAGTGAGGTCGTCATTAGCGATTCTCCGTCGAGCATCCTGTAATGCCTAACCATTTGCGATCAAGCCAAAAATAGGAAAGGCCAATAAACCAAAACCGAAAAATAATACCAAAAACATTGCGGCATACCAGCGAATAGCACTTTGGATAAACGCCGGTAGTTTTGAGGTAATGAAGCCGCCATAAAGTTTGCCTTGGACTGGGTGGAACCAAATGCACATGCAAAGAAGCCCCCACGGCACCACGACAAAAGGCACGAAAAAAGCCACGGGGAGCATGGATTTAGTAATGCCAGCATTTAAGAAGAGGAAAATGACACCCATACCCAGTATGGAAATGCACAAAAACCACCAACGCTTGGGGAAGAGTTTTTCAGCCTGCGATGTAAAAAATAATGGCAGCATGTTTAGCCCCTACGGATTTTTAGTTAAGTCCCAGCCGCAGACGTGACACTTAGTCTTAAAAATCTTCACGGGGACACGCATTAATCTAGGACGCTGATAGTAGTCATCGGTTGTCAGATAAATCGGTGTCCCGCAATTTGGACATTCGATTTGACGCATATATATTCCCCACGCAAATAAATTGCCAAAGAACGCCAACTCAAATAACTCAGACACATACATCGCAAGCAATCCGGCGACCATGCTTCCAACGAAAAAGCCAATCCAAGACAGAATCCACTTTATAAATATAGTCATGGTAAATCAACTGCCTCACTTAGCCATTTAAATTGACGCTCCCTGCTTTTTGAATTCGTCAACGAGCTCTATAAATAATTCGGATATTTTCTTTACCGTGAAAAGTTTTTTCTGCTGAAACTTGAACGTCCTCTGAATAACCTACTTCAAGCTCGGTATTTGATAACCATTTGATCTCTGGAGCTTCAGTTCCGCCATGAATTTGCACATCTACTTGATGACAAGGTCCGCTATAAATAAGTCCCCCACTTTCATCCGCATCTTCTTTTGCAAGTGTGGATTTCATTAGAACGACGTTTTCAAAGCAAAAATATCCTGCTATTTCTACTCCACCTGCATGTGTTATTCGAACGGCGTTATAGTTGTGATCGGGAGAAGGAAAGGCAACGTAATATTTGTCCTCATGGAAAAAAGTATGAAATAAAAAATAGCCAATGCCGCATAGGACTGCGGCGATAACCGCAATCGTTTTCAAAAATTTGATGGTCTTGCTTCCATTGAATGCGTACTGCTTATGCATTTATAGGCCTAACGAAAGGGTTTATTCACCGATTATTTTTTAAATAGCATGTAATGATCAGTGCGTTCGCTGCCCAAGTAAAAACGTAGCGAGCGGCCCCCATCTTCGATCTCAACATAGCTGACCTTAAGGGTATTTTCTCGGACTGTTTCAGCTGGTATGCCTTGGCAATTCACTTTTCCATTGTTTGAAATGTAGGTGTACGTGATCAAAAAACCCATGGCATGCGGAGAAGCTGCCCATCTCATCGTCTCCTCTAACGTGCCGTCCGTGGAAAGCAAGGACCCATCGCTATTTATGTTTAAGTAAATATCTCTGCATTTGTCAGGCGACGGCAAACTCAGCTCCTGAACTTTCCACTTACCGATAAGTGCAGCGGGTGTCATCACCGGCTGCGTTTTTATATCACAGCAACCGCCAATTATCAGTAACGAAGTGAGGATGGTGAGCATTCTATTCATAGCACAGCCGCTTTCATATACATGATCCAACTGAACTCACATCGGTCTTTACTGATCGACCTGCGCTGTCGATGGTAATCTTGAGAATGATGTTCCACTCGGAGCACGGGAAATGGATCCCTTTCTCCGGAATTTTTGCCACATTAGCATAGAGCCATTGCTGTTGTTCCAGATAATCAAACTTAACGTGGTGAGCAGTGCCCCACGCCCTAATATTTTCCGCATTGGTTCCCACTGGTACGTCTTTGGCTAAGGTATTGCGCCAGAAAGCGATTCGCTCCTGGAGCTTAGGATGGCCACTTGAGCAGCCAGTTAGCGCTATGAAAATTAGTGGCGCAATTATTATTCGCATACAGGAGTGCGCAGCACGAGGACACCCCGGTTGACTGGGGTGTTGATCATCATGCAGGTCCATTGAATTGGAGATCTCGGAATGTTTTCGATTCAACCGCAAAAACAATCCCCCAGAAAGATCGACCACCATCACAAATAATCACCGGCGTATTCTCTTCACCCAATGATATCTTTCCAGCTGGGTAAAAATTCCCGTAGATATAGCGTTTCCCGCCTTTGATGAATCCAACGTACTGCCTGTGAAATCTTTTAATTGGAAGAGCCGATGTACCACCCGTTGACGATCGCAGAAATAATTCCAGGCGTTTTTCCAGTTCGTTGATTTGAGGTTGCTGGACGACCCAAAACACTTCCACATTACTCGGCGTGCTTCGTGAGCACTGTTGGAGCAGAGCAGTTCCTTCATTAACCGGCAAGACAAAACTGTTTCCTTCCGCCGCCGCAGTTCCGGATAACATGGAGAGACTTAATGCGATCAGTATGCGTTTCTTCACTTTAGCTCCGATGATAAAAATGTCAGGTACGTCTATTTGAACTGACACGCTTTTTTAGCCAATATCCAAGCGCTCTCAGCGCTAGAAGATATGCAATGGCCGCTACTACGAACCATATGCCGCCGCCACAATATGCTTTGAACGAAGTATAGAGAAAGCCGAACAGCATTAGGCCAACCAAGTAAACAATGAAATCAATTCGCTCTCGCATAGGGGCCTTCACATTACAACCTCAGGGACAACATATCGTTAGTAGGCCGAGAAAGAACAGAATGCCAGTTGCTGTGATCGAGTATAAAATTCCAATAAATATTCGCTGGCCTAATGTTGCGTTGATGAGCGCCATTTGCACCCCCAGCAATCCAGCTAATACCAAACCTGCGAGAGATAGTTGGTCATAGAGAGCTAGTTCAGTATAGTGATCCCGATAATTACTAAAAATGCCCCCGCTCCGTGACCAATCCAGATACGAAAACCAAACTGGCACAGGTACTATGAGCAACAAGAGCCATCCAAGAATTTTTCTATATATCTGCATGAAATCGGCTATGCAACGTTGAGTTAATTGTCACTAGCAAGTTGCCTCTTCATCTGCCGTTCGCAAATTATCCCGATTACGATACCAAGAAATAACCCAATAGTGCTCACGATGATCAATGAAAATACATTGCCGGAAATCGGCGGATGCCATTGCGCCTCGATTTGCGGCAACGGAGCCTCAAAACTGCCGGTAAAAATAAATGAGATCCCTGCAAATGCAATAGGTGAGACAGCGGCACCTATACAAGCATTTATTAGAAGCCTGGTAAATGCATTCTTAACTCGTTCCACTAATGGGCGGAATAGAAGTTTGGAAGTAACCCAGAAAAGGATCGCAGCGAATATCGTAGGGGCAAAAGTCAACTGCCAGCTTCCCATTGGAAGTCCTACCAAGCCGAGTGACCACCACATTATGGGCAGCACTGTCACTATTTGAATGGCATGGGCTAGCCCGTGCACTTTCCCACCCAAAGATGAAAATACGAAGAGAAAGGCGGGGCCCATTATTATTGGACCTAGGCCAACGAAGATTCCCAGTACAAACCAGATGCTCGGCACGGCTGGCTTACTCACTAGGTTTCCTTTACAGTAAATTTTATATGGCTCAAATGCCGCTATGCACGGCATTGAGCTGATAAGCGAATCTGTTCACCCACTACAGGCCACGCCGCAGGTACGTTGGTAGGGCACTGCTTCCACCATTGTAGTTGAGTACGACAAGCCCTGAAATCCCATAAATATGAATGGCCGGCTGAAGCGTATGCCGTGCATGGGCAATCAACACCGCCGGAATATGCAATGAAAGCACGGGCTTCACAAACTGGCTTGATTTTTACTGTGCTGTTTGAATCATCTTCCCTATCCCCCCAAATTGAGTGCAGCAGGTCAAACTGGGGGGATAGGGAAGATGATTCGTTGATACGCTGATGAATTGCCCGGCGTTCTCCGTCAAGTATCGGGGGGAAGAATCCTCGCACCGGAATTGATACCCCACGATGGATATTCGTCTCCCGCAGTGAAGGAATTGGGGCATTGAATACCAGAATTTCGGCATTCATATTTTTGGCGGGCATCCAACAATTACAGGGAAACGCTCATGCAGAAAATAAAAATGTGCGGAAACATCGCAGACGTGTTTGAATAACCTACGAATTTGGGAGAGCTGGGCAATGAATACAAGAATGGGTAGAAGTACCTCAATCATGATGGGCCTGATTCTGACACTGCTCACGGCCGAATACTTTCACCGATCTGAATGCGCGCTTCATTAAATGAAGACGCCTGGAGGAACGCGCATGAAAAAAGAGCCGGAAGCTATATCGATAAGAAGATATGTTGACGATGACAAGGCCTACGATGCACTGGTAAGTGAAATTTCCTGCGAACTCCAACGCAATGAGGTAAGAGAAAGTGATATTCAACTTCAAGCCCTAGAAGTATTGCGGGGGGCTATGTCTATAAGAGACGCAATCAAGCATGAAAAGAAGATATTGGAAGGCTTGGGCAATCGACAAAGCGAGCTGCAATCGGAAAAGGCGCGCCGCCCTCGCCCCGTAAAAAATGATGCTGGCGATAAGCTTGACGACATTATTACGCGTCTCGCGCTTACGCATTCAGGCGCGCGGCCGAGCGAAGTGTGGCCGCACTTGAAGACTGCAATTTTGGAATGGGCTGACACCTGCATAGAATTTAAAACTGACAAGGCGGATAGTCACAGTTATCGATTTGAGATAGCTCAAAAGAAGCATGCCATTTCTTTTGGGGTATTTAGAAAAAAGCTTCATCAAAAGAAAACCGGCTTTTAGCCGGGCTGCGCACCGCACGAAGCTTCCAATGCTTTCAGAGCGACTTACATTGAGTCGCATACTTTGAGAGTTATCTATGGATACGAAAGAATTAGCGGGAAAGCTCCATCTTAAAGAACAATCAATCAGAAAGCGGTATAGCGAAACAGGCGCATATTATTGTTTGCGGCCTATAAAGCTACCGAATCGTCGCCTCATGTGGCCCGCCGACTCAATCGAGCAACTGAGCCGGGGGCAAAAATGAAAAAGTCCGATTGCTACCAATCTAATCCGGACCTCATCGAGAGCGCCGATATTATTTCTGATTTCACTATTCAACAGATTCTTGATCAGAATCCTGATCTATTAGAGCGCGGCTGGCGATGTAGTCAGCCTGACGAACCACTTTGCATCACTCCACAATTCGTGCGCCAAGTCCGTACCGGCGTCGCATATTTGGCAGAGCATCACATTCCTGCCAATATCGGTTCTTATGATCTGAAGCACTATATGGAAGAATGGGGAAGAGTAAACAGCCTCGCACCCTACGTGTGCAACTGTGCCGGAATAGGCGCCGCTTTGCTTTGTGGATATCGGGCCGTCCGCACCAAACATAGTGGACCGAATTGCCATTTTCTGCGGGCGCGAGCATGAATCATCTGCCGGAAGCGCTCGCCCCGCTAGCAGCATATCGCCAGTTCATTGTTTGCCAGTTCGTGCCGGATCCTGACAAGCCGAGCAAGACCTTTAAATACCCCTTGCACCCGCTTACCGGCAAGCGTCACGACGCGCACGACCCATCCATATGGGTAGATGCCGACGCGGCCATCCGAATGGCTACGGCGTGGGGTTCGACGCCTGACGCTCAAGGCGCGCATCATGGTGTCGGGTTTACATTTACCGAGCAAGACCCGTTCTTTTTTATTGATATTGACAACTGCGCGTTGCTCAATGATGACGGCACTTGGAAAGCATGGACGCCGATAGTCAGTGAACTGTACGACCAGTTAGAGGGAGCGGCCATCGAGATATCACAATCGGGCCGTGGTCTTCACATCATCGCAACGGGCACCGCGCCAGCCGCGCGCCGATGCAAGGATCACACCAATAAATTATTTGACCTCTATACCGAGAAACGGTTCGTCGCCCTGACCGGCACATCCATTATCGGCAACGCCGCAACCGTTCACACTGCCGCCCTCGAAGCCATCACCGCAAAGCACTTGACGCTCGGTGCGTCCGGCAATGCAATGTCCTGGACAACCGAGGGCTGCGAGGGTTGGTACTGTCCGGACGACGATAGCAAACTGGTCGAGCGTGCGCGCCGATCAACGTCTAAGAAAGGCGATCTAGGCGGCATACGTGCGACGTTTGAGGACTTGTGGACGTGTAACGTTGAACGGCTTGCAGAAGCGTACCCGCCGGACGGTAACTCATCCGCCCCTTACGGCGCATCCGAAGCCGACTCTGGGCTCGCGCAACACCTTGCATTCTGGACCGGCAAGAATTGCGAGCGCATCAAACGAATAATGATGATGTCGGGCTTGGCGCGTGAGAAATGGGAGCGCGAGTCTTACATCGATACGACTATTCTCAAGGTGTGCGCGCGTCAAGTTGATGTCTATGGCGTCAAATCCGCATTGCAGGGAGATGAATTCCCCTACCGTGACCTATCGCCCCTACGAGCATACAAACGAAGCGAACGGGTAAGCATCGCTGACCTTTACAGCAATCCACCCGAACCGCAACGATTCTTGATTGCCGACATTTTACCGGGTGGTGTACTCACACTTTTGGGCGCGCACGGCGGCACGGGAAAATCGATGTTGGCGCTTATCGCTTCCGTTTGCCTTGTCACCGGGCGGTCGTTCATGGGCAAGCGAGTGGAGCAATGCCGTGTATTGTTTTATAGCGCTGAAGACCCCGCGCCGATCGTGCGACGTCGACTTTCGAGAATCTGTCAGTTTATGGGAATTGACCCCACCGTTCTTGCCGCTGATCTCATCATACTGGACGCCACTGAGCATCCCACCTTATATACACAAGTGAATTATGCAACGCAAGCATATGAGACGTTGCGGGAAGATGTAGCCGAATTCGCACCAGGTGCAATCATTATCGACAACGCCAGCGACACCTATGATGCGAATGAAATCGAACGGGCGCGGGTAAGGGAATTCATCCGCTTGCTTGCGGGATTGGGCAAGCCGAACAATGCAGCGGTACTGCTTCTTGCACATATCGATAAGCAGACTGCCAAGGCGGGCGGCGGCGGTGAGGGTTATTCCGGTTCGACAGCATGGCATAACAGCGCACGTTCTCGCCTGTTCTTGAGCGCTCAAAACGACGGACTGGTACTTGAGCACCAAAAATCCAATCTGGGCGCTCGCTCGCAACCGATTTATTTAAAGTGGGTTGACGGCGGCTTGCTTGAGCATTTTGAAGCGCTCGACGGTGCCGACCACCAAGCAACCATATTTCGGCTGATGAAAGATGCATATATTCAGGGCAATTTCATTTCGCCATCGCTCAACGCCGCAAATAACGTTTATAAGGTTCTGCAAAATGAACCGGCCTACCCGAAATTCCTAAAGCGTGATGGCCTTCTTCGCATCGTTCAATTGCTGGTCATGAACGGAAGGGTTATTACAGAAGAATATAAGACCTCCCACAGAAACATGTGCAAGCGCTATGCGGTAGGTGCGTTAAGTGAACTGCCGCACACCTGACGCACTTAACGCTCACTGCACCCCGTAGGGTGCGGTGGGTGTATCGGGGGTGTGGGGGAGACACCGCAACAGCAAACTTAACGCATGACTTATTAATGTGAATTTTTATGAGCGTGGTTACGCCCCGCGTTTGCGTCGCATTGTATGGGAATACATCGCAGGAAAAAGCGGGAAGATAGAACAAGCTTGGAAAATCCCGAAACGGGGAAACGGGATAAATTATCGTGAGTGCAGATAAACGTAAGCGCTGGAAGGAACATTGCAAAGCACACGCCATTTTTGTGTCGGCATGGGTCAAGAGTGGGCGTGACTACCCAGCACAGGAATTTCCAAAACTTCCCGATGACCTGCGAGGGCTTGCATGTGGGGCAAAGACAAGAGCCGGGACGCCTTGCAAGCTGACCTCAATTTTCAGCAACGGGCGTTGCAAGTTTCACGGTGGATTATCTACCGGCCCGAAAACACCGGAAGGGAAAGCGAGAATATCAGCGGCGCGGCGTAAAACCCCATGAAGGGGTAAGAAATCATAACCGTTCAGCGAATTTTCCGCTCTGTGATTGCGAAACCAGGGGCTGGAAGAGCATGCACCAAACGGCCTTGGACCAGATAAGACCTATTGAAGCGCTTCTTGATGATCGCATCGCTAATTTCGCCTAGCAATACATGCGAAGCGAATGACTAATTCCCCTCTATTAAAAGTAGATGCTTGCTTATGCCGGCCATAGCTGCACCGACTCACAAATAAAAGTAGCCGAGCAGTCACATTCCGCACCAAGCAGCGCAATTTCTCCTGCTGCCGCGTCCGAAAAGCAGCGATAGCGGCGATTGCCTTTTCTCTCCAATGCTCCAATGCCGACCCTCGCACCTCGACAACCAAAACAGCTTATTGCATGGCGGATAGTTTCCTCCTACACTGGCTTGATTCTTAGCTGCTTGCCTTCCCCGGTTTTTTATTGACCCCTAACTAGGCGAAATTCGGAAGGTCAATCATTGGAGCGGCCTAACTTAATTCGATATGCACATAAGGGAGAACTGATGGACCCAGACGTTATCAAGACCGTCGCCGCATATATCGCTTTAGCAACGCCCATCACTGTCGCATTGGCAAACTCGGCCAAGCTCGGGATGGAGTGGCTAAAACAGCGACATACCATCAATGAAGCTAAAATCAATCAATCACATCAGATAACCAACCATTATCTAGATCGTGCGCTGGATCCGAATGTGTCCCTTGCAATTCGTCATCAGCTGCTGCGATTCCTTGCAACACCGGACCGAGGAGGCTCCAGACTGAGTGCTTGGGCGGAAGCCGAACTCGGCCGAATCGGAGGGATCGTCGAGGAAACTAACCTTGCGGTGGTGAAGGCGGAGTCGGAGCTACAGCAGGCAAAAAACAATGCCGAAGTTGCTGCGGCAGAGAAGAAGCTTGCCGAGGCCGTCCGAAAACAGCGAAGCCTACTCGAACCTCCATCTGCACCACCGATTTCAGCGGCAGCAATTCGAGCTGGTCTCATTTCAGAGAAGGACCTTTCCGGTCTCAACATGAAGGGACAGGATTTGTCGGGCGCAAGCTTCGTCTACAAAACGCTTAGAGGAGCAGACTTTTCTGACGCAAACCTCTCCGGCGCGTCACTTCAAGGTTGCGACCTTCGCTCGGCGAGCTTCGAAGGGGCCACTCTCAAAGAAACAACGCTCTATCTTGCAGATCTTCGCGGTGCTGACTTCTCAAGTGCTAAGATTTTCAAAGTCAACTTCCGCCAAGCGCGCCTCGAAGGTGCGAACCTGTGCTCCGCACAGCTCGACGACTCGGAAGTCCTTGCCACATACGACGACACTACAACCTGGCCGGAGGGTTTCAAACCCGAAGAGCGCGGAGCAGTACATGTTCACCGCTCATCCTGAATGAAAAGGTGCCTAACACATTGCTGAACAAGGTCGCTTCGCGCTTGGCAGTTCGAGGTTGAATCCGCTTAGGTGAAGTGCGACCGTCCCATTCAGTCTTTTGCGGTCGAGCGATAACTTGCGCCGTCTGACGGCGCGGAATGCAAATGCCGGTGGGTCAAAACGAAGAGGCTAAAAAAACTTTTTGCAATTCATGGAACAAGTTTGACGACGCGGTTCCAAGAAATTTTCTTCCATCCTTAAATTTGCAAATGAAAGTCACATCTTTTCCCATTCCCCCCAAAATTAGCCCAGCAAGCAGCCCTACGGGCCCCAACAAAACGCTTCCTGCAATACCCCAACCGGCAGCGCCTCCTACGCTAACAATCGACTCTTCCGTCGCCAAGTCCAGCTTTTCAATTTGGAATGACGGGATCTTCTCCCTGAAAAACTTGCCTTTGTGCTTCATTAAAAATTCGCCACGCACATACTGATGTTCAAGCCCAGTTTTGAAATCTCCGGCGTGAACATTGATTCTTCCTAGTCCCATTGTCATCCTTTTCAAGATTACAAATTGCAATTGTTGATACAAGGCGGTCGCGCACGGGTTTAACAATTCACGCTTCATGTCCAGTGGAGCTAATACGCTATTCGGCAAACGCCGCTTCGTGCTGCTGCCCTGCTTAGCCTGATATTTAAAGAAAAAAATACTAAATTTATTACAAAAAGATGTATTTAGTCATCATATCATCGTATTTATACTGTAGATGGTTTTTGGGCGGTCTTGGATGCTTGGCGAATGAAAAAACCGCCTCGAACGTTGACCGCAAAACGAACATTTAGCCAAAACATCGGGCTTGTTCGCCGCATTAAAAATTTGTCGCAGGAGGCGATTGGAGAAAAGGCCGATTTGCATCGAACATATATTGGTCAAATTGAGCGCGGAGAAGTAACTCCAACATTGGATGCCGCAGAGCGTGTTGCTCACGCATTGGGATTGGAACTATGGGAGGTGCTTCAGCCGGATTTCAGTGTTGATGCGCTTGTTGGTCAGGAGCGCAAACAATAAACTTGAATACCTTGTCGAACGTTTCAACAACCTGGGCACTTACCAAATTAGAAAAATTAATTCCCAACATTCATAATGCTTTCTGGCGGATTTCGATTCCTGTCGAGCCGCAAATCCTACACTGTCCCTACACGAAGATGGAGTAGAAGGCGAAACGCAAAAATGGCTACAGGCCGAAGCATGTAACCATTTGATTTAACGCATATTTCTTGGTGGCCCGGGGCGGAATCGAACCACCGACACAAGGATTTTCAATCCTCTGCTCTACCGACTGAGCTACCAGGCCAAGGGGCGCAAGTATAGCAAAGTTGCTCAGTTTTGCAAGAGCTAGATGCAATTCAGATCGGCATCACCAGCTATAATGCATTAAAAAATACCCCTCTTTTAATCAATTCGAAACACTTCGGCGCGTTCTTATTACATGTATTTGCAAAGTGATGTTTGTATCGTCGGCAATGGCGCGATCGGCAAGGTGGCCGCGCTGGGCTTTGCGCAGGCGGGTCAAAAAGTCACTTTATTGATTCCGCCGAAAAATGCTTCGGATCATCCAACAACTTCAAAATCATCGGGCTGGGACGTGCGCGTCTATGCGCTGAACCATGTCGCGCATGCATTACTGTTTTCGGTCAAAGTATGGGGTGCGTTGGATACATCGAGGATTGCCCCGGTTGATGCGATGGATGTCAATGGTGATGGCGTACAGGCGGCGGGACATCTTGCTTTTGATGCGTATGGCGCGCGGGTAGGTGCGCTGGCATGGATAGTCGAGGATGCAAATTTGAATCAGGCGCTGGATGCCGCGCTCAAGTTTGCGCCGAATGTCAAGATAGTGGACGGCAGAGCGGTACAACTGCGCGTGGACAGCGCGAACGCGACTGTGCAACTGGACAATGGCGACACGCTTGCTTCGTCCTTGTTGGTAGGCGCTGACGGCGGCCAGTCCTGGGTGCGTGGACAATACGATATTGGCATTGACTATCGTTCTTATGGTCAGCGTGCAATTGTCACCAATTTTGCCTGTGAGAAGCCGCATCACGGCGTTGCGCACCAGTGGTTTACGTCGTCGGAAGGCATCGTTGCATTGCTGCCGTTGCCTGGGCTGCGGGTGTCACTGGTCTGGTCGGCGCCGGATGTCCTGGCCGAGACCTTGTTGCTCGCTTCGCCGGCGGAACTTGCGCATAGGGTATCGGCATTCTGCCGTGACAAGCTGGGGCAATTGGACCCGCTTGAACCGTATGCCGTGAAGGCGCTGCCGCTTTCGCTTTTGCGCTCACACGCGATTACGGCACCGCGAGTCGCGCTCGTCGGTGATGCTGCACATGTAGTGCACCCGTTGGCCGGACATGGAATGAACCTGGGTTTTGCCGATGTGGCAGCATTGCTGGACGTGGTGGCCACGCGCGAACCGCACCGTGATTGCGGCGATTCTCGTGTGCTGTCGCGTTATGCGCGTAAGCGCAAGGAAGATATACTCTTGATGCAATTGGCGACAGATGGGCTGGAACGATTATTTTCGATCAATCTGGAGCCGGTGCGCGCATTACGAAATGCAGGATTGAACCTGGTAAATAAATTACCGTTCCTGAAAAGGCATTTGATTACGCATGCCATGGGCAAGCGGTAAAGATGCGCAGCGTTAGTAAAACGAGGACATTATGAAGCTGGTCAAAATCGGGTTGATGGCAATACTGGCTACGGTCACGGCGATCGCATTTTCAGAGACGCCGGATGAAGCGGCGGTCAAAAAGGTAATCGAAGTACGACTGGGTGATAGTTTAAAAGTCCTGTCAGTACAAAAAACGCCATTCGGCGGCCTGTATGAGATCCGAACGACGAATGACATCCTGTATACCGACGTAAAGGGGGACTACCTCTTTTCGGGGCACGTACTCGATACGAAGACACGCAAGGATTTCACCCGCGATCGACTTGAGGAAATTAGCAGGATCGATTTCTCCGATCTGCCGCTGGAATTCGCATTGAAAATGGTGAAGGGAAATGGCAAGCGCGTGATCGCGGTGTTTGAAGATCCGAACTGTGGATACTGCAAGCATTTGCGCAAGACATTGAGCGAAATGCAAAACGTCACGGTGTATACCTTCATGTACAACATCCTGGCGCCGGATTCAGCAGTCAAGTCGAGGAATATATGGTGTTCCAACCATCATGCGAAAGCGTGGGATGATTGGATGTTGGATGGCAAACTGCCTGCGACAGCACCGGAGAAATGTATTGCGCCGAATGATAAAGTGCTGGCATTGGGACAAAAAGTGGGGGTCAACAGTACACCCACGATTTTTTTCACTGACGGGACTCGCGGCGTGGGTGCGCCGGATATAAATGCGCTCGAAGCGAAACTGGCATCGGTCAAGGAAATCAAGAGCCCTGCGTATGCGAAGGCAATCAATTATTTGAAGGACCGCTATATTGAACTTAGTCAATAAAGTGCCGGTCATAAAGATATCTAATCTGCCATGCAATGCGCAAGCCGTCATGCTAATTGGATAACAAATCTAAAGGGGAAATATGAAACTGTTTAAAATCGGGATGGCGTCATTATTGACAATATTGAGTTTGGCTGCGGTCACCTCATTTGCAGAGACAACCCAGGAAGCGGCTGTCAGAAAATTGGTTGCCGTACGCTTGGGCGAAAACGCCACGATCGATTCCGTCAAGAAAACGCCTTACGCAGGATTGTATGAAGTGCGTTTCAACGGCGATATTCTCTATACCGACCAGAAGGCGCAATATATATTTTCAGGGCATGTCATTGACGCGGAAACCAATCAGGATTTCACCAAGGAACGTCTGGATGAAATTAACAAAATCGTATTTTCCGATTTGCCGCTCGATTTAGCTGTGAAGGTCGTCAAAGGTAACGGCACGCGTTCGATAGCAATTTTTGAAGATCCTAACTGTGGTTACTGCAAACAGTTCCGGAGGACGCTGCAGGGTATTGATAACCTGACTGTTTACACCTTCATGTACAACATCCTGTCACCAGAGTCCTCAGTCAAATCGAAAAATATCTGGTGCATGCCGGACCATGGCAAAGCATGGGATGACTGGATGCTGAACAGCAAGGCACCAGCACCTGCGCCGGATAGCTGTACCACTTCGCCAAATGAACAGGTATTGGCGCTGGGACGCAAATTGAAAATCACTGGCACACCGTCTATTTTCTTCATGGATGGCTCGAGAATTCCGGGTGCAGTTGACGCCAAGGGACTTGAGGCGAAGTTGGCTTCCATCAAATAAGCTACCTTCATTTGTATTCAAACGCGCATACCGTGATCCGGGTGCGCGTTTTTTTACGTTCGCTGCAGATTGCGGCTGGGATTTATTTGGACGTTTGATTTGACGTGCCGGTAACTACCTACTAGCAACATCCACGACATTTCGCGGTAATGCGATGTCGAGTACCATAATCAAATCTCTAGGCTCTGAGGTCCACCATGTTCAGCGCAATACTGCTTAACAAGAATGCCGATGGCACGACCGATGCGCAGGTTGTGCAGCTTGAAGATGTGCAATTGCCGAGTGACGGCGATGTCGTGGTGCGCATCGATTATTCAACAATAAATTACAAGGATGCGCTTGCCGTTACCGGCAAATCGCCGGTCGTCCGCAAGTGGCCGATGGTGCCCGGGATCGATGGTGCGGGCGAGGTGCTGGCCTCTTCACATGCGGACTGGAAGACTGGCGATCAATTTATTCTCAACGGCTATGGCGTTGGCGAAGCACATATGGGTTGCCTTGCGCAGCGTGCCAGGCTCAAGGGTGATTGGTTGATACCGCGACCATTGGCGATCTCTGCCAGGACAGCAATGGCAATTGGGACTGCGGGCTATACCGCAATGTTGTGTGCAATGGCGCTGGAAGAGCAGGGCGTGACCAAGGAGTCGGGCGATATACTGGTAACCGGCGCGTCGGGTGGCGTTGGCAGTATTGCGATCGTAATCCTGTCCGCGTGGGGTTATCGGGTCGTTGCATCGACAGGCAAGCTGTCGGAAACCGGATATCTGAAATCGCTGGGCGCAGCGGAAGTCATCGATCGCAATGAACTTTCTGCACCTGGCAAGCCATTGCAAAAAGAGCGATGGGCCGGTGTCGTGGATTCTGTCGGATCGCACATGCTCGCCAACGCCGTCGCGCAGACGCGCTGCGGAGGAACGGTCACTGCATGCGGTCTTGCACAAGGGATGGATTTTCCCTCAACTGTAGCGCCATTCATTTTGCGTGGCGTTAAACTGATAGGCATCGACAGCGTGATGGCGCCGCGTGCAAAGCGGCTAGCCGCCTGGGATCATTTGGCACGGGATATCGACATGGAAAAACTATCGACGATCACGCAAGGGATTTCGCTCGCTGACGTATTGCTAAGAGCACCCGATGTCATTGCAGGAAAAATACGTGGGCGACTCGTCGTTGACGTAAATGCGTGAGCGCCTGAGTAGTCCAGCCTGAACACATCATGGTGCAAAAAATTAATTCCGGGAACAGTATGCAGAACACAATCAACTATACGATCATCCCCAAAGACCTCGCCGCCCATTTATTTGAAGTGACGCTTACCGTTGCGACCCCCGATCCTGAAGGACAGGTGTTCGTGCTTCCGGCATGGATTCCCGGCAGTTACATGATCCGTGAGTTTGCGCGCAATATCGTCCAGATGGACGCGCGCTCCAATGGCAAAAAAATCGTTCTACTTAAGCTCGACAAACATACCTGGCAGGCAGCGCCCTGCGACCATGCATTGACCTTGCGCTATGACGTATATGCGTGGGATTTGTCGGTGCGGACTGCACACCTGGATCAGACACACGGATTTTTTAACGGCAGTAGTGTCTATCTTCGCGTTGCAGGACAGGAATCGTTGCCGCATATAGTCGACATCCAGCGGCCCGATGATGCTGCAGGTAAATCTTGGCGTGTCGCCACGGCGTTACCGGAGCTGAAAGCGAAGCGCTATGGATTCGGGACATACATCGCCCAAAATTATGACGAGCTGATCGACCATCCGGTGGAGATGGGTACCTTCGCACTGGCGACGTTCAACGCGCACGGTGTGCCGCACGACTTGGCGATCACCGGTCGCGTGCCCAACCTTGATATGGCACGGCTGACTGCGGATCTGCAAAAAATCTGTGAGGCGCAAATCGCGTTTTTCGAGCCCAGGACCAAGCGCGCCCCCATGAACCGCTACGTCTTCATGACCATGGTTGTCGGCGATGGTTATGGCGGGCTCGAACATCGTGCATCTACCGCACTGATTTGCGCGCGGTCCGAGCTGCCAGTCAAATCGCAAAAGGAAATGAGCGATGGCTATCGGGGTTTTCTCGGTTTGTGCAGCCACGAGTATTTCCACACATGGAACGTCAAGCGCATCAAACCGGAGGTGTTTGCCCCCTATGATTTGCAGACCGAAGGTTACACGCCGCTATTGTGGTTGTTCGAAGGCTTCACGAGTTATTACGATGACTTGATGCTGAAGCGCAGTGGTGTGATTGACGAGCCGGCTTATTTAAAATTGCTCGCAAAGCCGATTAACGGTGTGTTGCGTGGCAGCGGTCGACACAAGCAAAGCGTGGCGGAATCCAGCTTCGACGCGTGGACCAAATATTATCGGCAGGATGAAAACTCGCCGAATGCGATCGTGAGCTACTACACCAAGGGCTCGCTGATTGCACTTGCACTTGATCTGACGATACGTGCCGAGACCAAGGGAAAGAAGTCGCTGGATGATGTCATGCGCATGTTGTGGCAGCGCTATGGTCGGGATTTTTATTCAGATGGCAAGAAGGGAGGGCAAGGCGTAACGGAGGTTGAAATCGACGCGCTGTTCGACGAAGTGACCGGCTTAAGAATGAAGCGGGTGCTGGATCGTTATGTGCGCGGCATCGACGATCTGCCGCTTGCGAAGTTACTTGCGCCGTTTGGCGTAGAGCTTGCTGATACCCGTAAAGATGTGAAGCCTTCGCTTGGAGTACGTACTATGCGTGACGGCAACGACTGCAAGCTGGCGAACGTATATGAAGGTGAGGCCGCCCATCGAGCGGGATTGTCGGCGGGTGACGTATTGATCGCGGTCGATGGCTTGCGTGTATCAGCGGCTAATCTGGATGGGATGCTCGGACGTTATCGTGTTGGTGATGTGGTTCCGTTGCATGCGTTCCGGCGGGATGAACTTATGACGTTTAATGTAAAGCTTGGCGCAGATGCCGCGCCGCAGATGGCGTTGGCACCGCAAGCGAAGCCGGTTGCTGCTGTTCGATTGCGCTTTGCTTGGTTAAAGTAATTTCAATATAAAGGGAGCTATATTCATAGCTCCGTCGTCCCAACGAATGCCGAAACCTAGTGACGTTTGCCATGCATCGTAAGTCGCCGGAATGGC
>Ga0207095_10090_pt2 | contig 24149 bp, 22 predicted proteins | sample Alteio_BWMinHeat_88_FD_153529 | JGI IMG/M metagenome (GOLD analysis project Ga0207095, IMG submission 153529) | Enriched cells from forest soil in Barre Woods Harvard Forest LTER site, Petersham, Massachusetts, United States -... | ecosystem: Environmental > Terrestrial > Soil > Temperate forest >... | reverse complement strand
CGACGCAGCGGGTGGGCTTTAGTTACCGTTTGCGTTCCGTCATCGCTTTGCGAATCTCGCGTTTGGCCTCGGCGTTTTTCTGGGCCTGGCGTTTGTCGTGCAACTGTTTACCTTGGGCGACCGCCAGTTCGACCTTGGCCCGGCCCTGCTTGAAGTACATCCGCAACGGGACCAGTGTGAACCCGCGTTGGGACGCTTTGCCGGCGAACTTCTCGATCTCACGGCGGTGGAGTAGCAGCTTGCGCTGGCGTTTGGGCTTGTGATTGAGGCGGTTGCCCATGGCATACTCGGGGATGTCGCTGCCGATGAGCCAGAGTTCGCCGTCCTCGATCTTGGCGTAGGCATCCTCCAGGTTGGCGACGCCCGCGCGCAGGCTCTTCACCTCGGTGCCGGTCAGCATCAGCCCGCACTCCATGCGTTCCAGCACGACATATTCGTGGAACGCCCGCTTGTTGCGACAAATAACCTTGATGCCGTCCTCGGCGTCTTTCTTCGAGCTGCGCGCCATGATTCCGCCTCCGAGGGGATCGTAGCATAAGTGCGATTCGCCGTGAACAGAAGACGGCGCCGCGCGACGGTTGCTCTGGACGGAAAACCGACGATTTGCCATACGAGCCGACCGTGGCCCGGCCGGCGATCACCGCATTCTTCCACGCCATGACCGGTTTGCCTATCCTCTCGCATTTGCCGTGGCCGGCGCTCTCATTGAACGGATCAGGACCCAGCACGTCTTTTTGGAGGCACCACGTAAATGATGAAGCGAAGCCCATGGTTGCTTGGTGGCGTTGTCCCTCTGCTGGCGTTCGCGCTGCCGGTCCAGGCGGCGGATGTGGACAAATTCCTGCCCGATCATACTGAAGCCGTGGTAACGCTCAACGTCAAGCAACTGGTGCACGGCGGCCTGATGAAGAAGTTCGGCGTGGAGCCGCTTCAGCAAGCCATGAAGGACTGCGGCGAGTGCAAGAAGTTGCTGGAATCCCTCGGCGTTGACCCGCTTGCCGATCTCAACCGGGTGACGGTGGCGGCCGCAATCAACGGCGACAAGCCGTTCGGCGTGGTAATCATCCACGGCCGTTTCGACACGGCCCAGTTCCAGAAAGGCGCGAAGGGACTGGCAAAGGACCACGACGAAGTCGTCAAGATGCATAAGGCGGGCGATCGGCGCTATTACGAAGTCGTCGCGCCCGGCGAGCACGGGTCGTTCCAGATCGGTTCCGGTCTCAAGACGGACAAGGCGGGCGCGACTGTCCCTGTCTTCGCCTTCGCCGGCAACGGCTCGCCGCTCGATCTGCCGGGTTCGTTCTTCTTCGGTCTGGTGGACAAAGGCACGTTGATCCTCGCCTCGGAGAAGGAAGCGCTGCTCGACTCGTTCGACCGGGCGGAATCGCCGAAGAAGCCGACGTTGAAAAAATCGGTGCGTCGCGCGATCGAAGAGAGCGATTCGAAGCAGAGCCTATGGATGGTGGCGCGGATGAGCGCCCTCACGGAAAAGGATGCGACTGCCGAGGCCGAGGAGCCGGAAGAACCGACCCGGATTAGCGCGGTCACCGGGGGCGTCACCATCGGAGACGACGTAAAGATTCACGTCACGCTCACCGCCGTGAACATCGATGCAGCCAAGGACGTGATGAAGGACGTCGAGGACCTGCGCACGCGCCTCACCGGCCTGGCCATGCTGCTCTCCGGGACGCAGAAGGATTGCACATGTTTGATGGACATCCCGAAAGCACTCAAGCCGACGCGGAAAGGAAAGACAATTACGGTGGAAGGTCAACTGGATGGTGAGCTGTTGGAACAGGTAATCGGCGTGATCGAGAAGGTGCAACAAAGCGAACAATGAGAACGCTCTGAGCGTCTTTTCAAAGAATGCGCGGGATTCTACCGGTGGCCGCCCGATGGTACAATGATTAACGATCTTTCGACATGCCTTGCGAGAGTGAACGGTCATGGCTCAACTGCATGCGATGCGCGACCGCCGGCTCGTCCTCTATGACGTTGACTGGCAGACCTACAGCCGGTTGCTGCGCGCCTTCGCCGAGCGGCCGGCCGTGCGCTTGACTTATGATCGCGGAACCCTGGAGATTATGAGCCCCTTACTTAGACACGACAATCGTGGCAGGTTCCTCGGCCGAATGATCATCGTACTGACCGAGGAGCTTGGGCTGCCGATCATGAGCGGCGGCTCAACCACCTTTCGCCGCCGTGGCCGAAAAAAGGGCCTGGAAGCGGACGACTGCTTTTGGATTGCCAATGAGCCTCGAATGCGCGGCAAGGATCGGGTTGATTTGCGTGTCGATCCACCCCCGGACCTGGGGATCGAAGTCGATGTAACGCGCAGTTCGCTCGATCGCATGGCGATCTACTCCGCCCTGCGTGTCCCCGAGGTCTGGCGCCTGGACGATCCCGGAACACTGTCCTTCCATGCCCTCCAGCCCAACGGCGACTACCAGAGCGTGAGTCACAGCGTTGCTTTTCCAATCGTCACTCCGGTTGACCTGGCGCGCTTCCTCGCGCTGCGCGGTCAGATGGAGGAGAATGCCGTGATCGCCCAGTTCCGCGCCTGGGTGCGGCAGCAGATTCCTTCGAAGCGGAACGCACCCTAAGGATGCGCTGAGGCTGGACCTGCTCGCAGTTCTGAATAATTCCTGAGAATGATTCACGCGCAACCGACCCGCGCGCCATCGTCGGTGGCCCGGACGCAAACGCCCCGTCCCGCGCTTCACATCTCCATTGACACCGTCCCGCCGCTCGCTATAGTGCCGCCCTCATTCATTGCGCACAACTTGTTCGCATAGGACGCCGGGCCGGCGAAGGGGGACTTCGGCCGATCCGGAGGGGTGAGGCGGCGCCATGCCCGATGCGACCACCACGCTGGCGGACGTGAAAGAAGCCCAGCGCCGGTTCGTCGCCGAGCGGGAGTGGGAGCAATTCCACAGCCCGAAAAACCTGGTCATGGCGCTGGCCGCGGAAGCGGCAGAGTTATTGGAGCATTTCCTCTGGGTTGATGATGACGCCTCGCGGAAGTCGGTTCAGCATCCGGCCAAGCGCAAGGCGGTAGCGGACGAACTGGCCGACGTGGCCGGCTGCCTGCTCGCCCTGTGCAACGAACTCGGAATCGACCTGAGCGACGCCATCGCCGACAAAATGGCGCGCAACGCCGAGAAATACCCGGTGGAGCAGTATCGAGGGAAGTGGGGGAAATGAGGCGGTGGTGGGGTGGTGAGGTGGTGCAAAAGTGGCCAAACGGTGTTACTTTCACCACCCCACCACCTCGCAACCTCACCACCTCCAAGGGGGGAAGAAAGGTGGGCCGATACCGTCTGTACGCGGCCCTGCTCCTCCTGGGGTTAGGGTTGATCGGCTGGTGCGGGGGGATGGCGGCCCAGGGGATGGGGAATGGGTCGCCGTACCCGCCGCCATCGTCAAGCACGGCAGAGCGGCCGGTGATTGCGAGCGGGCAGCCGGTGAACAACGCGGCGCGAGCGGTGGTTCACTTTACCGATACGAGCGCGCCGGAGTCGGTTACTCCGCGAGTCATGACGACGGACCTCGAACCGACGGTGCCTGCAATTCCCCGCCCGCCGGGAGTGAAACCGGTCGTGCCGATTCCCGACGACGGGCTGTTTTCGCGCTTCAAGTTGCGTCGCTTGCCGTCGCCGGTGGAGACGTTGTCCACGGAGGCACCGCCAACGCCGCCGGAGATTATCGTCCCGCCGGCCCAGGAGCCAATCGTAATCCGCCCAGAACCTGCGCCGCGCCCGGTCAATGTGTCGCCGATTCGTCCCGTTAGGTATGAGGAGGCACCCGTCCCGAGTACGGAGCGCACTCGGCCGACGACGCATCGATTGGTCAACACCAACCCCGCGCCCGTGGCCGAGCGGACCGATTCGCTCAACAGCGAGCCTGCATTGACCGGTGCGCAAACGTCGATTGTGAATCTCGAAGTGGTCGGGCCGGAGTCGATCAATCGGGGGCAGGCGTTCGTCTACGAAATCGTTCTGCGCAACAACGGTTCGACGCCGGCTTATCAAGTGCAGGTCGAGGAAACATTGCAAAGTGGAGTTCGCTGTTTGGGCGCAGCGCCTCAGCCCGTCGTCCAGGGCGGCCGGCTGTCGTGGAACCTGGGCACGCTCGCGGCGGGCGCGGAGCAGCGGTTGCGTCTCGAAATCCAGCCGCCCGCCGATGGCGAGGTGGTGTCCAGCGCTCATGCGACTTTTACGACGAGCAGCGCTTTGCGCACGCGTATCACGAAACCGCAATTAAGCGTGACGCAATCCGCACCGGAGAACGTGCAGGTCGGCGACGAAGTGGTTGTGCGGCTTGATGTGAAGAACATGGGGACGGGGCCGGCGACGCACGTTGTGGTGCGTGACCGGTTGCCTGCCGGATTGCGGCATCCATCGGGACCGGAAATCGAGGCCTCTGTTGGAACGTTGGCCGCAGGGGAAACGCGAACGCTCACGTTGCGGGCACAGGCGGCGCAACCCGGGAAGCAGATCAATGAAGCCACAGTGATCGGTGACGACTGCGCGACGGTCTCGGCCCAGGCAGTAATCATGGTGACGCAGGCAGCGCTGGCGTTGCGGGAGACCAGCCCGCGACAGGGGCTCGTCGATCAAGAGATGGACTATCGGCTCGAGGTCGCCAGCACGGGCTCGGCGACGGCGACGAACGTGCGCGTCAGCGACGTACTGCCGACGGGATTGGAATTCGTCTCGGCGAGCGAGGGCGGCGCGTACATGGCGGAAACGAGGACCGTGTCGTGGAACCTGGGTGCACTCGATTCTGGCCAGACGCGCATCGTCGCGTTTCGCGCTCTGGCGCGCACGGCGGGAGATTACGCACATCAGGCAGCGGCAGGGGCGGATCGGGGCGTGGAGGCGAAGGCGGCGGGCGCCGTGCGAACCGAGGGCGTGGCCGCGGTAACGTTGGCCGTGACTGCCACGGAGAATCTGCTCGAACTGAACGCCGAGACGACCTATGAAATCCGCGTCGTTAACCAGGGGAGCGGGGCGAGTACCAACGTCCGCGTCGTCGCCGCGGCGCCGGAAGGACTAATCCTGGTGAAGGCCGAAGGCCCGGCCGCGAGCCACGTCCAAGGTCAGCTGGTGCTCTTCGACCCGGTACCACAGCTGGCGGCGCGCGGTGAGCTGGTGTTCCGCGTCCACGCCAAAGGGCGAAGGCCCGGCGACTGGAGGTTCAAGGCTCAGCTGACAAGTGATCAGCTGCAACGGCCCGTCGTGAAGGAGGAGACGACGCGGGTGTACGGCGATTGATTTTCGTTCCGAATTTCCGCGCGGAAACGAGGTCGGTGGCGCTCGGAATCGCGAGTTTTTGTGGGAAATCAAGGTTCTTGGCGGCGGGTGAAACGGGACAGGGAACGTGGCCGACGCCGTTGCGACTCAGAGGAGGAACGAGGGGTGAGGGGGCAGACGGTACACAAAAGTAAATATTTGTTTGCGTGGACAGCTGAAGAAGGCTATGCTTCTCACCATTCAGAGTGTCAGCTGTACAGCTGGACTCTTTCAGCTGAACATATCACGCGGACCAGCCACGACGGCTGCCGAGAGGGGAATGGATTCCCCACTTTTCCCCCTTTCCAGCGTCCGGACCTGATATTGAGCCATAAGGGGAGCATTGTTACCATCCGCCGGTGATGTGGAGTCGGAGTGAGGCGCCGGCCTTTCCAGACAGCATCCCGTCGGGCACTTCTACAGCGAATTTGCCGGTGGAAATCGGAACGAACGCGGGGGCGTGGCGCACCCACGGAGGGGGCTTCGCGCGCCGCGGGGAGGGGAGGGAGTCCGTCATGAGCACGGGTCGCACGGAAAAGGAACAGGTCCGCGTACACATCCGTTGGATGATTCGCCGCGACATGCCCGAGGTCTTGCAGACGGAACAGGAGAGCTTCGAGTTCGCCTGGACCGAGGAGGACTTCCTGCGCTGCTTGCGCCAGCGCAACTGCATCGGCATGGTGGCCGAGCAGGGCGAAAAGGTCGTCGGCTTCATGATTTACGAGCTGCATAAGTCGAAGCTGCACATCCTGAATTTCGCCGTCCACCCGCCGTGCCGCCGCGCCGGCGTCGGCGGCCAGATGGTGTCCAAGCTGATCAGCAAGCTGTCGAGCCATCGGCGAACGCGCATCACCCTTGAGGTGCGCGAGACGAACCTGGCCGCGCAATTGTTCTTCCGCACGCAGGGCTTCCGCGCCGTGCGCGTCTTGCGGTCGTACTACGAGGACAGCGGCGAGGACGCCTTCCTCATGCAATACAACCTCGGCGGCGAGGCGGCGGAAGACGGCGACAACGCGGTCAACCGCATCGCGCAGTACGAGGAAAACTAAGGAAGATCGGAGCCCGCCGCGCCAGCAAGGGTGCCTCGCTTGCGCGGCGGGCTCGATTGGCCAAATCCGGCCAACGAGGCAAACTGGTCGGATTGTGCCGGTTCGCGCGAACGCTGGCCGTGCCGAATCTGCCGATTTTGTCTTGCCTGGCGGTCTTTCCTCCTCTACGCTCGGAAGTAGACTTGGGCGACAAGCCCGGAGGCGCGGCTGCGCATCTTGGGCAACCCCCGCATCTTTTCGGAACCTCCACCGAGGAGCATCACCCATGACGACGAAATGGCGATTGATCGGATTGTCAGCCGTGTTGGCGGCAGTGTTGTCGGCCTCCCCCGCATTCGCGGAGGATACTGACAAATCCAAGGACCTCGCGGATATCCAGAAACAACTCGAACGGATTCAGATTTCGCTCGACCGCGACCTGAAGGAGTTACGAGAAGACGTCGAATTCACGAAGAGGGTAAGGGTTTCCGGTCTCGAGAATGACGTCCGCGCACTCAAGCAGGAGATGCTCAGGATGGCCGACGAGATCGAACGTTTGCGAACCTCGAGCACAAGCTCCCGCACTTCCTATTACGCGGGGCCCTCGGGCGCGACCGGCTCGATCCGCCTGCGTAACACTTACTTGACCCCGGTCACGTTCCTAATCAACGACCGCCTCTATGAGGTTCCCTCGGGCGGAGAATTAACCCTGAACAACCAGCCTGCCGGTGAGTTTACTTATGAGGTCATCGGCGTGCAGCCACGTTTGCGGCGAACGCTCGTCGCGAACCGCACGTTTTACATTGACGTGTTTCCGCGATAATCGCGGCAAGACCACATGAAGAATGATCGGAGAGGCGAGACGGCATTGCCGTTTCGCCTTGTTCGCGCGCGGGGAAACATGCGATGATTGTCACCATCGACGGACCGGCCGGCGCCGGCAAGAGCAGCGCGGCGCGAACGCTGGCTCAACGGCTGGGGTTTGAGTTTCTCGATACCGGCGCGATGTACCGGGCGGTCACGCTAGCTGCCTTGCGCGCGGCCATCGACCGACATGATCAGGAAGCGTTGGCGCGGCTATTGGCCGAAATGAAGCTGGAATTGCCGCCCGGCCGCATCTTGATGAACGGCGAAGACATCACCAAGGTGATTCGCACGGCGGAGGTGACGGCGGCTTCGGGACAAATCGCGGACAGTCAGGTAGTTCGCCGCCAACTGGTGCAGTGGCAGCGGCAAATCGCGGCGGGACGCGACATGGTCTGCGAGGGCCGCGACCAGGGAACGATTGTATTTCCCGACGCCGCCTGTAAGTTCTTCATGGTGGCCGATCCGCTGGAGCGTGCTCGCCGGCGCCAGCGGGAGATGGCCTCGCGCGGCGAGATCGTGGACTTGGAAGCCGTCCTCCAAAGCCAAGAGGAACGCGATCGCCGCGACGCCGCCCGCGACTTGGCGCCGATGGTCCCCGCGCCCGACGCCCTCCTACTCGACACGACCCACTTGAGTATGGATCAGGTGGTTGAACACATGGAAAGGGAAGTTCGCCGATGTCGGTCCCCTCGCTAAGCTCGGTGGCGGCAGAGCCTCCGGCCATCGCGCCGACGCCCGCGCCTGCGGCAACGCAGGATGCTTGCCCCCCGGCGATGCCTTCGTATCTCCCTCCGATCTGCCGCACGAAAATGCCAGGCTGGCTGGCGTATCTCTGGTACGAATTCATGTACTGGAAAACGCTGACCGTCGCGACGCTCGGCTTCAGCCTGCGGATTTCGGGCCGTAGAAACGTCCCGCGCCGCGGCCCCGCTTTGCTGATCGCCAATCACCAAAGCTTCCTCGACCCCATCGTGATCGGCATCGCATCGCGGCGGCATCTTTGTTACTTGGCGCGCAAGACGCTCTTCCGCAACCGCGTCTTCGGCACTCTGCTTAGCAGCCTCAACACGGTTCCCGTCGATCAGGAAGGGGTGGCCAAGGAAGGGCTAAAGACGATCTTGCAAGAACTGAAAGAGGGCAGCGCTGTTCTCGTCTTTCCGGAAGGGCAGCGCAGCTGGGACGGAAAGCTGCAACCCCTAAAGCCCGGCATTCAGCTGCTCATCAAGCGGACGAAAGCGCCGATCATACCGATCGGCGTCGCTGGGGCGCACATCGCGCTGCCGCGCGGCAAATCCCGGGTAAAGTTCTCACCCTTCTTCCTGCCGGCCACGGATGCGTCGGTCGCCGTGGTCATCGGCAAACCGCTCGATGCGGAACGCTTCGCGCATTTGCAGCGCGAGGAAATGATGACCGCATTGCTTGGGGAATTGCAGAAGGTCCACGCCGCGGCGGATCGGCTACGGCGGAAGTGCTAATTGTCTCTCGCGCTCCGCTCCGAAGACTCCGCGTCGCGGCTAACCGGATTTGTCTTACGCGGTCTATTCCATCTCCGGCGCCAGCTTCACTCGCAGCTTCTGGATCGCCTTGTATTTTTCGTCGCTGACGCGCTCCGGAGAGGTTTCCAGTTCCGCTGCCATATCCTGGACGGACCAGCCGGCGAAACTCAGTTGCAGGATCCGCTGTTGCCGGGGGCTGAGCAGGTCGGCCGCGGCTCGGCGAACCGCGTCGCGCTCGTCGTCCAGCGTGCGGTCGTGCGAGTCGCGCCGATCCGCAACCTCGTCGAGAGGACCCGAGGCCCAGGTCCGGCCGCGCTGCACGCGCTTCTTGATCGTGTCAATGGCCCGGACGAATTCACGCCGTTCGTCTCCTTCGCTCTTCAGCACCAGGTCCCACGATCCCTGCGGCACGCGCTCGAGCAGCCGGATGAAGACCTCCTGGGTGCAGTCGGACCAGCAATCGGCCGGTAACCGGGCGTTGCGCCAGCACGTGGTGCAATAGCGGCTCAGGTCATTGACTGCTCGCAACGTCGGCGGCGACGCTTCGGCCGCAGACGCGGTGTTCGGTCCCAACGCCGACAGCGCCGTTCCCAACATGAGTGCGACAGCGTAACGCCGGTGGCTCGAACTGCGTGATTTGGAGTTTATTTGTTCCATTTCGGTCGGATTCTCCCGGGCAGGACCACGGTGGACCATACCGTATTGTACAGACGCGGTCCGGGCCAAATCTCGCCCTGAATCCTAAAAGGAACTACCTTGCCGATTCCGCGGGAAGCGGATCGTCTTAACTATCGTCCATTTAACAAGATGAATCGAAGAATTCCGCAAGGGCCGCCTCCCACGACGGCCAAGGATGATCCGGGTACAACGCCCGCCAACGTGAGGAATCGAGGGACGTGTCGCGTGGCCGGGCCTCTTCCGATGGGGCCTCACCTCGCCGAACCGCACGAATGAACGATGGGCCGACGCCCAGAAATGCCGCCAACCGCTCCCCCATTTCCAACCGACTCAACCTCTCTGGCCCTCCCAGATGAAGGATTCCCGCCTCCTTCGATTGCGCCAGCGTAACGAGAGCCGACGCCGCCGTCTTCAAACTCAACGGCGCCCGCCATTCATCGGCGAAGAGCGCGATCGGTCTGCCATTTCGCGCCGCCGCTACCTGTTCATCAAAGAACGTCGGCCGGCCGACGACAGAAGGACCGAAGAGCAGACTCACGCGCACCACCAGGCCGCGCGACACGGACAGTACCGCGTGCTCCGCGTCTGTCTTAGTGCGGCCATAAACCGAAAGCGGCGCGGGCGCATCGTCCTCACGGTAGTTGCCACGCTCGCCATCGAAGACCAGATCGGTGGAAATATGAACAAGCCGTGCACCGGCCTCGCGAGACAGCTCCGCGATTAACGCACTCCCCTGCGTGTTGACGAGACGGGCACGTTCCGGATCGCGAAAACAATCCGCGACACGCGCCAGCGCCCCGGCGTGAATGACAACATCCGGACGCGCCTGGCGAAACCCAGCGGCGGCAGCATTACAATCGGCCAAGTCCACGGGCCGGAGAACCGCACCGAATACGGATCCCTGCCGCGAACCGCTCCAGGCGACCGTCTCGACGTTGTGCGCCGCCAATTCACGCAGCAAATAGCCGCCGAGTTGCCCGCTGGCGCCGGTAACCAGAACTCGCATGAGTCAATCCGCAATTAATTGCACGAAATCCGATACATATCCGAAGGAAGAACAACTCCAGATTGGCAAACAAGCCCCCATCTTCCGGATTGGGGATCGATTCTTCCGCTAGACGTGGATTTCTTGGCTGATCATGGGCTGTTGTTGCCCCGTGTAAAACGAAATCCTTGTCTATCTCGTCTTCTATAGTGAGAATGTCTTCCCCTCGCATATACTCTTGGCCTTCGGGCCGGCAACCCGGCCCGGCTACTCGCGCTCTTCTGGAGGTTAATACGATGCGTCGTACTATTTGGCTGGCTTCGTTCGCCGGCGTGGCGGGCTCAGCCCTGCTCACGGCCTTGGTGATCGCGGCATTCACCTCGGCGGAACCGGGCAAGACCGATCCGCCCAAAGTCGAGGTCGCGGCGTCGCGCTCGACCACGCAGCTGCCGATCACCGGCTGCTCTCTCTTTAGCAGCGGCGTCGGTTACTTCCAGCGCGAAGGCGAAATCGACGGCAACGTCCGCGTTGATCTGACCTTCCCCGTCACCGACATCAACGACCTTCTCAAGAGCATGGTCCTCCAAGACATGGGCGGCGGGCACATCGACGCCGTTTCCTATGAGAGCCACGACCCCATCGACAAGACCTTGAAAAGCTTCGCGTTGGACCTCACCAGCAATCCCACGTTCGGACAGATCCTCAATCAAGCGCGCGGCGAGAAGGTCGAAGTCGTTCAGCAGCAAGCCGCCAACCAGCCCGGCACGCTCACCGGCACCGTCGTCGGCGTTGAAAAGCAAAGGCAGCCCGCCGGCAAGGACGCTGTCATCGAAACCGAAGTCCTCAACATGTGGTGCGCCGAAGGCCTGCGCGGCGTCAAGCTAAGCGACGTGCAACGGCTGCGCTTCTTGAATCCCGTCATGGAAACCGAGTTCCGCAAAGCACTCGATGTGCTGTCGCTCTCCCATGACACACAGAAGAAAGCCGTCACCCTCAGCTTCATGGGCGAAGGCAAACGGCCCGTGCGCGTCGGTTACGTCGTCGAAAGCCCGATTTGGAAGACGAGCTACCGGCTGGTGCTAAAGGAAGACGGCAAGCCGTACTTGCAAGGCTGGGCCGTCGTCGAAAACCCGACCGACGAGGACTGGAAGGACGTGCGCATGGCCCTGATTTCGGGCCGGCCGATCTCGTTCCAGATGGACCTGTATCAGCCACTCTATGTGGCGCGGCCGGTTGTCGTGCCGGAACTGTTTGCTTCGTTGACGCCGCGAACGTATGAAGGCGGCATGGATGATCGCAACGGAGCTGTTGCTGATTCGAAGAGCGCGGACCGGGACGAGTTCAAGAAGATGAAGGATGCACCTGCGCCGAAAACGCCGCCTGGAGCGGGTGGCCCGAGAGGCGGCTTCGGCGCAGGCGCGGGGAACGGGCAGGCTGTCGCTGCCAGGGAACTCGACATTAAGCAAGGCGTGAATTCCGCGGCGAGCGCCGCTAAACTCGGCGACTTCTTCCAGTATAAGATCGAGCATCCCGTCAACCTCGCCCGCCAGAAGTCGGCCATGCTCCCCATCATCACCAAGGACATCGAGGGGACGAAAGTCAGCATCTACAACCAGGGCACCCACGCCAAGTTCCCGCTCCTTGGCCTCAAGTTCAAGAACAGCTCCGGTATGAATCTCATGCAGGGGCCAATTACCGTGTTCGAGAACAACACCTACGCCGGCGACTCCCGCATCCTCGACCTCCAACCCGATGAGGAGCGCTTGCTCAGCTACGCCATCGACCTTGGCACCGAAGTCGAGCCGATCAACGCGGAAAGCAATGGCAAGCTCACCAAGGTCAAGGTGAATAAGGGCATCCTCTACTCCACAACGCTGGTGCATGAGGCCAAAACGTATAAGGCCAAGAACCGCTCGCAGACCGACCGGCTGCTCATCGTCGAGCATCCGTATCGGTCCGAGTTCCATCTGGTCAGCACGCAGAAGCCGAGCGAACAGGCCCGCGACGTGTATCGCTTCGAGGTCAAGGTCGCTGCCGGCAAGACCGCCGACCTGAGCGTGGCCGAGGAACGCGACGTAGTCTCCACGGTCCAGCTCTCGAACAGCGACGATCAGACAATGCGCGTTTTCCTGAGCGAGTCGGTCACCAGCGCCAAGGTCAAGGCCGCGCTTCAGCGGGCCATCGAACTGCGCACCACCTGGGCGAAGACGCAGCAGGATCTGGGCCAAGTGCAGAAGCAGTTGAAGGACATCACTGACGATCAGGCGCGTCCGCGGGCCAACATGAAGGAGCTGCCGCAGTCGTCGCCAATCTTCAAGAAGTACCTTGAAAAGTTCGAAAAGCAGGAAGGCGAGATCGAGGAAATGCAAGCCACGATCAAGAAGCTCCAGGATCAGGAGCACCTGCAACGCCAAGCGTTCGACAACTACCTCGGCAATCTGGACGTTGAGTAATCGATGCCCCGTCGAAGCCCACGGGTTGCCCGACCCGTGGGCTTTGTCGTCTCCGCTTGTCATCCCGCGCGTTCACGCTATATTGGACACTTCCGACAAACGCCCAATGGATCAATCGCTGGAGAATCCGATCATGGGCAGTGAATGTGCCATTTGCGGCAAGAAACCCGTGCGGGGCAACCAATATACCCGGCGCGGCAAGGCGAAATACTTGGGAGGCGTCGGCCGCAAGCCCACCGGCATCAGCCGCCGCACGTTTAAGCCGAACCTTCAGAGTATCCAGGTTGTCCTCAATGGCGCGGTTCAGAAGGCGAGGATCTGCGTCCAGTGCATCCGCAGCGGCCGCGTCCAACGCGCGCAAAAGCGCAAGCCGTTCCAAATGCCATCGATGTAGTTTAGCCGTGACGCGCAGTCTTCCAATCTGTTTAGCCGCGACGCGCAGTCTTCGAATCTGTTTAGCCGCGACGCGCAGTCTTCGAATCTGTTTAGCCGCGACGCGCAGTCTTCGGAGCGGAGCGCGGGAGCGATTCCCATGTCACTCACCCCCGACGAGGTCCGCTGGGTCGCCAAACTCGCCCGCCTGCAATTGAGCGTCGCGGACTTGGCGACGATGACCAACCAACTGGCCGCCATCGTCGAATACGTCACCCAATTGCAGCAGGTCAATACCGACGGCGTCGAGCCGCTCAATCATGCTCTACCTGTCCACAACGTCTTTCGCGAGGATGAACCCCGGCCGTCACTGCCCGTCGACGCCGCCCTGGCCAACGCACCGGACCGGCGCGGCGACTTCTATGGCGTGCCCGCCGTTCTGGAGTGAGCTGCGACGATCAACCGCCTTCTTCCCTCTCCGAGCACTAGCCTGCTTCTCGCTGATAGCTATAAGCTAATAGCTAAAGGCTATTCCCATGATCGAACGCACCGCCGCCGAGTTGCTCCAACTCCTTTCGCAGGGCGACGCCACTGCCGAAACCGTCACCACTGAGTTCCTCAAAGCCATCCGTCAGCGCGAACCGAAGGTCAAAGCGTTTCTGCGCGTCGACGAGGAATTCGCCCTGGAACAAGCTCGCGCGATCGACGCCAAACGCAAACGCGGAGAGAAACTCGGTCCCCTCGCCGGCATTCCCGTCGCCGTCAAGGACGTGCTCTGCATCGCGGGTCAGCCCACCACCTGCGGCAGCAAAATCCTCCAGAACTTCGTGCCTCCTTACGACGCCACGGTGATCTCCCGTCTTAAGAAAGCCGATGCGATCCTTATCGGCAAAACCAACATGGACGAGTTCGCGATGGGTTCCTCCACGGAAAACAGCGCCTACCAAACAACGCGCAATCCATGGGACCTTGAACGCATCCCCGGCGGCTCCAGCGGCGGCTCGGCGGCGGCGGTCGCGGCTTGCGAAGCCCCGCTCGCGCTCGGCACCGACACCGGCGGCTCCATCCGCCAGCCAGCCAGCCTGTGCGGCATTGTCGGCCTGAAGCCGAGCTACGGCCGTGTGTCACGCTACGGCCTCGTCGCCTTCGCCAGCTCGCTCGACCAGGTCGGTCCCTTCAGCCACACCGTCGCCGACGCGGCTCTGCTGCTCGAAGTCATCGCCGGCCACGACGCGCTCGACAGCACCAGCGTCGACAAGCCGGTCCCCTCCTACACCGAATCGGTCGATCAGCCGGTCAATCCGTTGACCATCGGCGTCGCCAAGGAGTATTTCACAGAAGGCCTCGATCCCGAGGTGGAGCAGGCCATCCGCGCCGCGCTTAAGGTTTACGAGAAACTCGGCGCCACGGTGAAGGAAATCTCGCTGCCCAACAGCCCGCACGCCATCGCCGTCTACTACCTCGTGGCCACCGCCGAGGCCTCGAGCAACCTGGCCCGCTACGACGGCGTCCACTTCGGCCACCGCGCCAAGACGTATGACAACATGATCGACATGTATTGCCGGTCGCGCGCCGAAGGCTTCGGCAAGGAAGTGCAGCGCCGCATCATGCTCGGCACGTACGCGCTTTCCAGCGGTTACAAGGACGCCTACTACCTCAAAGCGCTCAAAGTCCGCCGCCTCATCAAAAACGATTTCGACAAGGCGTTCGCCGAGTGCGACGTCGTCATGGGCCCCACCTCGCCGACGCCCGCGTTCAAGATCGGCGAAAAAACCGACAACCCTCTCGAAATGTACCTCTCCGACATCTACACAATCAGCTGCAACCTCGCCGGCATCGCCGGCATCAGCAACCCCTGCGGCTTCACAAAGTCCGGCCTCCCGATCGGCCTGCAAATCCAAAGCCCGGCGTTCGAGGAAGAGAAGTTGCTGCGCGTCGCCCGCATGTATGAGAAGGCGACAGAGTGGCACACAAGGCGGGCGAAAGTGTAGAATACTTTCAGTCCATTCGCTTCACGCTATGAGAGAGAACGTCCATGACAAAAGTGATGGTTGATGATTCGGTCCGCGCCAAGCTCAACGGCCTCAACGGTCAGATCGAAATCTGTGACCTTTCCGGCCAGTCTCTTGGTCATTTCCTGCCCACTGATCTCTATAAGGAACTGCTCTCCGCGTGGGCGAAAGTCCATATCACGGATGAAGAAGTCCAACGGGCGCGCCAACAGAAGGGTGGCCGGCCCATGGCTGAGATTTGGGAAAGCCTGCAACGGAATTGATCCGTTCAACAACGCACAGCAACTTTGTTTTGAAAGCAGGATTACCATGTTGCCTTTGAAGGCTGCTCGTTTGCTTGGATTAGTTCTCATCGCGTTCTTCTGGGCGTCCATGCTTCCCGCCCAAGAAGCCGCCCCTACCCCCGAAAAAGCCCTCGAACGCCTCAAGGACGGCAACGCCCGCTTCATCGCCGACAAACCGGTCGCCAAGGAGGTTGGCGAACACCGGCGAAAAGAACTGGCCAAGGGTCAGCACCCCTTCGCCGTCATCCTCACTTGCTCCGATTCGCGCCTCGCGCCCGAGCACATCTTCGATCAAGGCTTGGGCGATATCTTCGTGATCCGCGTCGCCGGCAACGTCACCGACCCGGCAATCATCGGCTCCATCGAATATGCCGTCACCGAACTCAAGTCCCCATTGGTCGTCGTCCTCGGCCATGAGGAGTGCGGCGCCGTCAAGGCAGCCCTCAGCGGGAAAAAGCTGCCCGGCGACCTCGGCGAACTCATCAAGCTCGTCGACGTCGGCAAGGACCTGCCCAAGGACAAGAACGAGGCACTCCTAACGGCCACCAAGGCCAACATCCAGCACAGCGCCACGGTGCTTGCCACCAAGAGCGACATTCTCAAAGACTTTGTGGCGAACAAACGCATCACCATCGTGACCGGCATCTACTCCCTGGAGAGCGGCAAGGTCAACTGGCTGAACACGCCGGAAAAGGAAGGCAAATGCAAGTAACCGCCGCGTCTATCCCCCGGTGAGGCTCGTATGTCGGACAACCCCTACCGCACCGTCATCGGCCTGGAGGTCCACGTCCAGCTCTTGACGCAAACGAAGCTCTTCTGCGGATGCAGCACCAAATTCGGCCTGCCGCCCAACTCGGCGACTTGCCCCATCTGCATCGGCATGCCCGGCGTGCTGCCCGTCATGAACCGCCGCGCCTTCGACCTGGCCCTCAAGGCGGCCCTGGCGCTCAACTGCCAAATCGCTGGCTTCACCAAGTGGGACCGCAAGAATTACTACTATCCCGACCTCCCAAAGAACTATCAGATCAGCCAGTACGACCTCCCGTTCAGCCACGACGGCTGGCTCGAAATAGAAACGCCCCAAGGCGACAAGAAGATCGGCATCATCCGCGCCCACCTCGAAGAAGACGCCGGCAAGTCGATGCACGACGAAAGCGGCGGCGGCCACGATAGCCGCGTGGACCTCAACCGCGCCGGCACCCCGCTCCTGGAAATCGTCAGCAAACCCGACATCAGCAGCCCGGAAGAAGCCAAGGCGTATCTGGAAGAGATTCGCCTGCTGCTCCGGGAACTGCAAGTTTCCGACTGCGAGATGCAGGAAGGCAGCCTGCGTTGCGATGCCAACGTCAACATCCACATCCCCCAACCCGATGGTACTCTCGCTGCCACACCGATTGTGGAAGTGAAAAACCTGAACAGCTTCCGCGCCGTAGAACGAGCGATGAAATACGAAGCCCAGCGGCAGTACGAGCAATTCCTCAAAGACGGTAAGAAACTCGGCGAGATATCCAAGGCCACCGCCGGTTGGGACGATGCCAAAGGCGTGACCAAGGTTCAGCGGCGCAAGGAAGAAGCCTCCGACTACCGCTACTTTCCCGAGCCGGATCTTGTCCCGATTGAGGTCAGCGCCGACTGGATCGAACGCGCCCGCTCCAGGCTCGGCGAACTACCCGCCGTGCAGCGCGACCGTCTTCAAAAGGACTATGGTCTTTCCGAGTACGACGCCGGTGTGCTCACCCACCAGGGCCGCGCCTTCGTCCGCTACTTCGAGGAAACGGCCAAGCTCTGCGGCGAAGCCAAAGCTGCCTGCAATTGGTCCACCAACGAAGTGTTGCAAACGCTCAATGAGCGGAAAGTCACTGTCGCTGGTTTCTCGCTTCAGCCGACCGAATTGGCCGACTTCATCAAGGAAGTGACCGCGATGGGGCTGAATAAACAGCGCTCCCGCGAGGTTTTCGCTTTGATCGTCGCCGACGGCCTCTCCGCCAAGGACGCCATCGCCAAGCTCGGCTTCATAGTCGTCGGCGACGCGAACCAGCTGCGTGAGATCGTCCTCAAAGCCATCACCGCCAATCCGAAAGCCGTCGCCGATTTCAAAAAAGGCAAAACCAAAGCCGCCGACGCCATCAAAGGCGCCGTCATGCGCGAAACCAAGGGCATGGCCAAGACCGAAGTCGTCCAACAACTGGTGATGGAGGAGTTACAGAAGGCGTAACGAGTATAGCCGCGACGCGCAGTCCTCGTAGCGGTGCGTGACCCACTCTCCGTTTTCCCCTTGGCGGCGTGCCCCCCACCGGAGATAGTAACTCTTACCCGCGCCACCCGCCGCGCGACCCGTACCCTAGATCATCGGAGGTTTCCGCCATGCGCTTATCCCGAACAACGCTTGCCCTCGCTTCCGCCTTCACCGCTCTGACCTTGGCCGCCGGCCCGGTTGCCGCCCAAGCAGCCAAATCCGATTCCGTGGTCAAAATCGCACCCACCGCCGACAAGCCCGACGCCGACGGCAAACAGGTCGTGACCCTGAAGCTGACCATCGAGGACGGTTGGCACCTCTACGCCAACCCCATTCCCAAAGACTTCCCCGGCGTCCCGGTCGAAGTGAAATTCGCCGGCAAGACCAAGCCCGCAACCTTCAAGGTGGAATACCCCGAAGGCAAGGAAATCAAGGACGCGACCACCGGCAACTACAAAGTCTATGAAGGCGCCGCCGAATTGAAGCTGACCGTGCAACGTGCCAAGGACGACACCGATCCCTTGGAATTGACCGTGAAGCTCCAGGCATGCACCGACAAAAAATGTCTCCTTCCGGCAACGGTGAAAGTGTCGGTGCCATAGCGGGATTGCATTTTGCAATTCGCAATTTGCAATTCCCTCTCCATTCAAAGGATTCATCATGCGTCCTTTCCACGGGTGGGCCTGTCTCGCTCTCCTTGGGTTGACGCCGTGCCTGGCCCGCGCCGACGACAAGCCCGCCAAGGACGACAAGCCCAAACACACCAACAAACTCGCTCGCGAGAGCAGCCCCTATTTGCTCCAGCACGCGCATAACCCGGTCGATTGGTATCCGTGGAGCGCCGAAGCATTCGAGCAAGCCAAGAAGGACGGCAAACTCGTCTTCCTCTCCATCGGCTACAGCTCCTGCCATTGGTGCCACGTGATGGAGAAGGAGTCCTTCGAAAACGAGGAGGTCGCGAAGATCCTCAACAAATCGTTCATCTGCATCAAAGTGGACCGCGAGGAACGGCCCGACATCGACCAGATCTACATGACCGCGCTCAACTCGCTCGGTCAAAGCGGTGGCTGGCCCTTGTCGATGTTTCTCACCGCCGACGGCAAACCGATCGTCGGCGGCACCTACTGGCCTCCCGACGACCGCGAGGAAGACGGCCGCAAGATCAGGGGCTTCAAGACCCTCCTCAACATCATCGCCGACTATCACAAAGAAAAGCCGAAGGAACTGGATGACCAGGCCGATAAGCTCGCCGCCGCGACTCTGGAAAACCTTGCCGGAATGTCCCGTGGCGTCGCGCTCGTCCCTCTCAATCGCGATCTCGTGACCGGCGCGGCCGACGAGTTCAAGGACCAATTCGATCCGACCTACGGCGGCTTCGGCTCGGCGGACAAGAAATTCAAAGGCACCAAGTTCCCCATGCCGCCGTCGCTGTCGTTCCTTCAAGGCGAAGCCGCCCGCGCCAAATCGGACGAGCTAAACGGCATCGTCACGCTCACCCTCGACCGCATGGCCCGCGGCGGCATCTACGACCAACTCGGCGGCGGCTTCCATCGCTACAGCACCGAACGCACCTGGACCGTCCCTCACTTCGAGAAGATGCTCTACGACAACGCCCAACTCGCGGAAGTCTACGCGCACGCCTACCAGACATCCAAAAAGCCGCAGGATCGCCGCGTCCTGGAAGAGACGCTCGCGTTCATCAAGCGCGAACTCACCAGCCCCGACGGCGCCTTCTACTCCGCCCTCGACGCCGACTCCGACGGTGTGGAAGGCAAGTTCTACGTCTGGACCGCCAAAGACCTCGACGCCGCCCTCACCGAGAAAGAGGACGCCGACCTCATCAAGAGCGTCTACGCCGCAGACGGCGCCGCGAACTTCGAGGAGAAGTACCACATCCTCGTTTTGCCCAAGCCGCTCGCCGAAGCGGCCAAAGAACGCAAGCTATCCGAGGAGGACCTGCTCAAGAAGCTCGCCCCGCTCCGCAGGAAGCTGTTCGACGCCCGCGCCAAGCGCGTCAAGCCGTTTCTCGACACCAAAGTGCTGACCGCCTGGAACGGCCAAATGATCGCCGGCTACGCCGCCGCCGGCCAATCGCTCGACAACAAGGAGTATCTGGACGCCGCCCGCAAAGCCGCCGACTTCATCCTGAAGATGATGCGCACCAAAGACGGCCGCCTCCTCCGCACCTACGGCGCCGCCCCCGGCAAAACCGCCGAGGCCCGCCTCAATGGCTACCTCGACGACTACGCCTTCCTCGTCCACGGCCTGCTCAACCTCCACGACGCCACCAAGGAAGACAAATGGCTGAGCGAAGCCAAGAAGCTGACCGACCTCATGATCGAGTTCCACCTCGACAAGAAAAACGGCGGCTTCTACTACACCTCCAGCGACCACGAAAAACTCTTCGCCCGCGCCAAGGACCAGTTCGACGGCGCCCAACCCTCCGGCAACAGCGTCGCCGCCCGCAACCTGGTCCGCCTCTGGATCAAGACCGGTGAAGACAAATACCACGACGCCGCCGAAAAATCTTTTAAGGCATTCGTCGCCACGCTCAAAACGAACCCATCCGGCATGCCGACAATGGCCGAGGCGCTGGGCCTGTATTTGGACGCCCAAAAGAAGAACTGATTGTTTAGCCGCGACGCGCAGTCTTCGGAGCGGAGCGCGCACGCCGCCACGCCTTCGCGCCGCCTGAACCCGTGCGATCATTTCCGCCGCGGCCAAGATTCCCAATCAAGCAGAAGCGGCGGCACTTCAAGCGCAAGTCCTGACGAAATTCGCGTCCAACTAGCGAGGCCGGCGACGCCCACGAGGCCCGCGACACCTACCGGATAGAGGTCCTCGGCAAACAACCCGCCGCGATCCTTTTTCCTCACGCCGGGCATGGCCCGGCCCGCCGAACTGAAAGTCATCCTCTAGGCGATCACCCCGCTGAAGTGGACTGCGTACGTCCACGCAACGCGCCGGGTGCTTGCCTGCACCAGATGCAATCTTTCTCGCGGCCGAATCAGGCCGGAGCACGGGCGTATGCCCCGAGCGGACTGGTCGGCAAAGGAGCCTACTGTGAACGCCACTTCTCGCACCGCACGCGCCCGCCTTCAAGTGGAGGAGCTGGAGCAACGCAGTTTGCCTTCGACCGTCTCCTATGTCAGCTCTCTCTACTCCAACTTGCTGAATCGCACTCCCTCGGTGCAGGAAGAAGCGGGCTGGATCGCGCAGCTCGATTTGGGCATGCCGCCTGCCCAGGTGACGAATGCGTTTGTAACCAGCCCGGAATACAAGAGCGATGTGATCCAGAATGATTACCAGCTCTTCTTGCAGCGCACACCCCAGCCCACGGAAGTGCAAGGCTGGCTGAACCAGCTCGACAACGGCCTGGGCGACCAACAGCTCGAATCGGCGTTCCTCGCTTCGGCGGAGTTCTTCGCGCTCCACGGCAATAACAACGCCGGCTGGGTGAGTGCCGTCTATCCGGCCGTCCTCGGCCGCAATGCCAGCGCGGGGGACCTCGCCGCCTGGACCGGCCAACTCCAGAATGGCCTTTCCTTGCGGACGGTCGCCCTGGACATCGTCATGAGCCCGGAATCGGAAGCACGCCAGGTCAGTGCCGCCTATGTCCAACTGCTCGGCCGTACCCCGGATGCGGCGGGCCTGGAGGGCTGGTCGGCTCAACTGGAACACGGACTGTCGCCCGCCCAGCTCAAGGGCCAGCTCGCTGCCTCGCCCGAATACATAAGCCTCCAGGGTGGACTGGGCGCCATCCTGCCGCCACCGCCGGCCAATCCGCCACCATTTGACGACACTCCGAACCCGCCCACCGGAGACGTGGGTCCCTCGGGCGGGTTCATTGATCCGGGCGCCTTCCCGACCGGCACGGGCGCCACGGACTACACCCCGGACAACACGGGCTACACGCCGGATACCACAATCCCCGACCCAGGCACGACGATCCCCGACCCGGGCATCACGATTGACCCGGGTATCACGACTGACCCGGGCACCACAAGTGACCCGAGCTATGATCCAGGCTGTGACTGCTAACCGCTCCACAGGCCGTTTCGCCAAAAACACACAAGGGGTCGGGAGTCGAATCGACCCCCGACCCCTTGTGTGTTTTCGAGTGCCTCTCCCGCGACCCGTCGCGGAACGCCGCCCCTCACTTACTGCCTTTCATTTCGAGCTTTGTCACGCTTGAACAGCAACGTTAAACACTTCCGGCACGTTACGGCGGTCCGATCACCCGTGGCGATTCCTTCCATTTCGGCCCGATGGGCAGCTTCCTTGTCGCGAGGATTACACATAACCATCCCGTCATCATTGAGGGCGTGCAGGTCACGTTTCTGTCTTCTGTCTCTGGCCATTGGCCGCATCTCGAAAGAAGGCTGGGTCGCCTGGAGTGAGGCTTTGCGAAACCTCGGTCGTCTCCCGCCCTCCTCTGCCATGCTTCCGTCGATCCCCCGCTGCGTGTGTGAACCCCGAACCAACACGGCGAATGTCTGCCGAAGCGCCACCGACTTCACGCCTCCGCCACTCAACAATCAAGACTGCCCAATCGATCCATTGCCATCGGCGCGCGCCGGATTTTCCTCGCCGTCCGATCCCCATTCTTTGGCGATTGTGATTCACGGTGCTCTGTCGCCGCGGGCGATCCGCCACAGCATCCCACCCCGCCGTTTGTTCGTTTTCAAGTTTCGATTTTACTCAATCCAGCCTGGCAGGTAAGCTTGCACCGATCCCGCACCTTCGAGGGAGAGAGCCATGGCCAAGGTTTTGTTGCCCTTCGTGCGCTACAAGGAAGTAGCGCCCCTGCCGCCCGTTTGCATCCGCTGCGGCAGGCCGGCGACACGCACGATCAAATTGCAATTCCAAGGCAAGGTCGTCAAGATTCTGGGCATTCGGATCCTCACGGGCGGCATGTTCGAATATGCCGTCGTCAAAGCGCCGCTTTGCGACCGCCATCCGTACATGGGTCAGGCCAAGTTGATGATGTTTGTCGGCTTTGCGCTCTTGCTCCCCTTTTTCGGCCTGGGCGCCCTGACGAAACCCTGGATGCACCATTATGTGATCGTCTTTCCGCTGATCGCCATGATCCTGGCGGGTTCGGCGTTCATCGCTTACGTCTTCATCACCAGCATCGACGGCGAAGGGTTCAGCGACGAAGGGGTGACGGCGACCCGAGTTTCCCGCAAGTTTGTCGACGCCCTGGAAGAACGCAAGTGGACGGAGGACGCATTCGTCGCCGGTCTGCGCAAGAATCGCAAGGCCCGCAAGCGCCCGAAGCCGGCGTTCTGGTTCTCGCCCTGGTTTTTCGTGCCCGTGGCAATGGCGCTCGCCGTTGTCATCTTCGCGCCGGTGGGTTGGTTGACGGCGAGCTTTGAAAGCACGGGACCCTGGCCCGCCGGCATCTGGGCCCGTCATGGGCTCGGCCCCGGAGGCCCCGAGGTCGCCGGGCCGGGCGGCCAGGCGCCCCCTGGCCAGCAACCCGCGAACACTCCACCCGAAGCTCTTAACCCGCGAAGCGTGCCGGGGCTCATCGCCTATTGGCCGCTGGACGAGGGCACGGGAACCAGCGCGGAGGATAAGTCCGGCAACGGAATCCTCGCCCTCCTCCACGGCGGCGAGTGGGTCCCCGGCGTCAAGGGATCGGCCCTCCGGCTGGACGGCAAGGCCGACTACCTGGACCTGGGTCCCGATGCCCGGCTCAATTTCGGGGCCGGAGCGCCGTTTACGCTCGCTGGTTGGATCGCCACCGAAGCGGACGAAGGCATTGTTTGCTCCTTTCGCCGCCGGACCGCCGGCTTTCCGGTCATCGAAATATTCGTGAAAGCCGGCAACCTTCACGGCTGGGTTCGCGATGACACCAGCGGCTTTGGCGGAGCGCGAGTCGCGGGCGGGCTTGTCAAGGACGGCAACTGGCGCCATGTCGCCCTGGTCCGCCATCCCGATGGCACGGTCGAGCTGTTCCTCGACGCCGCCTTCCAGGCCAAGGACAAAGGCGAGAATTCCGGCGGGGCCATCACCACCGACCTGCGCGCCTTGGGTTCAGAGCGGTTTGTCGTGCAATCCAAAAAACCGGGGCCTACCTATTTCGCCGGCAGCATCGATGAATTCTGCGTGTTCAACCGCGCCCTCACCCCCGAGGAAATCGCCGTCCTGGCCGGCGGAAAAAGGTGACCGCGTTCCCCCTCGTGCCCGAGCTCCGCACGCGCACGCGCTTTCGCGAGACTCCGCCTCGCGCGCCCCCACGGGCGCGTGGCAGCTTTCGCCGATCCTCCGCTGCGTGTGTGAACCCTGAACCAACACGGCGAAAGCATGCCGAACCGGCGCCAACTTCACGCCTCCGCCACTCAACAATCAAGACTGCCCAATGGATCCATCGCCATCGGCGCACGCCGGATTCTCCTCGCCGCCTGCTCCCCATGCATTGGCGGTGGTGGTTGAGGG